>JAABUT010000504.1_pt1 | contig 61245 bp, 60 predicted proteins | sample 5559281 | NCBI WGS metagenome assembly JAABUT01 (sample SAMN10711880, study PRJNA513359) | rock metagenome | isolation source: Antarctica rocks | place: Antarctica: Victoria Land, Ricker Hills nord | collected 2016-01-04 | reverse complement strand
AGCTTTGATCATTGCTTCTCTATTCTTGATCTCTCGAATAGCTCGTTGATCGTTATTCAATCGAATGAGATAGAAACGAATTTCTTTCAGAGTACTGAGTTGAATCAATTGAGTTACTCAAGCGAATCGAAGTCGAGAGTTTATTTTATTCTTTAGATCGATAATCAGCTGTTTTTCTTGATAGTCTAGATAGAAAAATAGTTGTTGAAATTGAGTATAAAACTCGCTGAATTTCTTCTGTTCTTGAATCAAGTTGTAGTAGTTTCTACGAAAGTTGACTTCTTTATCTGAGTCATCGAACAACTGAGCTAGCTCTTTCAAAAGCTCATCGACGATCTTGTATGAGTTGAAACAGTCACGTTCACGTCTTGACTGAGTGATCTCAGCTGCATCATCAAATAATCTGAAATGTACATAGCTCAGCTTGACTCGTTCACTTGAAAAAAGATCGATATTGATTTTCAGCTTGTTCTGAACTTTTTCATATCAGTTCTTTCAAATAGAGTTCTTTTCATCAGTGAACAATGAAGAATCAAGTATTTTCTGAGATCTAGAATGCTCAGAGTAGATTGACGATGACAAGATAATCTCTCTAGCTTGTAGTTTAGCTTTCAGCTTTTTGCATCGTTTCTTCAAAGCTTTCATAGTCATAGAAGATGTTATGATTTCAACGAATGAGTTATTATCTTCGACAATGAAGAATGAAGCTTCGAAACGCTCTTTGAAGAAGTGAGACATGATGAGAAAGAAAGAAGAGATTGAATTGAACCAGTGTTTTAAAAGAAAGAGATCGAGTGAAGAGTGATGCTCAACAATAGAAGATTGTTATGAATCTGCATAGAGCGAATCATATGAATGTATTCTAACTAGAAGTTCAAAGTTGAAGAAGAAAGAAGATGCAACACGTCGTGAGTTTTACTCATGAAGACACGCTAGATCGCTAGCGTGTCAACATCAGCTCTATACTAGTCTATGATAGTCTGACACGATCTATGTTAGACTAACTCGAAGTGCATGATTGCAACATTATCTTCTCTCTTCATCTAGCAATGTTCTCATTGCTGCAGTTTGATTGATCTTTCTTAAGTCAATTTCTATCTTGACTTGTTCAAATATCATTCATGAAAGTCATTTATGATCTTCAAGCATTCTTCAAATTCACTTTCATCGACGTTGTATCAATGTAGATCAACGTCGTATTCTTTTCAATTGACACGATATTGTAGTCATTTATCTCTTTCATAGTGTCTGAAGTTCAGTATGTTCTTCATCTTTCATTCATCTTCGTCGTCGATCACTATAGAGTCAAACGATTCATTTCGTTGTTCGTTCAGAGAATTCTTTGAATCTAGTTGCAGCAGATTTGATGCAAACTTCGAATGTATCTTCATAGTCGATGATAGTTTCAGTTGATAAGCATGTTCGATCTCGATCAGAATCTTGAAGAGTTTTAGCATCTTATCGTTTAGCTTCTTTGATGATCATGAGATCATTATGTTTCTAGAATTCAGAAACATCATGTCATCTATCTTGTAGATCATTTTCTTTCAATGCTTGTCAATCTGTTTCTTCATTGTGACTCTGACTTTTGTCAAGACTTGCTTGATCAATGCTAGTGATCATTTCATGTGTTTGAATATATTCTTTGCTTTGTCTGCTTCGATTCTAGCTTGAGTGATCTCATATTCAATTGAGTTTAAATCAAAGCTCATATGAGAGTGAAAGCTCTTATTCAGAAAGAACGTTGACTGTTCAATTGACAACGAAATAGCATTGTTATCGACGAATTCAGTCATAAATAATCAGATGAATCAATCATCTTGCATATATGAGCAATAGCTTCGTAGATATTGTTTCACATTCTGATTCATTCTTTCTGTTTAATCATCTGTCTGCAAATGATAGTCTGTGAATAGTTTCATCTTGATGTTGAGTCTCAGACATAAAGACTTTCAGACAATCGATATGAATTGTGAATCACGATCGAACATTATTGATCTTGATAGTTCATGAATTCTGAAGACTCATGTTAACAGTAGCTTGACTGTTTGTTCTGCAAAGATTTCTTTGTCATCTGATCAACACGATATATAATGTCGTTTCTTAGACAATCGATCTATGACTGTCAGAATTGCGTTGTTTTCATCACTTTCTGATAGATCGATAATGAAGTCTAATGATATGTTCTGTCATCGCTGCTCGAATATGAGCAATGACTTCAGTAATTCATTGATTCGATCTTTCGATGCTTTTGATTTACGACAAACGTAACAGTTTCAAATGTAGCGCTTGATCATCATTCTCATCTTCGATCAGCAATATGATCGTCTCAGCAAGTTCAACGTTCAATTCATGTCAGAATGATCATTGATCGAAAGATCATGTGCTTCTTTTATCAATCGAATGATCATTGACTGAAAAACTCATAGTCTATCATCTTTTCAGAGTACTTCATCAAGTACTCTGCAGTTGTTCAAATCAATATCTTGACAAGTTCTTCTGTTCTGTTTCATGAATGCTCGAATATTGATACATAGTTGATTCGTTTGATTTTCAACTATAATCTGATTCTGAATAGAAATCACTTCTTCGATCAAATCTTTGTTAGCTTTCGATTCTTGTTTCGACTCTGAATCAGATCTGAGCAAGATCTGAGTCAGATCTGAGTCAGATTTCTGATCATCTTCTTGATCAGCTTCTATTGACTGCAATTCAAACTTGCTTTCTGACAATAGCAGCTGATGCTGATATAGCTTTCGATCATCGTTTGTCTCAATTGACTTGACGTCTGACATTCTGATCAGCACGTCGACTTTCAGATTCTGTTTTTCTGACTGATATATGATCTTGAAGTTATATTCAGATAACTTCTCAGTTCATTTAGTCTGTCGTCGAGTCAGTTCTTTGATAATCATGAAGTACTTCAAATTCAGATGATCGATGAAGATCTTGATCAAAATATCTGTACATTTCAATTCAGAATGTCAGTGCTTCAAGCAACGAATAATAGTCAGCAGTTCTTTGTCATAGATCTTGTAGTTGCATTCTGCAAGAATCATGTTCTTGCTATAAAAGATCATTGAATGTAGAATGTCTTCATCATCATATTGAGGCAATACTTCGTCGTTCACATAGTTCAAGAAGTTCGTTTTCAGAATAGCTTCTCTGATCGAGTCGAAATGCTTCAGAATGAAGACTGTCATCATTTGTTGCTTTAGTTCTTCAAAGATCATCTGACAGATCTCTGTTCATTCAAAAAGATGATCTTTTCGAGTCAGCTTTATCATAGATCGAGCAATCTTTGAGAAGTTCTTTATGAATCGTCGATAGAAATTGCAGAAGTCAATGAAGATCTGCACATAAGTCAACGATCGAGATACTTTTCAGTTTCAAATCACATCTACTTTTTGAGAGTTCATTTGTAGATCATTGATGAATATCAGTAGTTCAAGAAACGAGATTTTCTGAATCTCAAATTCGCACTTGTCAATGTCTATCTGCAAGTCGACTTCGCGAAGCTTGTCTAGCACTTCTTTCACATGAGTTCTATGTTTCTTCAAGATCTTACTGTAGATAAGAATATCATTCAAATATGTCTGACAGAATTTATGTAGACAGTTGAACAACACATCGTTGATATAGTGCTGAAAGAACGCGAATTCATTGATTAATTCAAAGAATATTACTCTATATTTATAGACATTGAAGAAAGTAATGAATGTGATTAGATTCTCACTTTCAGTACTCATGCAAAGCTTATTGAACGTGACAATAATGTTAAGTCGAGTCAAATACTTACTGTCTTGAATTCGAGCGAGTACTTCGTTTATCAAGAATATTGAATAACGATCTCTTTTGATCAGAGCATTCAGTTTTCAATAATTCACGCAAAAGCAAAGACTATCATCTTTCTTTTTGACAAATAGTATTGACAAAGCAAAAGAAGCTTTACTGAGTGTGATGAACTTCTTCTTCAAATTCTCTTCTAAATACTCTTTGATCTTTTGCAACTTGTAATTCAACATGAGATACAATCAACTTCTAAAGAGTTGACTCTCACTTTCTAATTCAATCTTATGATCATATGATCGATGCAAAGACAACTGCATTATCTTTTCTTTATCAAAAACATTCAGAAAGTCGTGATAAACTATTGAAAGCTTCTTCTTCAGTTCATTTAATGACATGACAGAGATCATTTCATTCAGTTTCGCGAAATCTTCGACTGAGCTAAGCACTTTGTTGATTTCACTAATAATCAAGAAGAAGATCTTGATCTTCTTATTCTTGACTAGAGTTTGATATACAGCAACTTCGATCATGACAATATTGATGAATCTCTTTTTCTCAGTTGACTGAAAGAGACGAAGTTGATCAAGATCAACTTGAGTGCTTTGCTTTCGTATGAGAACAGATTCAATGAACTGATTCACTAGTTTCTGATTCATAAGTCGCTTCAAAATGATTGTTGACATAATCATTAAGTTCAAGTTCTTTCGTTTCATTTTGCAGATCTCGCTTGACTCAGATTTGTGAAATGCTGATTGACTGCTTGCTTTCGAAACAACAAATTTCGATGTTCAAATCTTCAATGATGATATTAATCAATCATTTGCAGAATCTATCAAAATTTGATTTCTTTTCAATCAAAGATTTTCAATGATTATCTTGTGCTGATCTAGACGAGTTATCAATAGAAGCATCATTTCATTCTTGTGTTCTTGTATCATGATCGATGTATACAGAGCGTGTGTAATCAGCTTTCGATCAGAGATTTCATCATACAATTGAATTGACTTTGATTTTGACAGCAATATTGACTGAATATCAAAGCATTCACATAGCTTTGATATCAAAGATTCATTGATGAAAATCATGTCAGTGACTTCAGTATTTATCAGAACGAGAAATCTGAATATCTTTTCTAGACTATTCAAGATGATGTCAACAGTGAACGACTTGAAATCAAATGAATCATCAGACATGCTGATGAAACAGAATATGAGTATATCGCTCTCAGTCACTACTTTGATGAGAACAGATCGTTTTTCGAATTTGCAGCAATCTCATGCACTTGAATCGTCTCAAGACAATCATATGCTCTATGTTCTGACTTCTTGCATTTGAAGCAAAGTTTTTTCTTAAACAACTCTTTCTGAATAGAATCGAGATTCGATTTTCTGAGTTTCTTTCACGAAGAAACTGATGACGTGAGTCGAGCAGTCGATGTGTTAAAGACAGAGCGAGCAGCTTGAGTCGTTGATGCTTTGACGACTGATTGCGCGTTCAATTCAGTTAATCTAACATCAACTTGCATGCAGATGTTGACAAACTCATTCAAATTCGTGATTCGTTCATTGAGCATTACTCGTTGAAGATCTGAGCTGATCTTGTGCTGAAGATCATCTAGTAGAATCTCGTTATTGTATTCTAGTTCTGCACTAAATCTCTGAAATTTCATTCAAAATTCATGAAAGAAGATCTTGTTCTGATACAGCTTCAAATATTGTCGTTGAGTTGTGTGATGATGATTGAAATCATCATACATCTTATTGATAATCGATAGCACTTCTTCAACTTCTAGAAACGAGTTCAAGAAGATATCTTGCATGCGAGAAGCTATGTGCTTGATCGCAGCTTCACTGACTCGACTTTCGATGTATGCAATCTTCAACTCTTCAATAGAAAAATGATTCTTATTTGTCTTCAGCTTATTTTGCATTCAAGACAGTCAATTGTCTACATTCTGCGTTGAATCTTCAAACAGAGATGAATCGAGTAACTTGATCGACTTCGAGAATCAATCTTCAGAAATCGAAGTGCTTTGTCGACTTGATGCAGCTTCTAAATGATGTATAATCACGTTTTTGTCTCTATTCTCTTTCTGCAGACGCGTCTGCGTAATCTTCAATGTGATGTTTATCTCGTTGACATCTTTTAACATCTGAATCATGTCATTGTGAATCTCGATTTCGATGTCGTGCTGTTGACATATGTACTTGATAAAGACAACGATGTCGTCTGCTTCATGAGTGCTTATTCAAGCATTCAATTCAGTGTTGATGCTGATCTTGATCATTTCGTGATCAAAGAGCAACGCGTTCATGTTCTCTTCTTCTGTATTCAATGACGCATTCGTGTCTTCTTCTTCTGAGACTGTTCGATTCTGTGATAGAAGTGATTCTCTTCTAGCATTTTGAAGTTCATAGCGAGCAATGCTCGCTGATTCTGAGCTTTTAGTCATGATATGAGTAGAAAATTGCTGATCGAGATTCTGATGTTACTCTATTGAACTTTCTGAATTCAAGCAATGACTAGTACTCTATCGAACTTTCTGAGTTTAAGTACTGCTGAAATTTCTGATTTTTAATGACGAGCTCAATAAAGAGTTAATCAAGAGCAACGCGTTCATGTTCTTTGATTCTGATTCTATCGAAATTTCTGATTTCGAATCAAGATTCTTCTTTAGAAATTTCTGATTTCTATTGAGCTTTCTGAGCTCGAGTTCTGATTCTGCTGTCAAAATTTCTGAGTTCGACTTCTGATTTGAGTTGTGTAACTTGTTTTTATATTGTCTACACGTCGATAGCAAGATTAATGAGCTTTGAACTAATGTTATGAGTCTGCATAGAGCGAATCATATGAGTGTATTCTAACTAGAAGTTCAAAGTCGAAGAAGAAAGAAGATGCAACACGTCGTGAGTTTTACTCATGAAGACACGCTAGATCGCTAGCGTGTCAACATCAGCTTTATACTAGTCTATGATAGTCTGACACGATCTATGTTAGACTAACTCGAAGTGCACGATTGCAACAAAGATAAAGTTGTTTTTGTTGTTTGATTTGAGAGTTGATTGATTCTCTTGATCGATTTGATTCTCTAGCAATCAACGAAAATTCTTTATCGCTGATTCTATTAATCGAGATGAACGATGTGTATTTAATGAGTTGTAAGTTGTCTAGCAATTCAATCAGCCTCGCTGTTGATTCTATAGACTCTCTAGTGTTGTTCTGTCTTTCGATTGCATCGATCATCAGATAAACGAATTTCTTTAAACTCGATCTGTCTGAACGAGTATATTGAACGAGTAATGAGTATCTGTATCGTATGATAAACGAAATTCTTAATGTAATGTTGAGATCATGCCTAGATCATTCAATCAAAGAGACTCAGAACTGATATGTATGTATTGTTCTTTAAAGATAGCTATAACAAGACATTAAGAATACAGAAGAGAAAGAGTGCGAGCTCTTCTATAAATAATGACTTGAGACTGCGCTAGACTAGATACAGATGTGATGTAATAAATCAGATGTGTTTGTCTAAAAGAATGATGAAAGAAATGAATGAAGAAAGTGCTGAACAAACAGAAAGAAGTGCTGAGAATGACTCAAAGAGATGCGCTAGGTTCAAACTAGACATAGCGTCATGACTTGCTTTAATCAAATTGATTAGAATTAGATCTGAATTCTGATTGATTCAGACATGTTTATAACACGCAGTCGCAGTTGCAACAGACAAAGTTTATCGCAACGAAGCGCTCTTGAACGAAGAACAGTGAGAATTTTGTCATTGACTTCACTATTAGCTCTGATCATGATGAAGAAGAATATCAAAATAATGTTCATTCGAAAATTCAACTCTTTGTCTTTATTGCAAGACTAACTTCTATTTTACAGATGATCAAATCGATCAGAGAAAGTCTGAAACAGACACTGAAGATAAAATCTGACGATGAAGAATCTTTACACAAGCTTTCTTTGAATCTCAATCTACAGAAGTTACAGCAAGCTGATCAATATGAGACTATTTTATCACAAGTCTTCAACGAGAAGTTCTTGTCAACGATTGACTTTCAAGACATTGAGAAATTTGATTCTTCAAAAACATCAGAAACATCATTAAGTGCATCAATCATGAAGAACATGCTCTCTTTAATGCAATCTGCATTCATCACATCTTTATTTCGCGATGATCAGTTGAAGACTTTATTGCAATCACGTATTAAAGACGAGAATTCAGTGTTCTTTGTCATAGCGTTGAGTCTATGATGTCAAGAAGTGAGCATCTCAAGAGCACAATACAAGAGCTTAAGAGAAATACTGAGAATGTTAAAGTCTCATGATATACTTCGTCGTTTGTCAGAGACATATGCGTCGTTGCGTCGTCAAGTCACAGATCATCTATCGCAACTACTCTTACGACGTAAACTACTTTCTCTTACGCCTGAGAAACTCATCACAATATCAGAGTCTTGAAAGCAGCAGACAATATCAGAACAGCAGTTCATGAAATATCTGTATTTCTTTGATTCGACTGCTCTATTTATCGCAATACTACGCTCTGATCTGATAAAGAAGATGCACATTGACTTTGAAGAATTTCGTGATAATTCAGTTGAGCTATGACAGTTCAATGCCTGAACAGCTTCGATTTGCACAACATCAGATCACTACGCACATTTACAGAACGAAGAGCTCATATTTTCATCTGACTTTGTACTGTATCGTTGTCAAACTGCTTGTTTGTTCTCTCAATCTTTCTCATCTTTCTCTAGCTTGTGCTCAACAAATCATCTTGAAAAAGTAGTTGCTGTGAGTCTCAATTATTGCAACGATGCTTCAGAAGATGCACAAGAAGTTCTTCATCTTAAGATACAGACAGCACTTCGTCATGATGAGATTTTCGAATCTTTTCACAGTCAGATTTACTTGAGATTGAATGACATTCTGTTAACAGTCAATTATGTGTATCTGTTTGAAAGATGCATTATTTCTATCTTCTTGCAGTCAATAATACTGAATTACTCAAGTGAGAATAAAACAACTGATCAGTCTGCTTTATTGCAACATGATGCGCTTCGATTGCGATTCATCATAAATGAAGCTGACGCAATTCAGAGACTTTGCTATTCAGCTCTTCTTCAAGATGAGCTGAAGCTTCGAATCTATGAACGTCAGCATTTTGTGAAGAACTTTGATTGACAGAGAGACAATCAATGTCTATCTGTTTCTCTTCTCATGTTCATCAATGACTTTGATCTTTATTGTAACTTCTATCGTTCGCTCATGAGAATTTATCTGATTATTGAAGCGTTCTCATTTCATAAACAAGCGCGAAGAGCGAATGTCTTTTCATTAACATTAGAATCACATGAAAGCAATTTCAACGAGATCATAAAAGTCTTGACAAGTTTGCGCAATCTGAACGAGAGCATGCTCTTGTCTTTATCGCAATCAACTCATGTTTGCGCTTTCACATTATGCTTTCTGAGAGATATGCCTCAGCAGCAAATCAACGCAGACTTCAAATCTCAAAGAGCAACTCTGAGTTGTTGATTCTGTCTTATCTTCGCAGAGTTCAGAGACAACTTAGAATACGATGTGATCAAGAATGAAAGATTTCACAATACTACGCTTCAGCAACGACGTGAGATGAGTGTAATTTGAACAGTTGCTAAACGAGAGAAATTCGTCACTCAGTGAAATCTTCAGATTAAGAAGTTCGCTCTTTTTCAGCTGACTTCTGCGCTCGACATCATCATGAGCCGTTCTGAAGATTCTGCTCACTCAGAATACAGTGATCTAGGCAAGCAACTGCATCATCTGTTGCTTGATGCGATTCTTACTTTCGAAAGTGCAAAGAAATATGCTCAGACTTTACGACGCTGACCATTTCTCTCTGACTTTGCTAGGCTTCAATCTTCTATTCATCATCTCAAAAGCTATAGTCTGTCGAAACATGCGCGTTGAATAATCATCGCTTCAGCTCTACTTCGATGTTAACTCAGAAAAAAGCACATTCAGTCGTTCTTCTTTTCTGCTGCTCAAGCGCATCTTACATCATCATCATTCTTGAACTCAGTCTCTATCATAAGTAATTTGATTACACAGATATTTGCGCAAGTGACAAAGAGCACATTTATGTTAATGACAGACTCTCTTGAACAGCAAGATCAGTTGAGAAGCGTGATCAAGAAAGCAAGACATCAGTTTCAGCTGCTTTTGAAATTTGCTGCTATCACATTCAATACAAATTCAAGATCTCGACAAAGCATATCAATAGAACAGAGAGAGCGCTCAAAGATCTCTGATCAGGATGAGCGCGCAGAAACATCGATCTTCGTTGAAGAAGAACGAAGAATCATGACTCAGATTGCGAAAGAATACTTCAATGATAGAAAGCGTTCAAATGTTCACACAGCTATTTATTACGAGATCATGATGCACGAATATAAAATTTCGAGCAACTGCAACGTGCTTATTGAAGAAGACAAACACAGATATCTATCTATCGTATCTATCTTATCTTACAGTCGAATAGCTTAGAACATTCTTTCTTTATAAACTACAATTACTGATCTTTCATCGCAACAGATGATTCAAGAAGATTGTCTACAATATCAATCATTCTCAGATCGAGAAGCTTATGCTGACTTGAGAAAGTCTGCATCAAACAATTTGACTTATTCTCATGAATGCTTATCGCAAGGAGAAATCAGAGATCTTCAATCTATACATGATGCTTTATCGCAAGTGTTCTTCTCTCTTCGATTCATTGCTTTCTAGATCAGAGCAGCAGTCTCTGCGTTCATCGCTTCTGAAGAACGAAGACGAGAACAGCTCGATTACATTGTTGCAGTCGAATTCATTGCATCTTCAGATTATCGCAACTGAATGTCTGTTCATCAAATACTGCAAAGAAATTCTTGAACTTCTCACTCGAGCGTTCGACTCAACATTAATGACTTCAAATTTCAAATATCAGCTTCGAACTGTATTGAAAAAGAAGTTCGACATGTTGAATGTGATGCACTTTGAAACTGCTGAAATACAATGATGTAAGAAAGTATCTTTCACGTCAGAATAGATACGAATTACAACATCTGAACTTTCAACTTGCTGACGTCGTCTCAGATTCGCAGAGCGTCGAATCACCTTCGCATTGAATGACTTTGTTCAGTTTCGCCTTTACGATAAAGAAAGAATTGATGAAATCTTCATTCAGACTCTCTCAACGCCAAGGATCTTCATCAAATTAACAGATATACAACAACAAGATTCGCCTCGAATGAACGAGATTCTTAACCTGCCGCTCTATCGACTCAATATCGAGAGCGTTATTGTTGAACTTTCAGGCATTGAGCTTTCAAAGCTCTATATGATTCCAGTTACGGTAAAGGCTGAAGGACGTCAACTGATTCAGCACAATGACGATGATGTTATGAATCTTCTTCATGTGAGCTGAAGTGTTCAATATCTTTGATGATTCTGATGAAGGTGAAAGGCGGGATCGATTTCAGTCATGTCAGATGAAGATGAGAAGCAAGATGGGCAATGGCAGTCTTCAGTGATGTCAGATTTTCAGCGGTGATGTATCATTCATAGCAGTAAAATACAGGTTCTCCGGTCGTGTCTATGTGCATTATGGTGAAGCAATCGTTTTTGTAGCAACTCGGTGTCGCATTATAGATGGTGTGGAGACGGTGTCGAGAAAACAACGGTTACTTGTTATCATGGTTATTTGCGGTAAAGGTTTCAAAAAAACAATGGTTATTAGCAAGAACGGTTAATTGGATAAAGGTAAATCTACGAAGAACGGATCAATCGAGTCACCGACTCTATCGCAGGACGGTTTCGAGACCATGTCAGCTTGAGTTTACCAGTCAATTTCATTACGGTGTCACTACGGTGTGGTTACGGTCAAGCAATCCCAGCTATTTTCGCTAAGGTAGGTAAGGTACATGCATACCTACCGTACCTTCAAGTACCTTGTAGGACGGGGTGGTGTTCCGCATTACCTCCACAGTAGCGGTGGTTCGAAGTTTTTAGGGTAGGGTAGGGTAGGGTATGGTAAAGTAGTGGGACCGTTGGTGTTACTGTAGTGGTTTTAGTGGTGGTGGGTAGCGTAGCGTACGATGGTGGCGTGAGGGGGTGGTTGGATTGAGTTGGATTTCAGGGAGTGGGTTGGATGGAAATGGTGTGAAGTAGGATGGGGGCGCGGAATGGAGTTGGGGAGTTGGGGAGTTGGGGGGGGTTTTGATCGGGGTTGGAGGGTAGATGAAGGATTCTTGGGGGGTGGGTTGAAAGGAGTTTGCGTATTTGGAGAAGAGTGGATCTCAGAGGGGAGACCTGAATGGAGTTTGCGGTATGTTGAAGCGGGTGGTGTGGGCTGAGTATATGATTGGAGATTCAGGTATATTTCGTATCTCGCTTTTGAGAGTTAGTGCAGATATGCAACTATCATGGTGGATCACCACTTCTCCACGCCCGGTCTCATATCGATTTCCCACGTAAACGACGTCTTCGGTTGGGTGTGCAAGTGCCAATACGCATCGGCGATCTGTTTGGATAACACCCCCAACGTCAGCAAATCGTCCAAGACTCACTCGCATCCTCCAAAGGAATGCACATTGCAGGAGTCACTCACAGCGTCGGAACTAATCTTAGCATCCGGTCCCAAATTCCACTCCTTCGTCCTCGGGATATCAATCACACCGTCAATGATGGCGTGAGAAACATGCACACCCTTGGGTCCGAACTCTCGTGCTAAGCTCTGACTCAACGCTCTTAATGCGAACTTACCAGCCGCGAATCCGGCAAAGTTCGCTGAGCCCTTGATGGACGCGGTGGCGCCGGTGAATATGAGGGTGGGAGGGTGTTTTGGGCTGTTGTCACTGGCTTTTAGGAGGAGCGGCAGAGTAGCTTGGGAGAAGAGGAAGGCACCGGCGCTGATAGGAGGATGTCATTCAGTAATGATCCTAAAGAGGCCATGCGCAGCGTAAGGAAGGGGCACAGCTTCCATCGCGCTCCCACACAGACTCAAAGGAACTGTAGCTGAACCGCAAGACTGCATGTCTCAACACGAATACGCACCCACTGGCAAGATAGCCACTCATAAAGTCCTCCTCGCTCAATTCAAGGAATGGCTTCCTGACAAACCCACCCGCCGCATTGAGCACCGCCGCAGCGCATCCCTCGTTCCCAAATTCGCTCTCGATCTTCTCGACCGCCTCTTTCATGCTCTTTGCATTTGACACGTCCGCGCTGACACCAATGGCTTTGCCGCCGGCTGAGTTGATCTCCTTGACTAGGGGTTCGTAGCTAGCTGGCGTGCGCGAGAGGCATACCACGGGGTATGCGGCGGCGAATTTGCGAGCTACTGAGGCGCCTGTTCCTGGGCCGACACCAGCGACGATGGCGTAAGGGGACATATTGGGATGAAAGTGTGTTAGGACGGATGACAGGCGATGAGATGGGCGCATAGGGAGCTTGGAGGATATGGGGAGTAGATGTAGTATTCCAAGACTCCAGGCGGGCGGGGTTTGTAAGCCATGGTGGTGTGGTATGGTGTAATGAATGATTAGTCAATCAAAGACATCATGAAGCCTTACTTCATCACCAGCAAGTAGCTTTCTCGACCACATGCCCCCGATGAACTGGATGCCTAAGCCTGGGCGCCGAGCGCAGCTTCATGGTGGATGATGGAGTCAAGCTCGCTTTTGGACGAAAAGCTCGGTCGAACCGAAATCGCGTTCCGAACGGTGTTCCCATTAGAGATGGTCGAAAGTTCGGCCTTTCGGGCGTCCAAGATGTTGATATGATTCATCATCCCTCGAATTGCCAAAATTTTCAGCTTTTAGCCTTCCCTGTATAGATATATAAACCGGTTAGACGCTCCGATTGAATCCATTGCGATTCGTTCCGCAATGGCTAAAAATCTTCTCATCTTAGGTGCGACTGGCAAACAAGGCAAGAACGTTATAAACTCCATCCTTGACTCGCCTTCTCACGACGACTACACTCTCCTTGCCGTAACACGCAATACCACCTCTGCTTCCGCAGCTGCCCTAGCGAAAAAGTCATCTCGCATCAAGCTCGCTCAAGGTAACCTTGATGACTGTCCTGCTATCTTCACCGAGGCGCTCAAAGCCACACAAAACAGGTCTATCTGGGGCGTGTTCAGTGTCCAACAAGCTGTCCAAGATGGCGCCACGCAGGAGCGTGAAGAGAGACAAGGGAAAGCCCTGATCGACGCTGCAATTGCCAACGGCGCCACCCACTTTGTGTACAGCTCAGTCGACAGAGGAGGAGACAAGTCATCACAGAACCCGACCTATGTTCCTCACTTCATCAGCAAACACAACATCGAGAAGCATCTCGAAGAGAAAACTGCAGACGGGAAAATGTCATATACAATACTGAGGCCAGTGGCCTTTATGGACGGGATGACCGCAGACTTTTCGGGCAAGATGATGGCGACGTGGATCAAAATCCTCAAACGTTCGAAGCCCCTTCAATTCATCGCGTGTTCCGACATCGGATTCTTCGCCGCACAGAGCTTCCTCCAATCCGAAAGCCCGGAGTATCACAACAAGGCTATTTCGCTAGCTGGCGACGCGCAGAATTACGACGGCCTCAATAAGATTTTCAAAGAGAAGATCGGGTACAACATCCCAACTACTTACGAATTCTTCGCCCGGTTTGTCAAATGGATGGTCACGGAGCTCAATGTCATGTTTCGATGGTTTGATGAGGAAGGGTATGGGGCTGATATACCTACGCTTAGGAAGATGCATCCTGGGTTACTGGGTTTGGGCGATTGGCTGGTGAAGGAAAGCCAGTTTAAGAAATAGCTGTACGCTTGCTTGGGTTGTGAGTGCAGGTTTGATGGTTTGAGAAGCGCCAGGAGGCCACACGGGAGTCGAAGATGGACGATCGTTGGCTTGTGAAGAATGTACGATATAACATACTATAATATGAGCCTACTATTCGAAAATCCACAGCGCAGTAATTCCATCTCACGTTCTGCTTCCTCCTTGATATCTCCCTCGCCTTGTGTTTCCCCAACATTAACCCGTTCCAATGTCTCGCACGTAGAACGGAAGAAAGGTCAATGCAGAGTCATCCGTTGTACCGTGGAGGACGAGTGATACGACGGACGGACAATCACAACCGGCAGACATTTGCCTACTTGCTCTTGTAATGGTTCAATTTGATCTTCATAGTGGTATGGGGATTGAAAGACTTGGGCTCAAATGACTGATCATCTTGCAAGCTCGAACCTCCCTCCTCTCATTGATATGATGCTAGAGCCGACTTCCCTTTCTTTTCTAGAATGTCGTGGTATTCGCTGGCGACTGTGTCATGGATGTGGGCTTGGGAACAACAGACTGGAATCTGAAGCCGTGCGTTTTGTCGCGTCGGTCTTGCAGTTTTTCGAGTGCCCCGTCGCCAGTAGCAATGACGTTCATTGAGTTTTATCTTTTTCTTCAATCTGATATACATATTTTCTCTCATATTGAGTCTACTTCAAAAAAAATTATAAAAACGTTAGGCTATAACTTGATGTACTTGTCTGATTCTTGTGTTTCAAGCCTCTTACTTCTGATCACTGACAAGATGACGAGTTTGAAGAAAGTCTCAAAGCATTTAGTTGAGATTATGCAATCTGCACAACTTTAATTTTGCAGATCAGTCTTCGTAAGACAATCTGTTTAAATCTACAATTGATTTCAAAGAATCAAAGTCTTCAAGAAATCAACAAGACAGAGTGTTCAAAGTGATTATTGTGAAAGAAATGATTTCGAAGAGAATTGAGCTTGCTGCTGCTGTCTTCTGACTCGATGAGTCAGAGAGCAACATGCTAGTAATCTTTCTCTTGATTTTATTTGACGTCTCAGAACTCACTTGATAGATGAACATAAGATATTCTTCAACTTGAATATCATCACGGAATTCAGTTACAAGCTGGTCGACATACTAAGTTCTCATGATCTCATCTTCAATTCTTCATTCTCTTTCTGAAAAATGTTCATGAGCTTTTGTTGTGCTTAGTTGAGAGTGCATTCATGTCGCTTTTCGCTCAACTTCAGAAGTCACTGTTGTAAGATTAATCTTTTCTTTGATGAAAATGTAGTCATGTGCATCATGCATGATAAACAGCAAAGATAAAGTTTGTAGATAATGAGCAGAAATCAAAAGACTTATCAGTCAAATCATGAAACATACATAGTATAGACTCCATAGGCTTTCATACGTACCCTCGTGTGTATACTTGACATTGACCGGCTTTGGTTCCAGCACCTGGCGGACGCCTCACCAAATTCCGCCCGGTACTCTGCGAGGTCGTTGCAGGCCAGTATTCTCCTTTTCCACAAACGGACCTTCCTTCGTCACCATCGCTAAAGCTTTCTCAGTCTCTCAAGCTCGCTTCGCCCAAGACGATCTTTCGATCGGTAAAGAATGAAGAGCTATCAATCATATGAGGCTTCTAGATACGTATACCGAGAGTGTATCAGTAACGCTTCTATAAGATAAGAAGTATAAGAATTGATCCCTCCGAGTTGTTCAGCACTTCTCAGTTGCATATAGTTTCCAAGTTTCAGGTGGGTGAGTTCTTGATGGCCTGGATGTGAAAAGTATAGTTGGAGATATTATGCGTCTTAGATCTGTTCTTGTTTTGAGGGTTTTCTTATATTAAACAGTACGTGATTATCATTGATTCCAAGAGTCTCTTTCCTCTCGATCGTGTCTATCCTTTTCGCCTCTTGTTTACTTTCTTGTTCCCTTAGAAAAAGTTTCATCCCCCATGTATTTGTTGCTCAAAGAGCATTGTCGGTCTATTTCTCTCTTTTAATCGTTCTCATAATCATCGTTTGGTCTACCGAGCTCACAAGCGGTGAAACCCAGACGACGGTTGTGCCTTCGCGGGTGTGCTGCCATGCTGAACAAGATTGGTCTTCAAGGCCTTCGTCGAGGGTCTCATAGTATTGACAATATTCTTCCTCTTCGAATCGTTTTCTAATTGAATCAACGTGTTTCCAATGAAACAGAGTTATGAATTGACTGAGTCTTCGTCGTAAAATGTTCGAAGTACGACACATTAATGCTTCAGCTCTTAGATCAGGATTATAATAATAGCAGGGGTTGATTGAAAGCATTGAACAAAGATTAGCAGCGAAAGATGCAAAAGAATACGGCCTCCAATTGCGACTTATTTCATCCAAAGCCTTTCTGACAGGTATCGCTCACAATATTGGGAGGGGGGTGATCATACCAGTACTGTGAAGGCTAAATTGAGGTTTGAGCCACGACTGAAGTCATCTTGATATGACACTGTTGATTGTGCGTGGGTGAACGTCCCGATTGATTGAAGCCAAACGGCTCAAGAAAGTTGAAGCATCCCGATCTCTTTCCCAAACAAAAATGAACATACTTCTAACCATCTGCGCCATTATAAAAGCGCCTCACGGTTATTTCGCTCCATGCAATGGTAGACTGTACCGTATGAGAGTCGCAACGGGGGCCATCGATCTTCTACTTCGCTGAATCTAGCCGATGATCTTCAACTCTGTCTCTGTCTCTTCCACTTCTGCTTTTGGAATTCAGGGATTTGTGATAAGGCCTAGAAAATGAAAGTGTACGGTGAGGAATCGGCAGTAATGAACCCCCAAAACCGTGTGGCGACGTATCCTAACACAAGATGGTGGGAACGCTGGGTCCTGCGCATGTCAAGTATTAGGTCGATACAGAAATCACGAGGTCTTAAATAGGGAGAATGAGTTATCCCGCCTTTTAAGTCCAAGACCAACGTATAAGTCCAGTATCTGCATCCTTCCTAGTTCCCAGTAAAGCTTTATTGGTACCTTTTGTTCCTGAAAACCAAGTCCTTGATAGTCTCGACGATCATCTTTTTGATGGGCTTGTATGTGAGCGTTTTGATGGATGTATTGCTGGTACGTATAACCCAGGGCATTGTAAGTCACATAACCACTAGATACCTCAAAGTCTAGCAAGATTGTCGAAGTACGCCAGTCTGCATCATTTTCAGGAATCATATCCACCTTCACTGCGGTTTAAATCCTCAGTGCTCAAAGTGTAAGAATGGAGGCCGGTAACTGATCGAGAGTCGTATGTTCCTGTCTTTTTTGGTTGTTTAATTGAAGCTCTATCAAACCTACATTTGTCCCTCTGTTCTTGAAGTTCTCAACGTCAACAATTGTCACCAAATTGGTCGGCATAAAAGCCAGGGTCTCGGTGAAGCTTCTTTTGGTACGCAATGCATATGTGTCTTAACTCCACACTGGTTATTCTAGTACGTCCGCCGATCTTCATATATCATATTAATCTTGATCGAATTTGAATCCCTTTGCTAAAATTTACAGAACAACGCTCGGTGGTTGATTGGGAGTTGTGCGTCCTCGTCTTTCTGCGCTGTTCCTCTGGTTATCTGTAAATTCAAGTCCTCAATATCCTCAAAGGTCATTCCTTGAACCCCATTGGCAGTGTATGTATCCCCATTGGACTCTAGCATGACCATATTGGTGTATCCATCGTGGCCATCTCCGGTATCATGTTGACCTGCTGAGGTTTGTTTGCTTGTTGTAATCCTAAGAATTGCGCGCAATATCGGTTAGGGGCTATTCGTTCCCATCTCTCTTGGTTATTTACGATTCCTGGTAGTTACGTGTGTGGATGCTAACAGTATCCATGTCTTGTTCTCTAATAGTTCGTACTCAGCTGGAAGCAGTCCCAGTCTGGCTCTCTGACATATTATTATTTTGACATATTTGTGAGTCTCCCACGAACCTCAGATGTTTTCGTTTTAAAAGCCTTGTATATCAATCGTTCTTTCCGTGGATGCAAACTCAAAAGTCGGCTTTTCATAGGTCGTATGCAAAGCGAATGAACCCATTGGGAAGAAAAATCGTGTTGGATTTCTACATGTTGGGGACAGCCGATGTGGCATAGATGAAGTTTGTCCGTTCTCCGCGAGCATTGAAAAAGTTCCTGGCCAGGTCCAATTACGAAATACCACAGGGAAACCACCGTCTTTAATGTCGGTAGCTAACCATGATCCTCGCTACTGGACGGTGTTTTGCAATTATTTCTTCCTGGGTTGAAATGGGTTGTTTAGTAGGCGAAATACTTCCTCTATCGAAGTTCATCGTAACAAAGGCGTCATATCTGTCAGGCCGTTCGGGGCTCATTGCTTTTACTCGCTAGGCCGTTGAAGCGAGTTAAAAATAAGCTGAGGTAGGTATGGGAGACGATGTCCTTACCCCCGGATTAAAGGGACCTTTTAATTCGATCTTAAAGAAAACACGTATCTTATTTTTGAAGCAAGTAAACATTTCAGCATCGCAGCAAATGGTAATGTCAGCTTTTGAGCAAATAGCTGGTTTTTTTCACCAGGAGCAACTTGTAGGCGAAATAGCGTAGAAGTTGAAGGTTGGCTTGGTTAACACTTCAGTCTCATTGAAACGTACAAGCTGAGGTTTGCAACAGTAACGTCAATTCGTAGTGCATATTGCCCCCAGTAATCCCCTTGGAAGCCCTTGCAAGCTGACGTAGCAGGAACACAGAAGTCGCATGAGTCTCTAGCAAGACTGCTTCCTTCCGTCAAGGCCTAAGACTTCAGTACAGAGACTTTTCTATTGGCCCGGGCGTGTAATTGCCAGTCCAGAACTGTTGCGATCGGTGAGCAGAGTACAGCTGGTCGTCCATAGGGAAGTCTGTTGGCGCGAAGGCCAAGCTTTGCAGAATCCACGTTCTGGTTTCTGAACTCACTGTGCCTAAGTCTAAAAATTTCCACACCCAGAAATTGGTAAGTATAGTTCCAGCAACTGTAATTTTTTTTGGCTCAATCTTTCTGAAATACTGGTTCATGAACCTATGATACATCGGATAATCCGCAATGATTTCCATTTTGACGTTGTTGGGCGGTTGATCGTACTTGGGTTGTGTTTGCTGGGATTAAATAACGGGGGTTTGTGGAGCGCCGAACGTGACTGATCTCGTCTCGCTCGGCATGCTTCCACACGTGGCGGCTGTAGCTACCGCGATTGGAGAAGGGCTCCGAGCAGATCTCCCAGGTAAACTCTTTATATTTCAAGTCCCAAGACTTGGTGTGGTTTGTCAATGCCTGTCGCTGGTATCTCTCCCATGAGCACTCCGTGACATTTAAAATCACACCGCCTGAAGTGTATATCGAGATGGCGTCGCAGTTTCGACAAGTCGGCCCCACCTCGATGTAAAGCAGCGATGACACTGCAACCGTCTATAGAGCATTGGTGCCCCCGGGTCGAACACTTCGCGGCGTTGGTGTAGCCAGGGGGCGGTACTATAATTAGGTTTTAGCTCAAAACCATGGCTTGGACGGAGCAGATAGGGCTAATGACCAATATCTTGGGCAGGTCTGATCCTGTCTTCCTCACAGCCTGCTTGAAGTGTTCTTTTCTAGCCTACTATCGGCGATGTTTGAAAGTTTCTTCAATAGTCAAGAGTATGCAGAAAGTATTGGGTATAAGGGTTTATCTGAGTAGATATGGACATGGTGAAAAGACTGAAAAGGTCTGAAAGTAGCAGATGGGCGAAGAAAAGTACCCTAACAGGTACACGATGATATAGAGAGCTAAAGGAAACATACCAATCGCTATCGTTCCTTCCTTATATATTGTTCCTGCTTTCTTAACCGTTTCAAAACTCGTGTTAGTAAGCCTCCAAGACATGATTTCGTGGGCTTCAGCGATTCGTAAGAGCCCCTATTTTTCGTTCCATTTGCTTAAGAGATTGTGCATTCTAATTTCATAGGTGATGTGTTCTTTAAAGGCCCAGGAGCTAAGATGGGCGTATTGGGGGTTAGATACCAGGCGGTAGAAGAGGCTTCAAGCCTTTGCTGGCTAGTCGTACGCTCTGTTCGTATATTCCTGTTTCTGATCATTGGTTAGAGATTGCTAGAGACTGGTGCGATGCCCTGGTTTGCGTAATAACATCGATCAATGGAGGAAACATGCCACATGTTCATCCAAGTCTCGTTGGGTCCGTTCCTCGATAACATTGTACTTTTACTAATCACGGTGCGCCGCCGTCATGAAATCTTTGGGCCTCTCACTGCCCGCAATTGGACACCAGACTGCGTCGCTCGCGGGCTCGGGGCCTTGATTGGCTACATCAAAAAGTGCCCTACGAAAACTCGTCTGGTCTCCATTTGAACGAATATATTTCTCCACTGATCGATCTCAGCAATATCGATATATGTAACACAATGGGTTTTGAAGCGTTTTGAGCCTAATCCTTCCCGTTCCGTGTCATACTTTGTGGTGTTTTGCCTGCCATTAACGTATTTGAATTGGTCGGTCGATTGCCAACTTGATACTACAGACACATTATTTTTCATTGATATTCCAGATGCCGCCTTTCGTAAGTGATATTCAGTGTGATCAGTTTAGATAAAGACTGCTTTGACTTTGTTAAGGGACCTTAAGCTCGACGCAAAATGCTTTGAGTTTTTCGTCTTGGGATTGAATTATTTCAGGTCTAACGAAGAACAGAAAACTGCTTCAATGAGTATACCTTGATTAGGGTTAGGGGTCAGCTAGCATAGGGTCCGTGTCGTTCCCAACGGGCCGGCTGAGGGGGCCAGGCCAAGGCTGAGAACCTTCGGGTTGAGTCGATCGGCTACCAAAAGCTTGGACTTTGGAACGTGGGAAGAGCATCGCTTGTGGAAACACTGTGTATGGATTTACCTCCTCTGGGTGTTGAAAGCCTTTCGTCAATTATCCCAATTCATTGCGATTTCATTGGAAATTTGCTTGCGAGCTGGCCTCTGGTGATAGGGTTTGAATTTTGACCAGTGTAATTCTGGGATACCTGCTTTGTTTATATTCTTTAGTTCCTGAAGGGGTTTCGCCGCTTACGAACCGACGATTTGCTCGCTCCCTCTCTGAACATGGCGATTTGCATAAGAACACGGGAGCAGGTTCATGGATTACTAGAAACATGTCAAGCGGGTAATCATTTCAGATGCAAGATGAGTACCTACCGGAATATCTAGGTTTTTGTAAACTTAGTGATTTCTCGTGTTGCCCGGTTCACCTCTGTCTGGGCATAGCACGATGTATTTGCCAAAGTCTGCAGGTCTCTCATCGAGTCCACTACAGCTTCTCTCCTCTTTATATATATCAGCGAAGGCAAAACGCGCTGTATAGAGAAGAGCGACAGCCAACCGTAGAAAATGAGGACTTCATAAAGTGAGTGGATTTAAATAGTGAACTTTCCGGGACACCGAAATTTTGGCTTGACATCCAAATAAGATTTACTTCAACGGTTTCTTAGGACACGACAACCGGTACACCTCTACGCAATTCTCCTAGTATTTGAGAAGAATCTACATTAGCATAGGCAGCTATGATGGGAAGTGGTAACATGCTTGCTATCGAATTGCCCCTTACGCTTCAAACGCTTTGTTGAGAGCTCACCGATCCGCTATAAATCTGTATCACTTGCTCTCTAGCTTGGATGATCAAGCTGTACGCTTCCGTGAAAAACGTAGTTGGTCTGAGCTTAATTCGGGCAATTTTCCAGCAGTAAAAGTAGTCCAACAATAAGGCCGGAGAAGCCGAATGAGAACAGATCATGATGACAACTCCCTCAATAGCTACGCTGAATATCATCAGCTCAGTTTTTTAAGGGAACAGTCCTTGCGTTGAAAATGGCAATGCCCGTCAGTGACCGATACATGTTTCGATAAAGTCCAAGTTCGTCCTCTATAGCCACGGCAAGAAGTGGTGCTGAGTTGTGTTTGTTTCTGATCATCGCTAATAAATTGTGATAATTAAAGGGCATGAGAAGTAGAATGGCCGATCTTGAATATAGTTTACATCATAGGTCGAGCATTGTACGATTGATCGCATGAGTTGCTTCGGTATATGAAAAGTCGAAATGTATATTAGTTGTTGACAAGACCTGATATTTGAGAAAATTGACAATCTTCTTAGAGAAGAACAATTCTCATGCAGTCCAACCCGTTCCTATTGGGATATCTCGGTCTTCAATACTTGATTAAGAGATGTAGTCTGTTTATTTGGTCTCTCTTAGGTTTTCGTGTAAGCTCTTCTTGTTATATCTATGGGCTTCTCAATATAGTGGGAGAAATCATTCGCTAGGCTGACCAAAACGGCTAAGGTAGCGCCTGAACACTTCAAATCTTCGAGGTATCGGTGGGTTGCCTCGGAAGAGGTTTGAAAACATGGACAAAAAAAACCGGCCATTTTTTCTGCTATTAAGTGTCCGTCAACTCGCACCCTCGTATGTTCGCTCATGGGCCTATTGTCGAAGTCTCAAATAAAAAAGGATAAGGACCGGCGAAGGTTCTGTTCTCTGTTGATTGCCCCTAAACACCCGCTCGAGAAGCCAATTCGGTTTGGAATGGGAAACCGAAGTGAAGTTTAGATGTTGTAATATTCACCACCAGAGTCTCATTATTCAATAGTATGCTCAGTGCTACGACGGTCTCAAGCAGCTGAATCCAAGTAAATCGTTGGCAGCGCTTCTTTGGGAAATAATTCTCTTGCTGCATCGTGGAGCACGCACTGAGATACTACACTAGGCTTGAGATTTTGTTCAACTTGACCGGGCGCTGTCATCTTTCTAGTGAAGGTATCCGTCCCATCCTAGACCAAGAGATGTCTTTTGAATGGTGAAGTGTCTGCTATCCCAATTGTATCTGGCTTGCCCAGAACGGACAGCTGTATTTTGAAGGATTTACCTCTTATTTCGCTACGGCGATTGCTGAGCGATAAGCAGCACCAACACGGCGGGACTCACTAGATATTGTGTATATCAGTAACAACCAATAGATGGAACGATTTAGACTCATGTACAACAGATAATTCTTTGGCGCGTCGGGACACTTTATCCAATGGAATGTTCTGGCTGCAGTACTACCAGAAGTGGACATGGTATGGCGGAGGATTGTTAGTTATCGTAGCGCTTAAGGATAAAGCGAAAAGCAGTCGACCTAAGTTGAATCTGTGTATTGATAATCTAGAACGGCATTCATCTTCGAAAATTGTATAGCTTGTGCCGGCTGTGCTGACTTCACAAGCCACGATTTGAAAATGCTCAGAATGTGATCTAGGCCTTGCAGTCCTTGGAAATTGCTCAGCGTAAGCTATAACAGGGGTATATGGTCTGAGACTTCTTGCTACCCCTGAACCACGGTTGTTAATGACTGTATGCAATTTGAGTGTGATCGACCTTTTGAGCTTGGTGTCCTGCGTGAAGTGCCATGTTCTTTCCAGCTATCATTAGCTTTCAGTGAATGGTTTGGCAGCTGAGGTCCTGCTTTGGTTCGTCCTGCTTTGGTTGTCCTAAGGACATCCAATGCTCTTCAGTGGTCGTCCATTGAGGATCAAACTATTGGATAGGGGCTATGGCAATCCCCGCCTGTTTTCACCTCCTTCCTCCTAGATAGACTCCTATCTAGCTTCAACCTACATACCAATGCGCCCATATAACCTTGCATTCCAACAAAAACTTACTGCCTTCCCTATCTGCAGCAAAATATTTACTCGGGAGTAAGGGTATGTTTTTGAAGTATGTCACGTGCTGGATGATTAGCGTGTGCAGAAAGGTTGCGATTTCTTGGCATCGCATTTGTCGCGTCCCCCATGGACTCTTCCTTCAAATCCACCAAATCATATTTTAAATAAAGAAAAAATTGGACAATCTGAATGTACAGCATCGTCTTATTCTACCACTCGAATTTCTTTGTTTAAATCGACCTAATACTGCAATTATTAGCGCGTATATAAATCGTTACTGAAATCGCAGTTAAGTCTCATTTCTTAGCGTGATTTTCATTTTTGATACCCCGCGTTACCCCGCCAGAGATTTTGATCGATATCTTCATCAAAATTGCTTCGTTTTTGAATTTTTTTTGAACATTTTGATTGTTTAAAAGCTACTGAATCTATTAATGTTCGTTCTTTTCAAATTATCGAGGTTTCGTTGATTCGATAATCGACGGGGTGCACGATGCCAAGAAATCGCAACCTTTCTGCACACGCTAAGACATGATAGCGCTTAACCGCGTCGTAAGCGCGTACCAACAACGTAGCACGTCTCAGTACCCAACATTCTTCAACGTTCATGTAGAACATCTCAATGGCCGATGTGGAAAAGAACCAGAGAGCCGCTCAGTTGGCGGGTCATGCTGTAGAGCTTGTAGCCGCCGGTCGAGCTGAGGTCCATCACCAATTATGTAAAGCTCGCCACAGTCGCTGACTGAACCGCGGTAGGATGGTTCTCGAATATTACGGGAAGCAGCTTCGCTCGCTCCTGAAAACCCCAAAGTCAAAGAGGCTTTTCTGAAGATCCAATCAAATGATACGATACACCTGTTGCAGAAGCTGTGCGCAAGATTCGCCCTAGAGCACCATGAAGAGGCGGGAAAAGAAGCCGTAAACTATCTCAATATCTCAGCCGAGGTCCCTGGAGATGTTGCAACTGGATGTCTTGAGCTTGTTATCAAGCGGCGAGATCTTCAAGAAAACGAGAAAGCTATTCAAGATAGTATTGTCTCTGGACTTTTTCGCGAGTCTCGAGCAGCAAAGGCTTGGCTTGCGAAACGGCTAAAGGAAGCTGCAACGGGAAACTTCGAAGAGATCTACGAAATCGGAGATGGTTCTGCTAACGCTATCACTGCCGTTGTTCTCGACTCATCAGTCTGGGCAGCGGAGTCTGTCCGAGAGACGTGTGAAACAGATGTATTCCAGTTGTTCCTTGCAAAGCTGATGGAAGTCGGCCACGACCATGATGGAAGAGCTCTTAAGGGGATTGCTAGGCTTCTGGTGGCAGATGCGAACAAGTTATACGTGTTAGTAGACGAAGCTACGTTTGACGCGATACTTGTATCTTTGGATGACCGCCTACCGATAGATGTCCGGAGTCAAGCTACATTGGCGACAGCAAAATATCTAGAGGCTTCTCACGATCAAGGGCAGGCTGTTCTTACAAAATTTATCACATCCAGAATCACGCGGCATAGCAATGAGGACCTGGTGCTCGCATTTTCCGCAGCCACAGCAGTATTTCCAATTGTACCATCTATAGCCTCGGCATTGTTCCTGACTGAGGGATTCGCGCCGTCATTGATACCACTTTTAGAACAGAAAGCCAAGTCGGAGAAAGTTGAACAAGCAGCTTTGGATATGTTGAGCGCCGCTTGTCTCGATAGTGCATGTCGAGAAGCTATCGGCAAATACTGTACTGTATGGCTTTCACATATCATGGATACTGGCAAAGACCCGAGAGCGGCCCTTGCAGCAGTAATCCTAGCTAAGATTCGAGGTCCCACCAGCCATGGACTAGGAAATGAAGGCGCAAAAATACAGGAAGACACGAAAACTATTGATGACCTTGTCTCCAGGTTCAAGCAAATGATGAGCAACAATGAAAGATTCACCAGGCAGAGCTCTATCGAGGGCCTTGCATACGCAACAGTTGATCCCAATGTTAAAGAAGCACTTGTGACAGACAAGGATTTTCTAGAAAAATTCCTCCATGCGCTGAGGACTAGTCCAGTTGAGCCAACAACTGCATTCGGGGCTTTGACTCTCATTGATAATCTCACTCGCTATCTACCTACACTATCCGAAGAGCAGAAGCGCATGACTCAACTAAAGGCTTACGCTAATGCCTCTAAAGCCTCGCTGCAACCAGATCCACTAAACGAAGATGCTGCAGTCACAAATCGCTGCAAGCTCATGGTTGACGCTGGTACAATTTCGGTCCTGGTCGCAATCAGTAAACATCTCTCGACTGCTTCCCTCACCCTTGTATTCAGCACAGTGCTGTCGTTGTCAAGGACTGCGTCGCATCGTGGAATTATTGCGCAGCAGGGTGGAGCTAGATTACTACTACAAACTTACACATCAATCACTGGAAACTTAGGCACGGACGTTCAATCTCGTCGCACAGCAGCTCATGCTCTTGCTCGTATCTTGATATCGGTAGACCCCAGCCTTGTATTCTCCTCATCTGGGTCACCACCGTTAACATCGGCCATTCGGCCACTGCTGTCGCTCCTTTCCGAGGATTCATCCCAAATTGCGGATGGACCTCGTGATCTGCTTCCTACCTTCGAAGCGTTACTTGCCCTTACGAATCTTGCATCGGCTCCTTCTCACCAAGCGGCCGAGACTATCATCCGCCTTGCTTTTGCCAAGGTTGAAGAACTTCTTCTAAGTAATAATACCTTGATTCAACGTGCCTCAATGGAGCTTGTGTGCAATCTTGTCGCATGTCCTTCGGGTGTTGAGATATTTGCTGACGAATCGAAAGTTGCGGCAAGGCGATTGCATATCTTACTTGCTCTTGCAGATGTTGACGACAATGCGACTAGGAAGGCTGCGGGTGGCACACTAGCAACTCTTACGGAATTCGAGGGTGCTGTGAAAGGAGTGCTTGAAAGAAAAAGAGGTATGGAAATTATATTGGCGCTCTGCCAAGACGAAGACGAAGAAATTGTTCATCGAGGCATCGTTTGCGTAAGGAATATAGCCTGTCTTGAAGGAAAAGAGGGCGTCAAGGGGAAACACAAGTTGAAGGAGCTTAAAGGTGTCGAGATTATAAGAGCTGCGCTTCAGAAGTCGAAGAACAGAGCCGTCTTGGAAACTGGAGTGGAAGCCCTGAAAGCTCTTGTGGGATGAAATGGTGATGACATAACGACTAAAGTGCTACGACTACGATGTGATATTAGACTCTATGTAGCTAATTAGAGGTTTTTAGATTTCATATCAGATGTTTCAACCTTCAGCAAAATATTCTGAATTTCAAAACCAGAAGTTAATACTCCCTCACCATCATCCTAATCATTCCAATTTGGGTTCTTATTTATGTCATCCGTTGTGCATAGAGCATATCCGCTACCAAGGGAAGTGAATACGAATCTCCCACAAATACTTAAAGCTTTCTGATTGTTCCAGGTCTTGTTCTCTTTAGCACCCCGTCTGCCAAATCTTGAGGTTACGAAGTCACCTACGTCTCCCTGACCAGCTTCACAGATGCTTTCATTGTAAAACAAACTTCCTGGTTCACCCTTTCGGTATTTGAATCATAGTAATTAGTATATATTACCGTGTATCTTCCTTTCTACTACATCTACAATCACACTGCGTCATTTATAACAAAAATGTCTGAGCGATTCTCACCATGAGGACAATATCTTGCTCAAAGGTTGTTTGCTTTTACTTAGATTGATTCTACGAGACTCTAGGTTATTCCACATCTTTAATGACAGGATTTGTCTCAACAAGTTCTTGGTCTGATCCGTCGATAGTTTCTACAGAAATATCTACTCTTATGCCATCCCTATAACCCTTCTTCTTGCAAATCTTGGTGTCAGTTCTTTCAGCTTTTGGAAACTAAACCACAAAACCGACCACGACCAAGTCCATACCTGGTGGGAGCAATTTAGTGGTAACTACTGTCCGGACTTAGGTCAATGTCAGCGCTTTTCGGCTAAGTGGCGTACTGCTTTCCACTTTCTTTACCGTTAATGTGGCTTTGGTCCTATTGTGACACCTCCACCTAGCACATGATCTCCGTCTTATGCTCAACTCTGTTATATCCGGGGTTTCTAGTGTTGAATTTTCAAGGACTACGACTTCACCTTCATAGCAAATGTGCCCTCCGCTATCTACGAGAATTATTACTTTCACTCTAGAAAGCGGATAATCAAAGGAATGCTAGACCATTTTACGTTGATTCTTGGGGAGATAAGATTTGTTGCCTCGTAAGCCCAAATTTGTAAGTTGGCCGAAGAAATATATGGAGATTGACTGACTACTAAAGCTACGGGCATATGCGTAGAATTTTGGAAGGTATCAAGGAGTCGGCCAAAGCGAGAGTGGTGAGCCAACGCAAAGAAGACCGCAACAATCGCAAGATTGAAAAACTTTTCTGAGCGCACCATAACCTCAAAACAAGAATACTAATGAGAGATTCTCGAATCGGTTGCCACACTGCTGGTTAATGTCGGATTTCGTAGTAAAAGCATATCCTAACGCTAACCTTCACAATCTTACAAGCGAATTGACAAGAACCAACCACCCAGCGTAGATAGTACATAACACAATACTCGTTCAAGACATACAGCAACAGAAGAAGACCAGTCGGATAGCATAAACGCTATGGCGGAGAGGTTACGGCGTATCACCTAGGTCCATTACCCTGGCCCACTTCTCTCAAGTACAAGCATAGACGTACATTCGATCAAGACCGAAAGCATGCAAACTTGCTAGGACTGAAAAAGCCAATTCTAGGGCATTTGGCATTATAATCCCTCCTACGAGACAATCACATGCAAGCATGCATATCTCATACGGCGTACATACAAGAAGATGGTCGAAGTTTTAATCATTCCTAAAGAGAAGCAGTGCTGCCCCCTGAGATGGTCCGAGGGGGAGAGCATGACGAAGCTGCTCGTGATGTGAAGGTGTGGAATCGGTATCTTCACCTCCCTGATCCACAGTACCCCTTCTCCTAACCCAAACCCCCCACCCCCCCAAACCCAGCTTCCCCACCCCACGCAGTAACACCCCCCCCCCCCGCATCTACACCACAACCCCCTGCCAAACTCCTGACAATCCATTCTAGACACAAACCCTGATGCTTACAATCCAGCTCTACTCCCCCCCCGCACAGCCTAGCGACATCCATTCCGCACATCAGAAACGAAGAACGGGAAAGCTTGTAGAGCCTTTTTTTTTGAGTTTGCGATGAGGGAGGAGAGGGGAGAGGGTTGGGGGGGGGGGAAGGGAGAACAGGAAGGAGGGGAGGGGGGAGGGAGGGGGTTGAGGAGGGGCGTTGTTGACAGTGCGGGGGTGCTTGTGTGGGGTGGGTAAAGGGTGGGAATGGGAGAGAGGAGATGGGAGGATGCAAGGGGGAAAGAAACACCTTAGGCGCTCGTAATCCCGGACCAGCCAATCTCCCGATTTAAGATCTTGCGGCTCGGTTTGTAGTTTGATTATGAAGCGAGGCCGAGTTGAGCATCTAAATCCATCTACCGTTTTTTGCCCGTCCGACTCCACCGCTATGCTTCCCGTCATAATCATACGGACGCCCTCGATAGACACTCCAACAAATAACCTTCCTCACCTCCTCGGCCCTCCATTCCTAGTCCCTAGCCTCCTCCCCTTCTCCCCCTGCTCCTCTTCTCTCATAGCCCTCTCAACCAACTTGACAGCATCATCCATGACGTCCGTTCCGACTCTCCAGGTCCTTAGCATAACGCCCTCCTTTCCAAATGTCTCCTTCGCGCGCGCCAATCGCCGGTTCCACAGCTCCTCCTTTTTGCTCAGTGGGTTCGGCGGCAGGTTGCCGTTGATATCTTCGGAACTGCCGGCTGCGTCGCTGTTGTACCCATTCCAGGTGCCCGAGAGACGGTTGCTGGCGTAGTGGGCGGCGGCGGCGGGGTACGAGGAGAGGTTTCGGCGGGGCGGGACCGGAGGGGGTGCGGAGAGCTTGGTGGAGGAGGATGAGGGGGCGGGTGTTGATTTCGCGGAACTGTTAGAGGCGGATATTGGTACTTGTTGTGGTTGGGAGCTGCTGTACCAAGAAGGAAGAGCATTATAGGCGGAGGAGACTTTGTTGCGGACACTAGCTCTGTAGCTTTGCCGTTCCTGAGATGTCGCTCTGCTGCCTGGGGGTGAGACGTTCTGGGTTTGGGAGAGTGGACTGGAAGCGGATGGAACATTCGGCTCTTGGGAGCTGGAGCCGGAGCCAGAAATGGAGTATTTGCGAGGTTTGGGGGGTATGTTGGGTGGTGGTTTGCGAGGGATGGTGTAGTTGGATGAAGTGGAAAGAGCGGGGTAGCTATCACCTGAGTAGCTTCGTAACGCGAGCGGCTTGGAAGGACGAGATGGTGCAAAACTTGCGGGAGATGTAGTTGACTTCTGCCCGGCGCCGTGGTCGTTTATGAAACGGCTGTTGCCCGTTGACGATTCAGGAGGGTCGTCATCAAAATCTATGAGATTCCCCATGGTAGGGCCGTGTTTCTCTGGCCTCAAACTACTGGCAGAACGCGTTTGATGACGGGGAGGGAGACTTGGCTTCTGTTCTTCAAGCCTGGAAGCTAACTTGGTGGCTGAAACGCTTCCACTATCCCATTTCCTTCCACGGAGTGGAGATAATGAGCCAGTCTTGCCAGTCTGCTTAAATCCGCGAACTGAGGAATCAAAGAAACCTTGAAGCTGAGTAGTGGTGACATCCCTTATGAACACCCCTAGCACTCGCCCCGGATTGGCCAACACAATGTCTGTATAGAGTTCCAAATCAGCCTCGCCGCTGTCTCCTGCAAGGATGAACCGCCGTTCCGGAAAATCTGACATGATCTTCTCGAGTGTTCCCTTCTTCCGTTCTGCAACCGGCTCAAATATCCCTTGAAGCATACCACTGTATTGCTTCAGGTGAAAAGATCCTTTTGGCAAACCGGCTCCTGCAAAAAAGCTCACAAGCACGGGATATAATTGCCACGGCGAGTTTGATACATAGTGAAATTTGACACCCAGGTCAGCCAGTTTATTATACCATTCCTTGACTCCCTCTATGGTAAGGTCTCCCAGTTCACGGATAAACGTGTTGCGGAACATTTCCTTGGCACCGTTGCCGATTGCCGAGTGTTTGATAGTATCATCAATATCACTAATCATGCTGATACCTTTGGGCTCGGTAATGTGAACCTCTTCAGTAGCTGATAGCTTTTCCGAAGCAAGTACTCGAACATGTGTAGGAACAAAGTCCAGAGCAGCCCGAAGAGTAAAATGACCAGCTTCGTTGGTCCTGGTCGTACGTGATTTCGACTCTTTGTCATTGTAGAAGAATACTGTAAGAGGCGTACCAACGACCGGGTTCGTCAAGAAAGGTTTTAGTCTTACCAAGAGGTGTGCATTTGCAACAGCGAGCTCGGCTGGACTCATGTCCGCAGGCTGGTTCCACGAGGCTCGTTTCGCTAGAGAGCCAGGAGCAGGACCTCCGTCTAATTGGTAGTTGAGAGAATCATTCGAAGGCCGAGACAGTATTCTTGGCCCCGACTCTCTGTACCTTTCTGGCGATGGGTCTCGGCTCAGGCTCGCTGAGCTATAAATACTCGAGCGGTCATTATCGGGCTCTTCGCTATAACCACCCGTCCATGCGATTTTAGCTTCCGATTCCCCTATTCTAGTAATAGATTCGGCCTCCTTCTCCGCCAGTTCGTCTTCATGCTTCGCAGCACGAGCTTCTAACCTGTCCCGGTGTCCAGAGTGAGGACTAGCAGGCTGGCTGTTTTGAGGTGCGGGTATACCACTCAGATGCCGCGCAATGCCTACCAGTAACCTGTTCTTCCGAGTCATAGGCCCTCGATGAGGGGAGTAGATCCAACCTCTGATATCGACGTCAACGATCGCGTTCTCGTCCTCATATTTCTCCCACTCGTTCCTCCAATATTCGGCGTCACTTGAACCTTTGTTGCTTCTTATGTCCTGGGAGGCTCCTGGTACTTCTTGATGGTGATGGTGGTGGTGTTTCTTGCGATGGTGTCGCCGTGCGTAGCTTGGAAAGAGTACCATCTCCTCGTCTCCATGGCGCACCACGGCGAGGTTTGGAAAAGCACCAGGTATGTTTGATCCATTCTCATCCGCCTCATCGCTACCCTGCCCTCCCAGCCCGTAAGACTGCTGATATGATTGGCGAAGCTCGTTTGCTGCTTTTAAATACCCCGCAAGTTTCCTTCGTCTTGAGCCTCTTTCTGAGGATGGACCCGCGTAACTGCCCCCAAGTGACGTAGGGTTTTCCGCTTGCGCCATTCTAGATCTCAGTAATCCTCCAGCATCCTTGAGCCTGAATATACGAGAGATTCTCCTCCGTCCACCAAGCCGTCCCAGTATATTCTTTCGTGCAGCCCGCCGGCGTCTTGTTCCTTCCTGACGCTTAACGATAAAACGGTATATACGAGACTGTGCCCGCTGCCGGTAGTATGGTAAAGTATCGTGTCTAAATGCTGAAAGTCGAGCTCTGGCGCGTTGACGGGTACGAGGGAAGAGAAATCTCAGGAACGAGAAGGTGTTAGTCGCACGCGTTGGAGGCCCAGCACGAGATAATGGAGGAGCCAGCTTCGAGTGATAGCTGTGAATCACTGGATGCCTTGTTCGGACTTTAACAGAAAGTGAGGCGCATGAGCGTGCCTAAACCAAAGGCAGTACTGCATGGGAGCATTTCATGTTGTATTTAGATTCGAACCATAACTTGCAACATAGTAAAGCACCTGATCTAATAGTGAACGTGTTTAATAGTAGATATACAACGAGCGAAGAGAGCGTGACTTTGCAGCCTCATGTCGAAAACGCAAGATATGAGGTCATCCGAGATCTACAGTATCGCTACTCGGTTAAATCCTACGCCGCGACCCCAGGGGACCTCACCAGACAGTTTAGATAAATCTCATCTTCCTATGCAATTCTAAACGCCAAGATTAGCCTGAGATGGCCCAGAATATAGATACAAGCATCGAGCTATTTCTTTGAATAGGTATCATACTGCTGATAGCAATAACATCATAAACTGAGTCAGCCTGCGAGACGAGTTTAGGAATATGATACAATCCTCTTTCTTCATTGTCTTGTGCCTCAGATGAACGTTGTTTCTCGTGGTCCCGAAGTCCAGATTAAAAAACCATATTACTTCTGGTATCTCTCTGATTCTGTTCGACGTGTCTTCTCCGTCGAAGACAAGTTTGCCATTGACAGTGAATTATGACCCAGTTTAAGATTTAGTTATTATGCGTTTGAGAGATCCGCAGCCTTTCGGGACACTGCAGTTGTCGGTCTACCCCAGTCTTTGAAAAGCTCTTTTTAAGATTCCAATCTCCTGAAACTAATTTAAAATCCTTGAGCCTCGACCTCTCTTCCAGCCATCGAGAGTACGTCTATCATTATATCCTTAAAGCCGCCCAACCGAATCTAGCCGTGCTATAGCTGCCAAATATGTTCAACACCCTCCTCTACCCTTCCAGCTGCCCTTGCTGCAAGAGCTCCCTCAAATCACTAACGGTGATGTATCCAAACCCCAACGGCAACGCAGGACGACCCTACCTCAAGTGTTCGAAGCCTCTTTGCAACAAATTCGTGACCTTCAGTGACAATCGAGGGATACACGACTCCTCCTCCTCTTATATCACCAACCCTCTTTGCCACTGTGGATCAACCAGTCGCCTACAGGTCTGCGGCCGAGAACCGCCCGTGCGTAATCCTCGGGCTCTCCACTTTGTTTGTGCATATGGTCGATGCGAATTCTTTGACTATAAATTCGACAGTGATGGGGGAAAGATGATTCTATCAGAGTTCGGCATTGAGGAAGCCACAATGGATGGTTGGATCTAGGTTGTGTACTGGCAGCTTTCACTAGAGGAGCTTCAAAGCTTATCCCAACTCAGCGAGCTTTGAAGTCTTTAGGACTCTTAACAGATGTCTAGAAATCTTTTGTTAAGCTTATCACGACATATCAAGCATTTCTTTATCGCCTTTATCGAAATCCAAAACTGCCATGTTTCGTTGCTTCAATACCAAAAAGCCTTTCCGTTTCAGATTCTGTATCCGCCTTTCTCCCCGCCATAATACCCATAGGTCAAGAGGGCATTTTTGCGCTGTATTTCCAAAGTTTTACCTTACTGGCTTTATTATGTGTTTACCAAATCATGGCATCCTCTACTTTCTCATCCAAGCCCCATTCATTCAAGCCAAGCGCGCCCGCTCAAGCCTTTTAGGCTCATACTACCTCCTTCAACTCCACGATCCTCTCAATCTGCGATTTCATCTACCTCTCCCCTCTCCCCTCCTCCCCCACCTCCTCCCCCCCTCCCCACCCACGCCAACCCCAACCCTACCCCCCACAAACATCCTGCCACCCCCACCTCAACGACCTTAACCATCCGCGAACTCCACGAATACGGGCAGCATAGGTTCCTCGCGGAACTTTTCTTCCGCTTGCGTTGCCGGAGTAGGTGGGAGGGCGTGGAACGGGGAGGGTTTAAAACTTGGTCTTTAGAGCTATGTAACTGCAGACGAACCGAGGGAGATGTCCAGACCGAAGTTTCCGTTCGAGCGATCTTCTTGGATGGAGGGGTAGACTCTCCAGGCTCAGGTAATAACTACGTGAATGTTCTGAGAAGGAAGGATGTTTTATTTATTTGTATATGTGGTTGAGATTCCATGAATCCGGTCCCGGCCTTCTTGCATCAAACAACTGTATATATGTACTTCCTTTAAAAATTAGCACTTTAGAAAAGAAGCACATCTTCCCCCTTTCTGGTCTTGTGGTTAGCTTCTCATTACTCGCCATCGTTCTTGTAACCCTCATCTCATCGTCTCAGTCAGGTGGTAAGTACCTTGCCTTCTCTGTGTCCTGTAGTTCCTCACATCATTGGAATCGTCGTTTCTTATGATGATTCTGTCAATTTCGCTTCACTAACACTCTTTTTTTCCATCTGCATCCCATTCTCCTTTTCCCTTCTCTGACAGGCTATACCATCATACTACTGTGTTTCTGTTTGGTAAAATGTGTATATGTGGGATGTTCTCTATTCTATCGAGGTGGGGACAGAAATATCAACGGCTTCAAAAAATCATTGGATAGTGAGGAGCGAGAAATGGAGAACCAATGATGAAAATAGTCAGGCGTAATATGTTAGGTTCATCAAATCTATCTACAAATCAACATCGCTTTAGGATATAATACCATCATCACATGTTCCGTTGTATCGACTCAGCCTCTTACTCTATTGCCTCCTTTTCTTTTACATCTCACTTCCTTTCCGGAAACGCCTTATCGTAATTGACAAGCGTAAACCGATATCGCACATCATTCACCTTGACCTTCTCCACCGCCTCCTTGCAGCCCTTCTCCCCCACATCCAGCGTCTGGATATATGGCTTAATATTCTTCTCGCTCGCGAGCTTCAGCATCCGGAACATCTCCGGCCGACTTCCGATATGGCTGCCCGCAATTTTCGCGCCATTGGGCGCAAAGTCTTGCGCCATCATCTGCGGCAGCGGCTTGTCGGGTAGTCCGACATTGTGGAAAGTTCCGTTGACGGCCAGGGTGCTCATGTATTCTTGCAGGTTGAACTCGTGCGTCATGTCGGCACAATTTAGAATGAAGTCAAAGGTAAAGGCCCATTTCTTGGCCCAGTCTTTTTCGCCAGTATTGATGAATTCCTTGGCGCCGAGGGCTTTGGCGTCTTTTTCTTTCGAAGGCGAGTGGGAGAGGGCGTAGACTTCGGCGCCCATGGCGGAGGCCCAGAGGAGACCAAAATGGCCTAGACCACCACTATGAATCGAGTTAGAAAGCAAGTAAAATCATCCAAGGATGATGATGCCAGACTTACATGCCGAGAATTGCTATTTTCTTGCCTGGCCCGCAACCAGCACGTTCAAGAGGACTATATACTGTAAGGCCAGCACACATCATAGGCCCTGCGGCCTCGGTGCTGATGTTGTCAGGGATCTTGAAGGTGAAGTATTCGTGTGCTCGGATATGGCTGGAGTATCCACCTTGGGAGATGGTACCGTCAGAGTAGGGAGCACCATAGGTGTCTGTGGCGAGGATTAGCAAGGGCACGGTGAGATAAAAGAAACGGAAACAGCAACATACCAACCATGTGAGGGCAGTAGTTCTCATTGTCGCTTTTGCAGTTCTTGCACTCCAAGCAGGCCTGGATCTGAGCGCCAACACCAACGCGGTCGCCAACCTTGACAGTCGTCACCTTATCACCAACTTTGATGGCCTTGCCAATCACCTCGTGTCCGACACAGAGCGGCAGTGGTGTTTCTCCCCAGCCACCTGTGATGGTGTGGACGTCCGAACCGCACACTCCACAAGCATCAATCTTGATGTCGACATCACGTTCTTCAAATGGCTTTGGCTTGAACTGCAGCAGAGAAGTGTGAGCTTCGGTCACCGCAATGGGACCACGTTCGCGCTCACTTCTTGCTTCTTGAAGTCACTCCACTTCTCGTGAGAATTGATCATAAAACCCTCGAAAGTGTCAGGGTAACCCATCTTGAGCGTTGAGTATGCAATGCACTGAATGCTGGTGTGTAATTGAAATGTTGTGGTAACAAATTTGGGAAGGGAGTTTCAAGACGGATGAGAGTAGCTATCAGCGTAGGGGGAGAGAGTGGAACAAAGATACTCATCACACGGAACACATGGGATGAGAAGAAAAGTTTAATGATGCGGTAATGCCTCCGGTCGGTTATGGCCCCACGACCGACTGGCAGTGACGTCGTGCTGTCTCACTTTAAGAAGAAGGTTGGCCGAAGACTGTCAGCGTCCGTAGCCGCTCTATCCGAACGAATACCTTGCACACAACAGCTCCTTTCAACTTTCCTCTCCACGAATATGATAGATATGTTGTTGGTGATGAACGAGGAGAGTGTGGTCCAATGCATGTCCCACACACACATACACATCCTTTATATAACCAAAGACTTGAAGTCGGCCAAACGCGGAAGTCAAGAGTTAGGTTCTTGGCCAGACTACGGAATAGGTACATACAGTACTCCGTACTCGCAAAGCAAAGAGTCTACGCGGGTATCGCATTGTAGAGACACAGCCGAACAGTAGCCAGTGGGTGGACCGCCGGTACCTTGAGGTAGTCAGTCGATGGAGGGGCACAATGGAGGGGCACAGGTGAGGGGCACAGGTGAGGGGCAAACCAAAAAGAGAGCCGCGTACCCCGCACCCGCCATCCGTCAACAGTAGTGATTGAGGAGTGAGGGGTTCAACTGGTACCTCGTACTCCGTACAAGATGGGGAGTCAATAATGTACCTTAGCTTACCTTACTACATAGCAACAAAGGCTGTTCTTTCACTCCCATTTCAACTGCTCTCTTCTGGATTGCATCCATGATCTATCTTGAAGAACCATTTCAAACCTCTGCTGTCACTGTTATTGTGCCGAATCAAACTGCTCAACTGCTCGGGCTGACCCAATATTGAACAGTGGGGCATTCAAAGATGATGAAAGCATTGAGATTCCACGGACAGAATGATATCCGGCTGGAAGATGTCGAAGTCCCTCAATGTGGCAAGGATCAAGTCAAGGTGCGACCTGACATGTCGTGCTTTCGAGTAGTCCGCCAATCTAATCTTGATCTAGGTCAAACCGGCCTACGTTGGCATTTGTGGCACCGGTTCGTGACAGTCTGGGAGGTGTGTCGAGGAAACGGCTGATGAATCCTGTAGACCTCCACGAGTATCTTGGCGGGGCCAATATAATGCCGACCACACCTCATCCCATTACACACGAGAAGGTGCCCCTGACTATGGGCCACGAGTTCAGCGGAATTGTAGAAGAGGTCGGAGAAGGAGTCCATGATATGAAAGTGGGAGAACGAGTCGTCGTGCAACCCATCATCTATGACGGCACGTGCGGTGCATGCAAAGCTGGGTTCATCAACTGCTGTGACAAGAACGGCTTTGTTGGCCTGAGCGGTAAGATCCAAGAAGCACCCGAGGAGCGTACGCCAACGAGTGAGCTTAGGTTGGGGCGGTGGGCTCTCGGAGCACGTGGTCATTCCTCGCAAATCTGTGATTGCCATTCCAGATGCTGTATCAATGGAAGTTGGAGGTACGTAGTATTCCGAGGTGTGCCCTGTAGATGGTAATTGATACTTGGCGCCAGCCCTGGTGGAGCCTTTGGCGGTAGCTTGGCACGCTGTGAACATGAGCCCCTATAAGAAGGGCGACTCGGTCCTGATTCTAGGAGGTGGACCTATCGGACTTGCGGTAATTCAATCCCTAAAGGCAAAAGGTGCTGAGAAAATCATTGTGTCCGAAGTCGCACCTCGGCGGAAAGAGTTCGCGAAGCAGTTCGGGGCGCATTATGTCTTGGATCCCACGAAGGATGATATCGTTGCCAAAGTACGCGAGATTTGTGATGGAGAGGGTGCGAACTTGGCATTCGACGCCGCAGGAGTACAGGCCGGGCTTGATCAGGCTCTTTCGGCAATCCGCGCCAGAGGGACGCTTGTCAATATTGCTGTCTGGGAGAAGCCAGCATCAATCCATCCGAATACCCTCGTGTTCAGGGAGAGAAATTACATGGGAGTTGCGACGTATGTCGAGGGTGATTTCCAAGCTGTCATCGATGCCATTGCGTCTGGTAAGCTGCGAAGGACTCAATGCGTGGACGAAACGCTAATATAATTGTTACAGGGCAACTGAAGCCAGGCCCAATGATAACCAGGAAGATCAAGATGGACGAGATCGAGGAGAAAGGTTTCAAAACTCTGGTACATGATAAAGACAATCATGTGAAGATACTCGTGGAGGTCAGCCCGTAGAGTTTACAACAGATGATTGTTCAAATACTGTAACATCGTGTAGCTGTAATAGGTAGCTTACTGGCCCGAAATGTGAAGTCTTTATTTAACAGTGTTTTTGACATCTTGGGCCGGGATTTATACTGAGGGCTGTGTGAAGACAGATTGGAGTGAAACTTTGAAGCGTCATAGCGTCGTTAATATACCCAAAGAGACCGCTGATGTGGATCCTTGAAGCTGCTCACGCTACTGCACTGGTTTCTGAGCTCTTCGACTAGTCAAAACGGGAAGGCAGATGACGGAAATATAACAAACCAGAGGGCGTGAACTCTCCTTCCACTTTCCAGCGTCCCAGGCGATCCTTTTTACGACGTTTCTGCTGGGAAGACCAAGCTTTCGTAAGCCTCCCAGACTTGCGTATCAGCCTCTTTTCCTGACAAGTTGTATGTTCTCTTTCATCTCCGAGATGTTACTTTGGCTTTACCCGTTTGTTGCTTGTCCAAGAAACTCCGCAAGACTTCTTCTAGACCTTCGTTTCTTCTGGCAAGCAGCATCACATCGTCTGTCGAAATGGTATTACGACCAGCGTGCCTGCAATAATAATTGTCAAAGACCGCTCACGTTCTTCGCTTGCGCTGAATCATACTTTGAGAAGCTCTCTAAATCTTGGCTAACGTTTTCTACCCAGGGAATCGCATTAGTATTACGAAGTCTAGGGAGGCCATGAATGAATATTGTCACCTATCTGAGCCCAGACCATCTCCGTCAAGGCACCAATAAATTGCGGTGTAGCATTTACACCTAACTTGAGGGTTTCTTCATCAACTATCTTGCCAATGGAGAACCAAAGAGCTGATTTGAGACGCTGGAAACGGTTAGGTGATTTCAGCGCTATACAACGCTTCGCTCTCGCGTACCTCACGTAGCGCCTCTTCCTCATTCTCGGCCATTTTTGTTGATAGGATATGCTTATTTTCAAAGTCTTGGAGGACAAGTCCTCATGGTATGGGGAGAAGGTTGCAGTGAAGGTCACGAACCAAACAATGTGTAAACGCATGGACCATGTAATGCGGGAGGCGGAAAGGCGGAACTCTTCCGCAGATATGTGTCGCTGACAGGTGGAGCTGTGGAACATAAATTATTTCATGGCATCAATCAAACAGTAAATGTGGTTGTGAGCACAAGACTTATGCTTGAGGCATGCCTGAATGTCAGTGTCACTCAGGTTACTGACTCTCTGAGCAGCACTGACAGCCTGGTGCAGCTACTTCGACAACCTTCCTGGGCTCTCTCACGACCGAGAATATCCAAAGCTGGCTTCTTAACTTCCAACATAACGCGCAAACGTCCTTATCAAGACTTCAAGTGAAAGACTACATCCGTCTTATCGCCATAGTTGGTGGTTACTGCCTTCTACGACCGTACCTCATTAAGCTCGGCGGCAAGCACCAAGCCAAAGACCACAACAAAGCCCACGATGCCGATGAGATGGGTTCCCCAGCGGCGATGTCGCCCAAGGCCCTGCGAGGACAAAGTGATATGCCCGAAGACAGCGATAGTGAAGAACATGCGGCACCAGATGCGGGACTGAACTGGGGGAAAGATGCTCGGAGGAATCAGAGACGGACCCTGAAGCAGATCCTGGAAGCAGAAGAAAGAAAAGGAGCGGTGGAAGAAGCAGATTCGGACAAGGAAATTGAAGAGTTTCTGCAGAAGGTTATAGAATAGATTGGTCAAGCGCGTCCCAGGTGTAGGAGTTGTGCTGTCCTTATGCATCGCCGGAGTATGGTATGATCTGGCATATTGGGTCTTGTATCGGTATATTCGCATTAGCAGTACTTCGTCTATCCGTTATGGAAACACTGTTCGTAGTGACTACCTACCAATCAAGTCGCGCGTATACAGCGTGGGACCCCTTGCATCCTTTTCATGCAGGACATCGGTGCCGCTGCCGATCAGGGCTGAATATGGTACACACCATTCGCTCAACGGGGGATTCTTAGCCGTGAACAAATACTGTAGTAGTCCCCACCGCTCACGCCGTTCCTTCAATCCCTTTCCAACTACTAGGGAATGGGAGGCAAAGATTCATGGATGGGTTCACGCCGATATATCAGCATGCTGTCAGGACCCAGTTTTGCATATGACGTGACTTGAGATACTCTTTGGAGTACGAGTCCAACCTGGGCCAGAAAATTCTGCTGGTTCGAATAGACTCCTTGTTTTCGTTAACTTTGCGTCGTTTGAATCCTTGGAAAGCATGCCTACATATCATGGATATGACCATCCTTCGCATGGTCACGAGAGATGGAGCAATGAGTATTACACTTCTTCCCTTCTTTACGGAGATAGAACTGACTAGGATGATTGTAGATTTTACGACCGCAGTCACAAGATGTCGAGTGACCCCAACGTTCCTTACGAGTATGATTCACGACAGTGGAATGCTCGATCTCCTCATATACCCCCCATTGAACGTCCTTCAGGAAGATCTTGGCCTCCATTTCCTAGAGTAGAGGATGAGGTTACGTCGTTGTCACACGAACTTCAACCGCCGCCATTTGATACGGAGATTAGCGAAGTGTTATTTCGAGGAGAGACTGACCAGCAACCTATAATACTCGAGGTCAACGAACGAGCCTCAGCAGTGTCGCCAAAATCACAAACGGGGAAGAGTGGGGACGAATCGAGAAGCGTGAAATCGAGATCATCGAGTGAGAGTCTCGGACCCCATACTCCAGATACGGTCGAGGAGAACGAAGATCGTCGTTACGTCTATATACCAGAGAAAGGGATTGAGATTCCATTGACTTATGACGAGCCAAGACTTGAGAAAAAGCCAGGTAAAATAAAACATAGCGACAAAGCCCGAGGTAAAAAAGATACTCCGAGTCTGGACACAAACCTGTCCCGTAAAACTTCTCTAGAGCATGTTCGGTCTCCTCTCGAGCGACAGCGGTCGCCGTACGCACATGCCATAAAGCCAACTAAAGCCAAGGAAGCCCGCTTTTCTGGCGAATACTTACTTTCTCCCAATCTGTTAAGCCCTAAAATACGACTCCCGGAGGCTACCCATACAAACAGAGCTTCGGAAAAGACAATTAACCAAAGCAAGATTCCAAGCCAAGAAGCAATGAGCCCTCAACATTCTATGCGACCGACGATGCACAGACACGCCTCAGCAATGGCATATCCTGGGGAGCAAATTTCCGCTAAAGGTTCTCGACGCCGGTCAAGGCATTATGATGTATCTTCAGATGAATCCGATAATAGTGTTGAAGACCTTTCACGAACAGCTCGTTCTCGGAGGTCGGAGCCTGGTTCTCCATCAGATCCAGCTAGAGAACGCTCAGTACCACGTTTCGATGTACCAGTGCCACAAAAGGGAAGAAATTCTATCTCCAGACAACGAGGCGTCTCGCCACCTTTGCGAACCCAATCAGCTTGCGATCACAGAGTACCGGCGCCTGGTGTGCGACTACCTACAGGTCTAGGGCCTCCTCTGGGGAGTATTCCTACCTTGAGCACCCATTTTAATGTGCGGCAAGCTTCGCCGCGGTGTTCACCGGCAAGCACACCACACTCTTCTCCAGGTGCAACGCCACCGGGTACACCCCCATCCAACGTCCACCAACGCAAGAATGAGTATCAAACAACCGAGAGGAATACATTATCCCTTTCCAGACCTTCGTCCCCATTGCAGCCACCACAATCAGCCAAATCGCCAGGTAACACAGCGCTGAAAGTTAAAGAGATCGGTGAGAGCCGACCAGGCCTTCGTTCGCGCCAAACGTCACCGTTACCTTCACCGGGCTACGATACCTCCAGCTCTGGGGTCCGCCGGCCTCGTTCGCGTCAGACCTCACCAATACCATCCCCAAGGAATCAACGCTCGAGCTTCGAGCCTGGACCACGTATAGATATCCGAGGACCCTCTCCTGCAAATCATAGTAGATCTTCCTCATACATAACAGATAGTTCACAGCACTTGGCGACCAGACATGCATCATTGTTGCCTTTCGACATGCCCTCATCCCCTACACTAAGACTACCAGAGACTGGTCATCGGCGTAGAGCATCTTCGAATGCCGAAACTCGGCCTAACCTCTCAACTGATCCACTGATCTTGCAAAAGGCCTACGATTTCCCGCAGGCTGCCATGAAGCTAAGACCGCTTGGTCCCACGCGCGCAGTATCGGTCGGGCCTGCTCCGCCAGCGACTCTACCTTCTTGTCCAAGAAAGGATCTTGTTGCAGGACACAGCGATTGGTATACATTGGTTGGGTTTCCGTCGTTCGCCATCTGCCCCACGTGCCGCGACGCCGTTTTGATCCCTGGGTATGCACATAACTTCACACCAAGAACTCCTAAGCTTCGCGCAGAGAAAACACGATGTGACTTTAGTGTACCTTGGATACGAATGGTATGGCTAATGACACTGTCGCAGAAGCGGTCAGATGTAAATCTTCTCTATGCAATGGCGGAAGTTGCAGCTTACGAGCCTCCATGTCCCGGAAAGGCAGAAGCCGTTCGAGAATGGTACAAGATCGATGATCCCGATACTGGGAGGCATGTCTCTAATTTCAATGTCTGCCCATATTGCGTCCGTAATGTGGAGACCCTGTTTCCCGTACTTCGGGGCATCTTTCGCAAAACACGTATGCACCGTTCGGCGCAAGAGCGAATTTGTGACTTGCGAATTGACAGCCAACGATTTCCCTGCTATGTGGATCTTCTAGAGGAGACCGCAAACGAGGCTATGCAGTTCCGCCGAGCCCCAAACATACTCCGCTTCGTCGAGTTTGCTAAACGCATGGTCGTGAATCGAGAATGCCCTGGAGAAGATATACTACGCGATCAAGCCTGGTACACCATGCCCTCTATTCCCGAGTTCACCGCTTGCGAAGAATGCTATGACTTGATTGTTTATCCAGCAATTAGACGAAACTCTTCAATTGCAACCCAGTTCACTAGAAAGCCACAGTTTGTAGCGCCTCCGCATGTTGGTGTCAGCTGTCAGCTTTATTCCCCAAGAATGAAAAGGATATTCCGGGAGGCCTGCGAAAGGAACGACCTTCAGCACCTTCGAAATGTTGCGATTCAAAGACACCGAGCGGAGAGGAACCTACAAACATTTTATACTGAATGTCATAGATATTCAGAGGATGAGAAGTCAGATCGACTGGCAGATCTTGTGAAAGAATGGCGGCGATGGGAGTAGCTTAGAACGATTCTACAGTGATGGGAAGGACTACAGTACTGCAAGCTTATGCCTAACGATACTTAACCCGGATAAAAAGACTGATAGCTTAGATTATGACATTAATGACAGCATCTCATTTTAAACGGATTTATAACCACCTTCTCCATTATTAAACAACACCCAAAGTGGCAGCACTATCGATTAAGCATGGAGTGCCTAAAATTTAAGCTGTCGAAGCTGTCCATCCAGCGAACCGGGTAACTTCAACTCATATCATTTTAGCGACCGCCTCCTACAATTTAACGAAGCATCACAATTTGGCAAACAAATGGAATGATAGCTTGAGAATCTGCTGACTTGAACTGCGGGCAATCCACTGTCTCGACGACTTGACCTATCAAGGTATGTTACGGAGGCGGCGCATGCCATCTGACATCAGTAGTCAAGGCCAAGCCCCAATACCAACCTGCGACAACTAATGACTCTATGACTCTGTTGGGATTTGAAGTTCTGAAAAACGGATTGTCTTCGTATGTTCGACAGTGTTTGTAATTGTTGCTTTTCGAATTCGTTGGACTCCCAATACCCGGCTTGCTACCGTCCTTTTCAGAGTGCTTACTGATATTATAGCGTATATTTCTTTACTACTCTTAGCAGCTCAAATGTACTGATGGTTTTCTCCTCATAAGAGTTTCCATAATCAGCTATGGATAGATTCTGGGATACGAGATTACTCGCCATACTTGAGATGTCGGAGGAGAAAGTCGAGCTAGCGATCAAAATACTGCAAACACTCTCAGTAGCAGCGGGACCTTTGAGCTTTCAAGCATTCTGTGAGGCCCTTGCCGTCGAACCTGATGCTAAAAATCCAATCAATTGCAGTCCCGTGCTTTCGGATCCCAAAAAGCTTCTAGATCTATGTCCAGGTCTTATCAGTTGCTCGACTATTCATTCTGACGGGCCTCAGCCCGAAAGATTGCCGAATTTGGTACATCCATCGATTAGGGAGTACCTCTTCTCGAAAAGAATACGTACAAGGGCAAGCCTTGTAGGCGAATTCAGCATGAATGAAAACAAAGCCAACTCGGATATAGCAGAGACATGTCTTACTTACCTCCTCCAACTCGAAGATTCTGTATTAGGGAATACGGGTCTCGGGGCGAAGTACCAATTTTTACCGTACGCAGCCACTTTCTGGAACTTACACGTGCAGAAAATAGAGTGTCCTCTGAGTCCTTCCCTAGAGTATAAGATCATTGAACTCTTTACTTCTGGACATGGCTGCTTCCAGACTTGGCTACAAGTGTATGATCCCGACATTGAGAAAGAACGCCCTGTCAGTACAAATTTATTCCCATCACCATTGTATTATGCTTCTTTGCTTGGTCATTCTAAAGCAGTGCAAGCACTACTTCAAAAAGGTGCCACATTTGATGAGCCAGGAGGGAAACACCGATACCCATTACTCGCGGCTATCGAAAGCGGGCACGAGGCCGTAGCTCGTCTACTTATCGAGCATGGAGCCGATATTGAAGTACGCTATAAGAATAAAGATCCAGCACTTGTTCGTGCTGCCCAGAGAGGATACGAAGAAATCGTAGCGTTGTTAATAGCAAAAGGAGCAAAAATAGATGCTCAGGACAAACATGGCGAGACTGTACTACATTGTGCCGTCTGTTACGGCTGGAAACGCGGAGGCCACAAGCAAATTCTCAGACTACTGCTGAACGCTGGAGCTAACCGTGAATTCAAGAACAAGTTTGGCCGGACACCCTTGCATCACGCCATCAACCAAGCCGATGAGAAAATAGTCCAGCTCTTACTAGAAGCCGGCGCAGACATCGAAGCCAAGGATAAAGACGTCATGGTTCCCCTGCACCACGCAGCCAGCTGCTCAGAACCCGCAATACGCTGTCTCCTCGCCAAGGGCGCGAATCTTGAAGCTAAAGACAGTCGTGGGTTCACCCCATTACTTGAGGCGGTAGCGCGAAATTACGAGCGAGGAGCGATCCTTCTACTTCGAAATGGCGCTGATATCCATGCGCGTGATCAGGAAGATCGGACTGCATTGCATGTCGCATCTGCGAATGAATCCGAGCATCTTGCGCGCTTGCTTTTGCAATATGGTTCCGATGTTCGAAGCCGAACCAGAGGAGGTGAGACCGCGCTGCAAATTACAGTAAAGAAACATAACGAGCCCGCCGTGCGTTTGCTACTCGAACACGGAGTGGAGATAAATGCTATGGACCCTCAAGGTCGGAGTGCACTACATCTGGTGGCTGATGGGGGCGATTGTTGCGAGGAGGTTTATAGTGAGAGAACTCCGGAGGAGATGCTCGAGGACAAGTTGAAGATTGCGAGGCTCTTGTTGGGCAATGAAGCTGATGCGGTATTGAGAGATGTCGGGGGGAAGACTGCGATGGAAAGAGCGCTAGACAAGAATGATAAGGCGATGGTTCAGATCTTAACGAATATAAGGACTGATGACTTGGCGAGCAGGATATCACCTGGAGCGTAAAAGCGACGTGTATCCCGTGGCGTAGCGTAGGTTAATTGAAGATACGCAGTGTTCGAAGAGAAAGTGTATGTCGGTCATTCATTCGGTGAGTCTGGATGGGAGAAAATAGCAAACGACAGAATGCGCAAGAAAAGAGGCACGAGGAGGAAGCGAGAGGGGAACGAAACAGTGTACAAAGAAGAAGAGGAAGAACTTCACAAAGAGATCGCACCATGTATCTTACCCTCTAACCAACTCAAAGGTCTATAATAAAATGCTCCTAGGCTTCTTCCCCATCGCCCTATTACCTCAGCGTATTCAACAACTCGTCTGCTCTCGCCTCCCAGTCGCAGCCAATGAAGTAAGTTCTACCATCTCGACTCGCCCATGCTCACTTTCCTCGGCTTCTACTGCTACACCACCCTCGCTCTCACTCCTGGCTGGATAAGCTCTGAAAGAGGTCCTCTTGTTGGATGTGCTTAGCTACGATTACTCGGTCATGTAGCCACATAGACTTGTCGCTAATTACTCTCCCATATATTGTTATCATAGGCAGTAGGGTACTGAGGGCAAAACAGACTCCGAGTCTGACTACAGCCTCTGATACTTGCGCCAGTCCCTTTCTTTTGACAGCTCTGGTGGCTTGGACTACCTAATCCTCGCCAATTTAAGGTTAACACTACCCCGGGATCTACTTTTGCCGAAAAGCGCCACAATCTCCTTTTCCGTCATCTGAAGCACGCTTTGGGCATGGTGGTACAGAGGAGTAAGATCTCTTTTAAGAGAACAATGGACCCTAATTCAGCTTTTCCAAGTTCTGACTGCTCTTATTTAGGTCGCAGACTCAATGCAACTGCTTGCTGTATCATCTCTTCACTGATTGCGCCCCTACAGCAGACAGTTGCTCTTGTCTTTGAAGCTTGGGATTAAAGTAGTTGTTTGACACAATGGCTCTGTGCTCCAACCGTCCTGAAGGCTTCGTATGTATTGTCCTCCTTCGTCTCTCACGGAAAGACTGACCTTCGCCAGGGTCCAATGTCCCATCTCTACAACCACATTGTTACATCCTGCTTCCTCGACACCATCCTCATCCCGCTATGCACATGGCTCTACCTCCTCGCCATCGTCGCTCTTTTCGCCATCTTCTCGCGTCGAGGAAGAATCCCCCACGCCCGGCCTCCGAAATTCTACATGGTCCACGGCTTCAGATCCAATAAGAAGTCCACAGACATCGACGTAAACGAGGAATCAGCGGGTGGGATACCACACAGGCGGCATGGCAAAATATACTTGGTCGTCTCTGTGCTCTACTATCTCCTCCTCGTGGCCCAACTCCTCATGTGCGTGTTGGAGATTGTGCGCCTCTCTCTCGCCCATCTTGGCATCGGCCTGTTACCATTCACCTTTGTTTCCATAATCGTGGCTGGGGCGCTTCGTCTTACGAAGGGCTTGCAGGGCAGAGTCCGAGGCTGGAGATGGGCGAACCTGGCGTTATGGGTTGCGCTCGCGATTATGAACGGTGTAAAGATTGCGGAAGAGGTCAAGGAGGGGACGCGTATGAGGAAAGGAACGAAATACCCCGTTGTGGATGAGCTTACGGACGTTTCGGTTATGATCGGAGTATATACTGCACTGGGGATCCTTGAGGTTTGCTTGAGACCTTGAAGTGAGAGAGAGCGGTTCTAGGCACATTTCGGCGTTTTGTTGGGATCTAATACCTTATCTGGTTGCCATATCGTTTTATCATCAAGGGAAGATACCCAGGGGGGTTTATTAGTGGTGGATGTGATGGAAGGGCATGCCATTAATGGTAACTTTTTTATTCAATGCCGTGGTCATGACTTCATGAAAAGTCCCGTTGCGGTAACGCTGAGAGAAGCAAGTTGGTATGGAGATGGGCCATCGATTTTGCGAGTTCAAGGGTGTTTTTTAGATGATAATTTCCTTTCAAAATGTTCCATGTATGATGTTAACCCTGGAATAAAACATCCTAAACCCATGACCAACAAAAAAGTCCTCTTTCCGGATATCGACCCCACCACTCCCAAAACGCCCGTAAATTCGTTCATCTTCTTAGTCCAAAGACCAAGATTTGTTTTTAATCTAACCCCTTGGCTCCCACGCGCCAACCAACCCGCATCAGCGTCTCGCAAGACGCCTCCGTAGAGTTCCTCACCAAATCCCCATCAATCCCGATCTCGCCCCGGGGGTAAAGGACAAGAACCGTACTCCCACCATACGCAAACGCCCCCAAGCACTGCCCCCTTCTCACAGCAGCCCCGACTCGATCAACACCAGCAGCATAGTTAATCGACCCCACCAGCATCGCCCCAACCGCCACAATCGCAATCGGCGACCCCGTCCAAGACCGCTTCAGCAGCATGACCGACCGCTTGTTCTCGCAAAACACGTCCAGCGTGCCGGCCTCGTTGATGGCCTGCGGGTTCACGGTGTAGTACGTGCCGGGGATATCTCGGATCCCCTCCACGGTGCCCGTCACGGGCGAATGCCAGCGGTGGTAGTCCTGTGGCGCTAGGCGCGCGATGACGACGGAGCCGCCGTCGAATTGGGTCGCTAAGGTGTCGTCGCCGAGGAGTCTGGCGAGGGAGAACCCGTAGCCTTTGATCCAGTATTTGGTTGCTAGGTCGATGGTTTGGAAGGCGGTTAGGCGGCAGTCGGCGGGGCTCGAAGACACGAGGTCGTTGTCTGGTTCGTCGATCGGGCGAGCCTCCTCCTTGATTTCGCGGGAGAAGAACTCGTTGAAGGTCGCGTAGCTGGAAGGGTCGGGCTTCTTCAGCTCGAATAGTGTTTCCTGGAGCTGGAAGCTCTCGATGAATGGCATGATATGCGCCTTGCTTTCCGGGGCATCGTACTCCCTGCCCATCTTCTCGCTTTCCGCTTTCAGCAGCTCCAACGTCTTTCTCCAATGAAGCGCTTTCTCTTGCTCGGACCCATAGTACAATAGATGCATGCCCACGCGCACATAGATACTCATTGGCTCAAACGCCTTTTCGCCTGTTTTTCGATCAACCACGAAGTTGCCCATGTGACATCTCGTTTCGAGATGCTGTAGTTCGGACGCTGGGAAGACCTTGGAGAGCCATGTGTGCGAGAACTCATGGTTCGCTGGGAGGTGCAGGTGTGTTTTTGGGTCTTGGTTTTTGTTTTCGGCGGAGCTGGTGAGCTGGTCGAGCGCGGAGGCGCTGGCGATGAAGCCTTCGTCGGTGCGTTGCATGGTGCTTTGATGTCCCTCTCTGGTGACCATCACCGGCCTCTGAAGCGTTGAACTTCTACGTCATTACAAAGGCTCCCTGTCGTTATGGCACGCCTGTTGCCCCACCAACCTTCGAGCGTGTATAAGTAGACTTGAGTTTCTTTCCACATGCTTTTGTTGTTGATAATTCTGATTTTCGTGAGAGTAAAGTATGTTCAGTGATTTGAATCATTGAATTTCTGTTGCTTGCTGGTGCTTCTGACATGTTACCCTCTTTGTTTTCTTTCGAGCTTTCAACGTCTGTTCTGCTGCTCTGCGTACTCGATATACCGTTCTCTCTGGAGCGTTTCTGCGATGGATAGTGCTTGAAAGATTAAGCTGCTCTGTGATACTATCTGCCCCACTACCAATCTTGATATTGGTCGTCTGCGTGAGCGAGATTTGCATCTTAGCGGTGTATTATGGAGGAAACTACAAAGCCGCCGCAATATTGCCGGAGCAAATGGTTGCCAAGTATGGAGAAATGTTCCCCTACAGAGAGACCGCTAAAACTTTGGAGACAAAGCCACTTGGGTTTGTGGTGTGTCTACGGATCTCTCTCTCAATCTCTCCACACCTCTGTGGTCAGTAAGTCCATCGATTCGCTTTCTGGAGATATCTCTCTCAAGGTAGACTATTTCCTCACGGCTTTCGGTAATGCCATGTCCGGATTAGGACACCCATTACCATAGGAGCCTTCAAGGCCTTTTTTACTGTGATCCCAAATGGCTCGAATCATACTCTAAACTGAACAAACGGCAGACGTGACTATGTCTGTAACTGTTCAATTCCCTTTTTTCCCTTATGTACATTATCGTAAGCAACTTTGATATGCTGTAAGTAGCAGTGGCCAAGAAAAACCCCAACCAGCCCATGAAATTTCCCCAAACTCCGCCCAGTGCTCTACTCTTACGTACATCCTACACCAGCTCTTCCCGACTCATGCTTATTAATTCAACTTCCTCCGTCAGTGGGATTTTCCGCGTGCTCTGCTGTTCTCTAGTTCTATCCGTCCTGCTTGATTCCGTTGCATAACCATACCCTGATCCACCCAAATTCCCGCTCAAAGCGTAATTAGTCGATCTCGGTCCGCGACGGCGTGTGGTGTTGTACAATGCGTGGAAACATGGGCGCATAACTACGAGGCTGGCGGCGATGATGCCAATGTCCATCTCGACAATCGCGAGGGTGTTGCCAGGTAGGTTGGCCCCTGGTTTTAAGGGTTAGTGGTGTTTAAGAAGGAGAGGTGGTGGGGAAGGAGAAACATGCATTGAGGGTCGGTCTTGGCTGCTGGGTCGGGATAATACATGATGACTAGGCGGGCGATGGCGCAGCCGGTGTGACTGAAGTGGAGACGGTTAGCCATCCTTGCAGCATCCTGCCAAGCGACAAGATGCCTTACATGACGCCCAAGAGAATCAGGCCCATGAGTTGTGTCACTTCTGATCCGTTTTGCTTCATGCGAAATAGTGCGGGAAGCGGTGTACTGATGATTAGGACACTGGTAATGATGTTGATCCATGCATTGCTATAGCGGAAAGCGGTCATATTGAAGCAGGTCCCTGCCTCCTTGGTCTGCCATGCTTTGGAGACTGGGCTGCATTGGAAGGTGCTGACAAAGAAGGCTACAGAGTAGTTGCCGACCACAACGAAAGCGGTTGCGTAGTTGATCGCTCGCGTCCATTCGATGACACGACTGTTGGCCCGCTTGAACACCTTCAAGTAGACAATGCAGAGAGAGAGTTTGGTGAATAGCGTCGTGACTTTGAAGAAGATCTGGTTCATCCAGAGTAGCTAGAGGGATTTGGCGTTGTGCAATATTGAGCCGTTGCGGACCAACATGCTTACCTTCAATGGCTCACTTGAATGCGCAATACTCTTGGGAAGGTTTGCCGCATGCTGACCATATCCCCATTGTGTGATACCTGAAGGAACTTTGAGCTCCTATCTGGAGGTACTGGCAGCAATGTAACTCACATGCAGCGTTGAAAGCTTCCTGACAGAGCGAAGAGACCTAAGTACAAGCATGTCAGCGCAAGGCGACTTTGAATCCCTTTTGATAGCCAACGACGCCAGTCCAGAGTAGCCTTACGAGAGCGATTGCGATACACCAATCCGAGGCATCTAACCATCTCTTTGACCGACGATAGCCAATGCGCAAGGCAACCATGCATACCGTCGTGATGCCGAATGCGAGCGTGTTGCCTAGCAATATCCAACCCCGGCTCTCACCCATTTCGGGCACAGATGCTAGGAGAGGAGTCTGAAGGTGTTCGTTTGTGCGAAGTTCACAACAGTGTAATGCTTTTCTCCGTTGGAAGGCCAATACGAGAGATGCCGTGTTTGTGCGACGTCAAGACCAAGCGGGATATGGACATCCTAATATCCCATCTGTCGAATGTTGGAGAGGAGGCACGCCCGGTCCACTAGGGGTTGTAGATGAATACGTGAGGCTGAAACTTCCTAACAACGCCGTAGCGGCGGCGCAGCTGAAGCCATGATGGTTTCCAACTGAACGAGTTTCAAGGCCTTCCATCGCTATTGGTCGAACATGTCAGCGCTGCATGTGAATACATACCTAGATAGGTTTGGCATCCTGCGTTAATTTCAAGGTAGGCGCAGTGATTATTATATAGATAGCTCAGTCCGCCGACTTTGTATTCCGCATTGTGGTGCGCTTGGAAAGCCCGCGTGCTGTTACGGTCGCCCAACATACAGTAGGCGAGATATCTGTGGGAAAATTAGGCGTGCCGTACTGAATATTCCGGTACCGAACACCACGAAGAGATTTATCGACCAATTTTACACACTACCGCAAAGGCCCGTTATTTTGCCTCTGCCTTATTAGAGATCCTGCCATTCAAGTATTGCTATGAAGTTGATCTCATAATTCATAGACAATCTCTCTAGTCGTTTGACCATTCCAGTAAGGACAGTTTTGAAGCTCGCTTTCTATGACCGGACTGGTGATCAGGATTGAGCTCGGCTCTTGCTATGGCACAAAGAACCCCTTGGCTCAAACGACTTCAGGCATTTCCAGCTGCTCGGCAGGGTGTGATTTCCTCCAATGTATGTGTTCCGTAATGGGTACCTGGCACATAATCAAAATGCGTTATTATCAAACATTGGAGGATAATGGCCGAACCTGCAGTGTCGGCGTTGGAATGAAACTCCTAGTTTCACTGTGTCGTTCCTATATTTCGTGCCCTCGATCGTATCTGGCGCTACTCCACCTTCTACCCATTTTATTAATGCTGCCAGCACATTGTTTGCACTTTCGAATGGTACTTCGGCAGCAGCTCCTCCACCTTGGCCAAAGACCCATGCCCCTGGCCCGGAGTTGCAGTGAAACATGCCGGATATTCGAAAGAAGCGAAAGAAATCATCAAGATCATCAGAAGAGGCGTGCATTCCGCGCGAAAGGCGGTCATAGAATCGTTCAGTATTGAAACTTGTTATTTGATTGTCCTGCCCGCCATGATAGCTGATGATCTTGCCGCGTTTGGAACGAAACAAGGAAAGGTCGTTTGGCCATGTTCTGATATCAGACGGATTGAGCGACTCCGCCACGACAGCGTCCTTGGTAGAGAAAGTAGCAGCGTTCCACTTAGGATTGTTATAGACCACGTATCTAAACCAGTCCTATCAAAATTGACATTAGTGAGACAAAGACCGATAGGGAAATAAGAATTACCTCAGAGTAGCTAAATGGCTTTCCTGCGTAAAGCTTTTGAACAGCCAAGACTTCACTACCAGGCTGCATGGCGGGATATATCAAGTTCCCATGGGTATCATAGAAAGGACTGAAGATCTCTCGAACCATATCAACCTGAATAGACGTCAAGCAATTCTTAGACGTTCCGTTTGTACATAGTAATGTTTCAGGACAGAAATTGCATCGTGTAGGATCTTCAACGATACCATCTATGACTCCGTCAAGACCATCGCATTGCCTTAAAACCTCTTCATGAATTAGGCTTATCCAAATAGATGGCGTAATAAAGTTCGACGAGTTGACAGAGTTGGAGCCGGTGATCGTAAAGAATCTCGCTCTCCAAGATATCAAATTATTAAAATCAAGTGCTGGTGATCCAGCCACAATACCGTCGAAGTCGTCAGGGAATTTGTCCGCTGAATCAATGCCTTGACGCCCGCCCAGAGAGCAGCCCAGGAAATAGGACTTGTCGTAATCTCTGTTGTAGAAGAGCTTGGTCAATTGTTTGCCCGCAAGTACGCTGATACGCAGTCTTTACCACGGAAAAGGTTAGCCTTCGAAATACTCTTAATCGCAACAGATGGGAATCTCTGGATGACCTTAACGCCGCGAGTTGTGCGCTTTATGACAGTCAAGCAAGCAAGTAAGCAGCCACATGACGCACGACACTGGGTTGGAAAGAAAAGCCAGTCTGTAGTAGATTTATCAAGAACACTGTAAGGACCCAAGAACAAAGACAGGACAACGTACGACCTCGACGCAAAGTCGGTAACGACGTCAGGGTTCCGGTAAAAGGCCACACCCGTGGTACCGTTATGACCATTGTTTGATCCAAAAGAGGCGAAATCATAGCGAGTGGTATAAGCTAGATCCTCATATTTGATACCTACCATAGCGCATTAGTGTCAGTCATCAAGCACCGAATCATTACCGTATCTTGGCGATATCTCGACTCTCATCAACGCCATTGAAAAAAAGACATTTACACACATCCATCTATCCCCCCATTGCCAGTTCCCAGGATCCTTCCACTCCAGGTTTCCGGCAGCCATAGCTCAAAAGTCACGCGCGATCGCTCCGATGTCGATATTTCGAGCGCAATCCTGCACAAGTTCACCGAAACAACCTGACTCGGCCGTGCACATGTTGGGTCATTGTAAGGGAAGGAAAGATTGACACCGGCAGAGACGTATTCGAGAACCTGACGGGTACTGTTGCCAATGTGTACTTCGGGCGTGAATGATAGGCATTTTAATGCAAAGTCGGATGATGCCTGTACCTTTGTACCTAAGAGCCAAAGGCATAGTGCCATATATAGGCTGGAACGAGCCATGAGCAGGAGGGACGATAGACTTACCTACAGGCTACGTACGCCGGCTGAACGATGATCCAAACTCCGAGCAGAGAACTGGCGAGGCGCAGCATCCGACGGCTCCTACTGACATGCACCAAAACGTTCTACTTGTAGGGAAAGTAAATTCAATTATTGTTTAGATGAGGAAAGTCTGTAACCATGCGCGCTAACCCGATTAGGTTAGTCGGCAGTTCAATACCACTGCTTCTACTACTGTTCCTGTAGCTCCCACTGTTCTGTTGCTCCTGTTACATTGATACCTTCAAAGATCGAGCCTGAGAGTATCGTGCGGTTCTCATGATACGCTTTGGAAGCTGACCTGCTAATCCTAGACTTGTGTAACCCTAACTTGGCCACCTGCAAATATATCTTAGATTCACCCCACAAAAGCACAAAGCCCTGTCTGATAGGCAAAGCGAACACTTGGGTGATCATCCCCTAGGTTCCTGACCTCGTCCGGTGGCAGATTCAGCCTCCAGTCTCTCCGCTCCGCTGTCCCGCTTTCTGTTCTCTGCCCTTAGGCCGAGTACGAACATAGTGGCGGTCACTACCGTCATACAGATGCATCCTAAACTGACCCCATATCCCATCTTATATGCCGGTGCCTGAGAATTGACGAAGACGTTGCTTCCGATGAATCCTGCGCAGTTTCCAAGCGATATCTGAATCGCGGTACTGACGGCTCTCTTGTAGTGCCCTAAGACGTTATTGGCGACCCAGCCCAAGGTGATTGGAAGTGTACTGTGGGCGCCGGCAGCTATGAAGAACACGGCCATGTATCGAATATGAACTCCCACTGCATCCTGGGCTAGGAGGGTGATGTAGCCAATAATGCAAATCGAGCTACCCAGCAGGATAAAACCGTATCGGTGTTTTTATTGGTGCCGAAAGCAATAGTGACCATCACAACCGCTGCGACGATATAAATCGGGATTGACATGATCTGTGCACGAGAAGACGTGTAGCCGAGGTCTTTGAGGATACTCGGAAGAAAGAGAGCTATCGAGAACGTCAGATCAAGAAAGCTCTGAGACGGGCCATTTGAGATGACCACAACCCGTCATACCAATTACATAGCCTGTATTCACAGCACCAAGATACATCAGCGCGCTACACCAGTATTTCGTTAGCCTGTTTGTGGTTCGAGTAATTCGTGTGGTTGATCGACATACGCAATGTAAATCTTCCAGTCGAAGACAATCCGCATGAATGCCGGTCGGTCGAAGTGGTCCATCCGTGCTACGCCTCGTGAAGCATCGTTTTGCAGACGATACTGAAGCTGGAGTCTTTCTTCCGGCCGCAGGAAAGTCGCTTGGTCAGGCCAGTCAACGATAATGAATTTGGCAACGACACTGAACAAAATGGTTAAAAGACCCTCGACGATAAAAATTCTACCGTGAAATCTTCAGCATTGCATCCTTTGATAAACAGGCAAGAGTTGCGCTACCATCTCCAGGCCGAACCCCAAAGGGGTTGTATTTTAGCCAATGCATATGCAAGTAGCTAGATCATCCTCAGTAGTGCTTTGTGGTATATAGACCAGCTAGGTTGTCATACTCCACTGAATGCCCCGGCGATGATACCGGAAGCGAACAACAAGGTCAATTGTCTCTGCAATTGAAATTGTGTGTAGTACATACTGAACAAATACAAACAACCTTTGATACGATAAGCGCGTACTGTAGAACCGCGATTCTAGCGACGTTACGTGGAGTGAAGCCGGCTTCGAACAATCCAATGAAGAATCGACATATGACCCGACCTCCGTATGACGCAGTCAGGCCTTGGCACATGGCAGACACTCCTTTCACCATCATCAGCTGGAGGCTTCTAGTGCAAGGTCGGACCGCCCCGACAAAAAACCTGACGCAGGCATACCCCAGAAGAACAAAAGAACACTGAGCCATGTAGAGGGTGCAACCTTGGCGAGAATAAGGTTACTGGGTACCTCGAAGACGATATACGAAACATAAAATATTAAAGATGCAACCTTGTAGTTCCTGCCCTTCATGTGCAAGTCGTGATCCAACCCTTGAATCTTTGCATTTCCTAAATTGGACCGATCGAGGTAGGCTAGCATGAACACGACGAGCAACACCGGTATCAGTCTGAGATCGATCTTGCGAGTTATTTGGCAATCGAGGGTCGGGTTAGGGGCATAATCTGCGCCGACGGTTGACCCCGTCGAGTCAGCGTCTCCGTCAATAGTCACGTTATTTTTCCCAGTCGTCATGTTATCAACTAAGTGGTAACACGGTTCAGAAGGAGGTTTGCTGGAGTATTGGCGGGAGAGAGCAAGTAGATGCCGAGGAAGGTATTGTATTATCCAAGACCAGATAGGTGCCTCGCCCATTTAAAGAGGTCGTTTGAACGCTTGATCGAAGACGGGCTGTTGCGCCACCTGGGGCCTCCCCAGCCTCCTGCCGGCGCACAATGCATACAACCAAATGTAGCTCAGATGCGAGATACGGCCGGTACTCTAAGCTAAGTAGTTCGGGGGTACTGTTGAATGCGGGAGGTTCAATTCCGTGCATTAATGCCCAAACGCTGGGAGTGATGCTCGGACCTATCAAGGTCACATGACGCACTGTAGTTAACCGAAGCTTCGAACCTTCATAGAACCACAACCGCACACTTACAACTATCGCTGCTTCAACAACTTCAACGCAGGGTGGATGTAGTTGTCTAGTAGTAGTGTACGAGTACGGAATACAGTCGACGATTTTCGTGAGAGGGGGCCCGGGGACGGGATGTACCGGCTATCTTAGATATAAGCCTGCAGTCCTTTCCATTAGGTTGTTTTCATCACCCGTATCCTTCGCTCACCACGCATTCAGCGATGATGATTAGGAGGCAATCCCACAGAGAGATCTAGGTAGCCCGGAAGAGGACGATTTGAGGAGATACTTCCACCAATCCCACGTTTATTCCCCGGCCGCTCTCTGTCACGGTGTCGCCATGTGGAAACGGCACGGGTGAGGGATCGAACGCCACATGGCCTAGAACTGTCGAACATGCATGTACCACTACTCCACATAGTAGTTGGGCAACCTATGATAGGTATCTTTGCAGTTTGCACATCTATCCGATATAGGTTTTCGATGTACAGGTACTTGGGCTTATTGAGCACCTCCAGGCGGCATCCCAGGCAAGCAAGCAGAAGGTTCAGAGATTGCCCAAGAACGTCAAGAACTACCTCGACCGTAGCTAAGCGACCAAGGATATGGAGTGGTGGGTGGTGGGTAAGACAAAAGCGTTTTCTGGCGGAATCCAAAGGCATGATGGTCGAAACAGGTGGGTGCCGTACAGTTTACACAGTACGTGGCTGCGCCCGCTAATGTGCCATTGCGGTGCGGAATAGGTGGCTACACTTCCTATTCGTGCCCTTGCTGTCGACAGCCCTCAGTCAAGCTGGCTCGATACTACGATACTCGTATGGACCGGTTACCCATCGTGTTTTGCGCTGAAACAAAAGCCTCATCTTGGGAGCAGTCAGACGAGATACCGTTATGCAATCTCTCTTCGTGTATAACAAAGCTTATAGTACCAATATCGAGTAGCTGTACTTTCCTGTCGTTCTAGGACCGGAAACGCCAAGAACCAACTGATATTCCCGCCCCATTGCTCCTGCAAGCCTAACCTCTGTAATCACCCACACTTTTAGGAATCCCTCTGCTCCTGGTTTGATACACCTAATATGGACTGGAACTTCCCGCTCAGAAGATCTGTCGGCGATCCACAAGCTACGAGGTACGCTTGGGAGTCCATTTTCTCGAGACCTACCGTTGTCGTCCCTTCTGCATATATCACTGGGTGTAAGTACCAAAATCATTTCGCAAGCATCCTTTGGCAATTACGGGCCCTTCCAGCGCAAATCCTCGTTCTCAGGCCTTATTGACATTATTGATTCCATTCTTCCGCTCAATGATTGCCATCGGCCATCATGATCCGGGATGCTATTGATAATGGAACCCAATCCCCGAGGTCACCTTCTAGCGACGATCAGTATCATCTTCGGTGTGGTCTCAGCTGTCTTGATTATCGCACGATGGATCACAAGGATCACTGTGAATAGATCAATAGGTTCTGACGATTATATCATTACCCTAGCTGGTGTTAGTGTCTTGGAGAGAAGACGAGAGAAACCCTCTTCAACAGAGCTGATGATGCTTTCCAGCTCATGGCAATTACTCTGACCATATTGTACTGCCAAGGTAGCATCATCTCAACCAGTCAAGCCTAGAAGGACCCAATAGCTAAGATCTCTACAGAGGCCAAGTATGGGTTTGGGATACACGGGTCCGACCTGACCGCAGCTCACAAGATACAGGCCATGAAGGTATGGAATCTACATTGATCAAGGTGTCTCACTTGCCCAGACCATATCCTTGCTAATGAATACCATTGGTTGCTCTAAGTATTTCTTTGGGGCTCAGATACTTTACAAAACATCGACCTGCGCGACTAAAGTCTCACTCTTGTTGCTGTATCTTCGAATCTTTACCGGCCGTGTGTTCCGTACAACGGCTTGGGATATCATCGCGGTTGTGGCAGGATATGGTACCGCGACAGTGGTTGCCACTATATTCCAATGTCATCCGATAGCTAAAGCATGGGATTCTCGGATTCACGGACACTGTATTAATGTGGGTGCAAGTTGGTACGCGACCGCGGCTTTCGCAATCACTACGGACATCGCTATTATTGTGCTACCTATCAAGCAGATATCAACCTTGAGACTACCAAGAGCTCAGAAGCTTGGTTTGATGTTCCTCTTCAGCCTTGGGACTTTTGTCATTGCGACCACTGCGATTCGGATTGTGTCACTTGGCCCATCGACAACTTCTTCTGATAGCACCTGTAAGAAGAAAGTCTCATATCATGCGCTCCCTGATCTGCTATTTATGAGCTAATTTGATACTCTTCTAGACTATCAAGCCATCTCCAACACTTGGACAGATTTGGAAGTCAACAACGGAATAATTTGCGCTTGCCTTCCAACTCTCAAAGCCCCTCTTGTCAAATTTCTCCCTCGGCTCTTCTCCAACGCCATCTTCTCCAGCCGAAGCCGCAAGAGAAGCCGTACAGCAACGGGGTACGATGTGAAGATTTCTTCTGAGCGAGTCCGCTCCCAGATCAACCCGATGAATATGGCTCGGACAAAGCAGAATAGTGCTAGTGATGAGGAGATCATGTTGGGAAGCATGGAGATAACCAAACAGACAGACATTGAAGTCAGAACAGATGCAGAGACATCCGGTGAACGAAACTCATATATCATGGAAGCCAGAAGTGGCCCTCGCTCCTCATGAGAAGTGATTAAACCATTCTTGATCAGACCTTGGATATCATTGCACACTTGTGTAGCAGTGTCGGCTAAAACAGCAGTCTTGTCCCATGTGATGTGTTCCAATAAATTGTATGCTAACTTTGTTTTGATGAACATTGTAGAACGACCCTGAACTATGGAACCTCCTGGACTGTGTTTCAACAAGGACTTCTGAACCTCGCAAAGATACCATGAACCTCGATCATCATTGCCACCGTGAACGATTGCACCTTCTCTAAAATACTCAATGTCATTGTTCTTTAATAAAATTGGCTTCCGTTTGCTACTGCCTTACATTGAGGGCTGATCATGTTTGCGTCGTTATACATGTGAAATGTGTGCGTGACACATTCACAGATCTTTCTGGTTCGGTCAACAAGATATCATATATCAGAAAAAGCCATCCAGTCATGGTGATGGTGTATTCCACTCTCAAGAGCCTAGAAACACGTGTGAGCCAGCGCTTCCCTCCCGTCGTTCGGCAATATGCGCGCTTGTCGTCTTCACAGATTCTCCTCAACGTAGACTTTTTCTCTCAATTGCTTCGCAACTTCTCTTGAGCTTACTTTGTTCGTAAAAGTTGTCTGCAAAAGAAGCGCTATTACGCACTGTTAGAGACCAGCATAGAGCGAGTCAATATGGGTGTCATTTAACTAGAAGATAAATGCTAAGGAAGAAAGGTAGCTACAGGAAAGAAGCTGGCTACATATGTGTAGGGTGCGAAATGTATTAAACATGTTTATTG
>JAABUT010000503.1_pt1 | contig 61345 bp, 56 predicted proteins | sample 5559281 | NCBI WGS metagenome assembly JAABUT01 (sample SAMN10711880, study PRJNA513359) | rock metagenome | isolation source: Antarctica rocks | place: Antarctica: Victoria Land, Ricker Hills nord | collected 2016-01-04 | reverse complement strand
GACACATTGGCGACGAAGTCCCGCCGGATGGTCTCCACCCTCCGGGCAGCCGACTCGTCGACACCGGTCACCAAGATCATCTCGTCACCGAGCGGCTCGGCGACGGCGTGGATCACCGACGGCCCGGCGTCGTCGTCGGTGCGGTCGGCGGACGATTCCGGGTGTCCTAGATCGGCGTCGACCGGTTCGCCGGACACCGCGGTGCGGGCGATCGCCTGCACCACCCGCTCGTCCGGCATCCCGGCCCGGATCACCCGCAGGTCTCTGGCCCGCTGGTTGGAGAGCAGGATGTTTCCCACGCGGTCGGTGACCAGATATCCGATGTCCGACCTGGCCACCACTTCGGCGGCCAGCGCTGCGGCGTCCTGGCCGCTGTCCGAGCGGGGCCGATCGGCTCGCCGGATCAGCACCGCGGCGAGCAACCAGCCCAGCAACACGCCGCCGAGCGCGGCGGCCAGGTATCCGACCCACGGCACCGGGTCATCGTAGGTCGACGCATCGACGCTGCCGACCGCCGCCCAGGCCGCCACGGCGGCGTTCGGTGCGCGGACGCCGCAGATTCACCCGCTGTTCACCCGAGCGTCACACCCGGTGGGTGGCCCAGCGGCCATTCGCCGGTTCGATTTCTGGGCGGCGGCCGGCTGGTCAGCGGATGTGCCTGATCTGCACGCCGAGCTTGCGGACAAGTCGACGGGGCGCGCTTTCCCGCGGACGGACCAGGGGCAGGCCGATCTGGCCGGCGATCATTTCGACGACGTCGCCGATGGTGATCTGGTCGGTCCGGATGCCGACCCCGAATTCCGGCCGGGCGAGCGCATTGGTGCAGCGCGCTATCTGCTGCACCGCCCAGAGGTCCCGCCCCAGTCCGAACATCAGGCCACGGCTGCGCAGCCGCTTGAGCAGGACGGCCCGGCTCGCCTGCAGCGCGAAGTGCCGGACATGGTGACCGTCCGAGCGCAGGCCACCGATGATCTCGTCGAAGTACCGCTGCTCGACCATCGTCATCGGCACGATCACCGGGGACAACTCGGGAGCGTCGTCGAGCTGCCCGATCAGGTCCCGAACCCCGGTGCGCCAGAGCGGTTCGTCCTGGAAATCGGCCCGGCGGGGCGGGGGCTGCATGCGCTGGATGGCGAAGCCGAGCAGCTCTGGATCGCAGACCCAGCCGCGAGCGAGCCTGCGACACAGCTCGTGAGCGGTCTGCGTCTTGCCGGCGCCGAAGGCCCCGTTGATCCAGACGATCATGAACTCGACGCTATCCGGGAGGGCGCTCAGCGGCCTTGGTTGGCGACCGCCTGCACCGCCGTGGCCGCCGCCTCCGGGTCCAGGTAGGTGCCACCGGCGACGACCGGCCGCAGGTCGGCGTCCAGTTCGTAGCGCAGCGGGATCCCGGTCGGGATGTTCAGCTGGGCGATGGTGTCGTCGTCGATGCCGTCCAGCAGCTTGACCGTTGCGCGCAACGAGTTCCCGTGCGCAGCCACCAGAACGGTCCGTCCGGCCGTCAGGTCCTCGGCGATCGGGCCGTACAGGTACGGCTCCAGCCGGACCACGACGTCGGCGAGGCACTCCGTGGTCGGGGCCTGGTCACCGAGGTCGGCGTAACGGGGATCTCCGGCCTGCGAATACTCGTTGCCGGCACCGATCGGCGGCGGCGGCACGTCGTAGCTGCGGCGCCAGAGCATGAACTGCTGCTCGCCGTAGGTCTGCAGCGTCTGCTTCTTGTCCTTGCCCTGCAGGTCGCCGTAGTGGCGCTCGTTGAGCCGCCAATGCCGGCGCACCGGGATCCAGTGCCGATCGATCGCGTCGAGGGTGAGGTTGGCGGTGGAGATCGCCCGGCGCAGCAGAGAGGTGTGCAGCACATCCGGCAGCAGGCCATGATCGGTCAGCAGTTGGCCGGCCCGCAGCGCCTCGGCAGCGCCCTTCTCGGACAGTGGCACGTCCACCCAGCCGGTGAACAGATTCTTCGCGTTCCAGGTGCTCTCGCCGTGGCGCAGCAGAATCAGGGTCGAGGTCATATTCCTTATCCTGCCGCACCCCCGGCCGCTCCCGGCTGCTGCACCGGCGTCGAACCGCTCACGGTGGCAGCAGACCTTCCGGTCCGCAGCAGGCCGGGGAACCGGCGGCGTCCCCAGCCGATCAGCAGCGCGACCAACAGGACGAACGGCACGAACGGCAGGATCGCCCCGGCCAACGTGGCGACCCCGCGCGCCACGTTGGTCAGGACGTCCAGCGCGCCGACCACACCGCCGACGAACCCGGTCGGTCCGGGCACACTGAGGTGAAGGGCCCGGTAGCCGATCGTCAGTGCCTTCTTCTTCGGTGCCGGCGGTCCCGAAACGATCTTGCCGGCGATCGTCAGGGTGATGGTGGACAGCGCGACCTGGTCGGCGACGGCCGCCCGCTTGCGCAGCGTCGCCTCCAGATCCGCCTCCCGACCCGACAGCTCCGACTCGATGGCGATGACGTCGCCGATCTTGGTGGCCGAGGCGAGCAGCTTGCGGATTCGGTCGACGCCGGCCTTCATGGTGGCGATCCGACCGTCCATGTCGGCAAGTTGACCGGTGACGTCCTGCGAGGTCTCCGAGCCGGTCATGTCGCCGAGACCGGCCAGCCGGTCCCGTGCCGCGTCATACTGGCTGACCGGAACCCGCAGGGTGATCGACTGAGTGGTGGCGTCACCGTCGGACGCGCTGACGAAACCGCCGACACCGGCGGCAGCTGCCCTGGCCTTCACGGCCAGCCCGGACACCGCGCTGTGAACCGACTTCCGGTCGGCCTCGGGATCGTCAGTCTTGGCCACCGACACCTCGATGGCGAAGCTGCCGGTGCGAATGATCTGCCGGCCGTCCAGCGCCACCGGCGGCTCGGCCGGCGCATCGCCCTTGCCCGAATTCGATGACGAACCGGACCCACCGGATTTCGAACCCGGCGCGGCGGCTGCGCCCTTCGATGGAGCGCCGGCGGCCGAACCGGACGCGGCGGCGCTGGATCCTGAATCAGCATCGGACTTCTCGCCCTGCGACGCTGCAGCCGCGCTCGACGCGGCCCCAGCGGCGACGGTGCCGGCCGCCTGGGTGTCTCCAGCGTCCCGCACAGATCCCGAGTTCGCCTGCGATGTGTCGGTGCAGGCGGCCAACACCGCCCCGCCGACTACCACGGCCGCCAAGATCCCGGCCGCTCCGCGACGGATCGACCAGGTCCGGCCGGCGGCCGGTCCGGCCTGACCCGGCGCACCTGATCGGGCCACGCCTGGCGTCCTGCTCGCTCTCGATCGCATGACTGCTCCCCACACCGTCCGGTGCGACGCATCGACACGCCGCACTCCTCTGCGGCAGGGACGGATCGGAGCGACCATTCGGATGCACGACCGCCGTACCGACCAGGTCACGGTTCGGTATCGCCGACGACTGGATCGGCCGACGTGAACCCGATCGGAACTGCTCGCACGGTGATCGTCAGGCTGCGGCAGCCAGGATCGCGAAGATGTCGATCAGGTCGTAGGCCGCCGGGAAATCGGGAGCGGTAAATCCGATGGTGAGCGGTCCGCGGCGCGTCACTCCGGGAATTTGGCAGGCCCGCTCTGTCATGAACGGACGCAGCATGTCCACCTCGAGATCGACGGTGCCGGTGAATTGCGGCGGCCGGACCTGGTCCCGGGACTCCAGCGCCGTGCGGGCTGCAGCCTCGATGCGGCGGCACGATTCTGCTGGGTGCAGATTCTCCGCCGCCCGGTTCCCGACTGCCCATTTCACCGTGACGGTGCTGACGCCAGGAACGATGGAGTCGGCCTCGGAGACGCTGGTGTCGTCGCCCGTCACCAGCACCGGTACCGCACCGAAGTGCGCGACGAGGGCAGCGTTGAGCCCGATCTCGCCGAGTTCCTGCCCATCACATCGAACGGAAGCGATGGTGGATCCGCTCATGGTGTGGGCCAGCAACGATCGGTGGGTGCCCGCCTTGGCGTGGTACCCGATCAGACACACGGCATCGACATCATTGTCGATCCCGGTCAGCATGCCGTGGGTTCTGGGCGACCCACGCAGCAATCTGCAGCCGCCGGCGAGACGATCCGGCAGCAAGTTGCGATACGCGGCGTGCGCATCGCACACGACGATTGACGCTTCCGGGTCGAAACTGAGGATCCCCCGGACTGCGGCACTGGCTTCGTCGGTCATGTACTGCCGATTGCGTTCGTACTCGGCGTGACCGGGCTTGATGTCGTCGGGTGCGACCACTCCGGCGACACCCTCCATGTCAACAGAAACCAACACCCGCACCAGAACACCCCGTCCATCGGAAAACTCTGCCCGGCCGTCCGCGCGGATGGCCGCCAGACTACTGATCGATCAGGTGCCGGAACGCTTCCAGGTTCTGCGCGGACTCGCCGCGGGAATGCCGCCAGGCCCACTCCCGGCGAATGGCATCGGCGAAGCCGCGCTCCAGGATGGGGTTGAAGTCGGCGTCGCTGGCGGCCAGCACGATGCCGAGCAGAGTGTCGATCTCGGCGGTCAACACCTCGCCTGCGATCGCCGCCTTACCCAACCGGCCGACCAGATGGATGTCGCCGGCGGCGTCCAGCGCGTAGGCCACGGTGCGCAGCGAAGCGTTGCGTTGCAACAGGTATCGGTAGACGCCTTCGGCGTTCTCGTCCGGCTTGCGACAGACGAACGACTCGACCAGCAGATCGTGCGCGCCGACCAGCAACCAGACCAGGGTGCGGTGCCTGCGCTCGCCGGGCAGCGTGACCAGAGCGGCATCGCCATCCCGGACGAACGGGACGTCCAGCTCCCGCAGCGCCGCCACCAGATCGTCCGGCGTCACCCCCGACGAGCGGGAAGCAGATCCGTCCGCCGGCGTCATCCCAGCGCCGACAGGGTTTTCCACTGGTCCCAGTCGTACTTCCAGTCGTAGTTGTAGTCCTTCTCGCTCATCTTCTGCGTCGTCCCGGAGATCTCGACCGGATCGCCGTAGACCACCATGTCGAACAGCTCCTTGGCGTCCTTCTCGCCCATGTTCACGCAGCCGTGCGAGACGTTCTGCATGCCGAGCAGGCCGGCCTTCTCCACTCCCGCGTTGTGGTGGATGAACTCGCCGTTGTTGTTGATCCGGATGGCCCACTTCTCCGGCAGGTTGTAGTAGCCGAACTGCGGGTTCGTCATCTTGAAGTCGGGGTACTTCTCCTGCACGATGTGTGTCCCGCTGACGGTGGTCTTGCCGGGCTCGGACTCCCTGCCGTAGGAGACCGGATAGTTGCGGAAGATCGATCCGTCCTTCCACACCACCAGGTGCTTGGTCGACACCTCAGCCTTGAGCACCAGCGACCGGCCGATGGTGAAGTGCCGGACCAGGTCCTCCCGGCCCCAGCTGTTGCCGTAGTTGACGCCGGCGAGGGCCGCCTTCACCGTTACCTTGGTGTTCGCCGGCCAGTACTCCTTGGGACGGAAGTGCGCCTGGGAGCCGACCCCGAGTCCCGAGAAGTCCTCGTCCTGAAGCCACCCCCACGATCCCTCGATGTCGCCCCTGCTGGTGGTGATGGTCAGCGCCTTCTGGGCCGCCGCCTTGTCGGTGATCGCCGGATAGAAGCTGATGACGATGGGAGCACCGACTCCCACCGTGGCGTTCTCCGGGATCTGGAACAGCGCCTGCACGGTCGACTCCGGCTTGACGGTGCTGAGCGTGCCGGAAATCTGTTTGACGCTGTTGTCCGGTGCCACCGCGGTGCCGGTGAAGGTGTACGTGGTGTCGTAGGCCATCGTCTCGGTGAGCGTGTAGCTGGCCTGGTCCTCGCCGACCTTGCCGGCGATGGTGGTGCCGTCGTCGCCGGTGACGGCCATGTCCTTGATCTTCCCGGAGAAGACGGTGACGGTCACCGGATCCTTCGGGCCGACGTTCTTGGTGCCAAATGCCGGCTTGGAGATGACCCGGATGACGGACGCCAGGTTCCTCGACGGCCGGGCGCTCTGGTCGGCGCTCGACGGCGGCACTGCCGAGGCCGGCGGGGTACCGTTCGCGGCTGCCGCTCCGGTTCCGGCTCCGGCGTCACCACCGGGGGCGGTCACCACCTGAGCGCCCGGCGCACCCGGTGTGGTGGTCACAGTGACGTAGACCTCGCCGCCGGAGGTGCACGCGCTGAGTGTCAGCGCGGACACTGCAGCCAGCACGGCGGTCAGCCCGATCCGGTGGCGGGTCCCGCGTCTTGTCGTCATGATTTCCGAGGATACCGGCGGTGGGCGAGCTGCTCAGTCGTCATCCGGCTCAGTCGTCATCCAGGCTGACGCCGACGAACACCGGTTCCGGCTCCAGCCGGACGCCGAACGCGGCCTGCACCCCGTCCCGGATCTCTCTGGCCAGCGCGAGCAGGTCGGCGGTGCTGCCGGTGCCGCGGTTGGTGAGCGCCAGCGTGTGCTTGGAGGAGATGGCGACCCGGCCGCCGGGGCCCTGATGTCCCTTGGCGAATCCGGCCTTGTCGATCAGCCAGGCCGCGGACAGCTTTGCGCCGCGGTCCGCCGGGTAGGCAGGGGGCACGGTGCCCGGTCCCAGGCGGGCGGCGACGGCCCGGACGGCGCCGTCGAACGCGGCGGCATCAAGGATCGGATTGGTGAAGAAGGAGCCTGCGCTGGTGGTGTCGGGGTCCGCCGGGTCGAGCACCATGCCCTTGCGCCGGCGCAGGCTCAGGACCGCGTCGCGCACCTGCTGTCCCGCAGCGGTTCCGCCGGGTAGCAGACCTAGTGCGCGCGCAAGTTCGGGGTAGCGGACCTCGGTGGGCCGGCGATGCAGCCGGAACGTCACGTCCAGCACCACCGCCCGATCGGTTCCCCGCAGCATCGAACTGCGGTAGCCCAGGCGCAGGTCGGCGGCGGACAGCGTGACGATCCGGGCGGCCCGCCGGTCGAACACCGTCACGCCGGCGAGGAAGTCGGCGATCTCCGCGCCGTAGGCACCGACGTTCTGTACAGGGGTGGCGCCCACCGAGCCGGGGATGCCGGACAGCGGCGCGAGTTCGGCGAAGCCGTCCGCGGTGAGCTCGGCCACCACCTGGTCCCAGTCGAGCCCGGCGCCCAGCGTCACCAGGGTGGCATCGCCGGCAGCCGGATCCGCGGAGCCGGAGATACCGCCGATCTCGATCCTGACCACGGGCATCTGGATCCCGGCGTCCGCCACCACCAGATTGGATCCGCCGCCGAGGATCAGCACATCGTCCCGGCCGCCGACCGTTTCGGCGACCTCCTCCGGCGTGCCGACCCTCACCAGTTCGGGGGCAGGGCCACCCAGCCGCAGGGTGGTCAGCTCGGCGAGGTTCACGGGGCTGGGCACCGGGCCAGCGTAGGCACGGCGGCCCGGGTCGTAGGCAGAGGCCGTGCCGTAGGCAGGGGCCGTGCGATAGGCAGGGGCCGGATCCCGGCGGCTAGGTTACTCCCGAGTCCGCACTCACACCCGCACCGTATGACACCGCAAGGAGCTCCCGTGGCCACCGCCCTGCATGCCGTCCAGACCTACGCCGCCGCGCCCGAGGTTGTCTTCGCGAAGTACTCCGACCGGGCGTTCCTCGACGGACGGCTGCGGGCCGCGGGTGGTATCGATCCACAGATCACCGAGCTGCTGGTCGGAGGTGAGGGTTCCGATCGGACCGTGAAGATCGTGTCCCGGCAAGCGATCCCGGCGTCGGTGCTGCCGTCCATGGTGTCGGCGATGATGCCGGGCGACCCGGTGATCGTCCGTACCGAGAACTGGCGGAGAACGGACGGCGGCTACCTCGCCGACTTCGATGTGGTGATCAAGAACGCCCCGGCATCGCTGAAGGGCACCATGACCCTGACGGCGGCCACCGGCGGAGGCTCTGCCGGGTCGGCGGTGACGATCGTCGGCCGGGCGTCGGTTCCGATCCCGTTGTTCGGGGGGAAGATCGAGGGTGTGATAGTCGAACAGGTGGACGAGCTGCTGCGGGCCGAGGAGAAGTACACTCAGCAGCAGCTCGGGACCTGAACCTGAACGACGCCGGTATCAGCCGGCGATACCCACCACCTGCCCGACAGTCCCCGGCTCGTTCAGAACCCGCAGCATCAACTGGGCCACATCTGCCCTGGACACCGACCTACCGCCCCGCACGTTCCGCCCGACAGCCGTCCGGTAGTGCGAGGTCGCCGACTTGTCCGTGAGCCGCGGTGGTCGCACGATGGTCCAGTCGAGTTCGCTGGCCCTGACAACGTCCTCCATCCGGGCAAGATCCGCGTATTGCCGGCGGAAGACGAGCTTCACCAGCGGGGCCGCCAGGTTCCGGACGAAGAATCCATCACCCGGATCGTGCCGTGGCGGTGCCGGACGCCCCGGCGAGGCCACCGTCGCGACCGGTCCGGCGCTGATCACCACCAGTCGCCGAGCACCGGCGGCCGCCATCGCCGTGGTGATTGCGGTGGCGCCCATCTCGGCGATACCGACCTCGGCCCTGGAACGCGGTCCCAGGCAGGACAGCACCGCGTCCGATCCCCGAACAGCGGATGCCAGGACCGTCGGATCCGCGTTCCGCAGGTCGGCGGTGACGCCGCGTACCTCGTCGAGGAGCTTGTCCGGATGCCGCGCCACCGCCGTCACGTCGAGTCCCCCGGCCAACGCCCGCGCCAACACCAGCCGGCCGACCCCACCGGTCGCCCCGAACACCGTGATCCTCATCGTCATCGGCTCCGGAAGGCGGCCGCGTGCTCGACCGCCCACTCGGCGAAGGTGGTGGCCGGGCGACCGAGGATCCGCTCCACTTCCCCGGTAACAACCGCCGGGCCCTGGGCGCAGACGGCCAGCCGAGCCAGGTTGGCGTCGGCGAACCCGGCCGGCAGACCGAGTTCGATCATCCCCTTCCGTGCCAGCTCCGGCGGAACCTCTTGGTAGGTCAAGGTCCTGCCGATCGCCCGACCGATGCTGTCGACCATCTCGGCATTGGTCAGCGAATGCGGACCGGTCAGCACCGGTCGCCGGCCGAGCAGGTCGTCCGCCGGGCGACCGTCCGCCAGCAAAGCGGCGGCGGCCACCGCGGCGACATCACGGGCATCGATCGGCGCCTCCGCAGCCTTGGCGTACGGGCCACGCACCACGGTGCCGGATCGGATCTGCCCACCCCAGAGCCCGATCGCGTTGTGCGCCATCACCGTCGGCCGCAGACTCACCCAATCGATGCCGCTTCCGATCACTGCTTGCTCCACCTCCTTGTTGAGGTCGCCGCGGAAGCGAGAGGGTTGCAGCGACGGGTCGTCGTCGGCGTTGATCGCCGACAGCCCGACCACCCGCCCTACACCGCTCTCGCCGGCCATGGCCAGCAGGTTCTCGGCCGCCGAGCCGACCGCACGCGGGTTGACGAACAGTCCGGTGACCCCGCGAATGGCCGCCGCCACGGTGTCCGGCTGCGACGGATCCCCCTGAACGATCTCCACTGCGGGCGGCAATCCGGCGGTGGCCGGGTCACGGGTGATCGCCCGAACCTCCGCACCGGCGGATACCAGCGCGGCGACGAGTGGGCGGCCGACGGTGCCGGTCGCTCCGGTGACCAGAAACATGCTGTGCTCCTTGGACTTGCGCTCGTTCTTCCGCCGGAACGCTCCGCGCCGCCGGGAGGACCGTGGCGGCCCTCATCATCAGGACGGCGTGCTGATCGCGGAAGTGACACCGCCGGTCATGTCACTTCTCGGCCGGCTGCCTCGTCGGAGATGATGTGAGATTCCGATCGGACCGAAGATGACAACACCGCACGCCGGCGCCCGGTTCGCCGAGGTCTGGCGGGCCGACCACGCCTACCTGGTGAACGTGGGATTCCGCATGCTCGGCGACATCGGCGATGCCGAAGATGTTGTCCAGGAGGCCTTTTCCCGCTTGGGTGTGGCGCTCGGCAGCCAACCCGGCTCCGAGGTGGGCGACATCGCGGACGCCCGCGGTTGGTTGACCGTCGTCGTCAGCCGGCTGTGCCTTGACCAGCTCCGGTCGGCTCGCGCCCGCCGGGAACGGCCGACCGCGAATCTGGAGTCGCAGACACCGCTGGCGGTTTCGGCTCCGGTGGACCCGGCGGACCGGATCACGCTGGACGACCAGGTACGGGCCGCGCTGCAGGTGGTGCTGGACAGGCTCGGCCCCGCGGAGCGGGTGGTGTTCGTCCTGCACGATGTGTTCCGGACCCCGTTTCGGGACATCGCCGCCACCCTCGGTCGGCCGGTAGCGTCATGTCGGCAGCTGGCCCGCCGGGCCCGGCAGAAGATCGACCAGGTCCCGCTGGGCACCCAGCGGGTGGACGATCCCGAGCACCGATTGATCACCGAGAAGTTCATCACCGCCTGCAGCAACGGCCACATCGATGGTCTGCTGGAGGTGCTGGCGCCGGATGTCTGGGGGCTCGCCGAGGTGGCCGCCGATCCACCGGTCAAGCTGGGCGCCGATCGGGGGGCCGCCGCGGTGGCCGCCAATATGCTGCGGTACTACGGGCCGGGTACCACGGTGGTCTCGCATCCGACGGCCGCCCGACCGACTCTGCTCGGCTATCACGACAGGACTTTGTTCGCTGTCCTCAGCCTGAGCGTTGAAGGCGGGCGGATCAGCAGCATCAACGCCCGTATCGTGCCGGACCAGTTGCATCCGATGGCGGCCAGGTCCGCCCGGCCGACAGGTGTGGGGACCCCTCGTTCGCGGCCCGGGTGACAGGCGCCGCAGGTTCGCGGAGAGCACAACCGGGAATCTGCCTCCGCGGCGCCATGTTGCATGCTGGGAGATGTTGCATGCTGGGAGACACCCACAGCAGCGCGCGACGGAGGATAAGGAAGATGGCGGCCGAACCCGGCGAGCTGTACACCATGGAGCCCGAGGCTGCCGACGGCCTCGGCGAGCCGGTGCTGGTGGTCGCGCTGGACGGTTACGTCGACGCCGGCAACGGGGTCAAGCTGGCCGTGCAGCACCTGCTGCAGGGCGGAGCGAAGGACGGCCCACCGGCCGGCGCCACCGTCGTCACCTTCGACAGCGACCTGTTGATCGACTATCGCTCCCGCCGCCCGAATCTGACCTACGCCGACGGATCCTTCACCGCCTACGACGAACCGCGGATCGTCGTCCGCCGGCTCACTGACACTGGGGGGACCCCGTATCTGCTGCTCTCCGGGCCGGAGCCGGACCTGTACTGGGAACGATTCTGCGCCGCAGTCGCCGATGTGGCGCGACGGCTCGACGTCCGCAGCGTCGTCGGCCTGCTGGCCATCCCGATGGCCGTGCCACACACCCGGCCCGCCGGAATGTCGCAGCATGCCAACCGACCGGATCTGGTCCGCACCGTCGACTCCTGGATGGGAACCCTGCAGGTACCCGGACATGTCACGGGTCTGCTGGAGTACCGCCTCGGCGGGCTGGGGGTCGACGCCATCGGGCTGGCCGCGCACGTACCGCACTATCTGGCCCGCAGTGACTATCCGCTGACCGCGCAGCAGCTGCTGCGGACCACCGGTGAACTCACCGGACTGCGGCTGGATGACGACGGACTGAATGCGGCCATCGGCACTTTCGACGCCGAGCTGGCCAAGGAGATCGATGGCAACTCAGAAGTTGCCGAAGTGGTGCACGCCCTCGAGCAGCAGTACGACAGCTTCGTTGCCGCCACCGGCCGCGGCCTGCTCGCCGGAACGGAGGCGCTGCCGACGGCCGACGAGCTGGGGGCGCAGGTCGAGGCGTTCCTGGCCGATCAGGACCCCCGAGGCCACTGAACTCGGGGTGCGATCACGGCTGTGTCGACGGGCCGGGCCGGCTCATCAGCGGCCGTCTGCGGTGGTCGGTCGGCAGTAGTGTTCGACCGTGCCCAACCAGCCGACGACCCGGATTGCCCTGCCGGAACGCGATCACGGGCCGACGAGGGGAATCGTCATCCGCATCGCGGTTGCCCTGGCCTGCATCGTCGCCACCGCGGTCATCGTGCACATCGAGCGGGCCGGCTACCGCGATCTGGACGGCCGGTTGAACTCATGGCTGGACGCCTTCTACTACGCCACGGTGACCCTGTCCACGACGGGGTACGGCGACATCACTCCGGTCTCGGAAACCGCGCGGCTGACGAACACCATCGTCATCACTCCGCTGCGGTTGTTGTTCCTCATCGTGCTGGTCGGCACCACCATCGAGGTGCTCACCGAACGCAGCCGCCATCAGTTCCGCTATGCCCGCTGGAGGAGACGCGTGAAGAAGCACACGGTGGTGATCGGTTACGGGATGAAGGGTCGCTCGGCTGTCGCCGCGCTGATCGACCAGGGCTGCAGCGCCGAATCGATCGTGGTGGTCGACACGGACGGCGTCAGCATCAAAGCGGCGACGGGCGACGGCTGCGTTGGCGTGGTGGGTGACGCCCGGCGTGAGGAAGTGCTGCGGCGGGCGGCGGTGCCCAGCGCCCAACGGGTGATCGTGGCCACCGACCGGGACGACACCAGCGTGCTGGTGACGCTGACCGCCCGCCGGCTGGCACCGACCGCGACCATCGTCGCGGCGGCCCGCGAGGAGCAGAACATCGGCGTCCTGCGGCAGGGCGGCGCGGATGTGGTGATCCCCACCGCGGAATCGGCCGGGCGGCTGCTCGGCCTGTCGACCATCGCGCCGAACGCCGGCGAGTTGCTGGAGGACCTGCTCGAGCCGGTCGCCGGTCTGCAGATCGCCGAACGGGACGTGAAACCGGAGGACGTCGGCCTGTCCCCTGCACGATTGACCGCACAGGGCGAGATCGTCCTGACGGTGATCCGCCGTGGGGTGTCCCACCGGTTCGACTCCGGCCAGGTGAAGGTCTTCCAACCGGGCGACCGGATGGTGGTGATCCGCGCCACCCGGAACGCCGACGGGGTCAGCCGGCGCGCCGCCGACCATGCGGTGGCCCGCAACGTCCGTCCGGAACCGGGCGAAGCCGCCGAGGATCCCTCCTGAGTCCCAGCGCTTCGAGTCGACAGCGTTTCGAGTTTCTCACCGGCTTCGAGTTTCTCAGGTCCGGCGCAGAACCACCCGTCAGGCTTCCCATCGCTTGCGCAGCGTCTTGAAGATGTCCCGAAGAATTCTGGAGACCTGCATCTGGCTGACGCCGATGTGCTCGCCGATCTTGGCCTGCGACCAGCCTCGGTAGAAGCGCATGTCGATGACGGTCCTGTCGCGGGCGCCGAGGGTGGCCAGCAGGGCCTGCACGGCGATCCGTTCCTCTGCATGCCGGAGCTCGGTGTCCTCGTCGGCCACCGCCCTGTCGATCTGGCCGTTGTCGGCGGCCGGATCCTCCAGGGACGTCGGCCGGGCCGACTGCCGGACCTCTTTGGCCTGCCTGACGGTCCTGATGTCCAGTCCCAGCTCGGCGGCCAGCGTCTTCTCGTCCGGCTCCTGGCCACTGCGCTGACGGAGGTCCTGTTCGGCCTGCGTCATGGCGGCCCTGGCCTCCTGCAGCCGCCTGGGCGGCCGCACCGTCCACCAGCTGTCTCGGAAGTAGCGCTTGATCTCGCCGGTGATGGTGGGCACTGCGTACTGCAGGAAGTCCTCCGACAGCCCGCATTTCCAGCGGCGGACCGCCTTGACCAGCCCGAGCGCCGCGATCTGCTCGAGATCACCGACGTCCACTCCGCGGCCCCGGTACCGGGAGGCGATGGAACGAGCCACCGGCAGCGTCGCCAGCGCGACCTCCTCCTGGATCTGCAGGCGGCGGACGGGGTCGGTGCAGGTGGACAGGTCGTTCAGGAGCCGGGCAACCTTGGCCGACCGGGCCGAGCGTTGCACGGCCGCCGCCGAGGAGGTGGAGTCGACGGTGTCCGGCTCGATGGTGTCGACGGAACCGATTGCTGCGTCTGAATTTGCTACTTCTGGATTTGCTAGGTCTGGATTTGCCACGTCTGGATCCACCACCTGGAGATGTCGCTTGTTCGACGTCTCGTCAAGATCGGTGGGGACTTCGGGGCCGAGATCGGTGAGGGGAAATGCCACAACGCACGCTCCTCCGAGAGGAAGAGATTCAGTGGCACATTTCTGGACCGCCTTCCATCAGACCACAAGGACGCCCAGGTCTCAACGGAAAGTTGGAACAATCCCCCCAATGAGGGTATCTCGGGCAGCGCTGCTCACACCTCGTGATGAGCCCGACCCCCGACCTGCCGCTGCCAACCTCCCGGTTCCGACCTCCCCGTTCAGACCTCCCGCTGCCGACCTCCCGCCCGCAACAGCCGTCAGCTCGGGATGGGAACCCGCAGCACCGGTGCCGCGGACCGCTGCACGTTCGTCGGCTGGGTCGGGGCGAAGCCGGCCAGCACCGTCGCGGTCCCCGGCGGTACCGCGATGACGCCCGTGGTGGCGGTGCCGCCGCGGACCACCACCGATGCCACCTTCGCGCCGTTGATGTTCACGTTGACGATCCCGTCCGCGGCGATCGGCGAGTTCGTGATGGCAACCTTCGCCGTGATCACCAGGCCGTACTTGTACCCACTGGCCTTGGCCTGCGCTGCGGACAGGGCGACCACCGAGGCCGAACTTCTGGTCGCCGACAGCGCCATGTACACCTGGAACTGCACCGTTGCCGACATCGAGCCGAGCTGAGCGGTGGCATCGGCCGGCACGAACGATGCGGTGAGCTGCAGTACCCCGGCGGGTGTCAGCCGCGGGATCGTCAGCGTCGCCTTGCCGGCGGACACCGGCGCGGTGCCGATCACCGTCGATCCGTTGCGGAACACCACGTCACCGACCGCGGCGGACCCGTCGGCCATGGTGACAGTGGCCGTCAGTGCGGCCGGCGAGTTGGTGCCGTAGGTGTGCCCCGCGGCACCGGCGGTCAGCGTCACGGACGAAGCGACGGGTGCGGCGGCCGCCACCGCGATCGGCACCGTCACCGTGGTGCCGGACGGCGACGCGGTGACCGTCAGCGGGTAGTCGCCGGCCGGCACAGACTTGGGCACCGTGGCCTTGACGTCCGCCTTGCCGTTGAGGACGCCGTTCTTCAGGACGTCTGCCGGATCGAGCACCGTGGACACCGGGAAATCACCCAGCGAGGTGTTCCCGATCCTGACCGTCACCGAGGTGTTCCGCGGTGAACCCAGGCTGGTCAGGTTGAGGCCGCCGACGCTGAAGGCCAGCTGATCACCGGCCCGCACCGCGGTCGGAACATCGGGCAGCGACACCGCGTGCCGGGCGAAGTTCGGGGTCAGCGGCGCATGATCCTTCAGATACTGGATCCAGGCGTCCCGGTCGATCAGGCCGGAGTCCTTGACGTTCGAGCCGCTGGTGAAGATCCGGAAGTTGTCCCCGCCGGTGGCCAGGAACGAGAAGGTCCCGGTCCGGTAGCTGGCGGCCGGGTCCAGCGGCCTGCCGTTGACCGTCACCGAGGTGATGTGCGATCCCCGCTGGGCATTCGCGTCGTAGGTGTACGTCACGTTCTTGCTGAGCCCCAGTTGCAGGTAGGGGCGGGACGGGACGGTCCCGTCGGGATTCGTCTGCCACTGTTGCTCCAGCAGTGTCCTGAACTGGGCGCCGGTGAGGGTCACGGTCCACAGGTTGTTGACGAACGGCAGCACCGCATTCGCCTCGGCGTAGGTGATCACGCCGTCCGGGCCCTTCAGCAGCTCCGAGCGCAGACCGCCGGGGTTGACCACCCCGATGGTGGCGCCGCCCCTCTCCGGGGATGCCAGTGAGGACACCAGCGAGTCGGCGACCAGGTTGCCTAGGGTGGATTCCTTCGACCGGTCGTCGCGGGTCGGGGCGGCGTAGGTGTCGCCGGGCCCGGTGTAGCCGGCCCCGGAGCCGAAGTGCGCGGTGGTGATGTCGGCGGTCACCGAGGAGACCGGCTGGTTACCGATCACCGCAGCCCTGGCGAGCGCGCCGTCGACGATCCTCTTGACCTCGGCAACCCGGGGGAACTGGGCCACCAGGTCCGCGTCGGCAGCGGTGGTGCGCGGGACGTTGCGCGCCGTGTGCGCGATCACCGATGGTCCGCCGGCCGCTCCGGTGTCCACGGTCAGGGTGATCTCGCCGATGTTCGCGCCGTAGGAACCGGTCTGCAGGATCGGCCTGGTCCGGCCCGGCTGTCCCGGGATCGGTCCGTCCCACGCGTATTCCTTGTGGGTGTGTCCGGTGAAGATCGCCGAGACCTTGGCCGAGGTGTTGGTGACGATGCTGGCGAAGGCGCCGCCGGCTCCCACTTCCTGCTCGAGGGTGGCGCCCTCCGGCGTGCCGGCCGATGCCCCTTCGTGGTAGGAGGCGACCAGCACGTCGGCCTCACCGTTGCTCTGGTCGCCGTCGGTGAGCTGGGCGGCCACCCGGTTGACCGCCTGCACCGGATCACCGAAGTCCAGGTCGGCGATGCCGGCCGGGCTCACCAGCGACGGTGTCTCCTGGGTGACGGCACCGATGACGCCGATCTTCAGGCCGCCGGCCTGCACGATCTGGTACTCCGGGAGCGCCGGGGTGCTGGTGCCCTTGCGATAGACGTTGGCGCCCAAGTACTTCCAGCCGGCACCACCGCGCGGATTGGTCGCCGCGTCGTAGGGTGCCTGGATGCGGTTCACCAGATCGTCGTAGCCCTTGTCGAACTCATGGTTGCCGACGGCGGATGCCTGCAGTGCCAACGCATTCAGCACATCGATGGTCGGCTTGTCGTCCTCGAACGCCGAGGCGAACAGCGAGGCGCCGACGTTGTCGCCGGCCGACAGGAACGCCGTGTTCGCCTCGCCGCCGGCCGCCCGCAACTGCTCGACGGTGCCGGCGAACTTCACCGTGTTCGCATCGATCCGGCCGTGGAAGTCGTTGATGTCCAGCAGGGTGATCTTCTGCGGTGGGGCGGTGTTCTTGAGCCCCAGCACGACCGGGTCGTGGTCGGACGCGGCGAACTGGTCCGGCGCGTAGAACAGCGTGCCGTGGTAGTTGTAGCGGCTGTACTGCAACGCCACCGACTCCGGTGAGTTGATGTTCCAGATGTCGGCGCCGGTGGCCCTGGCGCGGGCCTTGGCGTTCAGTAGTACATGGTCCAGCGATCCGGAGAGCCCGGCGAAGGAGTACGAGTACTTGCCGACGTTGAAGTCGTGCTCGGCGTCGGTGTATCCGGCGGTGTAGAGCACCTGCAGCGGGTCCTCCTGGGAGTAGGAGTTGTAGTCGCCGACCATCACCACCGACTCCTTCGCCGGGTCGACCAGCGTCGGGATCCAGTCCTTGAGAGCGGTTGCCTGGCGCACCCTGGATTCGTTGGAGGCGCCCTGCCCGTCGCCGATGTCCTTGTCGCCGGGCCACGGACCGGCAGAGCCCTTGGATTTGAAGTGGTTCACCACGAACAGGAAGCTGTCGCCGCCGGCTACCGGCTTGAACTGTTGCGCGATCGGCTCTCTGGCGTTGTCGAATGCCTGACCGGTGCTGCTCTGCGTGCCCAGCGCCCGGGCGGCGCCGACCGGCGTGACCGCGGTCGGCTTGAAGATGATCGCGTTGTTGATGACGTCCATCTCGGACGGGGCCGGCAGCTCGGCCGACGACGGGACGTAGGCCCAGACGGTGGACCCGGCTGCCGCGTTGAGCGCGTCGACCAGGTGGGACAGGGTCGCGTCCTTGGCCTCGCCGGCGACGATGGAGTTCTCCACCTCCATCAGGCCGGCCACGTCGGCACCCGATCCGTTGATGGCGGCCACGATCTTGTCCTGCTGACGCTTCAGGTTCGCCGCGTCCCAGGCGCCCCGAGGCCCATTGTTCGGGCAGCTGTTGACCGTGATCGGGTTGCCCGCGCGGTCCTTGTAGGACGTGCAGCCAGCGGTGTCGGCGCCCAGTTTGGTGAAGAAGTTCAGCACGTTGAACGAGGCCACCTTGAAGTCCGCGGCGCCGATGCGCCGGGCGTCGGGGGCGGCCGCCCTGGTGTTGGTCCAGGTCGCCGGATAGCCGGCGGTGTCGGCCGGGGTGACTTGCGAGGTGGGCTGGAACCGCCAGCTCGGGTTCGTCGGCGAGCCGCCGATGGAGAAGATCACCGGTGTGGTGAAGGTGACCGGCGCGCCGACCCGCAGCGGGTTGCTCAGCGAGATGTACGGCGGGGTCTGATTCATGTTCGCCGCCGACAGGAAGTTGGTGGTAGCGCCGTCATCGAGAACGAAGGCGTTGGCCGCGTTCCTCGCGACCTGTGCGGCGGCCTCGGCGCTGCCCGGCCGGCCCACCTCGGTCTGCTGCAGCAACGGCTGATCGCCCCTGGCCAGCCCGATCTCGCCGTACTGGTTGGTGCCGAAGGTGTTGGTGATGGTGAAGTCGGTGGTCGGGCGGTACAGCATCGACTCCAGTGACTCGCGCTGCGCATTTGTGGTCGGGAAGGCTGCGGTGGTGGCCGGGGCGGGCGCCGTGACGGTGTCGGTGAGCTTCACCAGGTCGGCGGCGGTGGCGACGGTGACCTCGGTGAGCTGGTTGAACTCGCTGACCGCTCCGGTGACCTGCACGTAGTTGCCGATGGCCACGCTCGCCACGGTGGCCGAGGAGTACACGAACACCGCGTCCGAGCCGGTGTGGGTGGCCAGGTCGAGCGGACCGCCGGTGCCGGGGGTCTGGATGACGTAGCCGTTGTAGCCGCCGGTCGGATAGGCGGCGGTGACCACGCCCTTGGTGATGACGGTCTTGCCGGCCAGCGGGGAACTCGGACCGGTGCCCTGGATCTCCTCGATGGTGGCCGGCACCGGATCGCCGGGCGGCGCCTGCCCGCCGGCCTGCGGCGTCGGTGCGCCGGCGGTGAAGTCGGCGCCGTTGTTCGCGGTGTTGGCGTGGGCGGCGTTCCGGGAGATCGAGGTGGTGTTGGACGGCGCCGGAGCGGCGGCGGCGCCCGCGTAATCGTTCGCGGTGGTGCCGAAGCCGACGAAGTCGACGACGCCGGCGGCGCTGTCACAGTCGGCGCCGCAGGTGAGCGCGGCCTGGTTGCTGACCAGCGCCACCTTGCCCGACGTGCCGGACATCGAGATGGTTCCCACGGCATTGGGCGTCGGCAGATCCTGCGTCCCCCCGCTGCCCTGCGCTTCTTGGACGAGGTAGTAAGCGCCCGGCGCGATGGACCCGGCGAGGTCGGTCTTGCTGGTCCACGCCGCACCGGTGGCCGACGTGTACTGCACCGAATAGGTGCTCAGGTCCACCGCCGTGGTGCCGGAGTTGAACAGCTCGATGAAGTCGTTCTTGTAGGTGGCGCCGGAGTTACCGCCGCCCCCGTAGACCTCGTTGATGACGACCGGGGCGGCGGGATCGACCGCCGTGGCCATGGACGGCAGCACCAGCATCGACCCAGCTGTCAGGGTCAGCGCCGCAACTGTGGCAACCCAACGATTCCGTACCACGCACGCACCACTTTCGGCCGGACCGGGGACACCGGTCACTGGGGAGTTCGGGTCAGCGTGCCGTACGCCCCCGACAGCGGACGGCGGGATCAGTGTGTCGGCACCAGGGAGACGTCGGGCCACGCCAGGATGAACTCTGTGTGACTGGACAGGCAGAGCCAAGCAGGTGCGGCACCGGCACGACAACGTCGCCACCCGTTCGGCGGAAGGCACTCGGGTCAGCCGGCGCCGCCGTCCGACCGTTCAACTCCGGACGGTCACCGCGAAATCGGTCATCTCGGCATGCAACGCCGGGCCGGCCGCCAGCCAGCCGCGGTCCTGGCCCGTCGGGGTGAATGGCGTCATGATCGCCCCGGCCTCCCGGGCGATCAGCCCGCCGGCGGCGTGGTCCCAGTGGTTGATGCCTTCTTCGAAGTAGCAGTCCACCGCACCGGAGGCGACCGAGCACAGGTCCAGGGCGGCCGAACCGAATCGCCGGATGTCCCTGATGTGCGGCAGCAACCGCCCGACGAAGGCGCCCTGTGCGGCCCGGCGCCGCGGTTCGTATCCGAAGCCGGTGGCCACCATCGCCCGCCGCATCGACACCGGATCGTTGACCCGCAGCGGTCGGCCGTTCAGGAACGCCCCGCCGCCGCGGACGGCGGTGAACAGGCGGTCGGTGACCGGGTCGAGCACCACCCCGATCAGGGCACCGCCGTCCTGCCGCTCCACCGCGACGCTCACCGCGAAGTTGTCGAGTTGGTACAGGTAGTTGACCGTGCCGTCCAACGGATCGAGCACCCAGGTGTAGCCGCTGCTGCCCGGCCGGTCGGCGCCTTCTTCTCCGATGATCGCGTCGTCCGGACGCTCGGCGGTGATCATCCCGACCAGCAGCGCTTCGGCGGCCCGGTCGGCGTCCGACACCGGGTCGGTGTCCGAGGACTTGGTGTCCAGCCCCGCGATGTGCCCGTAGCGGCGGAGCAGTTCGGCGCCGGCCGCCATGGTCGCTCTGACCGCCAGCTCCAGCAGCGCGCCGGGATCGGCCGGGGTTCGGGGGTCAGCCATGGCCTCATTCTGACCTCCCGCGCCGCCCGGCCGCGCGCCATCCCCTACCGTTTCACCATGGATCTCCGCATCTTCACCGAACCCCAGCAGGGCGCCTCGTTCGCCACCCTTCTCGCCGCGGCACAGGCGACCAGGGAGGCGGGCTTCTCGGCATTCTTCCGCTCCGACCACATCTTGAAGATGGGCTCCGTCGATGGCCTGCCCGGTCCGTCGGACTCGTTCGTCACGCTGGCCGCGATCGCCGCTGAGGTTACGGACATCCGGCTCGGCACCCTGGTGACCTCGGCGACGTTCCGTCATCCGTCGATGCTGGCGATCGCCGCCGCGAACATCGACGACATCTCCGGTGGACGGCTCGAGCTGGGCCTGGGGTCGGGCTGGTACGAGCAGGAGCACACCGCGTACGGCATCGAATTCGGCGAGTCCTTCGGTGAGCGGTTCGACCGGCTCACCGAACAACTGGAGATCATCACCGGGCTGTGGGACACGCCGGCCGGCGGCAGTTTCGCGCATCGCGGCAAGCACTTCCAGCTGGCCGGCGCGCCGGGCCTGCCCAAGCCCCGGCAGATCGGCCGCACCGGCACGCCCAGGGTGCCGATCATCATCGGCGGCAACGGTCCCAAGCGCACCCCGGCGCTGGCCGCCAGATTCGCCGACGAGTTCAACATCGGCTTCGCCGCTCTGGAGGCCGTACGCACGCAGGTGCAGCGGGTCAGGGCAGCCTGCGAGAGGGCCGGCCGCGACCCCGAGACCCTGATCTATTCGGGCGCCCAGGTGCTGTGCCTCGGGCGTGATGACGCCGAGGTCGGTCGTCGGGCGCAGGCCATCGGGCTCCCGGCGGAGCGGCCCGACTCCGACCTCGCCGGAACTCCGCAGCAGGTCATCGACGCCCTCGGTCGCTGGGGGGAGGCCGGAGTGCAGCGCATGTACCTCCAGGTCCTTGACCCCGACGACCTCGACCACATCGCGCTGGCCGGCCAGACGCTGATCGACGCTGTGGCCTGATCGACGCTGTGGCCTGATTGACGCTGTGGCTTGATTTGACGCTGTGTCGAACCTGAGACAATGAAGCCATGACGGCCACCGGTGAGCTCGAGCGCGTGGGGACCCCACGCCCGGACACCGCGGTGGCAGCGCCGATGACCATCGGCAAGTTCCAGGTGTGGCCGCCGGTGGAGCTGGCCCCGATGGCCGGCATCACCAACCGCAGCTTCCGCACGTTGTGCCGCGAGTTCGGCGCCGGACTCTACGTCTGCGAGATGGTCACCACCAGGGCACTTGTCGAGCGGTCGGCCAAGACCATGGAGATGATCAGGTTCGGCCCGCAGGAGCAGCCGCGCTCGCTGCAGCTGTACGGCGTCGACCCGGAAGTGGTGCGCCGGGCGGTGCAGATGGTGGTCGAGGAGGACCTCGCCGATCACCTTGATCTGAACTTCGGCTGCCCGGTCCCCAAGGTCACCCGACGCGGGGGCGGAGCGGCGCTGCCCTACAAGCGCCGGCTGTTCGAACAGATCGTCAGCGGGGCGGTGAAAGAGGCTGCCGCTGCGGACATCCCGGTGACGGTGAAGATGCGGATCGGCATCGACCCCGATCACCTCACCTACCTCGACGCGGGCCGAATCGCCGAGGCTTCCGGCGCCGCGTCGGTGGCCCTGCACGCCAGGACCGCCCTGCAGCATTACTCGGGCACCGCCGACTGGTCGGCGATCGCCCGGCTGAAGGAGGTCGTCACCAGCATCCCGGTGCTCGGCAATGGCGACATCTTCTCGGCGCGGGATGCGCTGGACATGATGTCCAGCACCGGTTGTGACGGCGTGGTGGTCGGCCGCGGTTGCCAGGGAAGGCCGTGGCTGTTCGCGGAGCTGGCCGCCGCGTTCGACGGCCGGACATCGCCGGAACCGCCGAACCTGAGAGCCGTCGGCAAGATGCTTCGCCGGCACGCCCAACTGCTGGTTCAGGAGATGGGCGCCCACCACGGGATCCGCGACCTGCGCAAGCACATACCCTGGTATTTCAAGGGTTTCGCCGTCGGCTCGTTGGTGCGACTGGATCTCGGCATGGTGTCCAGCCTGGCCGACCTGGACGCCTTGATCGCCCAGCTGGATCCGAACCAGCCGTTCCCAGCCGGCGCCGAGGGCCCGCGCGGCCGGCAGGGCTCGCCGCAACCCAGGGTGCAGCTGCCCCAGGGATGGCTGGACGACCCCGAGGCGGACATGGTGCCGGTCGGCGCCGAACTGGAATCCAGCGGCGGCTGAGGTGCGCCGGCGGGCCGGCGGGCCGGTGGCGGCGGGTGCCCTGCTGCTGGTGGTCACCGCGTGCGGGAGCGCCGGATCGCCGCCCATCGGGCTCGGGGATTCGGGCGCCGCCGACCCAGGCTCTGCCGCGTCCGTGGTCCCCACCGAGGACCAGCTCTTGATCCACCACACCATCGACGCCGTCAACGCCGCCGGCGGCAAGGATCCCGCCGATCAGCGGGCGGCGCTCCTGGAGGTGGTCGACCCTGCTCGAGCCGGCGACCAGCGCAGCTGCCGGCCATCGACCACCACGCTGCGCTTCGAGCCGGCCTGGGCGGACCTCAGGCCGGCTCCCGGCGGAGCAGAGCGAAGCTACGTGCTGCCGGCCCGCATCCGGATCTACACCGCAGATCGGATCACCGGCACCGACGTCACGGCGCTGACGATTTCGGTGTCCGGTGGCCGTGCGCATCTGTCGCCGCTGTGCATCTCCTGAGGGATCTTGCCGACGCCGGGCAGCGTTCTGAGCCGATCCGTACCATCGAGGTCTGCCCGCCCACTCGCGGGATCAGCAGTGCGTCCGAACGGCGGACTCACCCGGCAAGCAAGGAGGTCGCGTGAGCGAGCCGCCGCGCGACGATCCCGGGGAATCCGGTGGGTCGGCACCCTGGGAGCGTCCCCAGCGGTGGAATCGGCAGCGGATGGACGCCAGCAAGGTGGACCAGTTGCTGGCCCGGCTGGGCAACGAGGATGTGATGAGCGGCCGGCGAGGGCGGCGCCGAGCCGAGCCGGGACAGGACGCGCAGGTTTCCGCCAGTCACCTGATCGCCAGCATCGGCAACTCCCGGCCGGATGAACCCACCGACGATCGGGATCCGACCGTCGCCCTGCAGCCGTCGGCCGGAAACGACTCGACCGTCGCGTTCCGCGCGAGCGGCGACGCGGTTCCCGCGGGCCGGCCCGACGGCACATCGGAGCCGGCGGCAACGTCGGGGCCCGGGGGAATGTCCGGACCCGCGGGAGCCGCGACCGCCGATCCGAACCGTGCAGCTTCCGATCAGACTGTGGTGTTCCGTCCCACCGGCGAGCCCGATCGCGGCTTGGACCGGACGATCAGCGTCAAGCGCGACTTCGGCGGCCCGGGCATCGTCAGCATGCCGGGATCGGACGACAGCTCCACCGACGAGATGGTCCAATTCGGCCAGCAGGAGGACGTGCTGGCGATCAGGGAGTCGCTGCGCCAGCAGTATCCGGGTTCGCCGCAGGTCAGTACCCTCGGCGCCGCCCCGCTCAGCGCCGCCCCGCTCAGCGCCGGCGCCGGCGCCGTTGCCGCCGGCTCGGGCCGCCGCACCGGAGCGGCTGGTGCGGCCGTCGCAGCTCCGGATGGGCCCCGCGGCCGGCCGGCCAACAGGCGCACTCGGGGGCTCCTGTGGGCCGGCCGCGGACTGATCGCCGTCATCTCTGCCGCGGTGCTCGCCTATGCCGGCACAGAATGGAACCTGATCAGGACGACGGACGCCGGCCTGCAGCAGCGGAGCGGCAACTACCTCCAGCCCACCGACCCGAACATCTCCACCCCGTCCACGGCCGGACCGCCTACGGACGGGCGGCCGTCAGGTGCCGCGCAGCCCGCGCCGGTGGCGCCGGTGGCGCCCGGCGTCCCCGGAAGCCTCTATCGACCGGAGAACCTGCTGCTGCTCGGGTCGGACACCAGGGCGAACGGCAACGGTAACGCCTCCAACAGCGACGGCACCCAGGACACCGCGCAGTCCGACACACTGATGATCGCGCACGTCTCGGCGGACCGGCAGAACATCACCATCCTGTCGGTCCCGCGCGATCTCCGGATCCCGGCTCCGCATTGCCAGAAGTGGGACTACCGAACGCGCAAGCAGAGCGCGCAGGAACAACCGGTGTCCGCCAGCGAGCACTGGAAGATCACCAACGCCTATTCCGTCGGCGGGCCCGCTTGCTCGGTGCTGGCCGTCCAGGACCTGACCGGCCTGCGCATAGACCGGGTCATCGAGATCGACTTCAAGGGCTTCAAGACCATGGTGGACGCCCTGGGCGGCATCAACGTCAACATCTGCCGCCCGATCAGGGATCAGGAACTCGGGCTGATCGTCGCCCAGGGCGGCGTCCAGAAGATCCAGGGCGACCAGGCGCTGAGCCTGGTCCGCGCTCGCAAGGTGCTCAACGACGGGATCGGCAACGACTTCGGCCGGATCCACCGCCAGCAGGTCGTGTTGTCCACCATGCTGCGCCAGGTGACCAGCGCCGGCACGCTGCTCAGCCCCAGCAAGCTCGACCGGTTCCTGTCCGCGTTCGTCGACGCCACCTACACCGACAACGTCACCACGGATTCGTTGATCGACCTGGCTCATCAGCTGGGCAACCTGGCGCCCGGCCGGGTCACCTTCTACACCCTGCCGGCGCACGCCAACCCCAATGACGGTGGCGACACGCAGATCATGGATCCCAAGGGGCAGGCCATCTTTGCCGCACTGGTGAACGACCAGCGGCTGCCCGGCGAGGAAGTTGCTGCCCCCAAGGGAGCCGGATCGAGCACCCGCCCGGCGACCGCCCCCACGACGGCAGCAACCACGTCCGCCGGGCGGAGCACGTCGGCGGCCCCCAGCAGCACCACCGCTACGACAACCTCGACGCGGCCCAGCAGAACCACGGTGACGACCTCGGCGGCACCGCAGACGCTCTCCGCGGACCCCGCGAACATCGGTCTGCAGATCGTCAACCTGACGGGCAGGCCCGGAGTCGGCGGGCAGGTGATGGACCAACTCAACGGCTACGGCTTCGCGGTGACCGGCAACGACCTGCTCCGTCCGGTCGATCAGACCCAGCAGGAGATCACCGTCGAATATGCCGCCGGCCGCCGCGACGCCGCGCTGATGGTGGCCGCCGCGATCCCTGGCTCCCGGCTGGTGCAGAAGGACGGACCGGATACCCGGGTGCGGCTACTGCTGGGCACCTCGTTCGACGGCACGGTGAGCAGGGTGTCTGTCGGCCAGACCGTGCCGAGCAGGCTGCAGACCACACCGAGCAAACCGCCGGAGGTCAGCACGTCGGCCCCCGCGGCCACCCCGCCGAAGGCCGCCCCGGCCACCCCAGCCGGTCCGTCCGCCGGCTCGCCGGCGAAGCCCACCACCCCCACCGTCACCCTGAAGAGCACCGATCTCCAGTCGGTCAACGCCGGCGACCCCTCCTGCGCCTGACCGAAGCCCGAGTTCGGCACGCCGCGCACTGTTGCCCTGCCCTCCATTTCTCGTTCAGATCTCGTTCATCGTTCGACCGCGCCCTGTGCTGGTTCGCCGCCTACGCTGGGAAGATGCGCCAGGCCTATCAGATGCAGCTCGCCGATCTCGGCGCCCACGGCTCGCGGATGTGCGATCTCACCTCTGAGTTGATGCGCGATGCCAGCCGCTCCCTGCTCGATGGCGACCTGGCACTGGCCGAGAAGGTCATCGCGAAGGACATCAGGCTGGACTCGATGCGTTCCGCTGCAGAGGAATCGGCGCTGGAACTGCTGGCGCTGCAGGCCCCGGTGGCCTCCGATCTGCGCGCCGTCGTCTCGGCGCTCTGGGTGGTCGCCGACGTGCAGCGGATGGGCACGCTGGCGATCCACATCGCCAAGGCCGCCCGCCGCCGGCACCCGAGCCTGGTGGTGCCCAGCGAGATCAGGCCGATCTTCGAACGGATGAGCTCGGTGGCGATGCACCTTTCCGGGCGAGCGGCCGAAGTGCTCAGGACCAGGAACCTGTCCATCGCTCAGGGCATGGACGCCGAGGACGACCTGATGGACGACCTGCACAAGCAGATGTTCGCCATCCTGTTGTCGCCGAACTGGTCGCGCGACGTGGCCACCGCCATCGACCTGGCACTGCTCGGCCGGTTCTACGAGCGGTTCGCCGACCACGCGGTGGCGGTCGCCAGGCGGATCGTCTTCCTGGTCACTGGTGAGAACATCGGCGGAGACACGACGGTACTGCTCTCGGCGCCCGACTGACGTCACCACGCCCCGGGGGGCCTCCGGTGGATTCCCTCCACGCGCGGACCGGAACCTGCCCGAGCGCGGACCAGGATCAGCCGAATCGCCCCGAGATGTAGTCCTCGGTGGCCTTCTCGCCGGGATTGGAGAAGATCTTGGCGGTCTCGTCGTACTCGACCAGCCGGCCGGGCTGACCGACACCGGCCAGGTTGAAGAACGCGGTGCGATCGGACACCCTGGCCGCCTGCTGCATGTTGTGGGTGACGATGACGATCGTGTAGCTGGCCTTGAGCTCGCTGATCAGGTCCTCGATGGCCAGGGTGGAGATCGGGTCGAGAGCCGAACACGGCTCGTCCATGAGAAGTACCTCGGGTTCGACGGCGATCGCCCTGGCGATGCACAAGCGCTGTTGCTGACCACCTGACAGCCCGGCGCCTGGACGGTTCAGGCGGTGCTTGACCTCTTCCCACAGGTTTGCGCCGCGTAACGAGCGTTCCATGATGTCATCGAGTTCGTTCTTGCGCTTGCGGGTCCCGGCGATCTTGTAGCCGGCGATCACGTTGTCGTAGATCGACATCGTAGGGAACGGGTTCGCCTTCTGGAACACCATTCCGACGACGCGGCGCACGTTCACCGGATCGACGCCTGAGCCGTACAGATCCTCGCCGTCCAGCATCACTTTGCCTTGTACCCGGCCACCGGGGATCACCTCGTGCATCCGGTTCAGCGTCCGCAGGAAGGTCGACTTGCCGCAGCCGGACGGGCCGATCAAGGAGGTGACCGTCAGCGGGGCGATCTTGATCGACGCTTCCGCGACCGCGAGGAACTCGCCGTAGTAGATGTTCAGGTCCTCGACATCGATGCGTTTGGCCACAGTGCAGATCCCTACTTCCTACTTGCTCTTGGGCTGGGCCAGCTTGGCCAGCAGGCGGGCGCCGACGTTCAACAGCAGCACCAGCAGCACCAGGATCAGGCCGGCCGCCCACGCGGCATTCACATCGCTGGTGGAGCCGTTGCGCTTGCCGAGCCGGTCCCAGATCATCATCGGCAGGGTTGCCTGGTCGCCGGACAGCGGATCGAGATTGAAGAAGTTGGTGTAGCCGACCAGCAGGATCAGCGGGGCGGTCTCCCCGGCGACCCTGGCGACGGCCAGCAGCCCGGAGGTGATGAGGCCGGACATCGCCGTCGGCAGCACGATTCTCAGGATGGTTCGCCACTTCGGGACGCCGAGCGCGTAGCTGGCGTCCCGAAGGTCGCGGGGAACCAGCCGGAGCATCTCCTCGCTGGACCGCACCACCACCGGCAACATCAGAATGGTGAGCGCGATGGACCCGGCGAAGCCGAACGGACGGGCGCCGAGCCCCAGCAGCAGGAAGGTGTAGACGAACAGGCCGGCGACGATCGACGGCACGCCCGTCATCACGTCGACGAAGAAGGTGACCGCCCTGGCGAACCTGCCCGTGCCGTATTCCACCAGGTAGATCGCCGTGAAGATGCCCAGCGGCAGCGAGAAGATCGCCGCGATGCCGACCTGCTCGATGGTTCCGACACTGGCGGCCAGGATCCCAGAGCGCAGGCCGTCGTCGGCGCCGAAGGCATGGCTCAGCGCAGGGATCCCGCGCTGGGCTATGTACACCAGGATCAGCACCAGGGGCACCATTGCCCCGACGAAGCAGGACCGGATCACCGTACTGGCCAGCCTGTCCCTGGCCCGCCGGCGTCCCTCGACCGAGAACGACCAGGCGCTCAACACGATGACGTACAGCAGGACCGCCGTGAAGAAGCACGTGTACCAGCCGGTCCAGCCGAGCCCGTATTTGGCACCGATGGCCAGCACCACCGCAGCGACCGCAGCGATGTACGGCGCGGCCTGCGGCAGTCGGGCACCGACCAGCGCCGACGGGGCCGTCCGGCCAGGCGCGGATGCCGGAGCACTGGTGGTCGTCATGCGATGAACTCCTTCCTTCTGGCGATCACCGCGCGGGCGATCGCGTTGACCACCAGCGTGATGACGAACAAGAACAGACCCGCGGTGACCAGCGCCGGGATCCCCAGTTCCGAGCCACCCGCCTCGCCGAACTTGAGGGCGATGGTGGAGGCGAAGGTGTCGCCGCCCGGGACGGTGAGGTGCCCGTTGATGGTGAATCCCGAGTTCAGCACGAGTGCCACCGCAATGGTCTCGCCCAGGGCGCGGCCCAGACCGAGCATGGCGGCGGAGATCATCCCGGCCCGGCCGAACGGCAGCACGGCGGTACGGATGGTTTCCCACTTGGTGGCACCCAGCGCCCACGCCGCATCGATCGTCTCCGCGGGGGTCTGCAGGAACACCTCGCGGCACACGGCGGACACCACGGGCAGGATCATGATCGCCAGCACCACACCGGCCATCAGCAATGACTTGCCGAACTGGTTGGCCGCGGTCGCGCTCGGGTTGCCGAGGATGTAGGTCCACCCGAAGTAGTCGTTGAGCCAGGACTGGAAACCTTGGGTCTTGGGGATCAGTAGATACAGCCCCCACATGCCGAAGATCAGCGACGGCACGGCGGCCAGCAGGTCGACCAGGCCGCCGAGGGTGGTGGCCAGCCGATGCGGCGCATACTGCGAGATGTACAGCGCGATGCCGATGGCGATCGGGACGCCGATGATCATCGCCAGTAGCGAGGAGACGACGGTCCCGAAGGCCAGGGCGGCCACCCCGAAGTTCGGTTTGCTCTCGCTGGAGAAATACCACGTCTGGGTCGTGAACAGGTTGCCGGCGTTGGCGTTTCCCGCGGTCAGCGCGGGCCAGGCTTTCCAGATCAGGAAGCCGGCGATCGCCGCCATCACCACCAGCAGCAGGGCACCGGAGCCGGCGGCCAGTCCCTTGAAGACCCGGTCGCCCATCCGGTTGGCCTGCCCGGAGATGTCGCGGGCCGGTCCCCCGCGCCGGGGAGCCGTCAACCCATCAGTCGTCCTTGCTGCAGGGGCGGACGCGTCGGTCGCGCGCCGCCGGGCATTCGCCGACAGATTGGCGGCCATCGAACCGGTGGCTGCGGTCTGGCGGGATGCGGCGACTTCGTGGAGCGCGTCGTCTGCCGCCGCGGCCTGGTCCGTGGCACCGGCGGCTCGGCCGACATCCGAGCCGCCGGAGTCCTCCCGGTCTTCGTCGTCGGTCATCGAACCTCTGCCCGAGATGGTCGACATGTTCCCTCGCTCTGGCTGCGTGCCCGGCTCGATCTCATCGGGTAATGGTGGCGCATTATCGGAGCCAGTGTGCAACCGGTCGATCGGTGTATGCAGTGGTGAGTAGGGCACCTACCAGTAGTGCTCCGGGCCGCGGAGCGTGGGCAGGAGTGCCCGCAGCCCCGCGGCCCGACTTGACACGATGCGTCCGATCAGCTCAGGCCCTTCACCACGTCGATGACCTTGGTCTGGATTTCAGCCGGCAGCGGAGCTGCGCCGACCTTCGTCAGCGCCGCCTGGCCGTCGGTGGCTGCGTAACCGAGGAAGCTCTTCAGCACAGCCGCCTTGTCGCCGTTACCCGCGGAACACACGATCTCGTACGTCACCAGGATGATCGGGTAGGCCCCCGCCTCCTTGGTGGCGTAGTCGAGCTTCAGGGACAGATCCTTACCGGTGCCGGTGACCTTGGCAGCCATGACGGCCTTGCCGGCGGACTCGGCGGTCAGCTCGACAGCACCGCCACCGTTGTCGATCTTGGCGATCGACAGGTTGGCCGTGGTGGCGAAGCCCCACTCGACATAGCCGATGGAGCCCTCGGCGCCGGCGATGCCGTTGGCGACACCATCGGAACCCTGGGCGCCGGTGCCGCCCTTCGCTACCCAGCCCTTGCCGGTGTCGTAGCTCCAGTCGCTGGTGGCCTTCAGGTACTTGGTGAAGTTCTCCGTAGTACCCGAATCCTCGGACCGGTGGAACGACTGGATCGGGGTGGACGGCAGCGTCGCGCCCGGGTTGGCCGCCTTGATGGCCGCGTCGTCCCAAGTGGTGATCTTGCTGTCGAAGATGCCCGCGAGGAGCTTCGGGGTCAGCGTCAGATCCTTGACACCGTTCAGCTTGTAGGCGATGGCGATGGGACCGGTGACCATCGGCAGGTCGACGGCGTCCGAGCCCTTGCAGCGGTCCTTCGCCGGACCCTTCTGCTCGGTCTTCAGAGCCGAGTCGGAACCACCGAAATCGGTCTGGTTCTTGGTGAAGTCGGTGATGCCCTTGCCCGAGCCGCCGCCGCCGTAGGCGTTGATCTTGGCGCCGCACTTCGCGTTGTATGCGTTGATCCAAGCGGTGATGGCCTTGCCCTGCGCGGTGGAGCCCGAGGAGCGCAGCTCGCCGGTGGCGCACTTGAAGCCGGCAGCATCGAAGGTCGCGCCGGTCGCGGCACCCGAACTCGGCGCGCTGCCCGAGCTGCTGGGCATCTCCGAGCCACTCGAGCTACTGGACATCTCCGAGCTGCTCGCGGTCTCGGAACCGCTGGACATCTCCGAGCTGCTCGCGGTCTCGGAACCGCTGGACATCTCCGAGCTGCTCGCGGTCTCGGAACCGCTGGACATCTGCGAGCCACTGGACATCTCCGAGCTGCTCGCGGTGTCCGAGCCGCTTGACGAAGTCATCGCCTCCGAGGTGGCCGAGTCGACGGCCGATGAGACTGCGCCGGCTGCGCTGGTGGCCGCCGACGAAGCGGGAGCGGCGTTGTTCGAGCCGCATGCGGTCAGAACGAGAGCAGCCGCGGCTGCCGTAGCGGCCAGGCCGCTGATTCGCGTGATTTTCACGCTGGTTCCTCCAGGAGTCTGCCAACAGGGACCGATCGGGTGTGCAGGCCGGTGAGCAGGCCAGCGGATGCCGCGAAGGGTCATCCGCATGGGCGACGCTAGGTGTGCTGAATGGACGGATGGTCCGTCCCAGGTGAACGCACGGTGAACGAGGGGGAATCGATGGCCCATCGGGGTGTGACATCGCACTGACCGGCCTCTCGGACCGACGGGCGGTGACCGGCGAGGGCGGCGGGTTTCGCCAGCCGATGGCGCCGCCGCCGGGCCACGCTTCGTCCGCCGACTTCGGCGCTCCGGTCGGCCCGCTCAGCTACCCGAGTAGACCCGATCGGTGATGACGGTGCTGAACCCCAACCGCCGGTACAGCGCCGAAGCCCGGTCGTTGTCGCCCTCGACGTACAACATGACGGTCCGCACACCGCGAGCCGAGAGGTGGTCGAGCCCGGCAAGGGTCAACGGCGTGCCGAGCCCGCGGACCGGTGACTCCGGGTCCACGCCGAGCACGTAGACCTCACCCACCGGACCGGGCACCCGTACTGCGGTGGCCAGCTCGTCACCGGCCTGCGGGGTCGGATCGACGGGGTGGATCTTCGTCCAGTGGAATCCCCAGATCCGATCGTCCCGATCGACCGCCAGGAAGAACCCCGCCGGGTCGAACCAGTCCTGGGCCATCTCGACAGCCAGCCCCGCGCCGTCCAGCCGGCCCTGCTCCGGGTGCCAGGAGAACGCCCGCGCGTTGACAACCAGGAACTGCTCCTCGTCCTGCCCTGGCACGAAACTACGGATGCGAAACCCTTGCGGCAGACCAGTTCCGGCGTCGATGCGGGCCGGCAACGATCGGCGCATCTGCAGCAGTGTGCGCACCGGCCACATCCCGGTCGATGCGGCCAGTCCCCTGGCGGCCTCCAGATCGCCATGCGCCCACACCCGAGGGTTCAGCTCCAGCACCGCAGCCAGCATGGCCCGCCCGATGCCCCGCCGGCGGGCGGCCGGGTGGACCACCAGCTCCGCGGGATCCTGATCGTGCCGGACAGCCACTGCGACGATTCGGTCGGCGACATCGGCCAGCAGGTAGTGGGAATCGGTGCTGCCCAAGGTGTCCAGCAGGTGACCGGACATCGGGGCGACGCCGTCGGTCAGCAACGCGTCCCCGACGATCTCCCGGACTCGGTCTGCCGCAACCTGATCCAGACCGCGTCGCCACCCGCGCAGCGACGTCATACCGGAGTCGTCTCGTCACGCTCCGCCGGCCGGGCCGGTGGCACCATCTTGTAGCCGACATTGCGGACAGTACCGATCAGCGACTCGTGTTCCACGCCGAGCTTCGCTCGCAACCGCCGGACATGAACGTCGACCGTCCTGGTACCACCGAAGAAGTCGTACCCCCACACCTCGGTGACCAGCTGCTCGCGGGTGAACACCCGGCCGGGATGTTGTGCGAGGAACCTGAGCAGCTCGAACTCCTTGTAGGTCAGTTCCAGCACCCGGCCCCGCAGCCGCGCGGTGTAGGTGTCCTCGTCGATGGTGAGATCACCCAGGCTGGTGATGCCGGAGTTACCCGGCGTCGCCGTGCGGCCGGCCAGCAGCCGAAGGCGGGCATGCACCTCGGCCGGACCGGCCCCGGCCAGCACCACGTCCGCCACTCCCCATTCCGGACCGATGGCCACCATCCCGCCCTCGGTGACGATGGCCAGGACCGGAACGGCGAGCCCCTCGGCGCCCAGCAGCCGGCACAACGAGCGGGCGGCGGCCAGGTTGGTCCTGGCATCGACCAGCACCAGATCGTAGGGTCCCGCCGTCACCAGCGAAGCCGGCTCGAAAGCCCCCGCCCGCAGCTTCATCGGCAGCAGATCGATGGCGGGCAGCACGGTGTCGGGCGCTGGATCGGTGGTCAGCAACAGCAGGTCCATTGCTGCGTCCGCTCCCCACCGTGTCCGCCGGATGTCCATTGACCAGCGGATTCTATCCAGCCGCCGACTCCCGCGTCCGACACAGCTCCGGCCGTCCGCGAGCCGGTGCGATGATCGCCCTGTGCGCATGCTGCCCCGTTCCGGCCGCAGGCCTCCGCGGCCGGACGCCGGGGCCGCCGCCGAGCCGGTGACGGTCACCGCGGCGGACGGCGTGCAACTCCGCGGGCTCTGCGCCCATGGGCCGGCCGGGCACCTGTTCGTCATTGGACACGGGATGAGCCATTCGACCGCGGAGACGTCGACGCGCAGGGTGATCGACCGGCTGGCGCGGTACGGAACCGTGCTCGCGGTGGATTTTCGCGGACACGGGGCATCGGGCGGGCTGTCCTCGGTGGGCGGCGACGAGATCCTCGACATCGACGCGGCCGCCGGACTTGCCAGGTCGATGGACGGCACCGCTCCGGTGACGACAGTCGGATTCTCGATGGGCGGCACCGTGGTGCTGCGGCAGGCGGTGCTGGGCGCGAACCGGCCGGATGTGGTGATCGCCGTGTCGGCTCCGTCCCGTTGGTTCCTCCGTGAGTCGGTGCCGATGCGCCGCGTGCACTGGATGCTCGAGCATCCACTCGGACCCTGGGTCGGACGCCGGGCCGGGATCAGGGTCGGCTCGCCGTGGGACAAGGTGCCGCCGACGCCGCTGGAGACCATCAGCCGGATCACCCAGCCGCTGCTGCTGGTGCAGGGCACCGCGGACCGATACTTCTCCCCGGCCCAGGCGGTCGACCTGCAGCGGGCCTCGCTGGGGCATGCGGAATTGTGGCTGGAGCAGGGCATGGGCCACGCGGAATCCGGCACCTCGGCGCAGTTGGTCGACCGGATGGCCCGCTGGGCGATCGAGCAGGGAGGCGCCCAGCCGCGGTCTGCTGGCAGAAAAGTGGCCCCCAGTTGAGCATGGGGGTCCCGGTAGCGCCGAATTCGGCATCTGGGGACCACTTTTGTGCAAGCGGAACCTGGCACGCAGCTACTCCGCCGGCGTCGGCTTGTGCAGCGGCTCAGCCGACGAGGCGCTCCAGCAGGGCGGAGGCGTGCGGCGCCAGTTCGGCGTCGGTGTGGGCCCGCTCCTCCACGTAGCCGAGGCGGCCGTCCGGCGTCACTCCGTAGAGCCGGGTGGCTCCGGTCACCGGAACGGCGTTGGGGGTGCGCATCACCCCGTCGGTGGACAGCGCCCACGACGCGACCGAGCGCGGGCGGCCGTAGAAGACCTCGATGCGGCCCTCGGCGTGCGCCAGCAGCAGCTCGATCGAGCCGTCGGGCTGCGGCCGGAACCAGCCCACTTCGCGGGCGGCCGGGAGCGGGGCGGCGTCGGGGCCGAAGTTCCAGCTGATCGACTCGAACCTGAGAAAAGGCCTCCCGTCGTGCGACACCACGATCTGCTGGCCGAAGTCGGCGGCCGCCTCAGCGGTGCGGGGCTCGTTGCCGTAGCTCCCGGTGCCGCGCCAGACCCCGATCAGCGGCAGCAGGGACAGGCACTCGGGATGGATCTCCCGGCCCTTCCGGACGTTGGCAGTGTCCGCAGGAACCGGCAGCTCGGCCGCATCAGCGATGTCCAAGTCGCTGGTGGAGCCGGCCCGTTGTTCGGCGGCGGCGACGGCATCATCGCCGCTGCCCCTGCCCAGCGCGGAAGAACCACTGGATCCGGCGACGAACTCGGTGTCGCCGCTCACCGCTGTTCACGGACCAGCCGATAGCTGACGTAGGCCATGGCCATCGCGATCAGCAGCGCTGCGATCGCCAGCACGACGGTGAACATCGTGTCCCACATAGGATGCGACCCTACCCGGCGGCCCTGATGATCGCGCCGATGTTCACATCCTCGGCGGTTCCTTTCACCACCAGCTCGCTCCCCTCGACGGCGGCGGACGCCGACCGCAACGGGAACGGCAGCGCGGTCAACGGCAGGTTCACCGTCAGGTCCTTCGCCAGCTGCGATGCCACCCCGGGCGGAACGACGACCGGCCCCGGGATCAGCCTCGCGGCAGACAGGTGCAGCACCCCGTCGCTGACGATCGGTTTCACGTCTACCTGCACCGCGAACGTGCGGCCGCCACTTGCCACAGTGGTGGTGATCCGCAGCGCGCCGCTGTCGCCGGCACCCACCGTCAGATTCTGCTGGCCCAGGGCCGACGACAGCGCGGCGGCCGGGATCGCCACCACCAGGTCGGCCCGTCCCGCTGTGAGGTTGTCCACCTTGCCGCTGATCGCGTCCGAGAACGGAAGCTTCACCCCGTACAGGTCCGCGACGGCAGTGATCCGGGCCAGTCGACCAGCGCTGAGGTTGCTGCTGCTCACCGTGACGTGTGAATACGTCCCGCCCACTGCCTGCCAGAGGAAGGAGAAACCATGAATGTTCACATCCGGCGCGGGGGTGATCCGGCTCTGGGTGGCGATCGCCTCCCCGGTCTTCGACTCGGCCACCAGCCGGCCGGCGATGTCGACGCCCACGACGAGCACGATGAGCACCACGAGGAGGATCACGAACTTGCGCACCCCGACAGTGTGCCGGTCGGGCGCCGGCCGCGGCGCAGTTCGGTCGACTGCGCGAGCCGCACAGGTCAAGGCGCAGCCGACTCAGCGGGCCAGCGCCGCCGCCACCACCTCGCGAGCTTCCTGCTGCACCAGTGTCAGGTGTTCCGGCCCCCGGAAGGACTCGGCGTAGATCTTGTAGACGTCCTCGGTGCCGGACGGGCGGGCGGCGAACCAGGCGTTCTCGGTCACCACCTTCAGCCCCCCGATCGGAGCGCCGTTGCCCGGCGCGTTCACCAGCCGGGCCAGGATGCGTTCCCCGGCAAGGGATTCCGCCGTCACCGCATCGGCGGAGAGCCGGCCGAGCTTCGCCTTCTCAGCCTTGGTCGCGGGCGCGTCGACCCTGGCATAGGCCGGATCACCGAATTGCCCGACCAGCTCGGCGTACCGCTCGCTGGGCGATTTTCCGGTCACTGCCTGGATCTCCGAGGCCAGCAGCGCCAACGCGATGCCGTCCTTGTCGGTAGTCCACACGGTGCCCCGGCGCCGCAGGAACGACGCGCCCGCCGACTCCTCACCGCCGAACCCGAGCTGTGAATCGATCAGCCCCGGCACGAACCACTTGAACCCCACCGGCACCTCGACCAGCCGCCGCCCGAGATCGCCGACCACTCGATCGATCATCGAGGACGACACCAGCGTCTTGCCCACCCCGGCGCCTGCCGGCCAATCAGACCGGTTGCGGTACAGGTAGTCGATGGCCACCGCCAGGTAGTGGTTCGGGTTCATCAACCCCGCGTCGGGGGTGACGATTCCGTGCCGGTCGGCGTCGGCGTCGTTGCCGGTGGCGATCTGGAAGTCGCCGGCGCCGTCGGACATCCTGGCCACCAGCGAGGCCATCGCATAGGGCGAGCTGCAGTCCATCCGGATCCTGCCGTCCCAGTCCAACGTCATGAACGCCCAGCGCGGATCGACGGTGGTGTTGACCACCTGCAGGTCCAGCTCGAGTCTCTCCGCGATCGCCTCCCAGTAGGCCACCGATGCGCCGCCCAGCGGGTCGGCGCCGATCCGGACGCCGGCATCGCGGATGGCATCGATGTCGACGACGTTGTCCAGATCGCCGACATAGCCGGCCAGGAAGTCGTAGAACCCGGTGTTGTCGCCGTTGCGGGCCGCCTGATAATCGATCCGGTTGACCTCGCGAAGCCGCCCGGCGAGCAGCTCGTTGGCCCGCGCGGCGATCCAGCCGGTGGCATCGGAGTCGGCCGGACCGCCGTTCGGCGGGTTGTACTTGAAGCCGCCGTCCCGCGGCGGATTGTGCGATGGGGTGACCACGATGCCGTCGGCAAGTTTGTTGGCCCGCTTGCGGTTCGCCTTCAGGATCGCGTGGCTGACGGCCGGCGTCGGGGTGAACCCGTCATTGACGTCCAGCATCACCGTGACGTCGTTGGCGGCCAGCACCTCCAGCGCGGTACGGGTCGCCGGGCCGGACAACGCGTGGGTGTCGGCCCCCATGAACAGCGGCCCGGTGGTGCCCTGGGAGGCTCGGAACTCACAGATCGCCTGAGTGATCGCCAGGATGTGGTTGCGGTTGAACGTCCCGTCCAGACTCGAGCCGCGATGCCCGGACGTGCCGAACACCACCTGCTGCTCCGGGACGGACGGGTCGGGACTGATGTCCTCGTAGGCGGCGAGGAGGGCGTCGACGTCGATCAGGTCGGCCGGTTCGGCCGGTTTCCCTGCGCGCGGATCCATGGCGCTCATTGAACAGGGTCCGACCGCTTGCGGCAGAGTCGGGTCGCCACGGGAAGACTCCAGCCCACCGGGGTCCGCATCGGGTCAGACCGCGGCGGTCTCGCGATCCTGGGCAGCCTCGGTCAGGCCGATGCGATCGTGGACCCGGCGCAGCGGTGTCGGCGCCCACCAGGCGGCGCGACCGAGCAGCCGGATGGCGGCGGGCAGCAGGATGCCGCGGATCAGGGTGGCATCGATCAGAATCGCCAGACCTGAGCCGATTCCGAACATCTGGATGAAGCTCACCGACGAGGTCCCGAAGGCGAAGAAACTCACCGCCAGGATCACTGCGGCCATCGACACGATGCGGCCGGTGCGGGACAGGCCGTCGGCAACCGCTACCTCGTTCGGGGCGCCGTGATCGTGCATCTCCTTGATCCGGCTCATCACGAATACCTCGTAGTCCATCGAGAGCCCGAAGACGATGCAGAACATCAACACCAGCATCGAGGTGTCCAGCGGCAACGGGGTGAATCCGAGCACACCGGACAGCCAACCTTCCTGGAAGATCAACACCAGCACCCCGATGGTGGCCGACAGCCCGATCACGTTCAGCGCCAGCGCTCGCAGCGGCTGCAGCACGCTTCCGGTGAACAGGAACATCAGCACGAAGGTGGACAGGGCCACCAGCCCGATGGCCATCGGCAGGCGGCTGCCGATCGCCTGCTGGCTGTCGAGAAGTTCGGCGCTCTGGCCGCCCACCAGCACCTGCGCCGGGCTCGGCTCGGCTCGCAGTTGTCGAACCAGTGCCTTCGCCGCGTCCGAGCGGGTGTCGAGTTCGGTGACCACGGTCAGCCGCTGCGCGCCCGGAGCAGAGAACCGGGCGTCAGCAGGCGACGCGGCCAGCCGCGCGCCGCCGGTGTAGGTGCCGGCGCTGGATTCCACCCGCTGCACGCCGGCGAAGGTGGAAGCCCGCCGGGCGAAGTTCGGCACGTCGGCCGAACGACCGGTCAGCACCACGTCGACGGCGCTGGTGCCGTCGGCGGCGAATTCATCACGCAGCGCATCCCCGGCCTGCCGGCTGGACGCCGAGGTGGGCAGCACTCGGTCGTCGGGCGAGCCGAAGTCCATCCGCAGCACCGGGGTGGCCAGCAGCACCAGCAGGGCCAGCACCGGCAACGCCGTCACCAGCGGCCGCTTCATCACCGCGCGGGCGAGCTTTCCCCAGAACGGCACCACGGTGTTGGGCAGATGCTTCGACCATGGCAGCCGGCCGGAATTGACCCGTGGCCCCAGCACGGTGAGCAGCGCCGGCAGCACGATTAGCGCGCCGAGCATCGCAATGAGGATCACCCCGATTCCGGCGTAGGCGAACGAACGCAGGAAGTACATCGGGAACACCAAGAGCACCGCGAGGGCCGCGGCCACGGCCGTGGCACTGAAGAGCACGGTGCGTCCGGCCGTTTGAATGGTGCGGATCACCGCGGCGTTGACGTCACCCCGCCTGCCGTATTCCTCGCGGTACCGGCTGACCATCAGCAGGGCGTAGTCGATCGCCAGACCGAGGCCGAGGCTGGTGGTCAGGTTGATCGCGAAGATCGAGACGTCGGTGACGGAGCCCAGCACCGACAGCTCGGCGAAGGTACCGAAGATGGCGAATCCGCCGATAGCCAGCGGCAACAGCGCCGCCACGATGCTGCCGAAGGCCAGCCCCAACAGGGCAAGCATCAGCGGTATCGCAATCGCCTCCGCGCGCACCAGATCCGCACCGATCTGGCTCACGATCTCGTTGGTCACCCCGACATCGCCGCCGACGACGATGCTCAGCCCGTCATGCTCGCCGCCGTACTTGGCGATCAGGTCAGCGGCGAGCGTCTTGGGAGCATGATCGGTCAGTGTGACGCCGACGATCGACTTGGTGCCGTCGTCGGATCGCAATGGCGGCGCCCCGGTGTTCCAGAACGAGGCCACCGACGCCACCCCGGGTTCGGCGCTCAGCTCGCCGGTGAGCCGGTTGCCTTCGGCCCTGGCGGCCTCAACGCTACGGTGCGCGTCGACCACCATGATCAGTTCGGGGCTGCCCGGAAAGTGGCTCAGGATGGCCGCTTTGGCCCGGCTGGACTCCGAGGCCGGGTCGTCGAAGCCCTGGCCCTTGAGCTTGTCGAAGGCGGTGAATCCGAGGACGGCGGCCCCGATCAGTGCGAGCAGGGTGACCGCCAGGACGAGCTTGGCGTGGTGGGTCACGAAGTGACCGATCCTGGTGAGCATCGTGGGCTCCGACTTGTTCCGGCGGTAACTTGACGACCGTTAACTTGTCATGAATGTTCACTCCTGTCAACATAGAGGAATGGATCGGCCAGAGCGGCGCAGCACCTATCACCACGGCGATCTGAAGAACGCCCTGACCGACGCCGCGATCGAGTTGGCCGCCGCCGACGGGCCGGAGCAGATCACCGTGCGGGCCGCCGCCAAGATGGTCGGGGTCACCCCGACAGCGGCGTACCGGCACTTCGCCGGCCACGAGCAGCTGCTGGAAGCGGTGCAGCAGCAGGCAATGGACGCCTTGACCGCGGCGATGTCGCGGCGCACCGCGGCCATCGAGCCGTCCACGAATCCGGAGGCTGCGCAGGCGAGGTTTGCCGCCTGCGGCCAGGCGTACGTGGAGTTCGCCGTCGCCCAACCGGGCTTGTTCCGCACCGCGTTCTGCCGTGACAACCCACTCGGCGACCTGTCCGAGCAGGCCGATTACACCTCATCAGAGCCGTACCAGCAGTTGATCCGGACGGTCGACGACCTGGTCCGCACCGGACTGCTCGACGAATCCGACCGGGCATTGACCGAACTGGCCGCCTGGTCGTCCGTCCACGGCCTGTCGATGTTGCTGGTGGACGGGCCGTTCCGCGGACTGCCGGACCCGGTCAAGCAGCGGATGATCGCCGACGTCATCCGATTCCTGGCCAGGCGCTACGCGCCGGTCGTGGACGGAGCTGCTCCGGCGCCCCACTGAACCCCCAGCAGCTCGGACAGCTCGCGACTGCGCGGGCCGACGGCTCGTTCGGTGCCGTCGACGGCCACGATAGGGGTCAGTAGCCGGACGCTGGACAGCAGGTAGGCGCCCTCGGCGGCCAGCAACCGGGCTGGTTCGACCGGCTGGTAGGCGGCGGTCCAGCCTGCGGCTTCCGCTGCGGCGAACAGCCGCCGGACGGTGATGCCGTCCAGCACGCCGTCCCGAGGCGGGGTGACCAGGGAGTCCCCATCGGCCAGCACCACCGTGGCAGTAGGACCCTCCAGAACGGTGTCGTCGGAACCGATGAACACCACGTCGTCGTCACCGAGTGACTTCGCGTGCCGGATCGCTGCCATGTTGATGGCGTACGACAACGTCTTAGCGCCGGGCAGCAGCCACGGCATGTCGGCCACCTCGGAACCGGTGAAACCCCTTGCCAGCGTGCGGATCCGGGCGCCCGAGCGCTGCCGGCGGGTGTCCTGCGCCACCGCTGAACCCATCACCCAGCAGGTCGGGGCGCCGGTGGATTCGGGTCCGCGGGTGCCCAGCAGCCGCAACACCATCTCGGCGTCGCCGCCGGCCGCCCGCCAGGCGGCCAGCACCGCGTCGATGGCCGGGTGCCACTCGGGCCCGGCCGGCAGGTCGATGTCCAGCATCTTGGCCGAGGTGGCCAGCCGCGCCAGGTGCTCGTCCAGATCCCTGGGCACCCCCTCCACGGCCAGGGTGGTCTCGAAGACCCCGTCCCCGCGGAGCGCCCCCAGCTCGTCGGCGCGCAGCAGAGGCTGGTCGTCGGGGTGCAGCCTTCCGTCAAGGGTCGCGATCAGCAGTCCGGTCACGACGACCAGAGTAGGCCGCCCGGAGTCCGCCGGCGCTACAGCTTCCGCAGGAAGATCTTCTCCACCGCATGCCGCGGACCTTTCCGCAGCACCAGGTTGGCCCGTGCCCTGGTGGGCAGGATGTTCTCCCGGAGATTGGGTTCGTTGATCGAGCGCCAGATGCCGGTGGCCAGCCGCACTGCCTCGTCATCGGTGAGCGATGCGAACCGATGGAAGAACGAGTCCGGATCGGCGAAAGCCGTGCGCCGCAACGACAGGAAGCGCTCGACGTACCAGTTCTGCACGTCGGCAGGCGCGCTGTCGACGTAGATGGAGAAATCGAAGTAGTCGCTGACTGCCAGGGCGCTGGAGGCGTCCTCGCTCGCCCGCGCCGGCTGCAGGACGTTCAGGCCCTCGACGATCAGGACGTCCGGGTGATGGACCACGATCTCCTGGCCGGGGACGATGTCGTAGGTCAGATGGTCGTACCTGGGAGCGCGCACCTCGGCAGCGCCCGACTTCACGTCGGCGACGAACCGCAGCAGCCCCCGACGGTCATAGGACTCCGGAAAACCCTTGCGGTTCATGAGGTTGCGTTGATCGAGCACCGAATTGGGATACAGGAAACCGTCGGTCGTCACCAGTTCCACTCTTGGCGTATCCGGCCAGCGGGACAGCAACTCGCGCAGCACCCGCGAGGTGGTGGACTTGCCCACCGCCACCGAACCGGCGACGCCGATGACGAAGGGCGTGCGCTCGGCCTTCTCCCCGAGGAACCTCGAGGTGACCTGGTGCAGCGAACCGGTTCCGGCGACGTACATGCTGAGCAGCCGGGACAGCGGGAGGTAGATCTGCTCGGCCTCACCCGAGTCGATCGGATCGGACAGGCCGCCGAGCCGGTTGACCTCTTCCTGGGTCAACGTGAGCTCCGCCTCGTCGCGCAACGCGGCCCACTCCGCCCTGTCCAGTTCGACGAACGGGCTGACGCCGCCCTGCACCGTCTCGCTGCGCTGGAATTCACCGATCCCGGGCAGCGCCGGCGGGAGGATGCCGGCCAGCCGAGCCAGCTCGTCGGTGGACACCGACCGAACCAGCTCCCGGGATGCCGCGACCTCGTCGTCTGCTGCCATAGCCGCCGATTGTGCCGGTTGGCGGCCGCCAGGGGGCCGGCGGACCGCTGTGAACAATGGCACGGCATCCGAGTCCGGACGCGGGGCCGCCGGCCGGCCGGCCGCCGGCCGCCGAGGAGGCAGGATGGCGATGGTGAGAGCACTGTTCAAATCCACCGCGGCTCCCGGCTTCGAGATGACCCAGTGCCAGGAGCCGGAGGCGGGGCCAGGTGAGGTGAAGATCCGGGTGCTGCGCACCGGCATCTGCGGCACCGACCTGCACATCATGAACTGGGACGCCTGGGCACAGGGAGCCATCAGCCCACCGCTGATACCCGGGCACGAATTCTGCGGGGAGGTGGTCGACCTCGGCGACGGAGTCCGGGACGTCGGCATCGGCGACTTCGTCTCCGGCGAGGGGCACATCGTCTGCGGCACCTGTCGCAACTGCCGGGCCGGGCGGCGCCATCTGTGTATCAGGACATCGAGCATCGGCGTCGACCGGGACGGTGCGTTCGCCGAGTTCGTGGTGATCCCGGAGACCAACGTCTGGGTGCACAAGCGGTCACTGGCGGACACCGCGCCGGCCGACCTGGACATCGCCGCGATCTTCGATCCCTTCGGCAACGCCGTGCACACCGCGCTGTCGTTCCCGTTGGCCGGTGAAGACGTGTTGATCACCGGCGCCGGCCCGATCGGCCTGATGGCGGCGGCGGTCGCCCGCAAGGTCGGCGCCAGGTACGTGGTGATCACGGACGTCAGCGAGCCCCGGCTGGCGCTGGCCCGCCGGCTGGGCGTCGATGTGGCCCTCGACGTGACGCGCCAGAGCATCGCCGGAGTGCAGGAACGGCTCGGGATGGTCGAAGGATTCGATGTTGCGCTGGAGATGTCGGGCAACCCGGCCGCCCTGCCGGACATCATCACCAACCTGAACCATGGCGGCAGGATCGCGCTACTCGGGCTGCCGAGCACGCCGATCCAGATCGACTGGGTCAAGGTTGTCAGCCACATGATCACCATCAAGGGCATCTACGGGCGGGAGATGTTCGAGACCTGGTACGCCATGAGCGCGCTGCTCAAGGCCGGTCTGGACATCTCGCCGGTGATCACCGACACCTTTCCGATCGGGCGGTGGCGGGAAGGGTTCGACGCCGCCGCGCGGGGAACCGGCGGCAAGGTGGTCCTGGATTGGACGGCGCCATAGCGTCAGCAGCAGCGCAGCACGGCGATACCCACCCGGAAGGAAGCCGATGTACGGACACGTCCGCGAGCAGCTCACCGCCACCCTGGCCGAGATCCGGGATGCCGGGCTGTACAAAAACGAACGCCAACTGGGCGGCCCGCAGGACGCCACCGTCCGCTCCAGCGGCAAGGACGTGCTGAACTTCTGCGCGAACAACTATCTCGGCCTAGCGGACCATCCCGCGGTCCTGGCGGCGGCTCGAAAAGCGTTGGACGACTGGGGTTTCGGGATGGCCAGCGTGCGGTTCATCTGCGGCACGCAGAGCCAGCACACCCTGCTGGAGCGGAAGATCTCGGAGTTCCTGCACACCGAGGCGGCGATCCTGTACTCGTCGTGTTTCGACGCCAACGGCGGTCTGTTCGAGGTTCTGCTCGGCGCGGATGACGCGGTGATCTCCGACGAGCTCAACCATGCATCGATCATCGACGGCATCCGGCTGTCCAAGGCGCGGCGGTTCCGGTACGCCAACCGTGACATGGCCGATCTGGAGCGGCAGCTGATCGCCGCCGGGGACGCGGGGCGCCGGTTGATCGTCACCGACGGGGTGTTCTCGATGGACGGCTACCTCGCCCCGCTCGAGGAGATCTGCGAGCTGGCCGACTCCCACGGGGCGATGGTGATGGTCGACGACTCGCACGCCGTCGGATTCGTCGGCCCCGGTGGCGCCGGCACCCCGGAACTGTTCGGTGTCCAGGACCGGGTCGACATCGTCTCCGGCACCCTTGGCAAGGCATTGGGCGGCGCATCCGGCGGGTACATCGCCGCCCACCAGGAGATCGTGGATCTGCTGCGGCAACGGTCCCGTCCCTACCTGTTCTCCAATGCGGTGGCGCCGCCGGTGGTGGCCGGGTCGCTGGCCGCCCTCGAGCTGATCGCCGGCGGCGGGCAACAGCGGGAGACGTTGCGCCGCAACACCGCTCTGTTCCGGGAACTGATGACGGCAGCCGGGTTCGACCTGCTGCCCGGCGAGCACCCGATCTCCCCGGTGATGTTCGGCGACGCCAGGCTGGCCGGGCAGATGGCCGATGCGATGCTGGAACGTGGGGTGTACGTGATCGCGTTCTCCTACCCCGTGGTTCCGCAGGGCAAGGCACGGATCCGGGTCCAGCTGTCCGCCGGCCACTCGGAGGCGGACGTCCGCGGCTGCGTCGACGCGTTCGTGGCGGCCAGGGCGTCGTTGGCCGGCTGAGTTCGGTGAGCGCCGGCCGACCGCTCCCGGCGGATCGCTGATCAACGGCCCGTTCTGCGCGCCTACCATGGGTCTCATGCGTTCCCCGCTGCTCGATCTGCCAGGTGCCGTCGCCCGGGTGAGCCAACCCGGCACCGATCAGCGGCCGGATCCCGACGCGGCCATTGCCTGGCACTACGGCGACCCGATCGCCGAACAGAAGGCGGCGCTCACCGGCTCGGCGCTGTTCGATCTGTCGCACCGGGACGTGCTCACCGTCACCGGCGACGATCGGCTGAGCTGGCTGCACACCCTCACCAGCCAGGCGCTGGACTCCTTCCCGGACGGCGGGGTCACCGAGGCGCTGCTGCTCTCACCCACCGGGCACGTGGACCATCACCTGGTGGTGACCTCGGTCGGCGACACCGTCTATCTGGACACCGAACCGGGACGCGGCGAGGCCATGCTGGGCTTCCTGGAATCGATGCGCTTCTGGTCCGAGGTGCAGGTGACGGCGTCCGACATCGGGCTGCTACGGATCGCCGGTCCGGAAAGGTCTTTCGACGGCGCGCCGGCGCACGGGGCGGCCGCGATCACCGGCGGCTTCGCCAGGGTGCGGGCCGGAGCCATCGAGGTCGCGGTCCCGCGCGCCCGGATCGGATCGCTGGCCGGCCGGATCCTGGCGTCCGGCGCCCGGCCGGCAGGTAGTTGGGCGGCCGACGCGTTGCGGGTGGAAGCACTGGTCCCCAGGATCGGGATCGACACCGACGAGCGGACCATTCCCAACGAAACCAGTTGGCTGTCCTCCGCTGTGCACCTGAACAAGGGCTGCTATCGCGGTCAGGAAACGGTCGCCAGGGTCAACAACCTCGGAAGGCCACCACGCCGGCTGGTGATGCTCAACCTGGACGGATCGGTGGACCGCCTGCCCGCCAACGGGTCCGAGGTGGTCATGGCGGGCGGGCAGGGCGCCGCCCGCAGGGTCGGCATGGTCGGCACCTCTGCCTATCACCACGAGAACGGGCCGGTGGCGCTGGCACTGGTCAAGCGCAGCATCCCGGTGGACGCCGAGCTGCTGGCCGACGGTGTCGATGCCAGGATCGACCCGGATGGCTATCTCGACGATGACGAGGGCACACCGCGTTCGGCCGTCGATCGCCGGGCACTGCCCAACATCCGCCGCCGTTGAACCGCAGAAGTGATGGGTCGCCGGGAGTCCATCCGGGCAAGCTGTTCCACCGGTCCGGCCACGGATCCTTGTCCGCCGCAGTGCTATCAGAAGTGGGGTTGTCCGTGCCCGACCTGGTGACGATCGACGAGATAAGGGCAGCGGCCGGGCGGATCGCCGGCCAGGCGATCCGGACGCCGCTGCTGCTTGCCCCATGGGCCACCGCCGAGACCGCTCGCACCACCGAGCTGTGGCTGAAACCCGAGCTGCTGCAACCGATCGGCGCCTTCAAGATCCGCGGCGCCGTCAACGCGATCGCCGCGATGGATCCGCAGCAGCGGGCCCGCGGGGTGCTCGCACACTCCTCCGGCAACCACGCCCAGGCCGTCGCCTACGCGGCCCGGCTGTTCGGCGTCGACGCGCACATCGTCATCCCGGACAACGCTCCGCCGCGCAAGATCGCCGCCACCGAGGCGCTCGGCGCCACCGTCGAACTGGTGCCGCTGGCACAGCGGTTCTCCCGGCCGCTGGAGATCCAGGCGGAGACCGGCAAGCCGATGGTTCCGCCCTTCGATGATCGCCACGTGATCGCCGGTCAGGGCACCATCGGACTCGAGATCGCCGAGGATGCACCGGATGTGGCCGCCATCCTGGTACCGGTGTCCGGCGGCGGACTGATATCCGGGATCGCCGCCGCCGCGGCTGCCCTGCTGCCGGACACCCGGGTGATCGGCGTGGAGCCCGAGCTTGCCGGTGACGCCACCGAATCGTTCCGCACCGGCATCCGGGCCGACTGGGAGCCGGAGCGGACGGCCCGCACCATCGCCGACGGGCTGCGCACCCACCGCATCGGTGAGCTGCCGTGGCAGCACATCCAGGCCCAGGTGCACGACATGATCACCGTCACCGAGGATGAAATCCGTGACGCCACCAGGCTTCTGGTACTGAAGGCGCACCTGGCCGCCGAACCCAGTGGGGCGGTCGCGACCGCCGCACACCTGTACCACTCCGGGTCACTGCCGGCGGGAAAGCGGGTCTCGATCGTCTCCGGCGGCAACATCGACCCTGCGGTGCTGCGGGACGTCCTGGCATGACGGCAGCACCGTGGCCGCGCCGCTGCGCCCACCAGAGCGCCGAACAGAGGATCCTTGCGTGACGGCGCCCGCCGAATTGGTCCAGGTGATCCGCTCCGGCTTCCTCGAGTGCTCGCACTACGGATCGATGGTGATCACCGGGCCGGACGGCGGCGTCGTCTACGCCCTCGGTGATCCAGATGCACCGGTGTTCCCACGGTCATCGAACAAGCCGTTCCAGGCGACCGCGATGCTCGAGGTCGGCGCGGAGCTGGCCGGCGCCGACCTGGCGCTGGCCGCGGCATCCCATTCCGGCGAGCAGATGCACACCGACCGGGTGGCCTCCATGCTCGCCGCCGCCGACCTCACCGAGCAGGACCTTCAGTGCCCGCCCGACCTCCCGCTCGACGACACCGCCAGAGCCGCCGCCATCGCCCGTGGCGAGCAGCCGCGGCGCATCTACATGAACTGTTCCGGCAAGCACACCGGCATGCTGACCGCCTGTCGGCACGCCGGCTGGGACACCGGCAGCTACCTCAGTCCGGATCACCCGTTCCAACGGGCGGTGGTCGCGGCGATCACCCGGCTCACCGGTGAGGTGCCGGCGGCCAGCGGCGTCGACGGCTGCGGGGCCACGCTGATCGCCATCAGCCTGACCGGCCTGGCCAGGGCCTTCGGACGGGTGACTGCCGGTCCCAACGGCAGCGCCGAACGAACGGTCGCCGATGCCATGCGGGCGCATCCGGAGATGGTCGCCGGTACCGGCCGGGACGACACCCTGGCGATGTCCGCCCACCCCGGCATGCTGATGAAGGGCGGCGCGGAGGGCGTGCACTGCGCCGCGCTGCCGGACGGCAGCGCGGTAGCACTGAAGATCTCCGACGGCGCAGCGCGGGCCAGGATGCCGGTGATGGTGGCCGGATTGCGGGCGCTCGGCCTTGACTCCCCCACGTTGGATCGGTTGGCGGTCGGCCAGGTGCTCGGCGGCGGCCGCACCGTGGGCGCGGTGCGGGTCGCACCGTCGGTCGCACCGAACCTGTAAGCTGAGTCCACGAACAATTACTGACTCCGGGGTCGCCCAAGAGGCCGCCCCGCTTCTCACGTGCAAGGGGGTCCGCCATGGGGCGAGGCCGTCAAAAGGCGAAGCAGACGAAGGTCGCCCGGGAGCTCAAGTACCACACCTCCTCGATCGACGTCACCTCCCTCCAGCGGGAACTGGCCGGTGAACCGGTCGTCCCCCCGGCAAGAGTGGAGGAGAAGCCCCAGGACAACCCCGACGACGACCGCTACGGCGGGTACGTCGACGACGAGGACGACGACGGCCAAGCGGGCCGTTACGCCGCCGCCTGGCAGTGAACTGATCGGGCCGCGTCTCACTTCGCAGTCGTCCGTCGTTCCCCGCATCATCGCCCCCGAACCGCGCTGTCATCGACAGGTTTGGACCGCCAGGACTTCGGATACCGGTGCACTACTGCCCGTTCTGGGCCGTTTGCGTCGCGCACAAGGAGGACATCTGATGACGAATCCCCTAGGTCCCGATCAGGACATGGAGGACCGCATGGCCGGTGATTCCGAACTCGAGCGCAGCCGGAATCCACTCCGCGACCGCAGCCGGGAGGCCGATGACGACGCGGACCGCGCCGACCAATCCGGCGCCGACGACGAGAGCGCCTTCGTCGCCGACCCGGCGGCCGCCGAGCAGGCCACCCGGGAACGTATGCAGGAGCAGATGGCTGTCGAGCGCGAAGCCGGTCACCCCGTTTCCTCCGATCCGGAGGAGGAGCTGGACGGGCCGGTGACGGCCAGGGCTGCCGGGGCCTCCTCGACCAGCGGCGACAACTCCCCCACTTCCGACGCCTCCGATGCCGGCGCCCCCGGCTCGGCGCCCACCGGGGATGCGGCGTCCATCACCGGCTCGCACACCGCGGACGGGACCATGGTCAACAGCGCCGACCCCAGCCCGGGCGACCCCCAGCCGGCCGGACCCAACACGCCGAGCGAGTATCCCGCGCCCGGTTCCCCTGACACCGCGCCGTCCGGCGTGCCGGCGCCCGCCCCGGCGGGCGAACCGGTACCCGATGTCGCCCCCATCCCCGGAGTGAGCCCGAATCCCGGTGCGGTGCCGGGTGATCCCTCGGCTCCAGGCGCCGCAGCCGGCTCCGGGTCTGCGGGATCGGACCAGAGCCGGCCGTAACCGCAGGTGCCGCTGGCCGAACACCGGGTTGCCAGCGATCAGAACCGCGGATGGTCTCCGCACAGCGTCACCCTGTCGGTCCGGTCACCGGACGCTTCGACCGTCCCGATGGCCCAGGCCAGGACGTGCTTGGCGGTGAGGACCGCCAGGGCCCTGTCCACATCGTCCGGTCCCACGACGGCGGCCATCCCGACGCCCATGTTGAACGCCTTCTCCATCTCGCTCCGGTCGATCCGGCCGCGGCCGGCGATGAAGTTGAACACCGGCAGCGGTGTCCAGGCCCGGCGGTCCAGCGCGGCGGTGAGCCCCTGGGGGATCACCCGGGACAGGTTGCCGGCCAGGCCGCCTCCGGTGATGTGCGCGAAGGCGTGCACGTCGGTCTCCCTGGCCAGGGCCAGGCAATCCAGGGCGTAGATCCGGCACGGTTCGAGCAGCTCCTCGCCCAGGGTGCGGCTGAACTCCTCCACATGGCCGTCCAACGGCAACCGGGCGACATCCAGCAGCACGTGCCTGATCATCGAGTAGCCGTTGGAGTGCACGCCGGAGCTGCCCATACCGATCACCACGTCGCCGGGCCGGACCCGGTCGGGACCGAGGATGGCGTCACCCTCGACGACGCCGACAGCCGTGGAGGCCAGGTCGTAGTCGTCGGCGGCCATCAGCCCTGGATGCTCGGCGGTTTCGCCCCCGACCAGCGCGCAGCCAGCACGCACGCACCCTTCGGCGATGCCGGACACGATGGTGGCGATCTTGTCGGGGTCGATCTTCCCGCAGGCGATGTAGTCCTGCAGGAACAACGGCTCGGCACCGCAGGCCACCAGGTCGTCCACCACCATCGCCACCAGGTCGATGCCGATGGTGTCGTGCTTGTCCATCGCCTGGGCGATGGCGGGTTTGGTGCCGACCCCGTCCGACGACGACGCCAGGATCGGGTCCCGGTACTTGTGCACGGGCAGCCGGAACAGTGACGCGAAACCGCCGATGCCGTTGAGCACCTCGGGACGGCGGGTCTTGCTGGCCCACGGCTTGATCTTCTCGACGGCATCCTCGCCGGCCCGGATGGAGACCCCCGACCCGGCATAGGTGGCGCCGGATCCGTAGGAGGTGCGCGGTTCCGTCATGTCCTGCCCGCCGGGGCGGTTCCCGCCAGCCGGCCCTGTGCAACGGGATCGCCGGTGCGATGACGGGCTTCGCCTTCCCAGCCCTCCAACATGTGTTTGCCGATCACTTCCGGGATCGGAATGGGGTAGGCGCCGGTGAAACACGCTGCGCACAGACGGTTCTCGGGCTGTTCGGTGGCGGCGATCAGCGAATCCAGTGAGATGTAGCCGAGAGTGTCCGCGCCGATCGACCGCCGGACCCCTTCCACCTCGCTGGAGCTGGCGATCAGCTCGACCCTGGTGCCGAAGTCCATTCCGTAGAAGCACGGCCAGCGCACCGGGGGCGCGGCGATCCGGACGTGCACCTCGAGCGCCCCGGCTTCGCGCAACATCCGCACCAGTGCGCGCTGGGTGTTGCCGCGGACGATCGAGTCGTCCACCACGATCAGCCGTTTGCCGCGGATCACTTCGCGCAGCGGGTTCAGCTTGAGCCGGATGCCCAGTTGCCGGATGGTCTGTGACGGCTGGATGAAAGTCCGCCCGACATAGCCGTTCTTCACCAGACCCTGGCCGTAGGGGATGCCGGACTGCTGGGCATATCCGATGGCGGCCGGAGTTCCGGATTCCGGTGTCGGGATCACCAGATCGGCCTCCACCGGCGACTCGATGGCCAGCCGGCGGCCGATCTCCACCCGGGTGGCGTGCACGCTGCGGCCGGAGATCGCGGTGTCGGGGCGCGCCAGGTAGACGTACTCGAAGACGCAGCCCTTGGGATCGGCGGGCGCGAACCGGCGGCTGCGCAGGCCGTCGGCGTCGATGGCCAGCAACTCGCCCGGCTCCACCTCCCGGACGAACGAGGCACCCACGATGTCCAGCGCGGCGGTCTCCGAGGCGACCACCCAACCGCGTTCGAGCCGGCCGAGCACCAACGGCCGGAAGCCCTGCGGATCCCTTGCGGCGTACAACGTGTGCTCGTCACAGAAGACCAGGCAATAGGCGCCGGAGAGTTGCGGCAGCAGCTGCACCGCCGCCGCTTCCAGCGTCTTGTCGACGCATGCGGCGGCCAGCAACCGGCTGATGATGTCCGAGTCGGTGGTCGAGTTCGGTCGCTCGGGGCGGTGCGGGGCGTTCCGGTCCCCGAGCAGCTCGGCGAGCGCAGCGGTGTTCACCAGGTTGCCGTTGTGGCCCATCGCGATGCCTGATCCGACGGGGGTGGTGGCAAAGGTGGGTGAGGCGTTCTCCCAGGTGACGGCGCCGGTGGTGGAGTACCGGCAGTGGCCGATCGCGACATGCCCGCTCAGCGAACTCAGCGTCTGCTCGTCGAACACCTGAGATACCAAACCGAGATCCTTGAACACCACGATCCCGCTCCCGTCGGCGACCGCGATACCGGCCGCTTCCTGACCCCGGTGCTGCAACGCGTATAGACCGTAGTAGCTGAGTTTGGCGACATCCTCGCCGGGCGCCCACACCCCGAAGACACCGCACTCTTCGCGGTAGTCGTCCTCGGGCTGCTCGGGTGGCAGCGGTTTCGCATCGGGCTGAGCGGGTTCGGTCTGTCGGCCGGAGGATGACGTCCTCGAGGGACGGACCGGGCTGGTAGCCACGAAGTGCTGCTCCTAACGCGGGAGGGTGAAACCTTGATGCCGCGTGAGGTAACTCTACCGGTCCCGCCGACCCGTCATCGGGACTCGCGCTGTGTGCCCTGGTGTCGGAGCGGGCTGGACCGGGCATGATCGCGCGGTGCACAGTGGTGGCCATGATCACCGTCGAACTGGCCGGCCGGCTGCTGGCCGCCGGGCTGGTCTGGGACCCGGTCGCCGGCGACCGCTTCGTGGTTCCCGGCCGCGGCATGGACGACGAGGTGTTCGTGGTGAGCCAGATGACCGTGGACGTGCACGAGTTCCCGCAGGGCCGGGTGATCGGCTTCAACGGCACGACGGAATGGGCGATGGATTCACTGGAGCTGACCGAGGTGCTGTGGATGCCGGCGGAGGGCCGGTTGCGGGCGGAGCTGGGTTGGCGGTTCGGCGGATTGCGCCGGGACGGCCAGGACTGGGTGGTGACGGTGCTGCCGGCAGGGCGCAGAGCCGCGGATGTACCCGGAGGCTCGACCGATGCCACCGCCGCGACGAACGGCGCCGTGAGCACCGAGCACCGGCACACCGACCCGGAATGCGCCTATGCGCTGGCGGTCCTGGAAGTGCTGGATTTCTGACCTGCCGTGGTCGCAGCAGAAGCGAAATGCCAGACGTCGCCGGGAATCCGCTCAACCGCGGAACTCATTGTCGTGGGGGTCGGAACGGCCCGGCCACTCGGTCACGGGTCCAGCGGAAGGAACTCGGCTAGATCTGCCCTGGTGCCGCTGGCCCGGACCAGCCCCCGGCGGACGGCGGCGGCAAAGCTCAGACGCCCGGCCACCAGCGCCAACCAGGTCACGGCGTCGGTCTCCACCACGTTGGGGGGAGTGCCGCGGGTGTGCCGCAGACCCTCGATGGCCTGCACAGCGGCGTACGGCGGAACCCGGATCTCCACCGATCGGCCGGGATGCTGCTGCGCCAGCCAGTGCAGGGTGTCCCTGACGGCCGTCTTGGTGGCCTCTGTATCCAGCGTGTCCGGTGACGATCGGGCGGCCTGGACCGCGGCGGCAACCTCCTGCTGGGTGACGACACGGCGGGGCACGCGGCGACTGTAGCGGAGCTACAGGTGCTGGTCCGGCGGCTGCAGCCTCGGTATCCGCGGCAGTTCGCAAGAAATGCGTGGCCAGAAGGCCGAACGGGCACCCAACGCGTCCGAATCGCCATCTGGAGATGCACTTCTTGCGGATCCATCCGCCCGCCGCGATTTCTCGCACACTGGGGGGATGAACGGATCCATCCGCTCCCCCGACGGCGCAGTGCTGCGCCGGGCGCCAGGTTCCCGATCCGATGCGGGCGCCGCGGTGCTGGTGCTGCACGGCGGCGACGGGGAACCCAACACCCGAAGGATCCGGCCGTGGTGGCCACCGGTACTGCTGATGTGGGGTTTCCTGCCGGCGCTGCTCCGCTCACCGGCCAGACCCGCCTGCTACCTGCTGCGGAACACCTTCCAGGGCTGGAACGGGGGCCATGCCCCGATCCGGGACTCGCGCTGGGCACTGGCTGTGCTGCGCGAAAGCCATCCCGGCCGGCCGATCGCGCTGGTCGGGCATTCGATGGGCGGCCGGGTCGCGGCTGCGCTGGCCGCCGATCCGGACATCGCCGGGTTCGTCGGGCTGGCGCCGTGGCTGCCGAGCGGCGAGCCGATTGCGGAACTGGCCGGCCGGCGGGTGCTGTTGATCCACGGCTCCGCGGATCGCAGCATCCCGCCGACCCAGACCCGCCAGTGGGCCGAGCGGGCGACGGCGGATCTCGACCGGCGCGGGCTGCCGTCCGCAGACGTCAGTTATCTGGAGATCCCCGGCGGCGGGCACACCATGCTCCGTCGGTTCACCCGGTGGCATCGGCTCGCGGCGACCGGCGTCAGCCAGGCGCTCAAGGCGCGGACCCCGGCCGACTGAGCAGGCGCCCACCCATTGGCCGAGCATCTCCACGGCTGGGAGGATCGACTCGTGACAGCTCGCCAGGTGATGGAAGCGATCCGCCCGTACGTCGACCGTGGGGAGGCCCCGGGTGCGGTCGTCGGGATGTGGCGGGACGGTGAGGTATCGCTGGATGCTGCCGGTGTTGTGGCCCTCGACGGCGGCGCGCCGTTGACTGTGGACACCGTGATGCGGATCAGCTCGAACACCAAGCCGATGACGGCTGCGCTGGCGTTGGCGCTGGCTGAGGACGGCGTGCTCGCCCTCGACGACCCGGTTGAGCGGTTCGTCCCTGAGCTCGCCGGCCGCCGCGTACTGCAACACGACGCGCTCAGCGCGGCCGGCTGCGAACAGATCCTTATCGACCACGCCTCCGGCAAACTGGCCCGCCAGCCCGAACTTGAACGAGCCCTCGCCGTCGCCGGCCGCAGCGGCGACCAGCTCGTTATCACAAGCTCGACCGGCTCGGCCCTGTACGTCGACCCGGCGGGGGTGGTGCTCGGGCGGGATCGCGGCATATACGAGGTACATGCGCCTGGATGATGCGGGCCGTCCTCTTGAGCCAGCCCGGCCGGCCGCGCCGACCCGCGGGTCGCCGGCCGCCGCCGGTCAGCTCGGCCCCCAGTCCGGAGTCTGGTTGGTGGCTCTGGCTAGCCGTTGAGTTACTGGCGGTTGGCCGTGACGACGATGTAGCGGCTCGTGCTGCGGAATGCGGTGGCGTCCTCATTACCTTCTTCGACGATCCGCAGTAGTCGCGTTCGGGCCGGTTCGGCTTGCCCGAGGCGCTCCAGCAGCTCGAAGCCGGCGATAGCTAGCGGATGGCTGGTGCGCTGAGCCTCGAGGAACTCCTGCGGGGACGCAGCGGTGAAGGCGAGTTCATGCTGCTCGACCGTGACGGTCATGTCGTGGGCCGCGAACAGCGCAACGAGCGCGCTCTGGTCGTGCCAGGCGAACGGAGCGGGGGGCGCCGGGGCGCCGAGGGCGCGTCGGACCATCTCCGTCGCCGCCGCGTTCAGCTGCCCGATCGCCCCGCCTGGCAGCCAGGCACTGAACACGATCCGCCCGTCGGGCGCCACGACGCGGACCATCTCCTCGACCGCAGCCGTAGGGTCCGGCGCGAAGATCACGGCGAAGTTGGACAGGACGGCGTCGAAGCGTCGGTCGGGCACGGAAAGCGAGGCGGCTTCACCGGGAAGGACTTCGATGGTGAGCCCCTCGCGGCGGGCCTGGGCGCGGGCCACGTCCAGAAGGCGCGGCGACGGGTCCACTGCGGTGACCTCAGCGCCGGCTCGTGCCGCGATCAGGGCTGCGTTGCCGGTGCCGCATCCGACATCGAGGACGCGCTGGCCGGGCCGCACTCGTCCTGCTAGCACGACCGCCTCAGCGGCCGGCGTCACCGCCACGGCGGTCAGCTCGTACTCACCGCGGTCCCAGTCCATCGGTGGCGGTCCGCTCGTCAGTGGCGTGATCCTTGGTGTATCACCGTCGATGCTGGTCATGAGTTCCCCTCGTTTTGTTACACCATAATGTAACGGCGTTGCAGTATGATGTCAAAGTGGGACGACCCAAAGAGCACAACCAGCGCACGAGCGCTGCGCTGCTCGACGCTGCGGAGAGGATCGTGGCAGCCGACGGCCTCAGCGCCGTGTCCGTGCGGGCTCTCGCCGACGAGGTGCCCACCACAACCCGGGCTATCTACAGCCTGTTCGGCTCCAAAGACGGACTCATCGCCGCACTCGGCGCACGGATCTTCGACCTGCTCGCCGCCGCCGTCGATGCTGTGCCGACGACCGAGGACCCCGGTGCCGACCTCGTCGAGGCAGGCGTCAAAGGATTCCGCCGCCTCGTGGTGGAGCATCCCGCCCTGTTCCAACTCGGCATTCAACAGACCCACGCCGCCACCGACGGGCAGCTGGTCGAGATCCGCGGGGCAGCCGCGCGCGCCTGGCCCGCGCTACAGGCGCGGGTGATCCGACTGCAGCAACACGGACGCCTCGGCACCCGCAGCGTCGACGTCGCCGCCACCGCGTTCCACGCGCTCTGCGAGGGCCTGGCAGCACTCGAAATCCGCCGCGCCTTCCCCGCCGAGGCCGCCGAACATCTTTGGCGCGACTCACTGACCGCCCTCATCGACGGGTTCAACACCAACCCCCCACCGACGTCGCCCGCCACCAACTCGGCAGCTCTCACCCCAACTTCCGAAGTATGAGGAACCAGTTCTATTGCCATTGGATGTGGGTAACATGGCGGAATCCATTCAAATCCTCTTGGACCTGGATGAATGGCGACCATATGCGTCGATGAGCCGCCAGTATCAGACGAGGTGCAATCCGTGACGAGTACCCCTCCCTCCGTACCTGTTCGGCGCAGTCGGTGGATCTTATTGGTGGGACTTGGTGCCGGAGTTCTGTGCGGCGTGCTGCTTGTGATTGTTTGGCACCATACGGGCTGCGATAGCAAGTGTGACCTGGAGCCTGGTGACCAGCACCTCGTCTCCGGAGATGTTGTTTGGCTTATCGCCCTTGCCGTAGTGTCCGGAATCGTAACGATCGTGGCGCTATTTGCATGGATTTCCCAGAAAATTGCATGGAGTCCACAAGAACGGCGAAAGCAGTAGTGAACCGCCTGTAAGGTTCTGCCCAGAGTCGAGTTGACCACTGAGCCTGTGAGGACGAGTCCTCGCTGGAAGGATGGTCACCAAACCGTCGCCCAGATCGCCGCCGAGTTCGGCGTCACCCGACCCACGATCTACCGCTACCTCGACGCCAAGTCCCCACCCCCGAGGGTCGTCCCACATGAGGGGCGGTCAGCGAGACGAGCACCGGACCACCCATTTGCGACCCCGCCACCTGTACCGACCCGCCGGGACATCACCATGGCAACCCGTGGCACAGCGGTCGCTGCTGGCGATCGACTATCGAGACGACATCGAAGAGGCCAGCCGCTGAAGAACACCTCGGTGTCCACGCTTTGCAGAGCAGCGGACGTCGTGCTGGCAAACTCGACCGATGGCGGCGTATCTGTCACTGGCAATCCTGGCGCGGGTAAGACCGCCATGACCGCGGAACTCGTTCGGCGCGGACGACGAGCACTGGACACCGACGACATCGCCGGTTGGGTCGACACCTCCGAGGCCCCGATGCGCGACCTATGTCCGCTGACGGCCCGTGGTGAAGGGCAGGGCAGGCACGGTCGGTGGGCAGGCATCTTTGTGGCGTTGACGCGGAGGGCATGGTGAGTTCACCGATGACCCGCGCACTGCACACCGCGAGCTTGATCGCAGCCGAAACCCGGGTGCCGCTCCTGGCCGTCGACTTCGACCTGCGGGAGTGGCTCCCCGACGACACGCTTTCCTGGAAGGGCCTTGAGGACGTTCAGGCCGCCGTCAGAGACCGTGATGCCTACGGCGGGGAATGGCCGGTTGGCGAACGTCGCCCGTGGGAGCCGTCTTCGTCCGTCCACGCTCGCGCGGAGCCAGCTGGTGCAGTTCAGCGGTAGGGCGGTTCACATCGACGGCACGTCGCGCGACTTTCAGGCATGAATCGCCGTAACACTGCTGTGGTGAGCATCGCGCCATCTTCGCCCGACCGTGCGCACCTCTTCGCTGCACACCGCTTGGAGCTAGTCCGGCTGGCAGTGATGTGGCTCGGCGACAGCGAGAGCGCCGAGGACGTGGTGCAGGACGTTTTCGCTGCCCTTGACACGAGTCGAATCGCCAACGATGCCCTTGGTTACCTCAGAGTTGCGGTCGCCAACCGGGCGCGGTCACAGATCCGACGACGGATCGTCGCACGCCGCTGGCTGGAGCGGCAGTTTCTTCCGGAGACCGCGGACCAGTCGCCTCCAACGTTGACCGATCACGACATCGTCGTGGCGATCCGTGCGCTCCCGGCCCGTCAGCGCGACGTGGTGATCCTCCGATACTTCCTCGACTGGTCCGTCGAACGGACTGCCGACGTGCTGGGCATCCACGCCGATGCGGTCCGCTCGTCCGCCTACAAAGCCCTGCATACCCTCCGTACCCGAATTGGAGATCCCAATGACTCTCGATGACAACCTCCCCGAGGGCCTGGCAGCCACTGAACAGCGCATCCGTGCGGCGCTGGCAGCCGAAGCCGGCTCATTGACTGACACAGACCTACGAAGTCAACTGCGAACTGGATCTACCGAATACCCGCGCCGCCGCCGGCAGACGATGCTGCTTGCCGCTGCTTCAACGGTCATCGTGCTGGGCGGGGCCGTGACGATTCTTTCGGTTACCAGCGGGAGAGCCGACCGGGTCGCTGAACCCAGCACGTCCTCAACCGCGGCGATAGTGACGCTTTCCGCACTCCCAGGAAATATGATGAGCTGCCCCTACGCGGGCTTCAAGCACTATGCACAGGACGCCGTGCAGCAGGGTGGCGCCATGGTCACCGGGATCCTCCGCCCCACCAGCGCGCACCCGCAGAGCGGCAACGAGCAAGAGTCGGCAGCCCGCTACTCCCCGGTTCAGATCACCATCACCTCCATCCTGGCTGGGCAGCTCCCCGCAAAAGAAGTCAGCGGCTTGGTTGAGGGTTGGGTTGAGCCCCCCGCACCACCCTCGACACAGCCGCTCGGATCTCAGCCAAGTCCCGCCGCTACCCCGACACCGGCCCTCGCCTACGAGGGCAATGCTGGCTGGGCAACAGACGGCGCGTTTCTCGGCGTCCTGTACCGCCAAACTGACGGAACTTTCATCGTCAATCCAACACCCCTGGCCGATGAACGCGCTGTCGTAGGACTCGGTTGCTGGTCAGCGGACGGCCTGCCCACCACACGTGCGCAAATCAATCTCGTTCTGGCCGGCCGCCCTTCCGTCACCATCTCGGCACCCGTCGAGCTCGTGACCGTGCAGGACATCCGTAGCTCTCTTAGCTGAGGCCCAGGCGATGGGCAGTTCCGGACCCGCAGGTTGCACGATGCCGGCACATAATGGACGTGAGAGTCATCTTCGGGTTGTGCATCGAGCATGCACGTGACATGCTGCGCCCTAGATCACATGCGGGGGGTTGTGGTGGTCGCCCCTCGACTCTTAGAGGGGGGCAACCGTGCGACTTCGCAAGTTTCTGGCAAGCACTGCCATCGTTGTTCTGGCCACGGCTTTGCTGCCTGGTGCCGCCAACGCGTACGTGTTCACCGGCCGCTACTGGTGCGGCAACCCACCTAACGCCGCGAAGTTCAACGTTCAGTTCCTTTCGGGAGTGGCCACGCAACCACCCCCATCGACGTCGCCCAATCGCGCCGCGTTCGTCAACGCAATGAGCGCCTGGCACAGCACAGAAGTCACCTTCGTCGCAGTGTCGAGCAGCCCCCTCCGCGTCGATTCAGTGTTCAACCTTACAGCGACATGGGACGGGTTGACAACGTACAACTCAGGCTCGAGTTGCCTTGGTGCCAACGTGACATCGGTTATCAATCGCAAGTACACCGATGGCTACTCAGCACTTACCCGGCAGGGCGTTGCAGGTCACGAACTTGGGCACGCCATCGGGCTGGGGCACAGCTCAGTAAATCCCGCCATGATGACGCCGTACACATCGACCAGAAACGCACAAGGCGCGAACACTCCACGGGCCGACGACATCGCCGGCGCAAAGGCTCGATACTGATGAGGAGGGGAACCAGGGTCATGAAGCACCTTCGGATGTCAACGATTTGCGCCACGCTGATGGGTTCGATCTTGGTCGCAGGTTGCTCCGGTCAACCCAAAGCAGCTGTCGATCCAGTGGCCTCCTACGAACACGTCATCTCGTCGCCTAGCTGGGCCGTATGGTTCACAACACTGCCCGACCTCGCAGCTCGGACCGACCTGGCAGTCGCAGGGACGGTAACCAAGGTCGTAAGCGTGGAGAACATTGGCTCGGACCCCACGTCAGGAATCCTGCAGACCACCTACGACTTCACCGTCAACCGGACGCTCATCGGCTCCAAGTCAGGCGTCATCCAGATCAGTCAAACCGGGGGGATCGACAACCAGCACAAGATCGTCCTGGACGTAGAAGACGACCCAAGGTTCACCGTAGGTGAATCCGCCGTGCTATTCCTGACTGAAGTCAAGCCAGGTCTATATGCGGTACAAGGCGGCCCCACCGGTAGGTTCCGCCTCAACGACGGGATGATCACCCCCGTGACAACCGCCGGGATTCCCATGAAGAACGTTTCGTTGGATGCGCTCGCATCGCAAGTCCGCGGCTGAAACCCGATAGCGAACGAACAGAAGGATTTCCCCGCGTAGGGGACCAGGGGGGCCTCGGCGCGGCGCCTAATGTGCGACTGGTTGCGGCTGACGCGGCGGGCGATGTTCAGCTGTGACCGTCCGTAGCCAGCCAGTCGATCGTCGACCCACACTCCGAACGCCGCCCTGGCTGTTACGGGTTGCGTCGTCCTGGCCATTCGGGCCAGTCGGGTTCTTTCCTGACTTGCGCCAATTTAGTGCGCACCGTCGTCGCGGTGGATGGCGCCGAGTGCGGTTTTGAGGTCGTCGGGTAGCGGGTCGGCGGCGGTGATGGTGTGTTGGCCGGCCCGGATCTGGATGGTGCGGTAGCGCCGGGCTGTGCGGACGAATCTTTTGATGCTCCAACCGGTTCGGTCCTGGATCCAGTGGCTGACCGCGAGCGCGGCGAACACGATCGACAGGTGCGCTTCGATCGATTCCCGCCGGTGGTGGTAGATCGGCCTGGCTCGCAGGTCGTGTTTGGACATCCGGAAGGCCTTCTCGACGTGCCAGAGCTGATGGTAGGCGCCGATCACGAACTCCGAGCTCTGGTCGGTGAGGTTGGTGGTGTAGCCCTTGATCCCCGCTAGGGCACGGGTTTTCGCTTCCAGTTGCCGGTTCACGGCCCGGTCACCACCAGTGAGAGTGACGAACCGGTTCCGTTTGATCGGGACCTTCCCGGCGACGGCTTTCTCAGCCTTGCCGATCTGTTCGTCGATGCCGCGCAGGGTGCGGCGGGCCCGGTCGGCACGGTATTGACAGTGGATCACCTTGTCCCGCCGCCCAGCGGCGCGCTGGGCGGTGGTGGCGGGCCAGGGCTGGGTGAATGTCTGCTGGTCGGCCAGGTCCTGCCCAAGGTGAGTCGTGCGCCACTGGTCGATCACGTCCGGCACGAACGGAATCTTCGTCCCGAGGATGAAGGACAGGCCGGCGTCCTGGATCGCGTCTTGGTTGGCCTGGGAGATCATCCCGGCATCGGCCACGACGGTCACGTCGGTGAGCCGGTGCGCGGCCTGGAACGCTTTGATGACCGGCAGCATCGTGGTCGTTTCGGCCTTGTTGCCCTCGAACGCCCGCAGCATCAACGGGAACCCGGTGGCGTCGGTGAGCAAGCCGATGGTGATCTGTGGCTCCAGGAACAACGAACCTTTACCGGTGCCTGGTATGGGTG
>JAABUT010000502.1_pt1 | contig 61375 bp, 62 predicted proteins | sample 5559281 | NCBI WGS metagenome assembly JAABUT01 (sample SAMN10711880, study PRJNA513359) | rock metagenome | isolation source: Antarctica rocks | place: Antarctica: Victoria Land, Ricker Hills nord | collected 2016-01-04 | reverse complement strand
CAGCTTTCTCAGCTTCGACTGAAGCATTGATGAGTAGAAGTGAAACTCTTCTACTGACAGTGCTTCTAAGCAGGCGAGTTGTTCGAAACTCAACTGACTCGACGTCGCGTGTCATGATGAGAGAAGGTAGAAGTTGTTGAGATAAGAGTAGATGAGAGGTTGATGTTTTGAATTGATGTTTTTTGATGAGTGAAAATTCAAAGAATTTCTTGTGAATTTCAGGTAATAACTGAGTGCTTTATTCGAAGAATTTCTTGCAAATAGAATGATGAAAAATGAGTGTAGAATCGAAGAATCTCTTGCAATCTAAAATGATGATGCAAATTTGAAGAATCTCTTGCAAATTTTCCTTACTGAATAGATTGTTTCATATCGTTTATTCGTCGATAGCAGAGTAGTAGATGATGAGCATTTATCTAATGTTAGAAGTCAGCATAGAGCGAGTCAATATGAATGTCATTTAACTAGAAGATAAATGCTAAGAAAGAAAGATAGCTACAGAAAAGAAGCTGACTACATATGTGTGTTTCTCAGTCGACGCTAGACTCAATAGAAACTAGTCAAGATGACGAAGCTAGAATAGATCTGACAAGACTAGAAGACTGAGTCTGGCAAGACTAGAATCGTGACATCAAAGATGTAGTTTGAATGCTTGAAGTGCTGTCTTGAATATCTATTACATTCGCTTCGTTCAACAGCGTAATGAAGAAAGTCATCAAAGATGTTTTCAAAATGAGATCATGTCTTGTCAAAATGTCTACGAACTCAGATCTTTAATACGCTGAAGATAAGTTCTATGAGATTGTAATTTAATGAGTAGAAAGACAAATATCACATCTGACATTCATATCAGTGATAGATCTTCATTCAATTCAATGAGGCAAACAGCTTATCTGACATTCGTGTGAGATGATGAGTTCTTCGATTCGACTATTGCAATGAACACTCACATTATTCATGATGATCACACTTCTCGAGATTGAAAAGAAACTGCATAGAGATAGCAGCTCATCTGCTAGTCATCGAAAGAAAGTCTTGTCGTTGAATCAATCTTCACGAATGTCGATACAGAATAGATATTCATCTTTCGTATAAATCGAAAGAACACTTCAGCAATGTTCTCTCGTTCTAGAGACTTGATAGCGAGCTGATTGATTAACAGAAGCATAGACTTGATGACGTCAGTCTGTGATCTCATTGAATAAGAACTCATTCACGAACATGAGCTGTTCAGTCGTCAAGCGAAGCATGTCTGCTACTCAATTCAAACGAAGCTCATCGTTTTGTCTGACTTCTACACGCTGTTCTTTCTTATTACTTCAGCGTCTTCTCTTCAGAATTCTTGATATCGTGAATTGATGCACGTTAATGTCTCACTTCTTTCATATGTATCAGATCATCTCTTTCTGCATTGCTCACGGCTGTTCTTCGAGGTAGACTATGAGACCATTTTCAGCTGTCTTAAACATCTTGCGAGAGGCCTCTTTGGGCCGAAACTGAGGTTTAAACGGTGACGAATACATGAAGATATTCTCTCGGATGCTATACATCGTTCTAGGACAGCAGTGAACCTCTTCGACGATGGCGGGGGGTTGCCAATGAAGCAGTAGAAGCCGTACGATTCTGGAGCGAATCGCTGCAGGTAGTGGGCCGGTCATAGCTGGAAATGCGTCAGGAACGTCAACAAACAAAGAGGTCTGAATAGCTTCAATTTTGGGCAATTGGGGGGCGGTGGGGTTGAATTTTCGAATTCCCCATACAAAAGGGATGTGGGGTAAACGCAAAAACGAATGCCAAGGAATGCAGAGCTTTCTGCATACGCTAATAGCAGTAAAAGGTACGATTACTTTATGTACAGTACATTCATCCTTCATTCTACTGTCGCTTACTCCAAATCCTTTGCTACCTTGTACACCCACTCTCTTTCTTGCTATTGCTCGTCTGCAAACATTCCAACTGTCCTCGCCCTCCGCTTTGCGTCGACCGTCTAGCCCACATCCTTTCCGCTCTGTAACTTATTGCTCCAATGGCTCCTGCAGGGAACAAGAAGTCGACGCGCCCATCATCAAGATCGCAACGTTCTTCAGCCTCCGTACAGAAGACAGAGATACTGATCCACGTGTACGATCTTCTCCCAGTAAGCCTCCATCAAGAGACCTGATCATGCTCCTACTAAACATGAGTCCAAGCCAGGGAAGCTCTCATCGATGCTATGGCTCTTCGGCAGTTCTCTCCTTCACACGGGTGTCGTAATTAAAACCTTGAATCGAGAATACGCCTTCGGTGGGCATGATCGCCCGGGCATGTCTGGAGTATATTGGACAAAACCACATATCGAACCTCCAGGAGGGACTTTCCGCTGTGAGCTTCTCCAAGGTTTTACTTTCAGACCAGACCACGAGATTGAAGCTATCATCAGAGAGGTGTCCCAAAAATTTCTAGGACCTTCGTACAACCTGCTGTCCAACAATTGCAATCACTTTACCACGTACCTATGCGAGCAGTTGACGGGCAAAGCTGCTCCATCGTGGATTAACAGAGCCGCCGGCATTGGCGTTGCATTACCCTGTGTGGTCCCGCGAGAATGGATTGCTCCACCAGACCATGATACCGCAGACGGCGAACTATTGGAAGAAGATGGCGACAACGAACGCGCTTCAATGTTGCGGCAGGGACACCGCCGATCGTCCAGCTTTCGTTGCAGCTTTAGTGAAGGAGAAGACGGTCGCTGGACCAGCGACGAAGACGAAGGAGGTACCGAGGGCAAAGGCCCGATCAGAGATACTGATGGGAGAAATCTGCCTGCCATTGAACACGCTCCTCACCCGCACTGAATACCGCCCTTGTGAGGAATGGAAGTCTGGTTGCTTAACTCGGCTTTGGAAACTTCTGAATCGCCAGGGTGTGACTAATAATTACACCTTGGAGCTGATGGATTGAGTGGGCCCGGACCATCCTTTCTAATCTACAACTCAGGAGGGAAGGCTGTCACATAAGTCTGAACCTACTCCGACGCGCTTGATAAAGTGATCGAGGAGCCATCGACTTCTTTGGTGGTGTATACAATTACGCAGATTGATGGAGCACTCTCAAGATTATGTACGGGAAAATCTAAGACTGGATAGATCGTTTTAGCTTGCTGTTCACTCAGGGGCAATGCCTTCCACCCGGTATCTGAGACAATCCGGACCTAGATTGTTAGACAGACATCACGACGCAACTAAATTCGCTTGGGAAATTGGTCGGATACGTATCTGGTGTTTGGATTTAGGTCTAAAATGACTACTGCTACAGCCGTGAGGGCGACTGAAGCTCATGCAATAGAGCCGAAACAACACCGATGGTGGCCCAGACTAGAAGAGCCAGGACTTGTACACCTGTGGGTGTACGGGGATGTAACGAAACCAACGCGGTAAGAACAAACGCCATCCCAGCCAAGCTTGCAAAGGCCGAAGGCTCAAGCGTGCATGCGTAAAGCACGCCTATCAGGATCAGACCCATGCACAACACTTCCAAGAAGATCCAGGCAATGAAGAGTCCAACCGTGCAGGGCAATGCTAGTAGGTATGCTGTAAAAGCAGAAGCTAGCACTAGCCATAGCCCGGGAATCATGATGGGTGAGCGGTTTTTTTGGTAATTTCGATAATCTGGTCATCGCTACGTGGCCATCAGTTTTACTTAAGACTCATCGCCAACAATGAACACAATGCGTTACCTGTTCTTTGTTCTTTCTATCTCGGCTATGAAAGAGCTTTCTGTTTCAGGAGCATCGACGATTCACATATAACAAAGGAGGGAAACTCTGAAACGCATAAACAATAGGAAGACTTTCACACATACATGAAGAATAGAAGCGATTGTGAAGACCATAAAGATTGACTCGAGCTGTTACTCGCATATATAAGAAAGCGCGAACATCGATCGAAAATATTCTTTGAACCAGCAACTCCTTCAAATATACTCACTCCACATCTGTTCTAGACCCACACAACAGTCTCTAACTACTCCACACACAACTTCCAAAAACACATCGAACAATGCAATTCTCAACCACATTCCTTCTCCTCGCCCTGAGCGCCGGCGCTCTAGCCCTCCCCGCCAACCAAACCTCAATCCTCGAGGCCCGCGCCGAGCGCGGTGCGGGCTCCATCGCCGCCTTCGACGCCACAGACTGTAGCGGTGCCCCGCATGGGCCCCGCCCCCAAGATGAGAACGGCTGCATCGCCTTCAGCGGCGCCACCAACAACATTGGCATCAACTGGGGCTCAGGCTTCTTCATGGGGCGCGCACATAGTCTCTACGTCTACAAGGATAAAGACTGCAAGGTTTTTGCGGCTAGCCCGATCATGGCGAGTCAGTACAATAATGCGAAGGGGACGAATGCTTGTGTTAGTATGAAAGATATCGGAGGGCCGTGGGGTAGTGTCTCGTTTTGTCATGATGAGAAGGGATGTAATTAGTGAAGGCGGGTTTTGTGTATATATCGTGGCGGTTGATACACCTTTCTTGTCAGGAAGGCGATGCTTGAGTGATTAGAGGTGTTGCTGAAAGGAATTCAGTTTTTTTGATTTTTTTGATTTAGCAGCTCTGCTAAAACACACTTCTCCATTTACTTTGGCTGTACTACTGGCCAAAGGCATCAGTGATATCTTCACGATATCTTCACATCTTCACGATATCTTCACATCTTCACGATATCTTCACATCTTCACGATATCTTCACATCTTCAATCCTCTTCCTAATCTCCGCAAACCGTGCACTTCTTCTCCAGCTGACTATGTGATCATATATACTTACCAAATACTACATTTATTATCTCTAAATTAGACTCCCACGCTTACCCCCTACATCACCCCCCCCTTCCATGTCTTCCATGTCTTCCGAACCCAACCCATCCAATCCGGTTTCTAGCTATGTAATAGTCTCTCGTATCCCCATCCAACCTATCACCCCAACAACACTTGTTCACTGCTCTCACAAGTCGGTTCACTCGAGCTGATTCCCTGTTTCATTCATTTAAAATCACGCATTTTTCTCTATGGGCTAAGAGTGAGACTTTACCGATCCCTCCTATGTACCTCCTTGAGCTGGGCATGTGCACCCCAATATCTCAATATATATCCATGAAAGTTTACGACCCCCATCGCGCCCTCAGTCAAAACACTGACCACTCACAGCATAAAATATCTTCGCCTCTTTCCGCAATTGCATCTCCGTGATGTTAGCCAACTTCCCAAATCACCCCTCACCTCACCTCACCTCACCTCACCTCCCTTGCCCGCTCGTCTGAATCTAATGGCTCATGCCTTTTGGAAATGATATATCGCTTGTTGACATTGGTATCCGTGTTTGTAAATACTCGTACCTACCCTCATGAGCTTGCCCGCTTGAAGTAGCCGGATGAATCCTTTACCGCCAGATGTGAGAGGACAGTGTGCGTCTCCCCTCTGATAGATTAATGTTGTGGATGCGTCTTATCTTCTATGCCATCGCCTCATCAACTCTTCGAGTCGCATCCAAGGTGTGATGCTAGATCACGCTTATATGCAGGCGCAGACGCAGGAATCAAGTGTGGTGAGGTGTTGAAAAGAATTTTGTTGATAAGGGGGGTTGAGGGCGTGGGGAAGGTTGATGGGTGCTATGGAGAGAAAAGGGGGTAGTGTGGAGTGTAGAGTGTTTGGGAAGTGGGGGGTAGGGAGTATGGTGAATGGAAGCGTGGTAAGGGAGAGGAGTGATGCTGGGGGATACAGCGAGGCGGATGGATATTGTATACGGAGAGATGGTAATCTCCGCCTTCAAGGACTGATAGGGCTGGGGCCCGCTAGTAGAGTTCTACCTGCTCGCTCCTAGATAGACTCCTATCAAGCTTCAACCTACATACCAAAATGTCCCATATGATGACCTCGTCCTCCAACAACCTGCAGTTTGATTGAACCATGGTGCATGGATGATGCCCATAAATTTAAGATTGTTGCCTTCTCTATCAAATCTAAATACATAGTCACGACTAGCTGGTCTTGGCAAGACTACTCCGTACTTCTTAGGTACTTTGCTCTGAAGTCCGCCCTTTTCGTGATTTCATACTCTTCCAACTTCTGGTCTGCGCCGTGAAGCATCAGTTCAGCCCGGTAGGCGGACCAGCGATCAGCCAACGCTATTCTCATACGGCAGGCCTTTTCAAGAATAGAATAGAAGCAAGGAACACTAAGAACGGTCGGTACAAAGGGCAATGTCATGCTGTCCAGGCCATGTCGTCCTCTAGCGTCTTGGGGAGTCAACTGCAAGGATTCAATGTCTCTCATCAAACAGAGCTCACAAATACGACAACCAGTGAAGATGTAAACAAAAGGCCCGAAACCGTCACAACTAGCACACGCTGGAGAGCGGAAAGAATTGTAGAGAGTCCGACATGAAAGCCAAGACGCAGTCTGCATGCTGAGAGCGGCGCGAATAATGCTTGGTGCATGTGTAATGCGCTCTTTGTATTGTGGGAAGTTGTTGATAGAGAATTTTGCCCGTCGGTTGACTGCTCGAAACAGGGTTAGAGTCTGCAGGTCGAGGTCGAGTAATATGGCGGTGCGAAGTTCGACTGGCAAGGTGTCCAAGCTTCCCGAGGTCGCAATCAACGCTTGAGAGGACCGATCAACATCATTGCGTCGGCCATTGTCAAGGGGACTCGGGAATATCGTGATTGAGCGCGATATCCCGGAGGTCACGGGGGCTCGTAGGTCAGCGAAGAGAGCGTCTGATTGACAGGAATGTTCTTCTGGGATAGATTGAACATGACTGTTGACGCTGGTGAAAATTGTCTGTTTTCAGCCTGGCAAGATGGCTGCTGAAGGGTAAATTGGGAGCTGGAAGGGATGACTGATTATGTTCTCTCCGCTCGTACAGTATATTAGAGTTAAGTAAAATTTGGTGGAGAGCACTGGGGGAAGACTACCCAAACCAATTCCGCTTAGACAATTACAACACCTCCCAAAATCTTGCCTATGTCCTAAAACGAGCCGTTTACACAACCTCCCCTCAATCCATCCCTCTCCCCAATCATCAAACTCCCCACCCATCCATCTCCGAACTCCTCAAAACCCCCTAACACTCAAGCGAATACGCAACAACCCCGGTATTGCACTCTCCAACACTGATCCCCCTCCCCCCAATCGTATACCCTGTGTTATCCCACGCTATCACTACACCCACGCCATCAGCATCATCTCCCACTCTCCCACTCTCCCATTTTCCCCCAACCCCAACCCCAACCCCAACATCAACATTTCAACAACAAAAGGAAAAAAACACCACTCACCACTACACCCAGCATCCACCGCCGTGACCTTGGAACTCTCATACGCCCCCGGAGTATCGTAATAGCTCGAAGTATGCGCTGCAGCGCTCAGCACCGTCGTGAACCAGAAGTTTTGGCACGTGCCGAGTTCGTAGTTGCTGATGGCGGCTTCGCCGGCGGAGGCGGTGAGAGCGAAGAGGGCGAGGGGCGGGAGGGTGAAGGACAGGAGGTGCATGTTCTGGTGGTGGGTTGGGGGTTTTGGAACTGGCTGCTGTGAGATGAGTGGAGGTGAGTTGTTGTTCGGGTCTTAAGGAAGGGCAGATGAAGAGGCTTTTGTAGTTGGACGAATAGGTCAGTCAAAGTTCCGCTAATACTTCTCCACACATAAGTAATCTCTCCAAGTACGGAAAGATTCAATCTCAGAGATCGTGTTCGTGATAGTTCGTATCTTGAAGAGACGTAGATTGTCCTGGGCCGGAGATCATCCATTTCGGGTCGAGTAACACGACATGTATAGTAATCAAAATTAGAACCGAAGACTGATCAATAACCAAGGTTGTTCAAGCACCGTGATGGTTGCAACAAGTCGCCTCCGTCAGCACGACCAAGCAATTAGCTGACAGTTGTGTGTTCCTTCACTCAAGCACTCTTTCAGCGGATCAGTGATCTTGCTTCAGTACCCAGCAGAAATTCTCGCTCTTTCTTTTCTAGTTGCTCATGGATTGTAGCGGTAAGAGCCAGATCTAAATAGAGTGTTACTCATCTACATCCTTATTTCATGCCATATATTATCATTGCTTCGCACATGGATCCACCATATCCCGTCGTTACTCCGTCCGCTAGGTACCTAGCAGCCATGATGTAAGTTTGTCATTGTGAACCAGGTTCGGTATATTGCGATTTGAAACCGCCTGAGCCATCATTACCGCAACCTTCTATTGCCCATACTCGGTTCATTCTCCTTCTGGCCTCAACGCGCCTTACCTCAGTTCCAACCCACTGAGCTCGTACCCGTGATACCCGTCTCCACCGAACATTCTTTCCCCCTCCTGAGACCACCCCGATTTTTTATTCAACCAATCACCACCAAGGAACTGGCGTATACAAGTATCATCCGGCTTCTTCTGAGGCGATTCGAGAGGGACGAGACGGTAGAAGTTTTCGTCCATGGACGTTGGTTCGCAGGAGCAACGGTTGGAGGAATGGGGTGGGCAATGTCTCAGAACGGATCAGCTTGTAATGGATGACGGAAATTGGGACTATTCACCGATTGATATCATGTTGATACCCAATATCCCTGAAGAACCAGATCTCGCTCCTAGGCAAGAACATAGCTACGCTTAACGTATGTATTGGCGCATCACCAAACCTCTCATAATAGAAGCCACCACCCCTATCGAGCCAATTAAAGTACTTTTCATTAGCTTCCCCCCGAAAATAGTTGAGATCCCCAATCTCGAAGTTTGAGAAGAACTGGCAATTATTATAGTCCCCATTGTTATGTGCATCAAGCAGCCAGCCGAGGTCAGCTTCTGGGTGGATCAGCTCGGGGTGTGCGTTGATGAAAGAACGGGTGCGAGACCACAGGGAAGGAAAGGAGCGAGCGTCGTCAAGAATGTTCATATTGAAGCCGTATTTCATGTTGTTATCACGCATGAAGCGGAAAACGTCATAGTCAATGTCGCAGAAGAAGTGAACCTAGATTAAATCTTTTAAGCATGAGAGCAGCCCCAAGAGACCAGTACTTACATCGGGCTCAACACGCCAGTACCAGTCGAAATCCTTGAGCCGAGGGTGTTTGTAAAAGAAACCGCTATTCCAGCGGCACATGTGCCGATAGCTTATCATCCAGCCCTTCCCAACGCCGATAGCTCCCAGGTACTCCAGGCTGTTCATAAACCTGCCTTCATCGATCCAGTCGGGGAGAGACCAGTGCTCCCGTGACACGACTTCGTAATAGCACTTTGCCGATGTAAGGTTTTGCGTAGCCGCCTGATCCTGCATCAGCTATGGGTATTTTTAGGGTAGACCTTCCTTACCTTGAATTCGTCGCTGAATGGCTCGTCGTTGAAGAAAACCCATGGGTACTGGTACTTGCGGTTCCACTGGAACTCGAGCTGGCGCATGCTCTGCATTAATCCTGGTAGCTCCGAATTGCGGACTAGGCTTATGAGTGCAGCACGAGGCCTCATGGAGACGTCACTGAATCTAGGCACCGAGTGGATAAGGCCCGACTCAGTTGAAAGCGCATGCTTATTGTTAGAATTTCGTGAGAGCCAGCGCAGTGGATCAGGTGCATGTTTCTTTGTTGTTTGCGAGGTGGGGCGAAGCACTTGATAGGGGTTGGAGGCTGGTTGTGGTATTGTAATGTGGACGACCCGATGTCGTCCCCAAGTCGATGGCGGTGGTAGAATCCAGACTAGTAAGCCGAGCACAAAGCATACCAGAACTGCTATTTGTCTTTTCGACACTGTATTTCGAAAACTGGGGGGTAGGTATCTGCTTGGCGACCACCGTGATGGAACTTGTGGGGACGTCCAGAACGTAGACGAGGACGAACGAGAGCTAACTGATGAAGAGGATGACGAATGCGAAGGCAAGGAGAACTTAGAGACTAAGGTCTTGGAAGGCGTCGCAAGAAGCTTAGGGGATTTATCCATGAATGGATCTCTTGATGGCGAATTGAAAAGCCGCCATACGGTGGATTCTAGGAAGCCCATTGTTGACTGGATAAGGAAAGGAGTGGAAGGTAACGTAGATGAGGTGGTTGCAAATTTAACGACTATGTGTGACCTGACGTTCCATGAAGAAGTTCACTCAACGAGTGTGTTGATGTACTGCACCGATAACACAAATATTGAGAGACGAAGAGCGAAGGGAGCGACATTAGAGAATCTACATATATCAACAGAAGACGGAAGTTTCCGCTCGCTTAACTTAGGGTGTTGTGCTTTCTAAGAGGAGTGATTATCTGCAATTGTCAACTCGAGAGGAACGAGTTGGTCACTTGAGGGCTATGAGGGCAGTGCCTTGTACGAGAAGTCGTGGCTAAGGGTATAGACCTTAGGCTTGCTGCAATTGTTAGCACATCCATCTCGAGCCTGCTTGATATATGCGGTCGTATTTTTGGGGAACAAGGGAAAGGGACGATTCAGCCGTTGAATTCCAAGAGAATACGCTCACGATAGAATCTCTTTACCAAAAAACAAAATCCGGCATTCCCTTCGAACACTGATGGATCAATTGTATTGACTTGGTGAAACCGGATATTTCCAACAACATTTTCAACGTACGATGCCCAAACAGGAAGTACGTTGGGACTCAGAAATCTGAGATGTATATCTACAGCGAAATTAGTCACCTTTCCGCATGATCATTGCCGATTCTCCAAGGGTATAAAACGCCGTGCTGGTTGCAGACTCGAGACCGCGAAACTGAAACTACGAATCGACGCTCATATCACGGTCCTCCGTAACTCCAAGAACTTTTGCATATGGTACAGTGATCCGCTGCAGATCGCGGTTTTTCCCTGTCTTGTATTAGCATTGTCCTTAGATGATATGTACCAAGGTAAGTACCCAAGATCAGGACGACGCCTTTCAAAAGGTCCCTCCTAGGCCATCCACATAATAAATCGGTGGGGTTATTCCAATTCCGATCTTCAGCATTTCTTTTCGACGCTGACTCTACCTCCGGATCTTCGCTGTTTTCCTCATAGATGCCACCCAGGAGAACTCGAAGCAGTTCCTCGACCTTTGCCTTCAACCCCTCTGCACCTATCCTCTTAGTATACATGTACAAATACACTTGGAACTCATCTTTTGCTCCCAACATCATGGCGGCCGCAATCCGATTTTCCAAGTGCGCCACGGATACGCTTGATTCAAAACCTTCGAAACCTTCCCGGGACAGAAGCTGCTTAACTAGCCGTTGAAGAAAGTAGGCCCTTCCTCGCACAAGTGTTTCGTTTGTGGTGCTCCGCTCTAGGAACGGTATTATTCCGGCGGATATCTTTGATTGATTCGACTCCTCACGAGTTTGGGTAGATGAGGAGCGCAGGTTGCCGACTGACGAATCGGTTGTGTTCCAGTATTGACTGCCTACAGCCCACCAAAGCTCGGAGAGTCGTTGCCAGGCATACATTGCCGGCGAATATGAGTAGCCATCGCCGTTCGAAAGTGTTACTATGATACGCCCCTCGGAATTGAGGCGTGCGGAAGTGACAGATGGGGCTTTAGTTGTATGGTCTTGCAAACTGTGAATCGCAATATCTAGAATTGGAGCTAAAGACACAGGAGGGTGAGGCGACGAAAGAGACTTCATATTCCAAACGTAGCACATCCCAACTGCTGTTACGCAAAGCAGCCATTGATCTTGGCATTCCAGTACCACAGGCTGACTTTCAAGAATCAATGCGTTGATAAGCCTTCTGCCGACCGGAGTCCAGGCGTAAACGCTACCATCCTCGCAAGCTGCAGACCAGAAACTTTTGTTACCCGTGACAAGAAGGATGCTCCTGGGCAAAAAGTCTTGCCATACAGGCTGGCCTCGCTTTGTAACCGTTATTCGGCAAGGTTCTTGATCCTGGGGCCGCCCAGTGACTGGCAAGTGGCTGGGATTGCGTGCTTCAATCATAGCATCTGTCTGGGTGCCGACGCTCTGTGCCGAATCAACATTATTTGGGGCATTGACTGGAAGACCAGTCTTTTGGTTGGCACTAGCTACGCCAAATGTCTGTATGATGTGGGACCGAACCTTCGGCACCGCCAGTCTCACTTGACTCACCATCAGACTTGGATTTGTCACTGCAGGTCGGATGAATGGGGGCGTCGGCTGTTGTCCCGTGGGTGGAGGAACCGGGTGAGCAGGAATGATACCGTCAACGGTGTTCACCAACACAGGCACGGCTCCATCTTTACCAACAGCAAGTTTCTTTTCGATATGGCCGTCCTCAGCGCCTTCAACCGCTGCTAGCTTTCGTTTATTGCCTAGTAGAAGCGCTGCCAGGCCACCTTTAGGTAGGCCGTCGAAAGGTTTGGATAGATCAAGGATCGCCTGTGGAGTGTCATTTGAGGCGCTCTGTCCGTTAGCCGAGGCTGACATCAGTTGCGCTCGCGGTAATGATGACTCTTGCGCCGCAGAGGACGAGACCAATAGCGGTGCTATGCGTTTTTTGCCGTCTTTGGTGATGGTAACTCGTTGCTTGAGCCTTTCTAGTTTTGCTGCATTCGGATCCTCCGATCCTTGAGGCTTTGCTGGAGGAGCCTCTAAGTGCCCTAAGTCTGAAACCTTGCTCTGCCCATTCCGAGGATCCAAAGGCACGGCTAGGCCATTGGCAAGCACATTTGATGTTTGAGTTGGAGGTCCATTGCCATTTGTAACGATTCCTTGGGATCCTTGAGAAGGCGTAGCATCTCCCATAAGAGCACCCATGCGGCCCTCAGCACCACGTATTTCCCCTTCGCGGCTCTTTTCTTCGAGAAGCAAGCTTCCGGTGCCTTCAATGATCCCTGCACCCCTTCTGCCAGCCCCAAATTTTGCAAGCGATTTCTCATTCTCCTCCCAGCTTACTTCGAAACCCAGTTCGCTGGACTCGAAAACAGCAGCAACAATACTGCCATCCAAGCTTGTGATGAAGAGCGTCTTGCCATCCGGGGTCCATGCTAGATCTGAAATGGACTTAACCGCTAGATCCTGGGTAATGACAAGTGGCCTAGGGTTGCTTGTGATCCATACACTCAATGCTTTATCCTGGCCTGCGCAAGCAATGACCGTCACTAGATGCTGCATTGGCTGGCCTTTTGCGTCCAGAGGTGTCTTATCTGGGGGTGTTTTGGAGAATAGCCTCGGAGAAAATGCGCAAACTTCAACGGGGCCTTCGTGGCCTATCAGGTTGATATCGCCATCCCACGACCCGCGGTTTATAATAGCGACAGAGCTAACAGGCCCATTGACAGCATTAGCCGCCGCAATATGATTGCCATCAGGCGACCATGAGCACCGCCGGAAGTATGTGGTCAATGGAGAAGCCACGAAGGGGGCGCTAATGGTCTTTTCGATTATGAAGTTGTTCATCTGATCATGAGCAGTAGAGTTTGGGCCTGGAGGTGTGAAGCGCCAGATCTTAATCGTTCGGTCATCGCTAGCCGTCGCAAAGTATTTGTTGGCTGGGTCGAATGTGAGACCCTTGACATGGCTTTGATGACTTGAGATTGTTTTCAATTTCTCAAAGGTATGGCCTGACCAAACAACGACCTTGGAATCCAACCCGACAGATACCAATATGGAGGAATCGTAGGACCAGCCCAAGTCTTGGACGTCATTGTCGTGGCCAATAAGTCTTCGGAATATGCGCCAATTCTCTACCGGAGGAGGTTCATCCGTTCCTGTCCGTCTTATCAGCGAAGCATTCTCGACCTCATCTCCATGTACCCAAACGCAAGTGCGTACCGAATGTTGCTGAGTGCGAGGGAGGGTTAGGGTCAAGGGTGTAGACGCAGACTATCTTATCGTCGGCTCCCGAGGCTAGAAACCGTCCACTAGGTGAGAAGCGTACTGTGTGTATTGTACCGGAGTGATAGCTCATATGAGCTAGCTGTTTGGGCTTGGTGAAGCTGGCGTCGGTGGCGTTGTAGATAGCCTCAGTGGACCAGATACGAACATGGCCATCTGCAGAGATATTGTGAGCCTGGCCCTTGGAATCATAATCAAGAACATACCTCCGGCTGCGGTGACAAGCCTTTTGCCATCGGGGGAAACATGACAGCTGTACACCTCATAGTCCTTCTTCTCTCCACTATGTGTCAACCATACCGGCCGAATGAAGCGCATGACAGCAAGCAGTGGACTGCAAATTGAGGCGCATGTCTTGAAAGAGAGATGAGAGGTACCGTAGCTGCAAGTTACCCTGATAGACGCGGATACTTTGTGTGCAGGCGAGAACGCGTCTAATTTAAGATGGTCTCGACGCCGTTTTAGGCGACCTTGTCACTTGTTAGGTTTAGCGTCTGAAATATGAAATCGATCTACGAATTAAAATATTGCTCAAAATGTTAGGTATTTAATTCATTATATATTCTCAACATTGGTACACCCCCATCTTCTACATATACATCCCCTGCGGGTCCCCTGCGGGTCCTAGCCAGATTTAGGGAAAGCGAAAGGGTTCGATCGTGGCCCCACTAAGTTTGATAAGCATATTGATACAGTATTTACTGCCAGGGAACAGTACTGTTTGTTAAGACTTTGCGCGAGAGATACGCATTGAGTTTAGTTCGGTTGTGACTATCAGCCCTAAATACAGGGTAAGGTACGGAGACCATCAAATGTTGGCCGCCCGTTCACATGCTCAGCTCCAAGGCTCGTTCGAGCTTCAAGCTTCTAGTGAAAGACAACTACACATCCAAAGTAGGATCAAGTTCCTTGGGTTTGGCGACGTGATCTATCTTCAGGTCGATCTTCGCATCCGCAACAATAGTTTGCTGCGTTCTTCCCTCAGCTAGGAATCTTCCCCTTGACCCCAGCTGCCGATCGGTGCACCGAAGCTTTCAATGGGCTATGTCGCCGGTACTGTCGTTCTTGGTTGAGGGCTGAATGAATGCACTCCCTTAACCCGTTCCTGCGGGCCTTCTTTCGAAGCACTTTTCCGGCCCAGTGCAACCCTGTTCATCAGCATGTGAGTATCTACACTCAAGCCAATTTGGCATTAAGCCATCATAGTCGGGAGCTGACACAAGCTTGAAGATACTGTTGGTTCCTACTACCGAGACGCTCCTTACCGCCAAAGATCGCGAGACCAATACTCTTTATGCCGATCTAGCTGGCTCAGAAGATTTCTTGGCCAGCCATGTTCTGCGCATTTCCCCGGTGGCTCCTGGGGCTGCAGCTGGCAGTGTTCGAGACAATCGCGGAAAGGCAAAACAGTTCACTACAATAAATGGGCGAACTGTTATAGTGAAGGAGTCATTCGTGTACAGCAACAAAGGTACTGGTACTGGGGTCCTTCACTTGACGCTAGCTGATCTAATGCGGCTGCAGGCTTCAAGAACCTCAATCAGGCGCAGCTACTCAGCGATGTGCTCTACTATCCTAACAGCCTCGATGCGCAACAATGGCTTGTGTACTATATCTCCAAACCACTGGTCGGGTCCTTCGAGTCAATCAAGATTACGCCGGCTACTCTTCCAGGTATCTATGCTGGTATCAGGCCCTCGCGCAGCACAGGCAATGAATTGTCGAGCTCCGCTGCGGATAGCGGGCTATCTTTTAAGAGGAAGATGGATGTAAAATCTTTCAATGAACTTCTCAACAATTTCCCCATGATTGCGAGGCAAATGCAATCAGGTTTCGAGAGAGTGTTCAAGGATTTCAAGAGGGACATGAATGGAAGAGCCGCCGTGGCTCGGCCGCAGCAGTCATCCAAACTCTCAAGGAGACCTTCAGCTTCATCTTCACGGTCTGGAAGCAGTGGCTCAATACACAGCAGGTTTTCAAATGGCCATGCAAAGGCGCCTTCGATTGCAACCCTTCATGTAGACGAAGAAGAAGATTATCTGCGACGGGCTTTAGAGACCGCCGTCACCGCAACAATCGACCTCTTCCAGCTTGTTGACAAACAGCAATTATCATTCCTTGGGACAAGTACTGATCTTACAGGTCCCGTGGTTGAGCGCCTCATTGAACGATACGTTACGGAGCAGCTTCATGATTCATCCATATTCCCGCTATTATGTAACAGCAGAAAGCTAGACGACCTTGAACTTGAGTCTCGCATTCATCAAATGGAGCATATTGATATAGCGCAAGTGGGAATCGAGATCGAGGATGGGCGAAAAGGGAAAGAACAGCTTATGAAACGGCTGGATATTGGTGTTGATGAATTCCGAAAGCTCGGTGTAGCGGGCAGTCCTCAGGAAATGGTGGACATTTTACTCTCGACGCAGAAATTAATAGCCAACAATGAGCCAATTCCGGACGAGGCTATGAGTCATCTCATCGCGGACAATGATCGGGCTGTTTCCGAGAAGCCAAAATCTGCTATGACCATGAATGCCGATACCCTTGTGTCGCTTTTACTGTTGGTAGTGATCCGGTCTCAAGTGCGTCATTTGCAGGCCAGGTTGACTTATATGCGTAACTTCATATTCATCGATGACGTTGACGGAGGTGAAACAGGCTACGCTCTAAGCACTTTCGAGGCAGTTCTGTCATATTTAGTTACCGACTCTGGTGGTCTAAGGAAAGCAAGCAAAAGGAACAGACGGCTTTGGCAGGCTACAAGGACAGGTGCATTATCGGAAATCAAGGCTATCTTAAAGCCGGATCAAGGTTCTTCGAGAGACCCAGAAGTCTCAACTATGCATAATGATAGTGATGAAGACGCACTTACTGACGAGGTACTCTACAACGCTCGGAATGGACAAAAATGTGTGAATGGGAATTCGATGAACGGTGACAACCAGATGTCTCAAGCTTCCACTGAAGTTGAACCTATATCTGAAGGCTCGACACTCGCACATGTTTTCCCATTTCAAGCATATGCGAACAGCATGAATGTAAATACGAGCCCTGCTCGTAAGGTCAAGCGTGTTTCCATGGATGTGCGGAGCCTATCAATCTCATCTGATTTCTCATTCAAATCTCGCACAACGACTATCGACTCCAGAGCATGTGGAATTGAAGGTGACCTCTCCATTGAGATACTCTCTCAGACCCAGGATTCAGCGGGAGACTCTGTCCTTATGATGGCTGTAGAAGCGAAGCAACCAAAGGTGCTTGGTTATCTGCTCACCCTTGAAGAATTCTACCCTACAAAATTCATTTTTGAAGACTCCAATAAAGAGGGCACTACTCTTCTCAGTGCAGCGGTACAATTGGCAAACACAGAGCTGGTTGAGATCATTCTACAATATGTACTTCAGACAAGGGACAAACAGGCGATCATGGGCTATCTTACCAGAGCAGACATCCGAGGCCGAACGGTGGCGCATTATCTTTTTAACGCGACTTATCTTATCTCAAGATTTGGTAATATCTTGCCTTGGAGACTGAAAGACAAGAACGGGCAAACCCCATTGTTGGCATTGTGCCGATCTTATGACCATTCCGAATATTCCGAGATGGTAAATGATGGGTTGCATTTTTCAACCCTCGAGCAGGACGATGGTCAACCTCTCCATATGGACGATCACGTAGATGCTAAGGGCAATACCTTGCTTCACGTTGTTAGCGATCCTTCTTTGGCTGTGCGTATCTTGCGCCTCTGCGATTCTGACGCTAATGCTGCAAACGATAAACGCTTTACTCCGCTGATGGTGGCAAGCAAGTACGGCCGAGTTGATATGATCAGGGCCTTTTTCGGTGATAAAAGAGTGGACATCGCGGCCAAGGAGCTCCGAGGTATGACAGCTGTGGAGCTCGCAAAGGATGATGAGGTTCGAAATCGAATTGATGACATGGTGCTTGTGTCGAATGTTCCTGCAGCTGATGGCCGCGTCACTGCCGTGGTGCGATCTTTCTTTGTAGAAGACGCGTCAATACGCCTCATCATCAAGTCTGCTGTCCGTAACGCGAACGGGATGATCGGCGTCACGACGTGCAGAAGATCGTTGACAGACTTTGAGAATCTGGCAAAATGGTTATCTGTCGAACATCCTGCTTCCTGGCTTCCTTCTATCTTCAATCTTCGGTCGCCTTTTCAATTCCCGTCCCGACCTTCAAGAGCAGCCTTGCAAGATATTCAAGTACGCCTGGATAGATTTTTGAAGATCATGCTGGCACATTCGACGTTTTCAACGCACGAGCTACTATGGGAATTTATCTTGTTTCCCGAGATTCAACCAGAGATGATGGCTGAGCGCAGCAGGAAAAAGGCAGCGATTCGAATTGAAAAAGTCAAGGAAGAATATGAACCTATTGAAGACGTAAGGGACGTAGAGCTATTCGTTGAGCACGCAAGAGAATCGATTCGAGGAGTCAACCATTCTACACGGAGTATTGTACGGAGGGTAGCCAACATTCACAACACTACTTCAGGTATGCATGATCTTATGGGTCTATTTTTGGTTTGCTAAATCATGCTCAGACTTCTCGATTGCTCTTGATCTCTGCAATGAATCTTTGCGCACTTGTCCTTTCCTCCCGGCATCCTATTTTTCGGCATTCACACGCTACGCTGCTTGCAATCACCCCTTTGAGTCTGATCCTTACAAACTCTTCCATCAAGATCTACAAGCCATATCATCAACCATTTCCGCCATACTCTCTTCCCTCTCCCGTCCGCATTCTCTCATTACATCACTTCTGGATATCCAGAAAGCCATGGACCGGCACACCAACTCCCTGCGTCGCTCAGACCGTTGGCCGCTCGGTCTGCTCGACGAAACTCGAAAAGGCATACATGCAGATGCCGAGGCCAGGGCACAGAAAAGCCGTGAAGAGCTACGGGGTGTTGCATGTGAGTTGACGTATACGCAGCAGGTGGTTGCCGGTGAGTTGGCGGCCTGGCAAGATCTTCATGTCAAACTTGGAAAAAGAGCGATCCGAGCACTGGCCGAACGGACGGTTGTCAGGGAGCGCGACCGCCTTGAAGGGATGACGAGGGCAATGAGGGCTATTAATTGTGCGAAAAGTGGAAGTGTTGGTATAGGGTCAAGGTAGGCTTCTGTCGGATGCGACTGTGGGGACATGGGAGGGCATGATCTATTTTAAAGAATTTCGGAGCACTTTCACGAAGATACCCCTGTTTTCCCATCGGCATATACTCGTATATAGTGCTGAAGAGGCTAATTAATAGAGACCGAGTCGATCTTGAAAGACATGGGTTGGTGTTCCAGGAGTTATCAATTCGAGACGACCCTTCATGGACAGATGCTCCGTTCTCGGCAGTTGATATTGGGCACAACTGGAAAAAGCCGTTGCTCTCGCTTGGATTAATATTAACCCGACGTTCCCCGAGACCCCTCCGTTCGTCACAGTGCAGCATGCCGGAACTGATTGAAAATTCCGTTGCATCTGTTCATCTCCTCTCTTCATATTGTATTCTTCCTTGACTCTTTCGTGGTGAACTGATCCTACGTGGTAATATCTGTTGCCAACATGTCTACCGCCAAAACAACCGAGTAAGGCCCAGTGAAACCTCTCACCTGCTTTCTTCTTTCCGGGTGGCACGCGCTTATCGATCAATCCTGTAGCAAAACCTTCACTCTCAGCACGGGCGCTAATATACCAGCAATTGGCCTGGGAACTTGGCAATCAAAGGTGAGTAAGCCAGTTCCTAGATTCCTCTGGTCCCTCGACTGATGCATCCATATCTAGCCCAACGAAGTCCGTGACGCCGTCAAGGTCGCCCTTCAAAAGGGCTACCGGCACATTGACACTGCCTTGGCATACGGGAATGAGAAAGAAGTTGGTCAAGGGATCAAGGACAGCGGCGTCCCTCGCAAAGAGATCTGGTTGACAACTAAGCTTGACAACGCTTGGCATCACCGGGTTACCGATGGCATTGATACGTCGTTGAAGGACTTGGGGACCGACTATGTGGACCTCTACCTAATGGTAAGAATATAATGGAATGCGGATGCTGCGAAGAGCTTACAGAGCTCTAGCACTGGCCTTCATCGACAGATCCCAAGGACGTAAAGAAGCATCTCCCCGATTGGGACTTTATCAAGACATGGTAAATCCCCCCCCATCGGTCTTAGGAACCCAAGCTCAGTTTCTCAGGCAAGAAATGCAGAAGCTTCCGGAAACAGGAAAGGTTAAAAACATTGGCGTCTCCAATTTCGGAATCAAAAACCTTGAGAAACTGCTTAACCACCCTTCGTGCAAGATTGTACCAGCCGTAAACCAGATTGAACTCCATCCAAACAACCCATCCCCAAAGCTAGTGGCATACTGCAAGGAAAAGAACATCCATTGTACGGGCTACAGTTGTCTTGGATCAACAGACTCTCCGCTTTATAGAGACCCGACATTACTGAAGATGGCAGAGAAGATCGGCAAGACGCCTCAACAGAGTAAGCACTGAAGCTACCTCGCGGAAGTTGTATCGCTAAGAGCTTTATAGTCTTGCTAGCGTGGGGCATTCAAAAAGGATGGTCCGTGATTCCCAAATCAGTGACCCAGGCCAGGATCGAGAAGAATTTTGAACTGGACGGTTGGAGTCTATCGTCGGAAGAAGTTCATGAGCTCGACAACCTAAAAGATAGATTCAAGGTTTGCGGAGATGCTTGGCTACCTGTCAAGGTATTCTTCGGAGATGATTAATAAAGATCTCGCAATAACGTGTTTCGAAACGATCCCCACTATCTACACGGCTATTTCTTCGCAATGGCAATCCACGCAGTAAAACCTTTCAGCCCCAGCCTTCCTCCTGCCTCGTCAGCCAAAAACCTTTCTTTCTGCTCCGTCAAAATTTTCGTCAACGCATTGGGCACTTCTTTCTTCTCGGTTTCCTCCCAGCCCTTCGTCATCGGCCCCAAATTCTCCTCCATTGTCCCCACCATCCCCTCAACCCCCCCATCGGCCCACGCTACACTCTCCCTTTCCTCAACCCTAACATTCCCCTCTTCAAATCCCCCCTTCACCAACACCCCCACGACCTTCTCCTTCCTCTCCCACTCCGCCATCCCTCCCATCGAAAACAACTCCTTCCCCGTCGGTCTCACAGCCTTCTGCACCTCATGCAGCAGCGGCAACCAACCCACACATTTCCAACTCGTCACCACGGCCGTTCCGCCAGCCTTCAGCGTGCGGAATATCTCGCGAGCGCCTTTTACCGCGTCCGGGAACAAAGCAATCCCGAAATTCGTCACTGAGATGTCAAACATGCCTTCTTCAAACCCTAACCCGCATCCATCCATCACGGCCGCCTCGACCCTGTCCCCCCATCCTTCCGCCTTAAGCATCTCACCAACCACAGCGATCATATCCGCAGAATTATCCACCGCATCAACCCTCGCCTCGGGGTACTGCGCCAATAGCGTGGAAATCAGAACACCAGGGCCGCAGGCGTTATCGAGGATCTTAGCATTGGGGCTAAGGGGTGGGAGGAGGGTGAGAGCGTAGGCTCCGATGCTGGTGGTGACGCCGCCGACGCGGCGGGAGTAGGCGGAGGCGGAGGAGCCGGTGAATCTGAAGAGTTCTTTTGGGGTAGGGGCAGGGGTGGACATTTTGGGTGTGGTCGGGTTGGTTGATGGTTGAGGTTTCAGGCAAAGTGTTTGGGGGGTTTAAGTAGTAGAGATGGAAGGAGGTGTTTGTAGAAAATGGGAATTCCGAACAAGTGTAGAAAGAGACTTATATACCGCTTCGATATAAGCCAATTCTCCGCAGACACCATCAGACAAATGGAGGAGGGAACATTCTCGGAGACTTTTCGCTCCCATATCTCGGAACGATTAGACACGCAGAGTGCGACTTGAACACAAAGCGAGCGCAGCCTGGAGACTTTTCCAGTGAACGCCGATGCCTAAAGGGGTTCTGCTGGTTGCTTAGTGAGACGAACAGGAAACGAGGCGAGGGAGTGAGATTGAGCAACGCATCTCGTCCGAGGGTTCCTGTGGATAATAACGAGCTTTGGGTAGCCTTTCAGAACCCTTTCATCATCATCATCATCACAATGTGTACGTATAGAACGGCATGTTGTGCAGTATACTAAAGTATTGATAGGTGCTATACGAGTAGATGAGTAATAAACAATCTGACACAGGGGAGATATTGAAGGATTCATAAATCCGTCGTATCCCCGGTCACCCTCGGGATTGGGGCTGAGTACTCCATACGGAAGTACAAGGTGCCTTTCCCTTTGAACCAACCATAATCAGCCAAACTAGATGATTTGTCAGCGAGCCTCGGCTAGACTTACAGCTCCAAGATTGATGAAACATCGAACGCCGCACTGAGTCTGACCCAAATGTTCAAGACTGAAGACAGTGAGCCAATGACGGTGATGAAACGCGTGTTGGCTGACGGAGGTCGATCTCTGATGTCGTCTCTGAACGACATGACTCCCAGTCTCCCACAAGGAACAGCATCCCTCTGCCGGCCTGACGAAGGTCCCGGCAAGAGGGCTCTCGATAATCATCGTGCCATCTTGAAGCCTCATCGTTCATTTCTTTGATCTATATGTATCTTCTGGTAACACAGTCACTCATTCTTGCTTGTTCTTCCTTTTCGTCTTCTTTTGATTTAGAGGGAGAGGTATAGCTCGTTCGGTTATGTTTCAAGCTCATTGATGCTCTTGTGTCCCTCCTTTCGGTGCTATTGCTACAGCATTTACAGCATTATGCGAATACCATGGCTGACCCAATCTACACTTTATGCATTTGTCGCTCTAGCTACCATCCGACTCGTCAATGGTCAGTTGTACCTCCTCGAACGAGAGCAATGATCCAGAATGTTCACCTAACCAAAATTCAAGGGCAGGGATTTATGCAAGAACATGCGGGTGATTCGCAACCACTCACACTCTCACGGCCATCTTCCACTCCGTCGACAACATCTTTGCCTCCCTCTATTCCCTATCCTATGCCAAACAATACAAAACTGTCGGGAACCGCTCCTCTCAGCGGATCTGGGGTGCTCAGCAATGGAGGACTCCCTGGATATGCTTCCATTACAACGGGGACAGCACCGCCAGCAAATCAAAGTAGCTCCGGGTATGATCCTGCAGCGCCAATGCCTGCCAGTTGGTCGTCCGAGATATTGGCATCGGAAATATCGGCTTCGGGGTGGGCGACAAAACCAGCTTGTACCGCAAGTTGGCGCTCACGTCTTGCTGCCAACAATGGAACGGTAGTGACCACTCAGTCCTGGCGCTATACGGCAGCGCTGAACAGTACCGCAACCACTTGGCTCGGTGTCAACATGCCCGTTACGGGCCCCACGACGACTGTCTTCGCTCCCGGGGCGGCTACATATACAATTGGCGACGATGATGTCTGCTGCGGTCAATGCCGAGTCCGGTATCCGCTTGTCCGAGTATATTACTGGCCCGTGAATTCTACCAACACATGGTGCATGAGCTTGAACCCTCCTACAGTTGCCTTTTCCGACGGCCCTGCAACATCAAGCATCCTTTTCGCTCAACCGCAATCGAGTAAATCCCTGGGGCTGCCCACGTTAACATCGAGTACCGACACGATACCTACTGATTTGCCAAAATTGCCTACCTTGTCTTCATCTGGAAGTGATGCGGCGGCTCCTGGCGGGTTGCCTACTTTGTCTCACTCTCTGAATTCCGCTACTGAGGTAGGGTTGACTGGTTTGCCGAAATTATCTTCGTCGTCCTTTTCATCCTTGAACACTGCCACGGAAACTGTTCCAGCAGGTCTGCCGAAATTGACTCCTCGCGATATATCGCATGTAACACCTGCGCCATCCTTGCCATCTTTACCCGCTGAATTGCTTCGTGCACGCTCTGTTATACCATTGAATCATTCACAGGTCTATGCGGTTGGGCCGGATGGGTTTGTCTTGTACGGTGAAATTATCGTTTATATTGGCTAATTACCTGCTAACGTAACACAGTACCTCACCTTCTGTATACGTGGTCATCAGCACCATCTTTGCTTGGGACAAGTGTCAGCAGAAGGTTGGCGATGTCCATACCTCTCTCACCATTTCTTTTGCTCAAGATGAACTCTCAACAATTGATGGAATTTCCGGCGAAACCATGTCCTTCAACTTCGCCGATTTGCCGTGCCCCCCATCAAGCTACGCGTACGATAGCACAGTCCCCAATCCCGTAGTGGGAAACTCCAAGCTTCTGGCAGAGCTCGTTCATACCTATCATCCCGTCATCATAGTACCCACGGCGTCGATCAGGGGGCTTGATCCAGCTTGGAAAAGCTGCGCCATTGTTGACGTGGGAAATGGATATGATCCTCCGAGACCGATGACACCAGCTACGGGACTGTGGGATAATTCGAATTCAAGTGTTGGAGATCCGGGAGCAACTCCAACGCCGGCGCCTCAGCCTTCTCCCTCGACTCCAACCCCTACGTCAAATACACCACCGCCTCCGCCAACTTCTTCTGCTCTGGTGATACCGGCGAACCTTCCCACTTCAAAAGGTGGAGATCCAGCTTTGCCTACTTCCTCTCCCGTAGCGCCGGCAAACCCCCCGACATCGAATGGAGGAAATCCGGCTCACTCTCTGGAACCCTCTCCCACGACGTCAGTCCTTAACAATCCTCTGGCTCATTCGTCCGTCCCGGGACTAGGAGTACCGGAAACTCTTCAATCCGCTTCATCGTCATCTCCCCAAGCTGTGCCGGTGATTCAACCAGCTTCAAACACTGGGAAACCGGCTTCTCCGATACATACTTCCCGAGCCGCGCCTGCGGATCCGTCAACTACTTCTCCGAACCCAGCACCAGCCACACCAGCGGATCCTCCAGCCCCCAACAGCGAAAACTCCGCTGTGACCAGCTCTCCTTTGGTCGTAGGTGGCTTAACCCTTACGCCTGCTCAGCCATCCGCAGCCCCTGTCGTGCCCGTCCAATCGCAATCGCAACCGCAGCCGCAATCCAATGCTGCACCAGTGATTGTAGGCAGCTTGACCTTTTCTCCAGCCAACCCAAACCCTACTCCAGCCCAATCCTCACCTGTTCCAGCACAACCACCTTCTACGCCTAGTGTTGCTGGCAGCTTCACTTTTAATCCATCTCAACCAGTAGCCTCGCCCGCGCCTTCAAACCCGGCCCCGGTGACTGCTGGTGGGCTGACATTCTTTCCAGTGCAGCCCGCGAGTAATCCTTCACCTGTACAGCCCAACCCGATATACGGCCAGTCAGACGGCCCTGCTTCCATAGCTGCTCAACCAAATTCCGCGCCTGGTCAAACGAATGCTGCGCCTGGTCAATCCAACCCTGCAACTGTTCAGCCAAAAGTTCCGTCTGATAATCCTGCACCTGGAAACCCTACGTCTAGCCAACCAAATCTGCCTTGGCAATCGAACCCAGGCCAACAGAGCTTTGCGCCTGCTCAATCCAACCCATCTACGCCTTTGGCTGTAGGAGGCCTAACGTTCGCCACTGTATCTCCGGCTACAGCCCCTCTAGTACAGGGTGGCCACACAATAACCCCCGTACAACCAAACGTTCCAACGACCGTACCGCAGATTTCTGTGAGCGGCCAAACCGTTCAAGCTGTCTCTCCAGGCGCATCCGAAGTCATAATCGGTACTGGGACTGTCTCAGTTGGTTCTCCGCCAGTAGTCATAGGAGGAACATCAGTCTCTTTGGGAGTATCGAGTATCGTAATTGGCTCCAGTACTATGCCACTGCAAGTTTCGTCTGCTGCACAACTAGCGCCTGCGCCTGCGTCAGTCTTCACAGTAGGTAGTGGGACATTTAGTGGTAATCCAGCAGCTATTTCAATTGGTGGGACAGTCCTATCGCAAGGGGCTCCGGGTATACTCATATCTAATACTCCGGTATCGTTAGGACCATCGGGCTTGATTGTAGGGACGAGCACAGTACCAATACAGAATCCTCCGTCGATAGCAAATAGCCCTTCACCAGTCGTAACGATTGGAAGCAAAACATATAGTGCCAACCCAACCGCATTTTCCGTGGGCGGAACAGTGCTTTCTCAAGGGGCTCCTGGGATCACTGTCTCAAATACGCCGGTCTCTCTAGGACCTTCAGGGTTAGTCATAGGCACGAGTACTTTTCCACTACAGACGCCTCCGCAAACTGCAAATCCCCCTCTACCGCTTATCACAATTGGAAGTCAAACACTTATCGCTAATCCAACAGCCTTCTCGGTGGCTGGAACTATTCTCTCTCAAGGGGCTCCTGCCATTACTGTCTCGAATACACCAATCTCTCTGGGGCCGTCTGGTCTGGTAATCGGCGCAAGTACAATAGAAATATCAACTGCCAGTACGCCTTCATTCCCGGCATCCGGAGTAGAGAACTCTCCACCCAATCCTTCGGTCTTTTCCGTTGGGGGCACGACAATATTTTCTAGTGGACCTGGAGTTACTATTTCAGGTACTCCGGTTTCTTTGGGCCCATCTGGCCTGATCGTAGGCACCGGCGTCATGCCTCTACCATCGCAATCCATTGCCAATGGTGGTCAAGCTCCCGGCTCTGCCCCTTCGGTATATTCAGTCGCTGGTACTGCTCTTACTCAGGGTGGGTCTGCCATCACACTATCGGGCACACAGATATCGCTTGGCCCCTCGGGTCTTGTCGTTGGAAGCAACACTGTCGCTCTGTCTTCTACTGCTCCTGGTACCAATGGCCAAATTACCGCTGCGGGTCCTTCTGTGTACTCGATTGGAGGTGTGGCTCTCACTCAGGGTGGACCAGCCATAACGATATCAGGTACGAAGATATCTATGGGTCCATCCAATGTCGTCATTGGTTCTAGCACAGTCAACCTACCTTCATCCTCCATCTACACAGCTGCTGGTCAGACGTTTGCGCCCAATCCCACTAGCGTTTCAATAGCTGGTACCACTCTTACTCCTGGTGGTCCAGGAGTCACAATATCAGGGACGCCGATCTATTTAGGTACGTCCCAGCTTGCCATTGGAAGTAGCACTATCGCAATACCATCCGTCTTACCCTCGCCTACATTTATTATTGTGGCTGGTCAGAGCTTGACAGTCAATCCGACCGGGTTCTCGATAGCAGGTACAACACTTACACCAGGAGGGCCAGGCATCACCATCTCAGGGACACCTGTATCTCTCGGTACATCTCAGCTTGCTATTGGGACCAGTACGATTGCATTGTCATCATCATTGCCCTTGTCTTCTGTTCTCACGGCAGCTGGTCAAATCTTTACCGCAAATCCGACTGGTTTTCCTATTGCAGGCACGACTCTCACACCCGGTGGCTCAGGAATCACAATATCCGGTACGCCAATCTCTCTGGGTTCCTCTGACCTCGTCATCGGCACCACGACAATAACGTTGCCTTCCAGGGCTTCCATGTTTACCGTCGACGGCGAAGCTTTCACAGCGACCCTCAGTGGCCTTGCCATAGACGGGAAAACAATCTCCCCCGGAGGCGCTGGCATAACTGTCTCTGGCACTCCAATATCACTAGGAACTTCAGCACTGGTGATTGGTACCAGTACAATGCCGTTGTCTTGGAGCAGTCTCACCCAACTACCCTCTGTCGTATCCGACTCTGGTTCCATCACACCTAGCTCCACGGCAACGTCAACATCTGCAAACAAGCCGACGTCAACCACTCATGTTGGCTTAGTTGGAAAGACTGAGTCACCAAGGATAACGAACTTACTGCACATAATGATTGCATCCGGGATAATTTTGGCGTTCCTTTAGCGATACCATACCAAGAGGGGAACATAGAACATCATAATAGCCGGGAAGCACTGTGTATACCTTCAAGTTTGTATAAACTAGTACATCTGAGCTGTTAGTCTTGGCATAGCGGCGGTAACGAAAAGCTTTGCAAATTTCATTTCATAGTCGCTATTAGAACGAAGATGGGTGAATGCTTGCCCTATTCTGGCTACCATCCTCACTCACAGCCAGCCCAATCACTCGCGCAGACAATGCGATCTACGCTTCTTGAACCGCCCCCTTCGCAGACGCGCCAGCGCTATCGGCGCCAAACGCTCTCATTCCCGCCCTTCCGTAAAAATGCACTTACGACTTCCATCAGATAGACCCCCTCCCCCCCCACGTCTCCAGTGCTAGCTCCTTCCCATCTGCCACGACCATCCAGCCCCAATACCGGGGATTGGATGTTTCGTTTGTTGTTGTTATTATTGTTGCTTTGGGCATCTTTGAAGCGTTGGGTAGGGTATCGAGAGCTTTGCACTATAAAAATAGAACTGGTGCAGGCTGGGTGTTGAGAGGCTTTTATCTTAGATCTGGCTTGGCAGAATAAAAATCCGTTGCTGTCTGGGTCGATGATGATGCTAGTAGGGCTGTTCGCTATCTTTGGGGGTTTTTTCGAGCGCTGCGCTGCTCTGCGCTGCCTTAACATCTTTCAAAAAATACCTTAAATAATGACAGTCATGCAAGATTAAAAAAAGAAAATCAAGCAAGCATATAAGAAAAAGAAGAAGAAGTGAAACATATTCAAGTATTTCAACATCTCTCACTTCAACCTCATACCTTTCAAACATTGTCTCAATCATCAGTACATTCTCTCATTTCTTTCATTCTCTCACTCTCATCTTTTCATTCATCAAAACTCTCAACCACAAGTTCGTCACGCAACTCTTTACTCTCTGTTTCACTCTTCAAAGAAAGTTTTGCTGGTTCAAAAGACATGATGATTAATAGAGCACAGTGTGGTAAATTTCAATATCAAGAGAGCATCAAGCTAATTAAGTGACAAAATAGCGCTGTCGATCATGCTTAATGAAAAGAAGAAGAAAATTCAAAGAATTGCGTTGATGAGATGATTAACCAGTTCAACATGATGGCGCTTTAGGAAGCGCGAAACCCATTCTTTCCCTATGTCTTTACCGCAGATCTCGCTGACAAAATTTCGAATCATTTGCCTGCTAGATGGTAGGGCACGTGTACATAAGCGATCTATGTATTCGACTAGAAATTTTTCTTGCTGATCGTTGAGGTTTCGTTGGTTCTGGTACTGAGTTTCGCGGGGTGCGGTAACGCCGCGATATCGTCTGAAAAGGGTAGAACGGTCAGATTCAAATTTCCTAGCTGTTTTGATGATATTGATTTGATCGCCTGATTCTAGCGAAGCCAGGGAGGCCAAAGCTGCATCAATTGAGCTCATATTGAGGAAGATATAGGTGGTGGAAGTTGGGTCCGTGCAGCAGATGACGTATCCGTGCCCCACCCTAAGCTCATAATTCGCTTAAAGGCACTGAGTTGTTGCCTTAGGCAACGAATTGCACCATTTCTTTCTCCTCCAGCACCTCTCCCAGACAGTGTTGACTATCGTCGCTGGAATGCCTTACTCAGACGACCAAGTTGCCGATCATAGCTATGTCGGAGCCTTTGATCCTGGAAATTTCTCAGGCTCTCAACTCGTCCCAGGTCCCTTGCGTCCTCTGGGGTCATTTCCTGCTGAATGTCCATGGAGTACCTTCAATGAATAGTGTAAGATCTCTTCTGAGTATGGTATGGAATGATACTAGAACCTAGCTAAATTATCACAAGTCCATCGACTTCATCATTCGAGATGACTGTCTTCATGTCAGTGAGAAGGTTCTCAGGCAGATCGAGAAACTGGTGCCGTGTCCCAACCAAACTTCCTGCGAAACAATCAGCCTAGACAGGCCTACGCCGTCCCCAGCTTTGCACATGCATATCAAGGATACAGAAGACGTTACAGTGGGGTTATATTTACAATCCGACACGATCTGGTTCTTACCAGCGCTGGAGAGCTTGCTGCTCTCCGCCTGTAACGTGGAACTTCCTTCGCCTTACGTTCTGGCGTCTGATCAGACCGTTCTCCCACCATGGCGTCCGGCGCGCGGATCTGGTTTCTTCAAGTCGAATCGATATCCTGTCATCGTTCTTAAATCTCACATGTTACTGGAGGCTTTCATGCGTCTATATGTGCGTGATTTAAACAAGCGTATTGGTTTATTTGCACTTGCTATGGTTGACTATATGATGATGTATGTTGAAGAAGATGGATTCTTGGATGCACAACTGCTTCCAGAGCCGTTGAAAACGTCTTATGAAAACTTGAAGAAGGGAAGGAAGCCAGTCCGTCAGTGGTCAAAGGAGTTAGTAGAGGCTCTTGGCACATCGGGGCAGGGCTTCTGAGGATTGTAAATCGCCTGGAAGGCACTTTACCTCGAAGCTCGCCGCAGATTAGGCGAGTCCGACGGTTTTGTTTTTATTTGCAAGGTGTTCTCATTAGGCACTGTAGCTCAGTTGCTGATGCACACACAAGGCCTCCACAGTCCGGCGTCCGCTGTGCGGCGCACAGAGGACTTCAATATCACTTCCCCAAAGTCTAAATCTCCTTGGGAAGTATTTTGACCTCATGTTCATACATCCACGGTCTTTGATCCATCGAATCCCTCTGCCTGAGCAAAATAGTAGCCCCTTTGGTTCGCCAACAGTCTGATGTTACTGACGCCCTCATTACGAGGCACGGTAAAATCACAATTGAAGTGCGTATGCCCGAAAGCCCAGAGCCTGACGCTGGGACTTTTGAAGCAGATCTCCTCCGATAAATCACTGGAGAAGGCGCTGGAGATCGGACTTTTAGCATGCTTTGCATCAAGCGAGCGGGAATCTGTTGTCGGGTTCCAGTGTGAAAGTATCACAATCTTGATTCCAGGGGTGTGCTTAAGCTCCGAGACCTGTACATTGAGCCAAGCCAGATCCCTCTCGTGTGCCCTGTTGTGAGCCTCAACATCCCAATCGTCGGTACAAAAGAAATCATTTAGCCCAACACTGACATCCTTATTACGCTCAGGCGGAATCGCCGAGAAGAGACTACAGCCTAAGATCACGATATTTGTCTCCGGGATTCGAAACCTTCTGCGCTCGAGCAGGACAAACTCTCCAAGCCCCGCCTTTCCACGTACATGTTCCTCAAAAGCACGGAGAAAGCCAAGAGTCTCAGTCCAATTGGAATGGTACGCTTCGTGGTTGCCAGGCACGAAGAAAACTGCCTGAAACTGCCGGAGCTGTTGCGTAAGAAAAGCAAGACATTCATCCTTGTGCGAGACGATGTTACCTATGTCGCCAAGCAGAGCAAGGTAGGGTGCCTTAGCCTCGATTTCGAAGATGTCGTAGGCTTTGGGGGATTCGAGATGAAGGTCAGAGAGTATTTGGATCTTCATGATCGTAGAATTGGTAAGGTATGGCGGAGGGAATCAGAACCGCGATCTCGATCTTCCGATATCCTGGTATTCAGAGAACTAATCGATATTGCAATTGGACTTAGTATCCTTTCTGATGCCCGACTCACAGTAAATTTCTGAGAAGTTATGTCTTTCTAGGTTCAGTCCTTCGATTCTAGGCTTACCAAGTAACTCTTTGAGCGTTTGATTCTTCTAGCAAAAGAATCGATCACGGCATGGTCGCCAACTGAAAATCCTACTATTGGTTCCTACAATTTAGGTTGCAAAAGGATAATGAATTCTCTGAGCTACAGCCGAGTATTTGACCCTTCTCCGCTGACTAATATGGTTCGGCTATTTCCGCCTCTATCACCGACGAGCTCATACCCGCGGATAGCCGCGCGCTACCCAAGCCCATTCTCCAAGCAACGATTAATACTGTTAATCAAGCTCCCTCACTCATCCATGCACAAATAATATGGACAAGCCAAGAGGCCAAGGCATGTCCCCAAATCCCGACCTTCAAACGGACTCCGCTGAGGCTGAACCAATCCAGATGTCCTCAAAACCCTAACCGACAACGACTCAATCTCCCGCGGTACCGTCTTCAGCCATAGCGGCAACATACTCGCTGAGACAGTCGATAACTCTGTACGTTTCCCCCAGAACTACCAAATGCATTTGCTTCATAATCAGTAAAGGGTCCCTAAGAACTTAGCCGTCACCGTATCTGCAAGAATCTTTTCAAAAATCTTCTATATATCAATTCTTTCTCTAACAAGTTCTGGTATCTCGCTCTACAGATCACAAAACAAGAAGCCGACCGCATAATCCGATTTCTCGTCAGCAGAGAGCTAGCCGAGTCGAAACGCATGCGAGTGTTTGGCGGCGAATTTGCTGTGCAATGGTTTGACTACCCCCGGAGTTTGAGATGTCAGACCGTGCGTTCCCTCATCTTGTTCCATTCCTCGTATCCATGAATGAAGGAACTTTCCGAAAGTGCCCTAGAGGTGGGGAGGGGGACCTAATGGTGGATGCTGATATGTGAGAGATAGAACACCGGAGAGGACGGCTTCATAGTGTGGGGAGCAGATGAGTATATCTTTGTCGGATGGTATGAGATCGATGTGCATGAGGATGACGCGTATGCGGCTATTGAGACTGCGGCTGAGACGTTGAATTGAAATCCGACTTTTACCGGGAGGAATCGTTAAAGTGGCCAAGTTGGTCTCAATGGTTTTGCTTTGAAGTATTCGGAAAGGCTGGGTCTATTAACATGTTTCAATATCCGGGGTATCTTGGTCTATTCTGTAACGCTGATTTCCGCTCCGTTCATGAGAACCTCGGAAACCATGGTCATCTCGTCTCCCCTCCAACGCTAGCTGATCCCATATACCACCAGTCAATACCGATCACATTATATCTATTGCTAACTATGATAGCGAAGGCACAATAACCGAGGTAAGAAAAGGCGTACAATCAACGCACATCCTCTCCACCCTCATCCGCTTCCTCATACGGCTTCACCATCCTTTAATTTTCCCGCGCCACCCAAAGTCTTCTCATCATTCACGTTATTAATCTCAGGTGCCCAGGAGTGATCCGCTTTATGCACCGGCCAACCCGGATTTGAGATGAACCACTGATCGATCTATTCGAGACTTTTGCCCACTGTCTCGTCAATCAGGTAATAAACAATTGGCACGAAGGCTGCGTTGAGGATTGCGTAGATTATTTACAGGCCCCAGTGAAGGTAGTGCATGCCAATGGACGTGGTCTGCACGACAACGTAGTTTAACAGCCAGTCCATCGCAGTTGCGAGAGCGGCGCCTTTGGTCCGCATGCTGAGGGAGCTGACTTCTGCGGGGAAGAGCCAGGGGATTGACACCCAGCCGATTGAAGGCGAGGGGGTATAGCGATATGCAGACAGTGGCCAATAGACCAGGGATAAGTTTTGCGCCATCGTCGCCTCCAATTTCCGTTTTGATGGCGATGCCGAGGAAAGCGACTGCTTGGGCAGCGGCCATAGACATGCGAAGGGGTCTTCGGCCTAACATCTCGATGAAGACTAAAGAGGCTGCGGTTGCGAGCATGTAGCATACAGCATTGCCGGTAGCCAATAGACGTGAGGCAAGTTTGGATAAGCCTACACTTTTGTGTAGTGTTAGTGAAAGATAATATCACAGAACGTTAATATTTGTGACTTGCTGGCTAACGAAGGTTAAGTCGGCACTTCGAAACGGCAAAGGTGGTTGCGTACCAGACTTGGAGGAGCATCCCCAGCAACATACGCCTGGTCGCTTGACCACCTCTGAGGATCTGGGACCATGAAGCCTGCTCGGCCATTTATTGACGTACAGAATTCCTAATCTTCAAGAACGCAGCATCACTTTTTTCTCCGTCGAGACTAGTCTAGCGCATTCTTCGCTTCTACTTCTCTTCCTCTAGCAAGTAGCCATCGTGGCGACTCAGGCAACATAGGTATCATGGCAAGGATAATAAAAACGAAAATAAGTTGAATGTCGAGGGAAAACCGCCACTGAGCCCTTGGTAGTGAGGCCGCTGAACGCCAGAGTGATGATATTCGACACGACAAAGCCTAGCACATTGACCACCATCTCCTTGACCACAGCTTTGCCTTTGGCGCTTTGATGCGAAGTTTCCACATGCCATACTGGAGCCGTAGCGGTGTTGCCGCCGTTACCAACACCGGCTATGAACCGACCCCATAAAAAATGATTCATCGAAGACGCGGAAGTCTGAATCAAGATACTAATCGCCATGATAACAGTAAAAATAATGAGCATGCGCTTTCGGCCCAGCCATTCGCCAACAAGCAGCGCAGCCAAGGCACCAGCAAAACATCTTAAATCGTAGATACTCGTCACGAAACCCGTAAGTGACAGCGAGGGACGATGGAAGTACTCTTGGAATTCATGGCCAACGATGATGCCGCCAAAGACGCCTTGTTCGTAGCCCAAAAAGCACATTACCGTTCCAGCGGCAACCGAAATAGCCGTATGCAATTTTTACCCTTCAAAGACGTGATATAGTCTACGACTACCATACTTGGCCTCTACGTATCTAGATTAGGAGATCAGGAGGGAAGACCCGGGAGAAGCTTCGTCTTCGATGTCGAGAGGTTGATATGACATTTCAAAGATGTATTACAAGAGGTAACTCGCGTGCGATGTAAAGGTGGAGTATACTTGTCCTAGAGTTCTTCATTGCTGTTGCTGTTTCATAATCTGGTGGCGTTGCCGTGTGTGTGACCCCAAATATTGATGAACGATCCTCGTGATGGTGAATTTTAAAAAGGAAATAAAGAGCAAGAAGGCCGAAAGGTCAAGGAGACTTGAAACCTCTCGGTAGAAGCCGAAAGCAGCATAGCGTTCCCGCTTCCCGTATCAGGCTAGCCGGATGTGCATCAGCCAAAAACCCACTTTTATTCCCGATTCAGCCAAGTCTGCATCGCATCTCTGCTTCTCCAGTCGCGCGTCTGACGGTGTTATGGGGAGATGTTCCCATAAACAGGTGAGAGAACTTCATGCTATAGTGAAGCAGCTGCGTGGTGTACTGCAAAGTGTTGAGCCCCACGTGCCCGTTGATCGAAGATCTTTGTTGCTGTTGTTCAGTAAAGACTACGGGGGCTTTGAAAATACGCATCTCAATTGTCTCAATGTTGTTGAGCTGTCAGAACCAGGCAGTAAGTACATGAAGCTGTGGGTAGTGCTGGCGAAACTCGCAAAAGGTTCAAAGTTACGAAGTCATTGAGAACGGTTCGCTAGGCTCCATGCCAGTCTACAAAGTATTGTCGACACGGCCCGTAACATTCGTCAATCCTCCGGGAACCGACAATGTCGGCACCCAAGTCCGATTACTGGCTGACGCAGCACTTTGACTCGCTGTTGATATCCCACTAGCAGCCATCGCCTGGCCAATATCCATGGTCCCATTGGCCGCCAGCGCCTTAGCTATAGCATCCACCTGGGCAGGCGTTGGTGCATGACGAGTAAGATCCATAAGCTCCAGGAGCTCCTGCAGCGCGATCGACCTCGCTACTGGGTCGGGAGAATTGCGGAGGATGTGGGTCTTTGCATAGATTGAGTTTTCTGCGTAGACGACGATCTCGAGCTTGTCTTCTAGGCCTATGTGCGAGCTGTCAGATATAGGTTTTGGACAACGTGAAGGGATGGGATCTCAGACCATTCTTGATGACAATCCCGCCGTAGCCTTGTTGTTGAACGCATATGCGATTGATGTTCCGCACAGGTCCCCAGATCTGACTCCAGTATGCCTTGTCGTGAGGTATATCTGAGAACGATGTTGCTAAAATCACTTGAACTGTGCAGCCACCTATAGGTATCCAAGACTCAATAGGTAAATCTCCAAATCGAACAAAACTTGACACAATGTGTAGAGTACTAACCGACAGTCCTTTCGTACGGCAGCTTCACATTTTCCATTGAAACATTACGATCGCTCTCCCGGACATAAAAATTTCGCAAAATCGGACTTTGCCGAGGGTCTCTAGGTATCAAGGCGGCCGCAGCAAGGCAATCGCTGACAGGAGGCTTCCCAAGAGTAGGTGGACATACCGGGTCCACCGGAACTGGTACGGGTGGAACCGGATTCGGCGGCGCGACGGGCTTCGGAGGACCAAGTAAGGAATATGGGATAGGCGCCGGCGATGATTGAGTCAACGTTGTTGAGCTGGCCACTTGCAGCGGAGAGGAAAGAACACCAGCAAGCAAGGAAAGAAGCAGTGTCAGCCTTGGAGTTTCAGCAAATATCATAACATATTGACAACGCATCTTCAAGAAGTCGATGAGGCAGACTTGAGAATATACAAAAACAATTCTCCTTCGCTGCCCCATGCGGCGCCATATGTACTCTTCGGCTCAACGATGACGGACTCCAATTCTAGCACGAGACTGATCTCCCACGCGCAGCGTATTATTCGAGCGCTCAGGCATTTCGTAGCCTAAATATCGCCTAATTGGTGCACGACCAAGCGCTCTATGCGCATACAATACCCTTTAACCGCAAAAGAGAACCGGGCGACTTCTGATGTGCCAACCTCAATCTTGGCTGTCATGCCTTCAGAGGTTACTACACTTGCCAAAGTGCCATGATAATCGCCAATCTAGACATTTATTAAGCTTGATACAAACAGTACAGGCAATGGAATGCCTGGGAGAGGTGACGGGCGGGAGGTTACTGTCTTTCGTATATTCGCACTCGCTAGAACATACATAGCTCGGCGCATAGCCGCTTGTAGTGATACCGTAATCCTTGATCAGACAAGGTCCGAAAGTAAACAGCGTTGGTTATTATGAAACCATTCGCGCAGTCTGATAACCACCCGGTCATTTTCGCTAAAATGTCAACACACTCGACGTTGGCCTATTCACGTAGGTATGGCATGTTCCAACAGACAGATGCGACACTGCACCACCAGCCTTCCTAGCAAAGAAGTGGAAACCCAAGTCTAGAGGATGCTCCCCGGCTATGATCCGGCCATATGTTTCCCCCAAGATTCGTATCTAGAGATTTCATCTACCAAAGGGAGAAAGCTGAACAAGGCACATGTACTTCATGCCTTGCCTATTTGCCCTTGCTCATACTGGGTATTTCCAAATACACCGAAGGAAAGTGCACGCCTGACATGGATTACCGGGGCAAGGCCAACTGCAACTGTCATATTTTGCCTTGGGTGATCGTCACGGATAGATTTGGCTCACAAACCCAACTAAGAGAAATTAGCAGCGCATTTTGAAGGCGCATCTATATATGGAAGCGATGACTTAACCCTAGCCCAACACCGAGATATTTACTTTGGCAATGGCTGGCGCAGCTCTATCATGCCAGACACAATAATATTCGACCCCACGTCAAGCGCATTGTTCAAGACGTTTCCGCTGAAGCAACCTATGTCAGCCAGGGACGGACGGAACCTCGAGTCCTCAGGAAGCTGAGATGTCCGATTTTTGATGTCATGGAATCACTTCTTGGAACTGCATGATCTGAAATATCGCGTAGAGGAAAGCTTTCTCCCGCGTACCATGAACACAAGCGACGATCCCGAACAAGCGCTGATGACCCGCATTCGACATGAGAATAGACGTGCGGTCGAAGATAGATCAGTCGCTCGAAATTCTTCCCTCTAAATCATTGAAAGGTAGACTTGATAGCTAGCCGCTGCTAGATTCTACACTTGTTGGGCTTCGTAGAGGATATCTTGAAATCGACATATCACAGATGCTTTGTATCACTAGCCAAGGATTCGGGTATTCTCGCCACGCATTGTGGATATTTTCTGTCTACAAGCGGGTTGACAGCTTTTTTCTTTACGCGGCGTCGGATGATCAACCACCGCACTTGCACAGTACAGGCGGCAGGAACGTAAGATATATAACAGATGGCCCTCAAAGGTCGCTTTATAGTCTTCCATCAAGCTTGACACCCCGCTTGGGAAACATTGGTTATGGTCCTTGCGTCTTGCCGTCTCATAGTAATCTTCCTGTGGATTATTGGTGTCGTGGCAGGAAACACAATCTCGGGTACGGCGGTCAATGATATTGTCTGGTGTGGACTATGGGCTGGACAACCTGTTGCACAGGATAAACCTGTCCCTCCTCATCAAATACCAACAGCAGACACGATTACGCGGCTTTTTGTTCAGCCTGAACTCCAAGCCCCACCCTTTGCACCACTGTCAATGCTAGCCCCGATAGTACAGCTACCAAAGATTTTTGGCCACGGTGCGCCCGCAGGTTTTCGAAAGCGAGGGCACTGATATTATGCTGATCTACTGCCAGGTCAATTTCGGCTTGCTTTGTTAAGCTATACTACCCATTCCGGTTCAATCCCTTTCACTTTCCCCATCGGTTACTCCACATGGTTCGATGTCGTAGCAGCTTTTGAGTCTCTCATGACTTTTTGCGTGCGACGAGGTACCGGTGGTGCAATTATCGTGCCTCGTAAGTAGCCAGCTTATGCCACGAATCCGACTTCCAAGCTTTGGGCTCTTAGAGAAACCCTAACAATCTCGTAGCGCTTCCCGGATTCACCCAGCCAAGTCTCGTGCTTTATGCATATACTCCAGGCTCTAGATTTGATAGCACTCTCATCACAACCAATGTCCGGCCTTGCGGAATCGACCCCAGGCTATTCCAGTTTCCATCCTTGATTTCAACCAACGATAGCGCTACTGCTTGTGTATCAGCACCATTGGAAACACCCGCCGGACATCCAAATGCTGTGGTCACATCTTGAATGTTAAGGAGCTACGGCGCTTGGTGGATGGTTCATCCAAAGCTGAATACTCACTCAACCAAACATTGTTATATGTACCTTCACATTATGTATAATCAGTACAGTCGAGTTCAATGTGCAATAACGACGGAAAGGTTGAGATTTCGCATTTCAGGACGAATTGATGCGAGAATATGCTGTGAATGTCGCCGGACTAGATCTGTCCAGCCTCACTCATTGTTTTGTGTTGCTTCACCGTCATATAAGACGGGCACGGCCAGAGTCAGAATAGACAAGAAGCAAGAGAAAGAAACATGACAAGATGTCAACTCCACATAGGACGTCAAGAGAATAGAAGGGTTGGTTCGCTTTTGGTGGTTTCATACTCGAGAGAATTACCAAAGCGTTTCTAAGAAGCCAATACGAGAAATGCAACTGAAAAGAGACCAACTCGTCGTTGGTGACGTGTCAACTTTAAAATTCGAAACGTCCCCATTGGAATTAGCGCTCGAAAATCGCTTTCGCAACAAATCCGTAAATATCATGAGTCCGAGCAGTGGTCGGCCGGGACGCGATAGACTCTTGGCCCATCTGTATCCCCCCACCCATCTTCGGCTTCCCCGGGCCTCCACTCGCTATATTTGTGGTCCTACTTGTCGTCTTTGGTCCTTGCTCTTATCACAAGTGTTGTATTAAGTCCATCGCGCGTATATCTAGCATGAGCGGGTTGTGGTAATGATAATATTCGGATTGGGCATCTGCATGGTGAGTGTAAAAGCACTCTTGCCACAGCCTCTAGCTTCCATAGTGTGCTTGCCCGCTCATCAAGGCCGTTTCGCCTTGTGCTACCTGTTATCCTCTGGAAGAGAGGCTTGCATCGGAGACGATGGGTTTCGACGAAAAGGTTTTTTCTGCGCTACACGCCGAAGGTGGTAGATGTCAGTCGCGTAAGGGCTGTTACTGAAAGGTTAGCTGCAGGTAATGAAGAAGAAGAGGAAGAGGAAGAAGAAGAAGCGAAAGGGTATGATGCTTGCTCGCAGTGACCACAAGGAATACTAGTTGCCGTTCGCGGAAATAATCCCGCGTTGAACCCTAACCCTAGACCGAGGCGTGATTTTGACGCGGCGTCGGTGAGCGTGGAGGGGTTGAAGGTAAACCATTTTCTGCAACTGTGAAAATTGATATGGTAAAGTTGCCTGATTAGTTGATTTCTACGACAGGATGTTTGAAGAATTCAAGCCCTTCGATATCGCTGTACAGCCAGTCCTTAACATCCATGGAATTCGAGGCGGTTCAGGACCACCGCTTCTGCTTCTCCACGGCTTTCCCCAAAGCCACCACATCTGGCACCTAATTGCCCCAAAGCTCACCAACGATTTCACTGTCATTGCGATCGATCTACGGGGCTATGGGGCCTCCTCCAAACCAATTGGTGATGAGCACCACAAGCTCTATGCCAAAAGCGCCATGGCCAAAGACTGCATCGATGTAATGGCGGACCTCGGATTCGATCAGTTCTACGTAGGCGCTCATGACCGTGGCGCTCGAGTCGCACATAAATTGTGTGTCGACTACCCTCAAGCTGTGCGCAAAGTCATCCTTGTAGACATCTGTCCTACCCTGGCCATGTACAACAAAACCGACCAAGAATTTGCCACGGCCTATTTTCACTGGTTTCTCCTCATTCAAGCCGCCCCATTCCCAGAAACAATTATCACTCACAGCCCCATGGCTTTTGCCGAAAGGTTCTTTGGGAGAGCTGGTATGGGTGTTTTCGACCACGAGTGTTTAGCTTATTATATCTCGATGCTTGCGAATCCCGAGGCTGTGCATGGCATGTGTGAAGATTATAGGGCAGGTGCCAGTATTGATATGGAGGAAGCAAGAAAAGATATCGAGGCTAACAGACTCGTAAAGTGTCCAGTTCGGGTGCTATGGGGGAAGAAGGGGGTTATCGAAAAGAGTTATGATGCCATCAGTGAGTGGAAGGAGGTGCATGCATCGGGAGAAGTTGATGGAAGGAGTGTTGATTGTGGACATTATATTCCGGAGGAGGCTCCTGATGTAGTTGTGAAGCACATCAAGGACTTCTTCGTCTAAGGAAAGACACGTTGAAGAACACTGATGCCATCAAGAATCTAAATTCATTTGTTGACGATGAAATATCAAGTTCAATTTGCGGCTACGCCGTTCGCAGCCCTCCACATCTCACAAGCAAGCGTTTCAAGTATAAGCACGGAAAAATAGCTAGACAATCGACCCCTCAATCCCCCTCAGTCACATTCATCTCCGCCAAGTACACTGCCAAACTCTCCGCCACGATAGCATCAACACCCACCTGACACTCGTTGCAAATATACTTCAACACCCACACCTCCATTTTCTTGGGGGTGCACGACTCGACATCATTGCAAAAGTCAAACTCACGGCGTTGACAATGGCCACAGTCGTATAGTATTTCAGAGTATTGACACATAGTTGCGATCTTTGAGCCAGAATCCGAGGATGATTGGGTCGTGGATAAAGTTCGTGATTTGAGCTGATGAGAAGTTGGGCTCTAGGTCTTGGGAATGTCGAAAACTAAAGATGAGATGAATGGTGAGGTATAACGGTTGGAGTCTTTAAGCTCATGGACGAAAGAAAGAAGGAGACTGTGATGAGACAAAGAAAAAGGAGACGTATCTCTTCTGGTGTAACAATGCTCTTGTTAGTTGGTCTTGTTAGTTTCAGGCGCTTCGGATGCAATTCCTCTTTCCTCTTGTTCAAGCAAAAATAACATTGCATTCCTTGTTCCAGAAGGCATGTCTCTCATAACGACGTCGATTATGCGATTAACATGTTGACTAAAGACTTGAACCTTGAATGCTCGGAGTCTGATTCTGAACATGAGCGCATTCTTAATTTCCTTGTTCCTGTTACCATCTTCTCTTCAGCTATTTACACTTCAGCCACCATTTCACCCTTGGGATATTGTCGCATAGATACTGAAGTACACCATGTCGCAAACAAAGTCCATCGGTTTATTATCTTCAAGGAAGCTCTTTATCGGGCGGCTTGAAATAGAAATAATCAAGGAACGTCAAGGGAAGTAGAGCGTGACAGGTCAGGCAGGAACATCGTCTTTGGCTGGTTGAAAGCCGACGTAAAACTATCAGTCAATGGAAAAGATCTCATTTTCAACGATTGTCGTTTCAACTTCACTCCCACATCGCCATCCTCGAAACAGTCTATCAAATTTGCCCCTCGCCATCAAGAAAAATGCTAAACAGGCTATCATTACCGGCAAGCTTGGGTCCGAGGATTCGTAAGATCGTTCGCGAAATAGTCGAGTCGTCCTGACTGGAGGCGTCGTAAAGGAAGGTCACGCGATCTTGCCAGCTCTTAGGCAGGTTAAACCTTGCATCTTGTTCGGGATAATTGACGGAGACGTAGATCTTATTGGCGACACAGCAAAAGTTCTGTTGACGAGCCATTGCATCTATCAAACAGATCTTGCTTCTTTCAAAGAAGTCACTTCACAAATATTTACGTTCATGCAGTCTTGGAAAGACATGTTGTCTACATCAGACCAGCGATCACCCCTCTGTAGTGTTTGCAAGCGACGACCCGTATTGTACATCTATCATTCTACGCTGATCAAATCTTCCTCCCACCGCTCGAATTCCCACCATATCAAATGTCGGTCGTTCGCCTATTTTCAATCGCGCTCAATATCTCAATCACATGCGAGTCAAGGATGGGTGAGAAGTTGATGGCGCATATTGAGGCTATAGGTGGTGCAATGTCGATTACAGAGATGTTAAGAGGTCGAACTATGTAAAGTACTTTCGCGGGTCACTAAGTCACTCAGAGTTGTAAAGAACATACAATCATCGAAGATCCATGCTGAAAATAGCGTACACAGATGCCATTACTTTCTCCCTCATCAAGTTCTATATTACGGCAGGTGCCTAATGCATTTATGCCGTGGCTCGAATTCTGTAAGGCGGACAATTACTACCGTGTGCCAGTAGTGAGATAAATCCTTGACATCGAGAGTCGATCGAGATGCATTTCATATTATGTTTGAGTCGACAGCACCAACTCGTAACCTTTCCACACTCGTGGATCGCCCTAGTGAACTTTTCGTAAATATTCTGAGACGAAATGGTCTGTTTCTGTAAATGTTCGAACGTTCTACATGATTTTGACATATGAGCTCTTTTGCCTGCTTTGTTCTGCTCGGAAGAGCCGAAAACGGTAAACCTCTGGGACCGTGAAAGCCGTGATGAGACAGACCCCCAAACCATCTATAGATTCCATTGGTTCCTAATGCTTATCTGAACCTCGCAATATCTATTCTCATGTCATTTCTTCAGATTATCCCTTAAGTCCGTAGACAGTCGGACTTTGTGCTAAGTCCGAACAGGGTCACCTTTAAGATGAGTGACATAACCGCGTCTATCATTTATTCTCATTCGAGTAGACTGATTGTAACAGCCCAATTGCGATAGTTGCTGCATCTCAAATGATGGCTAACCACTCTGAATTTGATCATACCACAAGTGCGCTCACGGTGGCAGCCGCCTTTACCTTGTCCATTAAGGGGCGAGTCTTCCTCATTACCGGTGTCTCTCTAGGCGGTATAGGTGGTGCTACTGCCAAAGCTCTTGCATCGCAATCCCCAAAGCTCCTCATTCTGACAGGCCGCACAAATGAGAAAGTGAACGCAGTCATCTCAGAGATTCAATCTGCTTTCCCAAAAGTTGCATGTCGATTTTTGCAGCTTGATCTGTCTTCTCAGTCTTCAGTCCGAAAGGCTGCCAGCGAAGTTCTTGCTTATGAGGAGCTGATTGATGTTCTGATCAACAACGCTGGCGTTGCCACTGTTATAAAGCGTACCCTCTCAGAAGACGGGATTGAAGTACAATTTGCAACCAACCACGTCGGCCACTTCCTATTCACGAATCTGATCATGCCGAAGCTCATCGCCGCTGCGAAGGCGTCTTCAACAGATTCTGTTCGGATCATAAACCTTTCCTCGAATGGCCATCGCTACAGCCCAGTCCGTTTCTCCGATATAAACTGGGAGAAGACAAAGGACGAAATTCCTGCAGATGAGTGGCCGGATTATGAATTCCTGAAGGCTAGAGTCACTGTCCCTAAAAGTCAGCCATATATCCCTATGGCAGCATACGGGGCGTCCAAGACAGCGAATATCCTCTTCACCGTCTCTCTAGACCAGAGACTGAAATCGCTCGGCATCCGAAGTTTGGCTGTGCATCCAGGGGTTATCAATACCGAGCTCATGCGTCATATGAGCCGAGAGGATGCCGAGGCTACACTGAAAAGACTGGCAGACTCATGGAAAACGCTGGAGCAAGGAGCTAGCACTACATTGGTTGCTGCGCTGGATCCGGGACTATTGTGCAAGGGGGAGAAGTTTTATATGAGCGACTGTCAATTCGCAGACGCGAAAGCCTGGGCGAGTGACCTCAACACGGCAGAAAAGCTCTGGGCTATGAGCGAGGATTTGGTAGGGGAGAAGTTCGGTGTCTCTCTGGAATTTCAGAAAGCGAAGTAGATGGATAGTGGATTGCTTAAGTAGAACAGCAATCATGGCGAGACATAACATTGTCTTCGGGTATGATACTCTAATGTGAAGAAATATGCTAGGAAAGTAAATTCTGGATGAGGCAGAAAGCTTTGAACGATGTGATGGAATTCTCAAGTATACTCGCAGATGCTTGCCGAAACTCTTTTGAATTGAGGTTATTATTTTTCAAAGCACCCCAGCTCCCCCAGTGGAACTTTCTGGTTCAACTCACAAAAAAGTGTGGGTAAAGTATCGACCATAATAGTTCCTGTCACGCAAGTAGAAGTAGCAGCTATACTGCTGTAGGATCATTCGGAAGTCTATACATGTATATTGACACGATGCAATATACTCATACGATTCCATTAAATATGGAAGTCACGGGTATGATCGCCCCTAGGCAGGTTCACCCTCTCTGTGCTCAACAATCCCACGAGCTTGAAGCATACGAGCAATCTCTTGAATTTCACTTGCTCGAGCAACCTGCAGTGCAGTGCGACCATGTTTGTCCAGCGTGTATGGATCGGCGCCATGATCCAGCAACAGAACACAGACATTCAAATATCCTTCCTCAATGGCAGTATGTAGAGGCGGCCAATTGTGGCTAAGGTCGAGGACGTCTCTCGCTCTGCCATTTGAAAGATTGTTGACATCGGCTCCTTGCTGTAAGAGATACCGAACGACATCTAGCCGCCCTTGTCTTGCAGCTACGGATAATGCGCAGGATTTCTTCACGTCAGCACCACTTTCGATGAGCATGGCGCAAAGCTTCAGAGAATTGACCCTTGATCTGGTTGCCAGTGCAAGGCAGTCAACACCGAAGGCGCCCACATTAGGATCAGCCCCTGCGGATAGCAGAAAACCAATGAATTCCGGAGATGTGTCAATGTTAAGGGCCACTGTTATGGGAAATTCTCGTCCATCGTAGAAGTCCATATCTATAACGGTTGGATCGTGTGATAGAAGAACCTTGTAGAGCTCAATCGATCCGCTTTGTGCTGCGCGACGAACGCTGCTTTCATAAAGTTCGGTTTTGGGGTATTCGTCCAGGATGAACTGGACTATATTCGTGTGGCTGTTCTGGGCGGCCCTCTCCAACATTTGTGATATTAGAAGAGGATTCGGATGAAATTGGTCATCTGTTCGCGAGGTATGACAATGTGTGTCGAGCTTTGTAGACGCTGAGTCCCTCGGAAACGTGCCATCGCTAAGAAGAAGACCCTTTAAGATTGACAAATTCCCTGTGGAGCAAGCTTCGAGAGCCTCGTTTTCATGTACTTCCGGCATCTTGACTTAAGCCGCGGACAGATGTTGTGTACAGATGTGAGTACCAGTATTGAACTAGCTAGACTTGGTAATGGTATGCGAGGTCATACTCTATTCAGAGAACGGCAATGAAGAAGATGAAGTCATGTATGGTGAAGGCAAGAATGTTTGAAAGGGAAGGAGAAATGTGGGAACTCGGTCATTTTATTAGTAGCCAGTTGCTCTAACTCAGCCAATTGGACAACAATCATGTTGACAAGTAAGTTCTCTGTTGACTGCGGAATGCAGGAAGGGCTACCTGGAACCGTTAGGCAACAGCGTGTAGTAAATTCATGACTTACACTGCGACAAGCGCACAGCCCCAGTTGGGGGAACGAGAAGGGGAATCTCGAAGATTCTGCTCTCAGCTGAGGAAACAAGATCATAGATCGATAGGTAAAGGTAGTATGTTGCAAAGAATAGTTTTAAGATAAGAAGCTACAGTATCACGTGGCTATCTATCTACTTACGTTTTGTGCCGCAATTGGCGCTAGCCTCAAATAGGCTAGCGGGCAGTGTAATGACAGTGCAACAGACTGCAACTATTCCGTACTGTCTTTCTAATTAGAAACTATGTTTCTAATTGAACGACTACTTCTTCTGATTCTACAATTGCTTCTACTGCATTTTCTATTGCTTCAACAATTCACTCCTTAAGTAAAGGGTGCTAGGCTACGTGAGATGGGGGGCTGAGCAGAAGCAATAGAGCCTTGACTTCGTCTCAATGCACAATCACAAAAGAGGATGTGAATATGAGGGGTTGCTGACCGACGGCACAAAGGCCAGTGGGGTTGTAGTACTACTTAGCAATAAAGCCGCTAGTTCACCCAGAACCTTCTACAACACCACCCAACAAACGAAACAAATTACTGAGACAGCCTGTGGTTGAAGAGAGATGTTGTGAAGAGAGGGAGAAGAGGGTGCTTATGAAATGTTATCTTGCTGTGCTCTGTGCGTGAAAAAAAATCAAGAGTTTCCGTCACCCTCTTTAACCCCCTCGCTCACGCCGGTCCGCCGCCGGGCCACGACAAACTTCACCTCCCCATGACATAATTGAGAGATGTTTTTGAGAGCAGAGTTGGGAACGGCCTTGTTGAGCTCATCAAACTCTGCGGTGGCAAGGTCTCACAGCCGCGGATCAAACGCAAAAGGAAGAACTTATCTTGGAGGAGAGAAGAATGATCAATACAGAGGATCTGTGCGAGGGTCTCCCTCGAGAGCTTACGGCTTATTTCGACTATATTCGTTCTCTTGACAAGAGGTGCCAAAGGAGTTTGACAACGAATTCCGTAGTTGGGAGGAACGAAAGAGAGCAAAAGTTTCCTTCACTAGTGAGTCAAAACTGGATCCAGCGGTGAAATGCGGCCTTCAGGCTTTGCCCCACGGGACCTTCTGATACTGCCATTCACTGGCCGTGACTCGAGATATGAGCTGTGTTACTGAGACAGCTTGCACTTGAAGAGAATTGCTTCTCGGGGTTTGACAGCATCTCTTTTTCAATCAGTGCTGGTATGAAGAAGAGGACGAAAAGTGAAGAGGCAGGGTTTGGGAGAGTCAGGTTCTGAGTCACCTTCAATTGTAAAGTTTTCGGATTCCGGATTATTTGGTTTCGAGTGCAGTTGCTTGCAGTTTGGAAGGCTTCTCTAAGCGTCATCTTCAAATATTTCCAGCCATTCATGGCGCAAAATAACATTATGAGCTTTCAGTTTGTTGTTGTATTTTTTACATTTTGTTTTTCGTCTTATTATAATACAAATGAGCTGGCAACGAGATTCACCTGTACGTGGTGCCGACTACGAACCTTTTGATTCTATTCTGTGTTCGAATAGAAGTCAGAAGAGTCAAGAGATCTCAATCCGACGCAGTTCGAATGATGTTAGAACGTTGCGTGATCAGGAAAGCCGTCGTGCAGAGTTTTCACCTACGCGACAACATCTCTTCTAACAGTCACAATCGATCTACGAAGAAGACTAATGACATGTTGTCGTGGGGCGAAGCCTCACCCCCTCGATGACTCATGGAACAGCATTGATCCGGCCGCACCTAGGGTCCACGGAGATATTAGCTACTATTGATAGAGGTTTCCCGAGCATGGCTCAGCCGCACCTTCAGGATTCATGGGGATATAAGCTATTATTGATAGGGGTTTCCCGAGCATGGCTCAGCCGCACCTTCAGGATCCATGGGGATATAGGCTACCATTCATAGGGGTTTCCCGAGCAGGGCTATTGAGCCGCACCTTCAGGGTCCATGGGGACATTGACTACTATTGATAGGGGTTTCCCGAGCATGACTCAGCCGCACCTTCAGGGTTCATGAGGATATTGGCTATCATTTACAGGGGTTTCCCGAGCGGAGTTTTCCTTCTTCACCTTTTTACTCATCTTTTCACCTCTTTTCTAGGCGAGAGCATCTACATAGAGACATACCTACCTATCTACCTATCTACCTAGTCATCTGTATCTAGTCTACCTTCTAGATCTATCTATCTACTAGGTCGACCGTTGCATGTGTTCGTGCTCGCTCTGTTGGTTCCGAAGCTCTCTATATCGCACCTGTATTCTATTTCTCGACAATGTCAATGTCAGTAAGAGATGAAAAGATACTACTAGTGAAATAAACAATTCAGATGAAGAGTCTGCGAGTTGTGACTACAAGTGATCGAAGAATTTGCGATTCATCGACTGCGTCGATATCGAAACGTCTTCATCACATCGACAGTGTCGTTGAGTAATTGATGAAAAGATATCAGATAGAATAGTCATCTCAAATGATGAGTCTGAGAGTCGTGACTACAGTGCTTAAAGAAGTAGTGACTCGTCGATCACGCTGATATACTGAGAGAGCTTGAGCTCATCTTCTTTACTTGATGTCAGATCATACATCTATCTATGTGAAAAATTGAAAGTTCATGAGAATAATCAGAACGCATTCTCTACTATTGATCAGAGTCATGCATTGAACGATTGCGATCGCACGTTTATACTAACAATCTATTCAACGTCTACGTGATACATGTTAGAAATCGATCTAGAGCGAGTCATAAAGATGTCATTTAACTAATAAATAAATACTAAGAAAGAAAAGTATCTACAGAAAAAAACTCGCTGTTATATGTGTGTGTTCTAGCTCTGTGCTAGACTCGAAGAGGTTGACGTCTTACACATATGAAGCAGAGTCTCGATGACAACATGACTAGATCAGATTCTCGCTAGGCTCAATTAGAATGAAATCAGGTGAAGACTAGACGAAGAATAGACGAAGACTAGAATCGTAACAACACAAGTCAAATCAAGAGCAGAATAGAATTATCTAATACAATCACATTCTATCTTCTCATCGTACACGTCTCTCTTTCATCACATATTTCTCTGCTCAATGAATGACAATCATTGAGCAAGAGAACACAGTTTTTGACATTACAATCACAAGCATCACGAATGCAAAGAAAACGTCTTTCATCTTCGAATCGAGAATCGAATCGAAACATCGTTTGTATAAAATATCGTCAATGAAGAACAAAGCAAAGACAATGCGTCATAATCAAACAGCACAGACACTCTCATCAAGAGTTTACTCGAGCGTCATGCGCTGAATAGAAGCTATAGATTCATTACTGATAACATAGTGTCAATTTTATTGTTTCGACGACGTGAAGTCGTCGTGTAGTCGACGAGCGATTTTCTCCCTCAGAGGATTTTGTTCGTTCGATACACATAGCATAGTTTCCCCCATGAGTCGGGCCTAAACCGATGTCACAAGGGTGTATGAATTCAAATCAAATAATACAAATGTAAGGTACTTATTTTTATAGCGAAGTCTTCGTTCCTTTTCCTCAACAGACGATGTTTATGAAATTTCTATGGCCTTTCGTTCCTGCTAGAATATTCATGGTTTCACGCTCGTCTCTTTATAAATGTTTCCTAACATTATAATTGTCGAAGCCATCGTTTACAATTTCAACTTCTGAGCATACTGATACTGAATAGGATTGATCTTTAGGGAAGAGAAGTAGGATCTAACGGATCTAACGGATCTCGGCAGCTATTGCAGTTGGTTAGGCCTGGCAGCAGCACGAAGTTTGCCTTTGAAGAAATAGATGAGGCTTAAATCGGCGATGTTAGCCGTCCCCATCGCCTTCTACAGCGGTCTAGTATTGAACCTCGACATGTTTGTTGTATTCCGAGAGTTGCCTCTATTTAGATGGACATAGTTGGGAAACTAAATCCAAATGAATATGCTGTGATATATGCATGTTCGTGGGCGGCCCGACGCCTTCAGTGAGTTCGGGCTCTGTACTTGCTAAGGATATTCTCCTGCCCCTTTAGCCACCGAATTGGGACCACAGCATAGTAATGATCGATAAATCTGCTATTGTCTCTCGATCAAGACCTAAGGCTTTTGAAATACGCTGGCTTCCAGAAGAACATGAAATAAATCGATATCAACACAAAAGGCACACTCAACCCTCCCAAGATAGCCCACCTCTTATACCCGGGGTCACTGAGAGATAAAATCGTCGCCAACAACGAGACGGGCAGAAAAAGCGCCGCGAACTTCGAGACCCACCCCACGATCTTCCCCTCCCGAATTGAGGCCTCCCCGACCAAGAACCTCACGTCCTCTTCCAGAGCTCTCTGCATGCCATCCATGTCGCCGGCCAGGAAGCCAAAGTCCTGCTTCTGCTCCGCGATGTCTTCGCCGCCGCGGAGGGACGCGATGCGCAGCGCATAGCGCAGGAGCCTCTGTTGTTCGTGGATGCAGCGGTGGAGGGAGCGCGAGATATGTAGGAAGAAGGGGATGCTGTCAGGGAACTGGGCGTCACAATGAGGCATGGAGACGCGGTTCATGATGTAGCTGGCGTGCGCTAGGAACATGACGCCGTTATTTTCTACTATCTTTAGGATGGGCCTCAGAGCGAGCTGTTCGTAGTCGTTAAACAGGGCCTTGGCTTCGTCTGGCGTCAGACATTGGAGCCACGAGATGAGCTCTTGTCGAGATGATACTTGGTGCCGGCGGCCGTCAGCGCCGAGGTTCTCAGCATCATCACTTAGCACTGTGACTGGGTTGGGGATGTGGGATGCGGGAGGGACCTTCGAAAGTAGTTGATCAGTAAGAATGATGCCTAGAAGAGACGTAAATTGTTAGACTTTCGCATAGTATCAATACCTTGCTGATTCTTTGTCAATTCTGGCCTACCGATGTTTGAGCCCCTTTTTTTGTATACCGAGATTTTCTCACAGACAAAAACATCCGGGAGGTCACGATGGATAATTATTGCGCCTCTAGGGGTACTGGTCTGAGTAACCCTTAGCTTAAAAACCCTCTCTTGTCCGTCCTCAATATGATACGGTCGCCGATATTCCGCTGTGTAGAACGGAGCTTTCCTAATATAATCCGGCAGAAGGTTCGGCGCTCTAGCGGGAGCTCGCAAGGTTGGAGATTCCTGACGGCCCATGCGAAACAATTCTGTGCCTGCCAAGTGGCTGGCAAAGAATTCTGGCTCAAGCTCAAAGCTTGTGCCCAAGGCTTCAATCATTGCCTGTGAGATGTCCTTGGCGATAACGAGAGTGCCTGTCCGGTCTTTGTCTTCGCTGATTGCCCCTTCGAAATCTTCTGGACTAGAACATTCGATTACTGAGTCGAGCTTTCCAGATTTTAGAAAATGGATAACTGCAATGTCGAAATTCTTCATTCTATGGCCCAAATTAATTGCAAAGCCCTTTGCATACGGGTCCATGAACTGATGAAGGCTTTCTAGCCACGGCCGAAGCTGCAACTTGGGCTCAACAACTCCGTCGTGATACGCGCTTGGAGGGAAATTCCGGGTCTCATCTTGATGCTGATCATGCTTTTCGTGCGGAGGTGGCCCCTTTTCGAGGTCGTTGGTGCAGATTACAATCTCAGGCCCACCCATGGTGCGATGAGGTTAAGATCGCTGGAGGATTGATGAGTTCCCTATGTAAGGCAAAGCAAAGGATCTAGGAAGGTTCCGGAATGCCCAAGGTCATAAGGTTTAATCGTTTTGGCGAGACTGGCAGGGAGCCGCCTATTCAGCTATGTGTAAATCCTTTATTTGGGCGGTCCAGTCGATCCATGCCGCAGGCGCCACACGTTGGAATTAGGCAGCAATACTTCGCAGCGGCGGGTCTTCGGACCGCCTATGTTCATCAGGGAGGGTTGGGGGCACCGCCCCCACCAAAACATGTATGTGCGCGTCCTGGTAATGTCAATCTATTCGAGATTCGTTGACATGGGAAAGAAGACTGACGAATAAAACCTCCTCCACCGCAGGCCCTTCGCTTCGTCCTCCGCCTCGCCCGCCTCGCCCGCCTTGGAACCCCGGGGCCATCTCGTCTACCTCTGCCTCCACCTCGTCCACGACTCTCGTAACCACCACGTTCACCACGGCCTCGGGTGCCTCGACCTCGGCCTGACATGTCGTCGAAAGTTTCGATGCGAATTGTAGTGGCGAGGAAATCGAGATGGTAGGCGCCAAAAAAAAGTCACAACGTGGTTGGCGAAGGGGTTATTTTCGCGGGGTACTGATTACGTAAGATGCAACGAGTCGCATTGCTCCTGTTGCGGGTTTCAGCTGGCGAGGGGTAGAATAAGAAAAAGTTGAGCCGAGGTCGGAAACAAGACTTGACTATGCGAAGCATATGCCAAGACCATTAAGCGAGGCCACAAAAAGATTGACATCAGGTCATCGAAGGCCTCGACAGTGCATATGCGCAGCATCAACTGAGCATAAAGAACGAGGGGAAGAATATTCTCGCCGAGGAGATAGTCTCTTGCATTTTCATCATAAGATCGGTGACATGAGTCTGCGTTCCATCAATTTTACTTAATCAGTCATCGGCTTCGTCAGATGTGTCACAAAGCCAAATTTTCGCTATCAAGGCAAGAATCATAGCCTTTCCACCCCATCTCCTCGCATAGCGTCTGTAGTCAATACTTCATAGGACAATCCTGTCAGCGTCGTAGAAACTGGCGTGGACATTGCGTTATGGAACTCTACTCTCACCAACATGAGGAACGGATCGTCCCTGATTAGATTTTCGGCTATGATGCAGGTGCGATGTCTGGCTGAAAAGGAGTCGAGAACGACAAACAATACGCAGTTAAGAGCAGTACCGGGGAATTCGGATTGAACCATTCGATTGATTGTTTGGGGCGTATAGTGCAGGAATGGCGTCGCAGGGAGCTCTTTGTATGGAGTTTTGGTCCGAGAGGATTGGAGAAAGGAGAGATCAAGGCTGTCCATGATGCGGATGAGCGAATGCCCCTTTGCTTCGGGCGGCCATCCCGGAGCGTCGTTGGCGGCTTTGATGAACTCGTTGAGAATCTAGCCGAAGTAGAGCAGGTTAGCTTCTTTACTGGATTTCCGAGGATTTATAAGAATTGCGAGTATTACCTCCAAGGGGAGCTCTGCGGTGCAAAAGACAGGAATTATAGGGTCTTGTTGATTTCCACAAACTGGTTTACAGCACGTTTCCCAAGTCTTGTCGGTTGCCGGTTTGTTGAGGAAATGCGGTATAGCTCGATCGTCGCCCATGTGCTTGATCTGCTGTGCAGAATCGGAGTCTCGTAGGATCCCGCCAGCCATCGCCGCCTCATTCCGCAAGCGCTGAATATTGGAAGATTCGTTGAGTATGGCATCCAGCCTCCGCTGGGCGCCTCGAAAGTCCGAACGTACGGCGAAATAGTGAGCTTGCTTCCGACTCACCAAGCGACAAGAACTACCGTCTTTGCGAGTTTGTTCGTCAAGCATAATAAAAACTTCATCCGTAAGCTTTTTGTGAGAAGCGATGGCGTCTCGTAGTTGATGTTCCGCAAATCCCAGGAAGGGAGAGTTGAACACCTTCATAGAAGGCCTTGATGGTTCGAAGCGCGAGTCAGCGTCTTTGGTGGTCACAATGAACAATCTTTGGTGACCGTCTTTAACTCCTGCCCACGCTTCTTCAAGGAACGAACTGAGCACCTTCGAGGCCCATTAGCTCTAAACGCTTGACGACGTAGACAAGCTCGCCAACCTCATGATCCAGTTCGGCTATCAAAAAGACCGGTAACAAAGTCTGTGACGCCTTGACGGAAGCCATAGTCAGGTAAACTTCGAGTACTTGAAGATGGGAGCGGAGTATGCAATTGCAAGAAAATATAAGAAAGTATTTTGTTAGGAGGGATTCTTTTCAAGATGAATTTCCAAATGTCATACGGTACGGTACATAAATAAACCAGTCATTTCCATCAAGGGCGCAGCTGAGTGGCACAGACCCACCCGAAACAAAAGCTCCAGGCAACAATACAGCAACACTGAGCAGTGATGCATCGGGTCGGAAGCAACAATTGAAATCCTATCGAATCCTAAGGTAGCCTACTTTCGGACAGGTAAGATTGGCGACCCTGGCAGTGAGGCGCCGTAGACGCTTACATTCCGCCGTCTTGGCCTTGATTTTGTTGGAAATAGGGAACAGTACTGTTACCCCTGTGGTTAGTAATCTCCGCTCCGAGCGATACTCCGATCCCAAAGTTTTCACCTTCTTCCTCCCTTCGTAGTTCCTACTTTCTAGAATAGTTCAACCAATATATACACATGCCTATCTACCCTATGACCTCGTATATCAAGACCAAACTCCCTACCAAACACTCTACCGAACACCCTACCGAACTCTCTACCAAACACCCTTCATGACTCCCTTCATAACTCTCTTCATGGTTCAAAATACGCGTCGGTCGGGCGCATAACACAGGTTAATTTAGTATATACACAGCGTTTAGATAGTGTCATAGTTATAAATTACATGCATTTAATGAAGAAATAAAACATATTTCACAAACTGATGTTAACAAACCGAAACTGTCAAGGTGACGCATTATACATTTTGAACAAATCATACCTTTTGAGCAATTCGCTATCACCAAGAGCTACAAGCGCTTGTAGCTAGCTATTAGAACTTGGTGAGTGGCTATTAAAGCATGTTAGCTAGCTTGGTTCGCTTGTACATTAACATAGCTGGTTTTAGCTGAGTTTGCACTTTTGCCGATGAAGTGATGCAGATGCTGCTCGCTAAAGAAGCTGATTACACAATATTCTTTCGCTATATAATGTGTTCGAATGCCAATATAGATCGCTAGCAACCCAGAAAGGATAAATTTGATGTTACAAGTACCTAGTTTGCAAGATCATCAAGCACATCCTTTACAAATTCATGTGCACGATGCACCCAGGTAAGAAGTGTCATCGTCGTTTGCTGTATTGACGTATATGCAGACATCTTCTGTTGTCAGCTTTCTCAGCACTGAATCTGAATTCCTTGCAGCGCTAGGACCCCAGTGCCTCTGAGGGCCGCGATAGTTACGAGTCTGAAGAATTTATTGAGATTAATTGAAGCTTGTAGAAGGGCGTGGTCCTGGGGTTGTCTCAAAAAAAGAAAAAGATTTCTGATTTGTTGATGTTCTTCTGAAAGTTTCCTGAAGTGAATCCTAGCGTGCCTAGGCACGATCAGCAAAGCCGCGCCAAAGCCCGTCCGCGCTTAGCAAACCTCCAGCTGAAAGCAGTATCCTGCTCTCGTCCAAGCTCAGCCCATTTCCTCTTCTCTTGAGGTAGTAGCATTGTGTTCCTTCAGCGATGACATCCTTCTCACCAGAGGACCAAGCAATCCGCATAACATGCACGAAGCACTTTCACCAAGCTCTGTGGCTTCCGGGGACTGCAAACCATCCAAAGCTTAAGGTCATATATTCGACGACGACGAATTTCGACAACGTCAGCCTTTCAGCCGTGCTCTTTATCGGTCCAATGTTTGGCACACGATGGAATGCTTTGCACTTTGACAAGCTGGCAAGAGACTGCGGCGTAAGGGTCATATGTGTCGATCGGTATGCCCGAGATGGTACTCTGCTGAGAATGACTCCAGCTGAGCATGGACTAGACCAGCCTTCGGAGGCTCGACGCCAGTGACCATCGATATTCGCATGCGCATCTGGCTCGAAACAGTCCCAGCTCTGCTGCAACGACTAGATGTTAAGCATGTCGCCATTGTGACCCACTCGGCTGGGGCGGTATACACGCTCAACACGTTATTCCACCACCGCTCCCTTCTTGACCCAAATGCACCCTATGTAGCATTCTTGGGTTCGTGCCCAATTTTTGAATTATCTCTCCCCTAGGACGAAGCTGACAACAATGACAGCGCCTTGGGTACCGACCGCCCACTCGGGCGCGACTCTTACCACAATCGCTGGCCAACTTCCAACTAACCTGCTCGACTCTTATGCCGGTCTCATCACCTTCATCAACAGCAAGATCATACCTAGCGCCTCCTGGTCCGGAGGGATCATCTCGTCAGCAGCAGCGCTACTCTCTTTCCCAGCTAGCGCAGACATCCCCGGAGCAGAGACAACATCTTCCACCACGCCGTTCGAGCAATACGGCTTCGATGAAGACACGGCTAAGCTCATCGAGAAGCTTTCGTCGAAGTACCAATTCGCAGAGAGCATCTCAGGCGCGAACGAAGAAGTTAAACTTTGCCTCCGGAAGTGCGACGATGCTGACTGGGGAGAGGCGGCAGATTACTCGAGTTGCATCCGCAAGATAGCCGTCAATGAAGCAGCGCTTGGTAGTCGTGAGCCAAATGCGGCGAAGGTGAGTGTTGAAGCATTCTTCGGTGGCTCGGACATTATGATCGCCAAGCGCGGACAGGAGTACTTCGAGCAATGCTGGCAAAGCGATGGGGTAAAGGGGAAGGTTGACTTTACTACTTCGACGTTTCCGAAGGCAAACCATGACTCCGTGCTCATTGATCAGAAGAAAGGTGCCCTGAAGATTGTGTTCGAGAGGATTGTCGAACTGAGCAAAAATAGAGGCTGATACGGCGAGCTTTGGACAACGTGCCTTGGAAGTCGCAGCTTGCGAGGCGAGGCCGGGCACCGGACGTCTCACGATTCGTATTCCGTGTTCAACAGTTCTGGGACTAGCTTGGCATCAGTTGTTAGTAACCTAAATTCAGCGCACTTCAATGTGACCAGACCTCGCCGGCGATTCAGTTTGAAGCTGCAAAACCAATTGGTATGAGAAAGTGAAGGAGAAAGTGAAGGTATTGTTGCTTTTGTGAGCGGTTTTAACCGCTGTCAGATACGTCGTTGTGAAGCAATCGCTGCAAGTCGCCATGCCAACCTGCGAGCCTCTCAGAGTGTGACTCGATCCAAGTCACGAGCTGGCAGCGTCTGCCAGCCGGGATACCTTAATAGGCTCCAAGTCGTCGCCGGCTGCTCGGTGGGCTATGGGGTGCTGAGTACCTGCTCGACTTCGTTTTGGTCAACGCCGCCGGGATTTGAATACCCGCGGCAACTTGAGTGAGCGACACCACAGTTGTGGGACAACACCTTCCGAGCATCTTCCACTGCCATCGCGGTTGTGCCATCAGCGGTGCCTTCGCCCACCTGAACTCCTCAATGTCGAGCATGCCCGTCCACTTCATGACCGAGCTGCCGGCGCTGACGTCCCAGCAAATTACCCACGCCGATGACACTGATGCGATCCCAGCCCAACGATAGCAACAGTAAGTCCCTGATGGATGATCTCCGCTGGTTGATGGACGATGTCTAATGGTCTGATTGATGATGGAGACGTCTGATCTCCGCTGAACGATGGACAATGAACGATCAATAATGTCCCTGATAGACGATTGACGTTCGACAATGTCCCTGTGGACGACGCATTATTGAGAATGTCCGGATCGCTGATAGTTGTTGCTGAATCTCCCTCGAAGAATAAGTATTGTCCCTGCCAAGGAGCCTGACGATCCACAAATTACCCAGCAAGTTATCCTGCAACCTTTGTTGCTACGGCACTGTAGCTTTTTGCCCGCGGTTGTCTCTATGATCTGGGTTTAGTCTATGAAGGAATACTGGAGAATGAGCGACTGGGCTGAAATCTAGCTAAGTACATCGGCGAAAGTGCGACAGGTTTACGATGAAAAACTATAATGACTAGTAAACTAAGGAGCGGCAGGGAACTGAGTATACGTTATGGCCAGTAGGTCTGATAATAATAATAGAAGACGACAGTCACCTAGTATTCACATTGGCGGCGGCGTTCCCTTGTTCGGTCTGTTGCTCTCGCGTCATCTAGGCGGACCATCCTCGATAATATAACCGTCATCTCCACCTTCTTCATCTTCGCTTTCCGTCTCCCCAATCAGACGATAGTTCTACAATCGTCCTCTTTCGCTTCAGTCCGGCAACTGGGGTTGGCTCAGGAGTACCGTGTGATGATCCCTGGGACGCCTGTTGACGCTCATGGCGATCATTCATCACTTCTTCCACGGCGCATTGAGCGACTTTCATGGCCATGTCCATGCTCATGAGACCTTTGCTATGCCGTGTGCCGACGTACTGAGAGAGATTAGCCTGTATTCTATTGAGGCCGGTCGCAGCGCACTCTGGCATAGGATCGGATGTGTGCTAGTTGTTCGTATGAACTTCCACCAGCAGCACTGATAGCTCCTTCGTCTAGCTCACTTGGACGGAGTGTGAAGTTCGATTCGACGATACTGGCGTCGCCGATGCTCTGCTTTGTCTGCTTGCTTTTTTTTTGGCTTTCGAAGCGTTTTTCGCTAGCTTGCTGTTCTTGCCTTTCGTGGTCAACTTAATCGGCTTGTCTGACTTCTTTGGCCTACCTTTTTTCTTAGGTGCTGCGTCCCTCTCGCCTGCGCTGCGTTGGGTATCTATATCCGGTTCCCCAGAAGCAGCGTCGCCGTTGATTTCAAGCTGAAAATCGATGCCGTCGCGCTCGGCAAATTGGATACAGAGCGTAGACACTGTTGGTCGGAACACCGAGATATCCTTCTGCCTACAGTTTGGGGACCGGCAGATCATTACCTTACCCTTACCAGGTGAGCGTTCAACAGCTATCTCCAATAAGTAACATGCAAGTGGAGGTAAGTCAGGATACATACATGTGTAGCAAGTAGTAGTAGTAGGCTGAACAGCTTCCTCAGCCGCCTCCCTATCCAACCTGGCGCGCTTTTTCTTGCTGTTGTCCCACTGGCTTTGCCATTTGATTTGTACGACCCACCAGTGAAGTAACTTACTTGAATGACTTGAATTTTGACCTAAATTCTACCTCATCTGATGTTATAATTAGCCCATCTGCTTCACTGGCTTGAAGTTCTTGGTTTGATGAAAAAGACTTCAGCAGTGGTTCTTGCAATAACCTCCTTACAATCATATATTTCAGTAGGTCACCTATAGTGAACAATGAGTGGCCATAATGATTGATGACTAAGGTCGATGAAAGTTCAAATCTGTAACCTAAATTCAACCATTAGGTAGCTTAGCGGGAGAGTGAAGCCTAAAATTTATACGTGAGACTCTTTATATATCGAGTCTTAGGAGAGAAACAGCTGGAATCGAATCAGTTATCGGGTGAACTTTGACGGAAGCGTCGCCTACTACGCTGCGTTAGAGAAGGGACACATCTAGCAAAGAGTCTTCATGATCTCTAGGATCAAATGAAATCGTAGATCGCTCATTGCTTTCTTGTTATTCACCTAACCAGACTTAGGCAAATTTTTATCCACTGACAATAAGACAGACATCGACGAGTTTTCATAGTGATGCTGGGAAAGAGTAGAGAAAACGGAGTATTTCATAGAGAAAATCGAATTGTTCTGTTCAGTGATTAAAAAATTAGAAGTAACTGATAAACGATGAGATTCAAACGTTGAACCATTGAACTGCTAGAAATAGTCTCCTAAGTCTAGCCTCTTAGAAGGCTCAGAATCCTAGTATGACCTCCTAGGCAATATTGCTCCCTAGAAGATTCAGTGATTATACTAGGAAAAGGGTCCTGAGATGAAATCGGTAGGGCCCACGGGCCAACCTTCATCTCAACCAGCAGAACTACTCCTTCGCTTCGAGACCGAGCTTGCTTTTCCAGTAAATCTCAAGAAGGAGAAAAGGCAACTGGTCGAGAAGGCGGATTTTACTCTTTGGTACGATGATGAAGACTTCATGGGCACGAATCTCGTCGTCGTCGAAGCCAAGTGCGAAGGAACGGCCAGCCTTGCAGCTGGACAGCTCATAGCTTACATGGGTAGGATCAGCGCCGTCCGTGACTTAGCAAGTTCCTGACGTTTTCTTTAGGCATCGGCCACAGGACTAGAAAGGCAGAAGGGCGGCGTGATGCCGTCGTCTTAGGGATTGCTACGGATGGCGACGAGTTAAGATTCTGGCGGATCGACAACGATAGTGTAGTATGTTCTCCTCTTTCTCAATGTACCGACAAGATTTGGTCACTGATTATGTGATTAGGTCACTCGGAGCTTGCTATACGACTGGAGCGGCAATGGGTCCCGCCACATCACCTCTATCATTCGGTACATCGTTCGCGCTGCAGTTGCATCATCACCTACGACCACGCTCATCAAAAGCGGAGCTCGCAGGGAGGTGAGCCTGGATATGTTCCACGGAAGCAATACATGTGCTTTTGACTAAAACATTCACGGACCAATCTTTAAAAATGACGATCCAGAGGATGAGATGTTTGAGGAAGTCTATCCGCCGAATCCTTTTCTAGATGTTAATAGGAATCGCGCATTCTACTGTACAGACCAAATGCGTGAATTTCGTGTTCATCAACAGGATTGAAGCCTTAGAGTGATGTGAAAAGAACCTTTTCATAGCTACATCAGCGCTCATTCGCTGCTGGAGGTCAATGCCACCTCACTTTCCGTCCTCTACGCCGCCGCAACAGCACCGAACCGGTACTGCGCCCAATTCAGACTCCCCTCAGGAAGAGCCCACAGACGTTCGCCCACATCCGAACCTGCAGCGCCGGCAGCGACATGAATCGGCAGGAGATGCTCCAAGCTTGGATGTGCCGCTTTGGCATCACTGCGCTTCAGTAACGCCATCATCGCCGCCTGGCGGCCCTCTGGCTCTACGGAGACAGCTTCTTTCACTCCCTCTTCGAAGCTGAAGGCGTAGCTGCACCAACGTCAGCAGGAACACACACACGGTCAACCCAACAGAACCAGCATGGTGAACTTACGGCATGACTTTACTGTTTGACCTCGCCTTCCGGAAATCATGAAGATTGTGAACGGCCATACCCGCGCCGATAATTAGAACACCTTCGTTTCGTAGCTTTTCCAGCGCTCGCCCGATGCGGTAATGTTGGTCCGGGTCCTCGTTGCTAAGCAGCGAAACCTGCACGATCGGTACGTTCAACGGGTTCTTCTTCGGATCGAAGGCTGTTTCGGGCAGTGCATGAGCAATGCGATGCACACAAGATCCAAAATCCAAGAAAGAGACTTATCAAATACCAGCCAAGAATCCCACCCAGACGCCATGGTCAAGCCCTCGATGAACCCGATCCACTCCAATACCCGCAATAGAGAGCTTCTCGATCACCTTCTCGGCCACCTCCCGGCTTCCCTTGTTCGGGTACTCGTATTCGTAGTAGTGAGGTGGAAAACCGTAGAAGTCGTAGGTCAGATCCGTCTTCTCGGCGACATTGACTGCCACCGTGCTTGGGCCATGTTGCCAGTGAGCCGAGAAGACGACCACGGCCTTTGGCTTCACTTTGGTCGTGATCTCCCGCCCGATTTCGCCCAATTTGAGAAAGGCAGGATGGTCGGTGGCTTCCATGAAGTTCGGCCCGCCAATATCGAGGAAGTAGACAGGCATCCTTGAGGGGGATTGGGAGTGAGAGGCGGCTTCAGACATGGTGCTTGCTGCTGGTGCGGTTGATGGTGCGCTGGTGTCGGTTTGCCAGATGCGAGACTGCGCAGTGCGGTAGATGGCCTGTATGAAGAAGATCCCAAGGAGAACGAAACACCAGAAGTATTTCCAGTGGAGGAAGGAACGGTTGTATGATGGCGTCGAGGGCATGACGAGCTGTATTCCCACTTTCATCCTCGGACATTTCGCGTCTTATCAAATTCGAGAAGCGCACATGATGATGTCCGGATTTGTATTATTCCCGCGCGTGTGACACGTTAACAATGGTGTTTGATGTGCAAATGGCTTATTGGGATCGCGCGCGGCACGCGGGTAGCAAAAAAAGCCGGACTCACAAATTTTCCCCGCATTCAACCATCAAATTTACTACTGAATTAAAAGAGATATATTATATTTTAATAGCCTGTCATTCTACCCTCTCCTTCTATAA
>JAABUT010000501.1_pt1 | contig 61385 bp, 53 predicted proteins | sample 5559281 | NCBI WGS metagenome assembly JAABUT01 (sample SAMN10711880, study PRJNA513359) | rock metagenome | isolation source: Antarctica rocks | place: Antarctica: Victoria Land, Ricker Hills nord | collected 2016-01-04 | reverse complement strand
AACCACACCGTACCCCGATTCCATCACAGCCCAGCGCCGCCATCAACACTATGACGTAAAAAGATCAAAGCCCCCACCGCGATTGTTGATTCGTTGGTAGTGGGGATGGTGTGTGCGGATGTAGTGTATGTAGATGATAATATGAAAATGTGGAGGGGTTGGAGGAGGAGGAGTTGGTAGGGTTGGTAGGGTTTGGGTGGGGGGGGTGGAAGGTGGAAGGTGGAAGGTGGGAGGTGGGAGGTGGGAGGTGGGAGGTGGGAGAGGTGGAGAGGAGGGGGAAGAGGAAGAGGAAGAAGAAGAGGAAGAGGAAGAAGAAGAGGAAGAAGAAGAAGAAGAAGAAGAAGAAGAAGAAGAAGAAGAAGAAGAAGAAGGTAGGAAGAGTCCGAAACTGCATGAGATTGGCAGTGGGGGTGTGGATGACGCATTGTCAGTTTGTGAGGGGATGTGACGATTTGACTTTGCAAAAAAAAAAAAGCCTGGATATAGACGCTGGCTAGCACGCTCATAATCGAATCCAGCCAGTTGCTAATCCGCCCTCCTCAATGCTGATCTCCAAGGTCCCGCAGAGCCTCGAATCGATACTGTGACTAGCTGGCCGTTCAATATCGAAGCTCTCTTGACGCCCATGTAAACTGAATAGTAAGGAATCAGGCTTCTAGGTTGGTCATCTTCAAGGTCGACTCACCGTCGCTCCAGTGGGGTAGTTGAAATTTGACTCGTGAGCCATACCAGTCTTCGATGAATTGATCGAACTGGTCGAAATCCGCCTGCGAGATGGTTGGCATTAGCGAGAGTGGTTGTAAGTCGTCTTGAGGTCTCTCATTTGACAAATGATCTGTAGTTGGGCTTCCATTACTACTATTCGGTTTCTCACTCTCCATCGAGTGAGAGACTTCAGCAGTAGCTTGCGGTGCATCATCTGGGCTCAGATCGCTCGGCCAAAAGGGTAAGAGGTAGCCCCAAACATTGAGTTCCTCCACAAGCTCTTCGAGTTTGTCGAAATCCGCCTGCGTTAATGTTAGGATTGGGGGGAGATGCCGTAGATTGTCTTCAAGTGTGTAATCTGGCAAACGTGCTGATTTTGGTGGACGTTCCGAGTTTGGTGATACAACCGTGCTTCTCGGTTTCTCACTCTCCTGGACAGAGGCTATGTTGTTCAAAACCGACTGGGATACTCCAGTAGTAGTGGTAACTTGCGGTTTAACATCCGATTTCAAATGACTGAGCACAAAGGGTAAGAACTGGTTCCAGAGGTCCAGACCTTCATGCGAAGGAAGTGATGTCGGCGCCGGAGGCCGAAGCTCATATTCTGGAGTTTCCATTTGCGAGCGTTCTGCAACTTGAGGACTATTCGCTTCCGTTGGTCCACTTCTTTCCAGAATCGCAGAAACAGCATTATGGGGCATCGAGTCGAGCAGCAATCTCCCATTATTAGGATCCCGTTGTTCGACATTTTTTAGGCTCTCCGGTCTTTGCCAGTCCGCTCTCTCGTTAAAGCTATGATTGAGACCTCCTAGATTTTCTCCCATACCATCTGGCAGTAGATAGCGTTTGTGTAGTGGGGCGTCGATGCTTTGCTTGTCGCCAGAGAGATCACCAGAACGAGGAAGGCTGTACTTAAACCATATATCGTGACAAGGGTTGTCAGACTGGCTCCAAGCTGAGAACATGCTAATAATGAAGCGTAGGGTTGTTTTTCTTCGGCGGCCGAACGACTCTTCGAGGCGATGCTTTATCCATTTAATTACCAGACCTTCATGGAATGGTCTGACAATGCAATCCACTTCTCCGCATTCCCAGAGGAAACCTCCTTCGGCAATGAAGTCAAAGTTCAGTGCTTCTCCTAAGTACTCCAGACTTTGGCAGTCGCCTCTAGGACGGACATAATATTCCCGCCATGAGCTCTGGAAACGACCACGTCTCTCTGCCTTGAAGGCATGCACCTTGCTCACCAACACGTACTCTTTGATGCCGTGCTTGAACCTCTTGTTCATGTGATATGTGATTTCCGTTGAGGAATTGACATTCTTACACATTATGGCAAGACACTTTACCTCGAGGTCTGTTTCAAACAGCGGCTTACGGACCACTTCATGGCCTGTACTTGACGGTCGTGCGGCCATTGGGCTACCATGAGTGCCCACAGGGATATCAAGTACCAGAGAAGTTAACGTATATTGAATATAGTTGCAATAAGTGGATGCTGTTTAGTAATTTCATAAAACGATGAAGATCGTTGAATGAAACATAAAACGCTCTTGCTCTTTTGTAGAAAACATGGCTAGAAATGCATTCTAGGTAAGTGCGCCTTCCTTTTTTTTCTCATGCAGAACTCGTACCAACATTCTTTAACGCAATCACTTTCTCCATCCAGAACAACACATATTGCTATGACAAACCTATTCGTAGATTTCTATTCCTTCGACTCAATGTTTCATAGTATTCTAAGGAATTAGTTGTGCCGAGCGGTAGTACTTGAGTTTGCTGAGTATAATCGGTGCACTGGACAACTCTGGAGGCAGATTATAACATGATGCGATACACGTCGAACAACGGCAAAAGGCTGGGAACAATCTTAAAGACCTTTGCGGTGTTTAACATGGCCCAGACTGTACTCAGTCACATCTTAGACGTTTTCCTAGTCGATTCAGATGACAGCTGCTCCAATGTTTCTGCAACAAACATTTTCAGTTCCTCAGCCATGCCAGGGCTCATTTCGTGCCCCACGCCCTCAAACACAATGTCTTTTATTGAAAAATCGCCGTCGCCAAACCACCCTTCTTTCGCAGTTGATTTCTTCAGCCATTTAAGGAATGGCTCTCCACATTTATACGGGACTAATTTGTCAGCTCCTCCGGCTAGATTCAGAACTCTTTTCCCTTGCAAAGCGCTTTTCATGAGCGGCAACAATATTTTCTGTTCCGCTTCCGATGGCTCTCGGCTGTAAGCATCTTTGTTGTGGCTTGAAGATTCACCCAAGAACAATCCCGCCGGATCGTACTTTTTAACAGCTTCGACTAGACCAGTGGGAAAGTCCATTGATGCTAGGAAATGTGATCCTGGTGGAATCCCGTTCGTCCATGTCGAGAGCTTTGAAAGTCGTGCACGATCAGACATCAGAGCAATGTAATCAGGACACCCTATAATTACTATTGCAGTAGTAATACGAGGGTTGGAAATGAGGCATTGCCAGGCTGCGTGTCCGCCAAGACTGATGCCACAGACCATATTGGTACTTATGGTATGTTCTGACATTGGAAATACATAAGAAGAAATATAATCCATTAGGTGGGAAGTGTCGACTGATGTACCATCTGTTTTAATATTAAAAAATGATACGATACAGAGAAGCAGGTCTTCAAACGGTAAATGCTAAACATATCCTGTGCGTGTCTCTTATTACCAGCAATCCACGCCTGATTTGCCAGCTTATCAACTTCTCTCGAACCATGGTTTCTCTGATCGAACGATGCGGCTATGAGGCCTACAGCAGGCTTTCTACCCCCTCTTTGCTGAAAATGTTCATTCCAATATTGAATTGCCGAAGCCGCAATGGGTGTCATACAAGCTTGGGTTTGTAAACGTGGATGAAGAAGCCATAGACATGCTACATCTTTTACACTCGGATCCAGTTCTTTAAGTCCATATACAGTGGTTAGTATGCCAGCTATGGAGTATGATTGTTCAGAAACCGCGGTCGGCGGGCTAGAGTATGCCCTCTGCATCGGGTTAGGTGTTGCCATTAGTGTCTAGATGCGCAAGTGAATCCAAACATAACTCAATGTATAGGAAATGTTCGTACGTGGATTCTCCCCTCGTCCGTACGAAGAATGAAATTCAAGGCAACGTCAGCGTGTGGTCGTGGATTCACATCTGCTACCCGGCGTTGCAGGGGTTACGCGATTACGTCGATCCTCAGGGTCTGGCGGGTCTGGGGGATTAATTAGCCAAACATAAGAGAATTAATTCTTTTTAAATTCCTTACACCCTGATAGCTGCTCATGCACCATGCAATTGAGTACTTTACTAGTACTTGAGTCCCTACTCAACGGCTCTAAAATTGCGCCCAAGAAGCGTGACCACTATCTTCACAAGGGAAGAGACTCATATACGGGCCCCATACGAGTCACATTATCAGCTCATAACACTTCCTCAGTATCTCATCCAGATCTACTTATTTTATAGAGCTTTCTGGTCTTCACAACACCGGTCTGTTCCGAGGAGCTAAGCGAAGAGCTGGACTAGAGCTGAAATGAACCGGTCGAGCACACAACCGCAGACAGCTCCTGTCTTTCGAAGATCGGCATCCGAAGTTGGGCACTCCTCTCCAGTCATAATGCCTTCACCTCTTCGTGCACAAGCGAACGTGAACGGCCCGCTTAACTCGCCGAGTGAGATAGCAAGGCCTGAGTCGCCCCAGGACGGGTTTCCCTTTCAGAGTGCAGGTACCACCGCTGATGGAGGAGATACCGGAACGATAAGAGACGAAAAAGCCTTGGTTGAAAATCCGCCATCTGTTAGACCACGCAAGAGACTAAGCGGTGGGGACAATATAACAACGGGGCATCGTCGCAGTGTTCAATTTGCACGCCCTACAGTAGACGGCGACCAGCTCGATGGTGCAAACCCCAGATCTGAATCATGGGACGTTACGGGGAACGAGCCCTGCGAGCCTACAAGCAAAGACCGACGTGGAGGGACGTTGTTTTCAAGGTTACGAGCTCTAGCTGGTTCCTCCACGCCTTCTCACAGCAGAACCCCGAGTAGCTTTACAATCGGCGGGGAATCGATCGATGAAAGGTCTCCTGCTGCTTATCTCTCACCTGGTCTTGACGAGCCAGTTTGGCGTGATGGACCAGATGAAGAAGGTAGCGACATTGATGCTGATGCTGAGCATAGCGCAGGGGAGAACAGTGGCCGGGATCTATCTAATCCCAGGCAAAGGCGGAAGAGCCGCCGGCTACAGGACGGAGGAGCTCAGACTGCGCCGACAACACCAAAATCAGCTTTCTCACGACACAGTAGGCCAAATTTTATGCCATCCAATTCCATGACGCCAAGCGAGAAGTTCCGTCCTACTTTCTTACCGAGACGCGCCACGATGAATGATGTACCGGAAGACAGCCGGCAAGGGGTCTCTGAAGACGAAGGTCGGGACAGATTAAGCCGTGGGAGCCCATGGCGAAGAGGCAGTGGTTGGGTCCACGGCCCTCGTGGCTTGGGTTATAGTAGTGGCCGGAAGCAAAACCCGCAGTCACCTGGCGAGGAACGACGTCCTAGCAACATCAGACGTTTTACGGGATTTGGAGGCTCCGCCGATGATCCTGATGCCACGCCATTCTCGCCTTGGAAGCTTCGTCGGAATGATCGCACTTCGTCAGTCAGCGCAGCGAGATGGAGACAGCTAAAGGCCGGGCTAAAGATGATTGGTCAACGACGGAAGGCTGATAACACTGTTGATCATGCGAAATCCGCTGAATTACTTGCGGAGCTGACCGCTGGTGTCCCTGCTGCCTTGATCCTGGCTAGTATGTTTCAAAGGGACGAGCACGGGAACAGGAGAATACCCATTTTGCTAGAACAGCTCAAAGTGCGACTGACAGACAGTAAGCAAGTGGACTCGAAGTCTGGGGATCGCCATATGATATTCCGGATCGAGTTAGAGTACGGCAACGGTCTCACACGAATGAAGTGGGTTATTCATCGGGCACTTAGAGATTTTGCAAATCTACACGCTCGGTACAAGTTGCAGATCGGTACACAGAAGTACATTCAGCTGAAAGGAGACGATGCACGGACTAAGCTCCCACACTTCCCAAGAAGTGCATTCCCATACTTGCGCGGTATTAGGGGACTCGAGAGTGAATCCGAAGAAGACGACGATGTCGATGGCGATGGTACTGGTCCGAGTGGCGGTGAAATAAGCGGCACGGAAAGACCTAACAAAAAGAAAAGACCTCGTCCTTCTATGGGTATAACAAGAAGGAAATCTAGCGGTAATGCTATAAATGGCGCTGAGAATGCGAGCGGTGCTGCTGGAACTGTTGTATCTGTTCGAAGGGAGCCTTACTCAGAACGGCAACGGAAGAAACTTGAATCATACCTTCAGCAAATGATCCGTTATCTTATTTTTCGTCCCGAAAGCAACCGTCTGTGCAAATTCCTCGAGCTATCTGCTCTAGGCGTACGTTTGGCTGCTGAAGGAAGCTATCATGGCAAGGAAGGTCTTCTGATAATACGATCTGGGAAAGGTGTGGATTTTAGAAAAGGCTTGACTCCGCCTTTGATCAAGAATCGTCATCGGCCCAAATGGTTCTCTGTACGTCACAGCTATGTTGTTTGTGTCGATTCGCCTGAAGCAATGAACATATACGACGTTTTCCTTGTAGATTCGAAATTTTTGATCGAGACTAAGAAAAAGCGTCTTCGAGACTCAAAGCCGAAAGATTTAGCAAAGACAGCTAAGGAATCAGCGGCTCATCCGCAACATCATAGCCTGAAGCTTTGCAACTCGGAGAGGAAACTCAAACTACTAGCAAAGAATGAACGGCAGCTGCACCAGTTTCAGGAGTCACTCAATTTTATGGCTCAAAACACGACATGGTCGAAGCCGAACCGATTCGATAGTTTTGCTCCCGTGAGGTCTGGCGTTTCTGCACAGTGGCTCGTCGATGGTAGGGACTATATGTGGAACGTATCGCGAGCTATAAGTATGGCAAAAGACGTGATCTATATACATGACTGGTGGTTGAGCCCTGAACTGTACATGCGAAGACCTGCTGCAATTAGCCAAAAATGGAGGCTGGATCGACTACTCCAGCGTAAAGCTCAAGAAGGGGTCAAAGTCTTTGTAATTGTGTATCGGAATATCAACTCTGCAATTCCAATCGACTCAGAATATACCAAATTCTCACTTCTCGATCTGCATCCGAACGTCTTTGTGCAAAGGTCTCCCAATCAAATTAGGCAGAATACGTTTTTCTGGGCTCACCACGAGAAAATCTGTGTCGTGGACCATATGGTCGCATTTGTGGGAGGTATTGATCTGTGTTTTGGACGATGGGATACTCCTCAACATACCGTTGTAGATGACAAGCTCACAGGTTTCGAAGAATCTGACATACCAAAGGATGCTGACCATTGTCAACTTTGGCCTGGCAAAGATTACTCAAACCCAAGGGTGCAAGATTTCTATGCATTGGACAAGCCGTACGAGGAAATGTACGATAGAGCGAAAATACCTCGGATGCCTTGGCATGATATATCTATGCAAGTGGTCGGTCAGCCAGCTCGTGACCTTACTCGTCACTTTGTACAACGATGGAATTATATTCTTCGTCAGCGGAAGCCAACTCGACCTACTCCTTTCCTACTCCCTCCGCCAGATTTCAACCACGCAGACCTTGAAGCTCTCGGGCTTGATGGAACTTGCGAAGTACAAATCTTGCGATCCGCTTCCTGGTGGTCGATAGGCACGCCAGATCAAACAGAGCACAGCATCATGAACGCTTACATCAAAATGATTGAGCAATCCGAACACTTTGTATACATTGAGAACCAGTTCTTTATCAGCAGCTGTGAGGTAGAAGGCACAAGGATAGAAAACCACATCGGCGACGCACTGGTTGAGCGCATAATCCGAGCTTCGCAAAGGGGCGAAGACTGGCGGGCAGTCGTAGTTATCCCTCTAATGCCTGGTTTTCAGAATACGGTCGACAGTCAAGATGGCACGAGCGTCAGATTAATCATGCAGTGCCAATTCCGGAGTATCTGCCGAGGTGCAACTTCAATATTTGGCAAAGTCCGGGCTCAGGGAATAGAACCAGAAGATTACATTCAATTCTACAGTCTCCGAAAATGGGGCGAGATAGGACCGATAAAGCAACTGGTGACCGAACAACTGTATATCCACGCTAAATGCATGGTCGTGGATGATAAAATCGCCATCATCGGGTCTGCCAATATCAACGAACGCTCGATGCTCGGCTCTAGGGATTCAGAATGTGCTGCCGTTGTTAGGGACACTGACATGTTGTGGTCAACCATGAACGGTGAACCATACCTGGTTGGTCGCTTTCCGCACACGCTGCGAATGCGTCTCATGCGCGAGCATCTTGGCGTTGATGTTGATGAGGTCATGGAAGAAGAGCGGCAAGAAGAGGGACACAGTAAAGAGACCCAATGGGAACGTGATATGGATAAATTCCATGGTAATGATGTACAGCCCGACAAACCCCTTTCGGACCATGAGTCAGACCTCAGGTTACTGAGTTCGAAGCACCAGATTCAGGATGAGCTGCTTGCTAAGTCCGAGAAGATGTTTAGCTTCAACCATGACGTTGACTGGGAGCAGGCCAACAATCCAAATCTCAAAGTTAACAAAAGAGTCACAGAAGACTCGAGAATCACCGGCAATCAAGATCACAAGAACGATGTCGATGGCGAGGGTGAAGATCGTTTGAAAGAAGCTGAGTTAGCCGGCATAGCGTGCGGCCGTGACACGACTCTGAGCGGCGATAGGGAAGTCTTACTTTCACCTCTTGCGGCCGACATCGCCACGAGAGCATCCTCACCAGCAAAGGAGAAATCTCCAAAGCGGTCGCCATCCCGCGCTACAGATGATGTTGGCTACGCTGGTCCGCCTCCTCAAAGGTTGGTTCGAAGCAATACAGCCCAACTTGGTTTACCAATGGCGTCTCAACTACCTCCATTACCTAATACTGACGACACAGATATTGGTGGTCCTGGTATCCAGCGTACTCCGTCCCAGAGAAGCGCGGGAGTCAGTAACCCTCTCGTTGCCGATATGAAACGGCCATTTGTTGACAAAGACTGCATGCGAGATCCTCTAAACGACTCTTTCTTCCTAGATACATGGCACGCTATAGCAGAGAATAACACGAAGCTGTTCCGCCAGGTCTTTCGCTGCATGCCCGACAATGAAGTCAAGACCTGGAAGGAGTACAAGGAGTATGTTGCGTATGCGGAGCGATTCTCTCAAGCACAAGGTGGTGGTAAGAGTAAGGACCGAGTCCAGCAAGAGACACCTGGTAGCAGTGGGCCTCCTGGACAAGGCAGTACCCTCGACAAAATTCGTATGCTGGGCCCTGCTGGAGAGAAAGCCGCAAATGCCGAAAGCAAGACCGGATCATTAGGTGAGAAAATCATGAACGTTGTCTCCCCCAAAGACCACAACAACAACCAGCCCCTCGGCAAGATCGAAGAATGGGCCGAAGAAGCCAACAAAGCACAACTTGCTCGTCACGAAAAGGAAGCTCAAGCCGCCAAAGCCACAAGAGCAGACACCACTTCCCACGACCCCATCATGAATGAAAAAGCCCCGCACCGCACCTCCAACGACGACCTCAAAGATTTCGCTCCCTTGAAAGCCAGCACGACGTTCGGCTCCGAAGCCCTGCAGAGATCGAATTCTCCGTCTACGGTTCCGTACTCGGACGCGCTGAACAAGAATTCTAGCGCAACGGGTATACAGAAGAGAAGGCGAAGAGCGACGACAAGGAGTTCGAGGCGGGAGTTTCATGCTAGTGATGATATGATCAGTAGGGCCGATGCAGAGGAGTTGATGGGCATGACACAGGGGCATTTGGTGCTTTGGCCTTATGATTGGTGAGTTTTCTAATGCGTCTTTGAGTGCTTTTTTTTGGGGGTTGTGGGGTTAAGTGAGAGACGGGGTGCTAATGTGCGGTGTGTTTGGTTAGGCTTATGAGAGAGGAACAGGGAGGGAATTGGCTGTATAGTATTGATGGTTTGGCGCCTTTGGAAATTTAGTGAGTCCCTTTCTGGAAAAGCTTGTACAGTGGGTGCATGCTGACGCTACTATAGCAACTGATATCGGTTTCTACTTGATCACCTACGGTAATTGTACTTCAGTCTCGCCTGCGCTCATCTTTTCCTCCATGTCCGAACACCCCCTCGGCTTCGAGAGAGACGCTTTCTTGCTGCTTGCATATGTATACTCTAAACCCTTCAAAACCGGAGTCTGGGCATTGAGCATGGCGGAGTCCGAGGCCTGTTGTTGGTGGAGATTGGTGTATACCTACCTAGATAACGCTGACTTAATGAACTGATAATCTCCACGGCACACTGGCTTATGAACTACCCTTCCGCCATGGCTCTTGAAACCCCAACCACGAATGCACACCTCTCATTTATTTATTTATCTAATCAACTCTCCCAACGAACCCTCCCTCCTTCAACTCTCCACTCAAAAAACAAAACCTCCCACCTGTCTGTCCCCCAGCCACATCCCCCCACCAACCCTTTTCCCTTCTTTCTCCCAGACCACACCGCCCCTCCCAACCCTGCACAAAAAACCCTTCATCAACCAGCACCCAGCCCATTTGCGCGACAGACAGAACGGAAAAAGGAAGAGGAGTGAGATTTGGTGAGGAAGAGGCGAGGAATGATGGGGTTTTGTTTTTAGTGGGGGATAGGATGGGAGATGAGCGAGGGATGGGAAAGGGAAAGAATGGAAGGGGAGGGGAGGGAAGGGAGGCGGGGTGGTTTGGGAAAGGGAAAGGGGGGAGGAGGAGGCGAGGAAGGAGGCGAGGGGGAGAGTGATACTGTACAACACACACAAAAGTATCATAGCAACTTCCCCACCCGCGAGTTTAAAAAAAAAAGGGGAAAATCAAACCAACAATGCTAGCTAATCAAGGCTCGCGAGATTCGATTCTGTCACAGGAGGGGGATGGAGAATAGATTGTTCAACCGCGTGTTGATGCTATGTTACACACATATATGTCCAACCCCCCAACTAGAAATGCCAACCGAAACAGCCGCCAACTCCCATAAAACATACGTGTCCGTTTCCAAAGGGGGTATCTGGTATTCTCTCAATCCGCAGTGAAACTCCGTGACGGTACTCACCGGGAACCAGCCCGAGGGGAAAAAACAAGGATCATAAAAGGGGACGCCCGCTGTTGATGTTTGCAGAGGAACTTTTGCCGCAATGTGAGGTGGTGCGAAAATGAAGAATGCTGGGGTCGTAATGTCGTTGTCGAATGCGTGCGTGAGGTGTGAGGCGTAAAGTGGATGGGAGGTGTGGAAGAGTATCGACCGTGTGATAGAGCAGGGAGGACCGTAGGTCGTGAAGCTTGCTCGACGCCGTTGGATGTAGACACTCAAATCCTCTTCACCACCCCTTTCACCCAGTCCAAACTCTTCCTCACCCCACTCCCCTCACTCCGCTCACTGCCACTACTATCCCTCCTCCTCTCCACAACCGCATTCCCGCTGCCACCCCTACCGACATGGTACACCGGCACCGCCTCGCTGTTCCCCCTCTGCCGTTCCAGCTCCTCATCGAAGTGGAACATGCATCGCTCATCCATGGAGCCGGAGTGGAAGTTTCCTTGGCCGCCGCGGCCGGTGGAGAAGCGGGCGGGGTTGTGGGAGGATTGCTGAGAGGCGAGGGGGGTGTTGAGGGAGGAAGGGGGAGCTGGGTAGGTGGGTTTGGTTTTATTGCCTGCGCCGCCGCGGCCAACGCGGATGGTGGCGGGGTAGGAGGGGTGGGGTTCGCTGATGTGAAGGGAGGTGGAGAAGGTCATTGTTGTCGGTGGTAGTTTGGTTTGACGGTTGCGGGGATTGGCACCTCTGCGAGTTGTGTGTAGGCCGCCCGGCAGTGTGGTAGAGTAGTAAGTGGTACTCTCGGATTCTGGAAGGGTGGGAGGTAGCTGTAGGTCGCTGGCTTTGTGAATGTGGTATCTATTTATCTGGTTATATTATTAGGGAGGAAAGAGCAGTCTCCTCATATATATTATTCTCTTGAAGCGGTGAATCGTCCCGCCCCCCTGACTCAGATTGTTAAATGAAATCATTCTTCACTTCGTAATGCGGGAATAACAATAATAACAATAATGGAAAGTGAATGAAAACTCTTCAGTCACGCAGCGTTAGTAGCTTCGCCTTCGCCTGACGAGCGCGCTTTCCAGTTAACGGCACGCGCTTTGCAGTTTACGGCAACCGAAGCTAGCGTGTTTCCAGGTTATATCCGAACGCATAAAGCAGCATGCCGCGGGATCCTGACTAATCACTACGTGCAGGGATGTTTCAGGGGATGGAGGCGAGAAGAATTCGTCTATGACGGAGAGGAAGTCCAACCCCGCCGCTTTGTCCGTCATGTGGTCTCCGCTGGGCCCCGCCAAAAACGTAACGAGTACGTGGTATTTCGTGCCATCCAGTCAAATGCTTGCTCTGGACCACAGGCGTCACGGCCAAAGTCCATACTAATTACCTTACTACGACGTGATGTTGGAACTTGCACTCTGGCTCGGTGTGCGCCTCAGCTCGGCCTTGAGAGGGCAGTTTTATGGGGGTAATAGCAACCTAAATGGGAGTTTCCTGGGGGTAACAACAACGCAATTGCTAGTTTTCTGGGGGTAATAGCAACAGCGGAATTAAAAGGATATTGCCCGGGAGTGGAACGTGATGAAGTAACTGGATGTCATGATCATAGAAGCTTTGCAACAGCACAGCGTCTGCAGCACGGTGCATAGATGCCATGTCTCAGATATCGCCTCACTGCTTGTCTGCGGTACTGGGAAGATTTTGATGGAATGAGCTGGCTGTGAAGCCCATACCTGCATTGAAGGGGCTTTCAGAAGAGCCAGCTGTGCTGGCATCCTGAACTCTGGGGGTCATTCAGCCCCAATTTAGTGCCTTCCCCGCATTCTCAACCGACAGGTACCATGCCACGCATGCATCGTTACACGATCTCGGGGGTGCTGCGCCAGAGGAGGCGGTCTGGGCCTAACCGGATCCCTCCGGCGTAAAGTAAGGTAGATACATCCTAAGATCGACGATGGGAAGGGAACATTGTTCTAGCGCTGAACGGGTATATCCTTCCTTGATGCATCGTGCTCGACGTCGCAACAATGAGGCGCAGTATTCTCTCAAGTAGTCGTCAATGGCAGAATCTTCCATATGGACCAAAACCTAGAAAGGTGGGAAACTTCGAGGTAAGCAACCAGCTTCAGGCTGCAATGAATGTAGCTGGATATAGCGAGTTGAGTGTCTGACGGCCCCAACGTGCTGAGCTGGTTGGACTTCATTATGCGAACTTTGTGTGTATAATATCTGGATTCTCATGCCAGTCATCAATATTGACCCACATCTGGCGAGCCGTGTCAGCATGAAAGACATTGGTTGACAGCCCGGATGTAGACCAACCTTTCGAAATGTACTGAGGCCGGCGAGAATACTTCCTCCAATCCATGTGCTGTATTTTCGTTCGGGAGGAGCAAATATCTTAATCCGCATGTCTTTGACAGCCAGTCGTTGCACCTCGTGTAACAATCTGTCGCCAAAACCTTTGCATACAGTTGACCCGCCTGACAGCACAATGTTGCCAAACAGAGACTTTCGGAGGTCCATATCGGCACGATTGATCGCATCAACCACCATCTGGTGAATACCAGGATATTCTAAACCTATTATCTCAGGGTCGAATAATATCTCAGGCGCTCGGTATCGCTCGGGCCCAACCTGTAATAGTTAACGTACACTATCGTCACCAACAGAACGCAAGAATACCTTCATCTTTTTACCGTCGGGTAAGGTATACTCCACCACCTTCGCATCGAGTGAACCTGGTCGGCCCCATTCCCTCTCCTCCTTTTTAAAATCCGCGGCCACATATCCCGTCTTCTCTTTAATCATTCGTACCACCTCCTTCTCCGCACTTGTGTGAAAGACATATCCGCTCTTTCTAAAGAGAAGCTGCATGTGTTCTGTGACGTCCCTGCCTGCAACGTCTATCCTCCGGATACTGTTTGGCATTGCAAAGCCTTCGTAGACCGGAACGGCATGTGAGACGCCATCGCCTGCATCCATGACCACCCCAGTTGTCCGCCCGGAAGCGTACAGTGATAGAACAGCTTGGATTGAGGTGTAGAGGGCTGGCACATTGAATGTTTCAAAGAGGATCTGGGCCGCTGTGTCTCGGTTTGTTCGTGGATTCAGTGGAGGTTCGGTGAGTAACACTGGATGCTGTCAGATCAACCCAATACCGTCAGTCAACTTCGATCATGGCAAGCAAGGTTCGACAGAGAAGATGCCATCCTAAAATTCTTGACGACGTACCTCCTCACTCAACGTCTTCAACTCTTCGGTATACACAAATTGCCATATCCTCTCCATATCATCCCAGTCTGTAACTATTCCGTGTTCCAATGGGTATCGTATCTTGAGCAGTCCCCGTAGTTCTTGTGCCCTCTGCCCTATAAAGACGTCTCCCTCTAAAGCTCCAGCGAGGACCCTTAGATGCTTCGGCCTCCCAACGAATGAAGGAAATGTGCATTTGGGCAAGTCTTCGCCCGCAAAGCCAGCTCTTATAGTTCCGCTACCATTGTCCAGGACGATTGGAGCGTTGTGAAGTGTTTCGGTCATTGTTGCGGACGGTCTCCACAAGCAGCTCCGGTCAGGAACAATTCCCTTATAGCTGATTCAAAGCGTAGATACCCCTCAAGCTCTTGATTTCCATGCCTCAATGTTGCTTTTGAGCGTGGCCTAGGTAACGTTACGCTGCTATTAATCAAGTTAAGCAAACGGGAGACGTGAAGCGCGATTCCATGTTCGCGACAGGGGTTTTCTAAGCGAGTGCAAACGGCAGAACATATGTACACTTTACTTTCGTACATGCTGTACTGCAATTGACCCTTATACTAGGTACCTACAAGATTACTCACTATCTTCAGTCTAACCGATAGAGAGTATCTAGCTATTGAGAAGGTGATCGATGAGTGCTGACCCTCTACGTCACAATCTCTTCCGCTGAACAATTGGTATCAGATCGGTTGACAACCGAGAACAAGGAAATCAAGCAGGTAGTGCAGCCCCGTCACCCCTAGGATCACTGCCAGCGCTGTATACGTGTCTCCCATCCTCCATATGACATCTGATTACTTGACCGCGGCCGAAGAGCCCTCGTTGGTAGCCTTTGACCATCTCCACCTGGTGCCCTAAATTTCTCAACTCGCTCGCTACTTCTTCGCTGATACCGTCCTCGACGTAAACCGTAGGGTCAAGAACTTTGCCCATCTCTGGCGTGCCTGCACCGATGCATATTCTCGGCGCGTCGAGAGCCGCTTGCGGATTGTATTTGAAAGTCAGCATATTAAGGAGGACTTGAACGTGCCCTTGCGGCTGCATAAAGCCGCCCATTACACCGTATACTGAGTGTAGGCTCTGGTCGCTTGGGTTCGTAATCATAGCAGGGATGATGGTGTGATACGGCCTCTTCTTTGGAGCAATCACATTTGGATGACCTTCCTGAAGCGAGAAGTTTGCGCCGCGGTTTTGTAAGGTGAAGCCACAGCCTTTGGGAATGATACAAGTACCGAACCCGCCGTAATTGCTGTTTATAAAGGAGATGCCGTTACCATGTTTGTCTGTTACAGCAAAGTAGACTGTGTCTGAATGGTTATGAGCTGGTGAACCGTGGTCTAATACACCACATGCTTTTTTTGGGTCAAAGAGCTTGGCACGTTCAGCAAGGTAAGATCGTGAGATTAATTCCTGAGTGGGGACTTTCTCGACGTGTGGATCAGTCACCCACCAACTTGCATCTGCAAAGGCTATCCGAAGTGCCTCAATTACCGCATGTAAATATTCGGCACAGTTATGCTCCTTTTCCTCAAAAGTCCTTAGCTTTCCTGTCTTCTCCAATTCTTCTAATATGCCAAGAGCCATTAGTGCGACAATACCTTGGCCATTAGGAGGGTGCTCCCAAACGTCAACACCCTGGTCATCGGCGCTTTGGCCAGGCTGTTCATCAGCGGCCTTACTTTGGACTTTGCCAATATTCTGGCCGTTGAATCGGAGTTTAATGGCCTCTACCTCTTCATCTCCAGATTCGCTATGGCTTTTTAGATCATGAATGTCCAGGCGGCCCCCTAGGTCATGCACCACTTTTATCAAGGCTTCCGCTACTTGGCCTTCGTAAAAGCCTTTCTTCCCATGTTTTGCTAACAGTCTAAAGGTATTGGCCAAAGTAGGGTTTTCGAAAATTTCACCAGGTCCAGGAGCTCGTTTACCATCTTGTGCTGAGCTGTCTGATTTCAGCATCTCGCCAAAGTTTGGAGAAGCATCACGAATGAGCTCCTCGCTAGCTCTCCACTACACACGATCAGTCACACCCTTGACCTTAAAATCTTCAATATTCTTACGAATGTCGATGCCAGCTCCGAAACAGGAAAGCCTTCCTCTCCGAGTTCAATGGCCGGTGTTAAGATCTGCTCCAGCGAGAGGTTCCCACTGCCAAACTTCTCCACAGTATCTACCCAGCCAGCTGCTGCACCAGGTGTAGTGACAGAATGTACACTCGACATGGGTATGACGCCAGGTTGTCCAGCCTCCAGACCTAGGTCAGACCGCGTCCCCACTAAGGTCGTATTGTGGGATGACCGGCCAGATCCATTTAATGCGTGGACCTTCTTAGTATTTGCATTGTAGAACAGGCAGAACATATCACCTCCGATACCAGTCGAGGATGGCTCTGTCATATTCAATGCTGCTGCGACAGCAACGGCTGCATCTGCAGCATTTCCACCGGACCATAGGATTCTTTGACCTGCTTGCGCAGCCAAAGGCTGCGTACACGTTACTATGCCATTAGTACTGTGGACAACACTCCGGCGACTCGGAAAGGAGATGAACTCGGGGTCCGAAGAAGGAAAGATGGCGTTGGCGTTGAGCGGCATGATGTGGCTGAGATGCTCTGCACTCAATTCTTATGAAATTCAACTGCTGTCCTCAGCTGTGAGCATGGAGAGAGGTGTAAAAGGTACGGACGAGGGGGAGCAGGGTTCAAAGGGAAGCGTGAACTTGGTCGTGGTGGGGTTAGTCAAAATCACACGTCATGCCTCAATGAGTATGAGAGTCTGGAATGGAAGGAGTTGTAGACGGTACTGGTCTGATCATGCTTTCATTGAGTTCAATTAGATAAACATGCAAGAACTCTACCGTTCGATAAGCATTCAACATAAGTATGTTCAAAGGTCTCCTCGGTTGCTCAAGATTCAGCGATTTAGTAGAGGTTTGCTAGCGTAATTAAAGTCACGCTAATGCAGGGTCCGGAATAAAATACCACAGTAGGTACGTTTTCGAAACTTCGAAGTCGGCATGAAAGTTGACATGAAAGTAGGCCCGTAGGGCGATTCAATCATCCCGCAAGAGGTTCATTGTTGTAAGTAGTATGATTAGGACGAGGTTTAAATACAAGATCTTTCATAGAATCAAGTCATTAAGCAAGCTGAATCGCTACCAAAGCACCGGTAATACTTCGTTCCTTGCTTGAAGACATAACGAGTGGAATTAATTGATTCTTATAGAAGCTACACCTCTCCGAACTATCCCGCCCGCTCTACTTGGAAGGGCCAAATCTCTCGCCGCTGAGCATGACCAGCTGGTCAAGCAGCTTGCAAATGGATATGACCCGCAGATAGCAAGGAAGGTCGGCGAACTTTCTCCAACCGCAAAAGCGCTAAATGCCTGGAACTCGGCCAGCAATGTATGTTTCAGCCTCTGGAAGCTTCTATGTACCATTGTTTACTGCTACAGTCTCTCACGGAACTTCAAAATTTACTGCAAGACCCTTTTACCGATCCAGAGTTACGCTCGCTCGCAGTAGAGGAGCTTAAGACTACATCCGATGACCTGACCTCTCTATCGGACCGCCTCCGGACAAGCTTAACTCCCACACATCCGTTCGCGAATCTTCCATGCCTCCTCGAACTCCGTCCCGGGGCTGGCGGGTCGGAGGCTGCGCTTTTCGCCGGTGAGCTTTTACGTATGTACCAAGCTTTCTGCAAACGTCATGGGTTGCATGCAAAAGTCATAAAGCTTGATGAAGTAGCGGTCGGAAGTGGATCCGATAGTGAGCTACAAGAAGCGGTCTTGGAATTTGAAGGAGAGGGCACATACGAGTTGCTGAGGTGTGAGGCAGGTGTGCACAGGGTACAGAGGGTGCCTGCTACAGAAAATAAAGGGAGAACCCATACAAGTGCTGTAGCCGTCGTAGTACTACCTAATATTCCCGAATTGGGTGAAGAGCTAGGAGAGAGTAACTTTGAGAACCCAGAAAGCGATTACTACGTCAATCCAAGCGATGTTAGAATAGACGTCTATCGTTCAAGGGGCGCAGGTGGTCAACATGTAAACACGACAGACTCTGCGGTCCGACTCACACACATACCGACCAATACTGTTGTTGCGATGCAAGACTCCCGGTCTCAACAACAGAACCGGAGGAAAGCATGGCAAGTCTTACGAGCAAGGCTCGCGCAGGCAAGACGTGAAGCTAGAGAAGAGGAAAAGGCGGCGCTGAGACTCAGTGTGGCCGGTGTTGGGAAAACTGGCCGCGGCGACAAGGTACGGACTTACAATTGGAGCCAGCAAAGAGTCACCGATCATCGAAGCGGGATTACACTACACCACCTTGATGATATCCTCGAGGGCGGAGACAGTCTTGATAAAATAATGGAAAGTGTGCGGGTCTGGCTCAGAGAACGAGATGTCGAGTCTTTAATTGCCGATGAAGAGGCAGAAGCATCCAAATCCGCTCATCCGTCTCGGAAAGTGGCGTCGACTAGATAAATTCGCAAAAGCCGCCCTTTATTTCTGACAGGGAGTTGTCATATTGAATCCGAGTCACCGTACATTATCTATGATAGCGTCAAAGCCTATCATAAATAAACAGCCAAAATGGAGTAGTGCGAAAGCTCGAGAATCATTTAGAAATCAAATGCCTAGTGGCACATGCATCTGAAGCTTGTCCTATCTGTCCCCCTCAATCAGCAAAATATTAAGAGCTTCATTGATGAGCGGGTCAGGTCAGAAATTTAAGGACTTGGCGTAGTCCCCGTACTGGGTCCAAGTCCTCCTACGGATATTCAGGATTTGCTGAGGCAGTATCGCTGATAGCTATGGCGACGGGAAAAGTTGGACTGACAATATGGCGCCGAGCGCCTTCAATAATTGCTCCAACATCCCCTGCCAGTTTTTGGCGGCGATCTCTTCGCTTGATAGCATATAATCGATCTTGTTTCTCATGCTTGATTGACTCAGATTCTGAACGAGTGTTGGTGCACACAGCGTCCCGACATTCTCCTTTTTGATGCTATATACACCGTTGCCAAATGGAGCTCATTTCATCAAACTCTCCTTTGGGGTTTGTGGATGAGCAATATACAAACCGCTGAAGGCGCATCGCAACACTTTGAAAACCATTGTACAACCTTCTTGGCGACCCAAAGGCCTTGTGGGCTGTGGCGGCTTTCTATTACCCTAGTGTACGAGAATGAGACAACGAATATGAGAATAGCTAACCTCTTCTTTAAAGAACTCCAAATCTACATCGTGACTACCTCATTAACCCTAACAATTTACCGAATATCCACCCATTTATGTCACGCCATTCGCCTCACTTTCCGTAGCCCATCCAGATCATTTTCCAACATAAATACCCTACTCAAAATCTCCAAGCCCCTAGCCTCTTGTTCATCAAGCGCAAATATATTCAAATCCTTCGATTTCTTATTACTTAAAGCGGATTTAGGGTTATCATTTAAACCTCGGCTTTGTATATCTCTTAAGGCTCTCGATTAGAAAACGTTCAGTGAACGAAGAAGCATCGTGTCATTCTCTTTTCAAACCCGTCGTCATTTTAAACCTGGGTCCGCTAGATAGACCACAGAAAGCCCTCCCCCTCCCAACCGTCCATCCTGACAATGTCGGAATTATTGAGTACCAAAGTCCTTTCCTTCCACTCCAACCAAAGCAACACCGCTATCTATATACACAAAACACCATCACATCGAACACGAAAGCATGGAAAGATGATGAATAAGATAGCACATCATGAAAAGAATTCCATTTGAACCATAACAAGAGATCACTCACGAATGATTATCTTTATGGGAAAACACACTCAGAGAAGACATAACCCCCAAAGCCTACAATCCAAAGTAGTCAGCACCCGACCAGGCCTTGACAGATAAGAAATACCCTATACAAGAGAACAATATAACTCACAACCAACCCAAACCCCTATGAAAAAGCCACTACACCCCCCCGGCCTTCCCCCCCCAAAATAATGAAGACAATATCCCATGAAACAACACCAAAAATACTTACCAAGCAATACATACCAAAAAGACCCAAACCTCCAAGGACAGAATAAAGCGGGAACAGACGGCGAGGAAACAATCCTTATATACCCCATCTGCACGGAAGAGGGAACGGGGCGGAAAAAGTTTGCTGGTGCTGGAAGTGAATGGCGAAGGTCAGGTTGCGAATTGAAAAGCTTGGTTCTGCTGTTTGGGTACGGGAAAGTGCTTGTGTGGAGTATCTTCCCCTGTTGGCTTGAATATAGGGTTAGAGGTATATTGGTGCACAAAGTCGAACGTGAAATCGCGCAGGATCTCAAAAATGCAGGTGCGAGTCAATTGAGTTTACCGAATATATTCGAGTCCAAGCAAGTGCAAATCAGTAAACGCGCATTGGCCGTTGTATTGGGCTTTAAAAAATATGAACGATGACAGTCGTTGATAACGCGCACCTCGAAGTTACTCGTTTCTTAATTCTCGTCATTGCTAATGCATCTCGGGGATAATTGTTGTTGTTGTCTATGTTTGATGAGCCAAATTGAAATGAACAAGCTTGAGGTTTTTGGCGGTGCGGAAGTCGGAGGTTGGAGCATTCTGCGACACAGCAGGGACCAACCCCTCGAGTCTTTCCTGATACCATGGGAATGATATCCCGGCAGCCGTTCGCAATCGCGTTTGGCACCGTTGTCTTCTGTTCGACGTAATCCTCAACGATAATTATCATAAGAAACCGTTTGCTTTGGTCTTCGGGATCTTCATCATTCACATGAATGTCTTGATTGTCCCTACATCTCGCTCTTGTCATGGAGGCGAAGAGACACTGGGTACGTAGCGCAGGCTGTAAGGACCGCTTCCTGCTGTTTAAGCCAAAAACTAGCAGTGCTAATCGTGGCACTCACTACTTAACGTGAGGACCCCTATCGCGTCGCATAGTGGGTGCCACGGTTAGTACGAGAGGGTTCCTTGCTTGTGTGTTGTGGTCTCATGTTTTTCTTAGGGTATGTGAAGAACACATCAACTTAGCGTATCTCATTGAGAATTTTACCATTTGTTCGAAGACTATAACCCCATTTGCGGCGCGAGAATACTGCGCATCGGACAAGTCAACAGCTCATGGTCTCGCCATTTCTACCACACCTCTGATCCTCTCAGCACTGGCCCTCAACCACATCCGATTAACCTCGACATCCTGTTTCTTCTTCGTTCCCTTCTTAGCCTTGATTTCCCTGACTTCAATCCCTGCCTCCATCGCACTCTGCAACCCTTCGCTCCAGACAAGCCCTATATGCTTATCCAACAACCTTAGTAGGGTCTCTACGCATATACTGACTTTGGCATTGTCAGCAATGCTGCCAGTGTTTGCGGCATAAGGCAGATAGCTTCGTTCCAGTATATCTTGCTCGAGGTCATCTTTCGGTGGTAAAGGCGCGGAGGAGGCGATGATGGAGCGCAAGATGAATTGTGTGAGAGAGGACGCGGCGGCAGGTGTGAAGAGACTGAGGCTGGATGGAGACATGATAAGGAAGAATGTTGGTAGGGGTAGGGGGCGGATGTGTTCCAGGTAGATGTCGTACAGGGTGACGAGGTGGGTGAACATATGGGGTAGTATAGCGGAAACGGTCGAAAGAAGGGAAAGTAAACGGAGGCGGAGGATGATGGCGTCCATACCGCCAAGAGGGTTGGCAACGTTAGTGGTCGAGGTGGAGTTTACCAAGGTGAGAAATGAGGGAGTCGGCGGCGAATTGAGATTGTCTTCAAGATCGGAGTCCTCGTCTTCTTCCACGTAATCACCGTAGTTATCTTCTTCGATGTCAATCCTGGCCTCTCTTTTCTTGACCGCACCGTCTTTCTTCAACTCCTTGGTCTCATTGCGCCAGACTTCGGGGAATTCAGCCAATGTCCTCGGGCTAGCATCCGCAAACACTGCTCTTAGGATCTTCTTTTCTCGATTCGTCGTCGCACCTTCAGAACTCAAATACATTACAATCATACTCTGCTCTCTCGGATTTTGATCGTCATCCTTATCCATATCCGAATTCCCTATTTCCTCTCCTCGGATATCCCAGTCCTTTTCCAAGACCTCGATCATATACTCGAGCCACAAACTCCATCTCTCCCACCGGTTTTTATGTAGTATACTGCAATTGAACGCCCAACCGACTACCTGCCAAAAATCCTCCACCCTTGACCAAAGTGCGCCCGTAGTCGCCAACTCACTGTTAATGCTATTCAGCGTATCATTTGTGGGGCTCACATCCTCGCCCGTCCTTCTTCTCCCGCTACCACCGCGACGAGAAGATGTGCCGACCCCCCAAAAGGCGAATGCGTCCTGCAGATCGCCATTGACGGGACCAACGAGCTGGACTACTAACCGGAGATACCGCAAGGCGAGATTTGCAGCCTCGCTGTGGTCTTGAGATTTTGCACGGGTTGTAAGATTAGGATGTACAACTAAAGTAGCCGCTAGGGCAAGATGCTGTGCAGGCGGTAGAAAAGCTGGCGTTGGGGAGTTCAGGGTATTTCCGGCCGTCAACAGCGAGATCAGAAAATTTATGGCGGGGATGTCTGACACTGTTAGATTACGTGAAAGTGGTTTTGGTAGAACCAGCATACAGAGTCCTTCTTCGAAATAGATCATGCAATGCTCACGAAGTTCATAAGACAGACGTTTGACTTCACGGTATGAACGGAGCGCAGCATCGGCCCTATTGGGCCCATTGAAGGCCGAGGAGACATCTTTGGTGGAGTGAAAGGATAACGGAGAACTGGTTGGTATTGAAGTCAATGACGATGTCTCCATTGTAGTGGGATAAGACTTGAAGTCTCATCTAATACAGTATTGAATGCGATGTAAAAAGCGCGACGCGTTGAACGCGAACTCTTCGTGAGAACGCATCCAATTTGGGGATGGTCTCAACGCCATACTGCGTGACTTCCTCAACATTAATAGTGTGCATATATGTACTCTCGCTATTCTTATTCCAGAAGCAAAAGAGAAATCCCCAAAAATTGATCTTCTCGATGGGGAATCGAATCCCCCTCTCCCATGGTTTGCTATTGTCAGGTACGATAAGCGGAAATCAATCAACATGATTATTCAGGCCAAGGTATAATATATACTGCACAACAATGTTTAAGATAGACTTGATTTCCGCATGATGTCTGCTATTAGTATACCATTCAAGCGCTATTACCACACGTTGCAATCTGTATTTTCGAAGCACTGTTTATTGATGAGGTTTACTAACAGTCATACCATGCCGATTACAAAACTGCTGTTTGAGCATGTTGCTTAAATCAACGTCATGATGTCCGCTTCGTAAGAGACTGAACATTTGCTCTTGGTTATATCTATGGACGAAGAGCAACCGTATGTCGTGTAAGCAAATTGCATCACCCGTGATTTTTAGGGAAAGCCTCTCTTGACTCAATCCACCCCAAACATTGTCACAATGTGCATCCTCCGCGCTAGTTTCAGTCATGTTCATGAAGATGCTGATGCTGATCAAGATAAGTGTTTCCAACATTCTGTGCTTTCATGTCCTTGTAAGCGCGAGACATTCGGTGTATGACAGCATCCTCAGGTCTCCGAACGGTCGTAAGGAAGAGCTCGTTAGGGACTGAGTTTTGCTCGACCCAATCAAGGATTGTGTCAAAGTCGCGGCAAACGTGGGTGTCGTCAAAATCCGGGAAAGGCACTTCCTGTATATCGACCCAGTAGTGGAGTATGGGCTCGACACTAGCACTGCACATTAAGTTTTGCAACAGAACCTCCAGTATCTGTCAGTATTTTGTCGCGGCTTTGCCAGTTCGGTATCACACTCACCTCGAGACAATGCGTCACGTGCGCCTTGTGTGACGGCGTCGGAATATCGTTCGGGAATTTGCCTCCATAATAATAAGGGAAGTTCGTGAACATCTCCATCCTCAAAGCATTCTGTGTAATGTCAGACTTGAGCATGAAACTCTACATGAGATGTTTCCATTACCAAGCAGTGAATTTGATGGAAGACATCTATCCTCCCAATATGTGCGTCTAAGCCAAAGCCAAATTGCTCTGGGAACCGAGCTGTTTGAGATGGGTCTGCACCTCGCTTCAAAACATCGGCAGAACTGATCGGTATGGTAGCAATGTTCGACAGCTTTTTCCACGCATGGTCTACTTCGAGGCTTGGATCCTGACGGTAGATAGAGGGCGGATCCCTTGGGCTGAACGAGCCATTTCTCTTGGTAGTTACGAGCGGAATATGGACTTGGTCCAGAATTGGTGCTGCTTTGCGTCAATTGACCTGTTGAGGGGCTAACCGAATGACAAGACCAACAGTATTTTGACGTCCCTCGGATCAGCGTATTATTGAACTGATCCGGAGAGCTTGGCGACTCAAATCTTGAGAACGAGAATAGTATGAGGGAGAAGCAAAAGAGGGTGATATTGAGACAGTACATCAGCTTCTGGGGATGCTGGGGCTTATCATCGTAGCGCGGCGGCGCGTCGGGTGATTCGTTCGAGGTCAAAGGAACGGCGGCTTCATCATGTAGAGCTTTGATTGAATAGTCCTCGTCGAAGGGATCCTGAGACCTTTCTTCGACGAGGCTGTAATTCCTTTGCAAGAAAGACTTATTAAAGTGCTTAGGGAATAGCGACGGCATGATTGCTGTTGCTGAGTATGAGGAAAGCTGTGACGTTCACAAAAACGGGGGGAGGTATCGACTACCTTGTGCAAAACTTCGAGCAGACGAGGTAATCAAGTCTTCGGTACTAGCAAGCATGAGGCAGCTGCACTCACTCCGCTAGCTCTCTACCGTACATCATGCAGGTAGATTTCTGCACTTTAGCTTTATGGTAGGCGCTGACTATTACTCTAGATCCGAATAATACCCCTCAATGCCGAGAGGATTTGGTGATCTTGAGGTGCCTAATTGAATGACTTTCGAGTTCGAAAATATTCCATTTTGTAGCCTACCTTGATCCGTCTCTAATCCGCTAGCATGCAGAATCTGTTCGCCTAAGGTACCACCAACAGCCGCAAAGTGTTTGAGTTACAGCCTTTGCTGGTCCCTTAACAAAACTTACTGGCTTCTCGTGTTCCGCAAAGCAATCGATAACGTTAGCCAGAGAACTGCAATGCTTGCTAAGTCAAAGAGAGCTTCCCTGTACAGGTTTTTATGCTTCGGCTTGTGCTATAGGCCTGTTCGAGGATTAACGAGTGATACCCCTTGTGGTCATATTAACCACTACATCTTTCTCTTCAGCATCAGTGGAAGTGCTATTACTTGCTTGTACAGAACGATACTGCCTTCTGGCGTAATGCGTCGTGCTCTCATTGTGGACGAGAGCTGAAGTTTATGGGCCGATCCGTTAGAAGCCACGATAATTTCTTGAATACTCTCACCTTTGCTAGAACACATCTCCACTTCAATGTTAGTGACTCGAAATCTCGCCTCTTTTGTCCTGTTGTATCTTCCCCCGTGTTGTCCCTTGGCTTAAAAACATGCCTCCGTCTTTCTGTCTGCAGTCGCTTCTGTAAATGCGGATTCCTCTGTCAACCAATCTGATGTATCCTTTAGACCTTTGTTACGTCCCACGGCATCATCCAGTGTGACATCCCTTGCATGACTGGCTCACTTGTTCGGTAGAATACAGCATACCACTGGTTCTTTTTCAGAAGCACATCGGAAGATAGGTCCACAAAGCAGGATTTCCTCCATCATGCACGCGAGCGAAGTGTTTATTGTCTAGGTCAGTTGATCAAAGTTCGTCTCGCGGGAGTTGCATTCCCACACTCAAGCTGCACGCTCAGATATCAACCTGCAAGAATATTGCCGAACTAAACGAAACGGCTTCGCTGTATGTTTGCAATACATGATGCATAGAATACTTCGTGAAAGCAGAAACCTCAGGCTAGCATCATGCCAGGACAGCTTTCAAGAGACTTTTAGGGTCATTTTAGGGAAGTTACATGGCAGTAAAGGTCAAATTGCGGATTGTGCCAAGCACGGCCCAGAGCATGCTTTATCGTGAGATATAAAGCCATCAGTTTGCTCTTACTTTCCACTTTTTCGTCAGCCAGTTTCAAAACAAGAGATTTCACATTACAGACCTTCTCCAGAACCGCAACCAAATTGTTCATACAGAAGTCACCATGCAGACAAAGCTGATCCTGGCTTTTGCAGCCATGCTTCTCCCCTTTCTTCAAGCCGCTCCGTTACGAGTAGCAGAAGGTCTGCGCATCCAATTGTATTACTCCTTGATGAGCTTAGAGAGTTCTAACACTGCTGTAGATGTTGCCACACGTGGAGAAGACCTAACCATGGCTCTCTACGAGCACGACAAGGCCAAGCGCGCCGAGGAGGCCAGTATGGCTCTCTATGAGCACGACAAGGTCAAGCGTGGAGAAGACGCCAGCATGGCTCTCTATGAACACGACAAGGCCAAGCGTGGAGAAGACGCCAGCATGGCTCTTTATGAACACGACAAAGCGAAACGCGCAGAGGACGTGGCGATGAGACTTTACGAGTCAGTTATAATCTGTTCTTTTATGACGCACATCTGACACAGAAACATACGCAGGCACGATAAGACAAAGAGTAAGCGCGAGGCAAATCTCAATGCGTGAGTTGCCTACACCGCCAAAAAATCTCTGATCGGGCCTAAGAGATTCCTAGGTAGACACCTTAAGGTTAAGCGCCTTAATGCCGACTTCGAAGATGATTAGCTGCGGAAAAGCAAGGTTTCGTTGCGTGTTCTGAGAATTCTAGGTTCGCGGTATACGCAGGACCGGTTGAGAAGGGGAGTAGCCCTATTTAGTGATAGGTTCAGCAATATCATACATTCTTCGCTTAAAATTCGCTTACTATGCCCGCAAATTGACTGTCTGCAACTTACCTTTGATGTAACGCTCATCTGCCTTGCTTCGAAGCGAGAACATGCCGTTGTGGGCAGAACATGCGTGGTCGAATGGTGGAAGGCACTACCCTAGCCACCACTGGGCGAGGTCCAAGAGCAGGCGAATGCTTGTGTAATTCTTTGGTAGCAATTTATAGGTCGGTCGATGGTCGAGCAGAAGAGAACGTATACCCGTATTCGTATTGGACAGGGACGGATGAAGTCGCTTCTTTCTCGTGGCTAGGGCACGAACATGTTTAAAACATGTTTATTGACTAACCAAATGAGGTTAGTCAAAACATGTTTTAAACATGTTTATTGAAGCATGTTTTAAACACAGGGGTAGTAGCAGGGGGGGGGGGGGTATATATTTATAGTATCAACTAAATTGGCTGTTCCATGAGCACGTGACCATCGACGGAGCTATGTAGACTGCCATTGCTGCCGTTCGATTCAATGCTTTAACCACTGCGGTAGATAGTGGTTTAACTGCTGATGGTAGCATCGTTTGAACTAGTGCAGTTGGCCCATTGAAAGGCCGGTTGATGTAAGCAGTGCATTGATTCAGATGAGTCTGCTGACGACTGGTTCCGGAGGCCATTTGAAGGTGACAGTATAAGCACTCCACTGCAGGAACGATTCGGTTTGGTAGGATTATGCTCTGAAAGGCATCAGTCACAGCCTGATTGCGAGGTTTGCCACCGCGTTGAGGAGGCATAGCTGGTGGTAGCCCGGTAGGAAGATAGATCTACTCCATGGAGCAATGGTGACAGCGAGGTCAAACCCCCCGAGCTAAACCAGATAGGTTTAGCTTGCTTACATAATATAAAACCAATAAACAAACATGAATAAACCGCTAGTGAGTTTTAAACACGTTTATTGTAGAATAAACGGTTTTATTCTAGCCCTACTCGTGGCTCGGGGATGTCTTGCTCTAGCGCGCTATAACGTTTACATAGCTTGTCGCTTAAAAGGACTTCTTTGGAAGCTTTGTTTCGCATTAGCTGAACAGCAGCGGATTCTTCCATGCCAGCTTACCTAGCTTTCTCAATCAACCTCTCCGTTCGATTTATTGGGGCATGAATAGCAAGCAGTGGTGCTTCGGTATTTGCGCGCCATAGCCATTCTATTGGTGATGGTCCAGTCGAGAGCTGCCCCATCAGGGCCATGCACAGGTACAAGACCAATGCAGCTCGGGAAGTACGTAGTATAGCTCATCCTCTGATGAGCCTTGCATATTGCCCAACGGCCGATGACGGGCTTGTTCTGTAATTTTGCAGCTTACATCCACGTCGGTCGTATTTCAATGCTTCGTCAAACATGCACCTTCGGCTAATTGGAGTACGTGTAGTCATATGGTAGGCTCTTCCGCGGTCTGTAAAATAAAGATCCCTAGCTTTATTTCATGTTACTTGCCTACTCTCGATCTTTTTTGGCAAAAATTTGACGTTGAATGGCGTTACACTGGTTGATGATCACCGGTTCCGTACCGATTGGGGTTTGCCGAGAAGTACCTTGTGCTAAGCCATATCTAGTATTAGCGTCAAGATTAGATAACGGAAGATGCCTGCGCCCTGACAGCCGCCGCTAGCAAATTCCTTCTTTACCTTAAGGTAGCACGTACCTAGGTATGTACTACATATATGGAAGTGCAGCAATCTTCACAACTTCACATACTGCTAAACCTAGTGTGTGGCTACTACAACCCTTCACGATGCGCTCTTGGCCAAGACCGTGTAAGTAAAGTAGCACTACACTTAGTTTGGTATGCTGCGCAGCATCACAGGCAGACCTACCATCTCACTTGACCTTCTTGCATTGTAAGTGGGTTTCGGCTTCAAGAGAAAGGATAGTTCATGCCAAGAAATGATGCAAAGTATCAAAGACGACACCTTTGTATGCTGCGCGGACAGCACATACCTTACTATGGCGCCGTTCGAACGGCACCTTCGTATGCTGCACGGGCAACCCATAGTATGGCGGCTTTCGAATCTAGAACCTGCGGTTACTGGAGAACCTTCTCGATTTGAAAGATATCACACTGTTGCAATCGGGAACCGTTGCAACGGCCAGCAGGTAAACTCTCTCATGCAGCCTTTCATTGGCCTGGAATACCTCGAGATCGGTTCCGTGACAGTGCACTCTTTCCCTATTCTCGTGCCGCATATACTCTTCCCCTCAGTTGTTCTAAAACTTACAGCTCAACCCGATACATCTGTGTGGGCGTTACTCTATGAAGTCTACTGTCAGAACAGGCATGCGAGGATGTCCATTCAAATGACTATTTGCGGACTGCAGCAACTGGCCAAAACTTGCAACATTCAAGGTCAGAAGTCATTATCGGTAGACGCATGAAAAGATGCAACGTCAGCAATCCATCACCCGGTACCTCTCAATATTTCTCCACCTATTTCTTAGGGTCATATCAATACTCTCCCTTTTATTCGTAATAGAACACTACAATCTCTTTCCACAAGCCACTCCGGGAAGCCATGAAGTCCAACAGCTACCAGTTCCTCAACTCTAGGAGGACATTATTGCTACCTCTTGTGTTTGGAGTGCTTTTCTTCATCCTCCTCTCTACAATTTTCCATCCACAGATTCGCTCAAACTTCTCTGCTATGATTAGCACGGTTCGATCTCGCGCTTGCAATCCTGAGCCTGCAAAAATGATCTCCTTCTCCGATTACGACGAGTTTCAAAGCATAGGCAGCGAGGCAGACCAAGTCTGGGACAACATCGTCACACCGAACGGTGGCTACTTGTATCAGACAGAGAGCAATGGGCATAGATATGGCTCTGGAATATCCATGTTTCATCAATTACACTGCCTCCAAATGATCCGGACAAAGATTCAAGTCTTATCGTTCCCCAACGGGAGTTATGGCCCTCCAGGAACAAGACAGACACATGCACATGCACATCATGTGGACGACGACCACGTTATGCATTGTCTGGACTACGTGAGACAGGTATGAAACCACCTTGGCTGCCTAAGAAGCAACCCTAGGGGACTGAGTCGTTGACGGAGAAAGGGAATCCTGTGCTGCGCTGATGGCACCATTGAGCCTCCCAAGAAAACGGAGGATGGCCGTGATATTGCCAACTACAAGCTACCCCACACCTGCGGCGATTCAAAGCGCTTGTATGCCCTTTCGCTTCAGTCAGATAGGCATGAAGGCTACCATCAGAAGTGAAACAACCGATCACGACATTGGGGTAGTCTTGGCTTGAGATGACTGATAAAGGCTATTCGTGTACTTTACGAAGCGTAGAATGCCGCCTGAGACTGTTTTGTAGTGAATACACTCTGACAGAAATGCGTGCCTGAAAAGCAACCATAGAAGCTTGGCATGGTATGTTTTCCGGCCCATTGTACAGTTCGAATAGAAGTAGAATGTTTATGCTAAAATGTCGTTGACAGGTAAACATTTTCTCCCTTACCAAGCAAATCCACATCCAAGTATCTCACGTCAAGTCGCAATAGTGAAACACCAAACAAGGCACTTCTCTCCTACCATCAAGCAGATATAAAGATGCATACCTGAGGGCCATACACACACAGTAACCATCCCAAAATCCCTGCGCTCAAACCTAGCACATCCAAGGCATCGAACCCTTCCTTCATTGCCACTTGAGTCTCTCCCTCCTGCAAACTCTCTAAAGTAAACGCTTCGGTGATATTATCGAAACTCCCACTATAGTTGCAGTCGAAGATTTTAGTTACAGACTTTTCTGTTTCGTACTCACCAATCCTTGCTTGTTTAGATTAAGTTTTCCATTTCCGCAGTACTGTCTTTGATACGCTTCAAAAGTCCTTCTTCAAACTCTATGAACATCCACTTCCACCCAACCCAACCCCTCCCCACCCCATCAGCACCTACATCTTCCACCCCCTCTCCCCCCGCCCTCACCCACAACCCAACCCACAACCCAACCAAACCCCTCAACCCCCCACCAGCGCTCACCACCACAAACCTCCGCCAAGCCGCACCAATCCACCATCTCAAGTGCATACACCCCTCAACAACACAGCCAGAAACAACCTTTTTCAGCGCCCAGCGCGACCCAAAGCGAAGAATCGATCCGAATCGATCCGAACTCCAAAAAAAAAAAATTGAAAAAGGGGCAAGAGTGAGATGTAATGATAGCGCGCTGCGAAAAACAAAAACGACACGGCTTGACAAGATTTAGTAAAAATGGCTTAAAAGAGCGGCAAAGGGAGAAAAACGAGCACGAAGCTGTATTCTCCAAAAAAAAAAAAAAAAAAAAAACGGATCGAGCTGCGACGGTGATGCAACTCGTTCGTCGCGGGTAAATTTTCTTTTTTTGGGCGAATAGAGCTGCTGTTTCGGGTCTGGTGGGGGGGGGTTTTGGATTATGAAGCATGCTAGTGAGTGAGTGAGGTTTGGGATGGGGAGAATGAGGATGGGGATGGGGAGGTTGGGGGAGGATGTTGAGAAGAGGGTGGATGGATGGATGGTGTTGGGCTTGGGCGAGACCTCGTGGGTGGGGGAGGGATTTTCCATATTCGAGGTGCGTGGGTTGTGGGTAAAGTGTTAGAATGGCAAACACTCTCCTCTTCTATCTACTCTATCTAATTCTTCTAAACCCGATCCCCTTCTCTCAATACCAGCACTTTAGTCCCCGACCCGCGTTCCAAAACCCCTATTAAAATCCACTTGACCTGATGCAACTCTCCCGAGCCCGGTTCCGCGTTAATTTTACAACGTTTTTTAAATGGTCATGGAAGTGAAAATAGGTTGATGGGTTACTGCTGCTCTGCTTCCGTCTTCTCTCAATGCCTGCTCTCCGAATTTAGATATGCTTCGGCCTGCTCTCCGAATTTAGATATGCTTCGGCCTGCTCTGCTTCGTCTTTTCTCCGTGCCTGCTCTGCCAACAGGGGCCAACAGAAGTAGAGTATGGCAGTCACTTTTCGCTGGGGCTTCGGGTTCAAGCCGAGACGTTGCGGTGGCTGGAGCCAACGATGCCGCGTTGCCTGTTGGATTGTTTGAGCGATTCGGGCTCGACGGACATCTCGTTCGTGGCATGCATGGCGTTGTCATGTTCACTAACGCGCGCTATGGACGCATTCTTGTTCACGCTTCTTTGATACCGTGCTTCGAGGATGTTCTCCGCACTACTCGAAACAGACAGAGGATGCGCGGTTCTGGGATGCTTCCGCGGTGGTTTGACCCAATTCCTCAGCGATATGACCGTGCTCTTTTCGGAGCGTTCACCAGACCGCTGCAACGAGTAATTCGTGCGGATGGTGCCTAACTTCTTGGCTGCGATGGTGAAGAGGGGTTGGATCATGGGGATGTTTCCAATAACGACGGCGACGAATGTTTCACGGACGGCCCAGCTTCCAGCTTGTTCGGCACCATTGGCTCCGGCCTTGACAAGGTCGAGGTCAGTCAGGTGCGACAAGCGCGGATTGGCTGGCAGGTCAGGGAGATACTAACCGTGAGAATTAGAGCACAGCGGAGTATTGCAGCGATCATGACGAAGACCCCTCCGCTAAACATGAAGAGAAGCCAAGCTTTCCTCTTTGGATCGATCTGTACTTTCCAGAATAGCTAGAAGAGGTCAGCACGCTTTAGCGATCCTCGGATAATTTGTTGCGGCAGACATAGCATTGTTGGATCTACTTACTGGAAGAGGAATTGACATGAGGTACATGTCGGTGGCAACGTTCAGAACCATGGTGAAGAACAAATCATAGTTGGATATGGCAGGCTGGCAATGGTCTAGAAACGATTAGTACTTTGCCGGTCAAACTGAGAACAAAGCAGGAAAGTGGTGTGACATACTTCCAGGGTCAGGATAAATCTGCCAATTCTTCTTGAAAGGTGCACCACACCCGGCGAGAATCGCGGTAATGGTCGTCACGTAGGTGATACCTATGAACGCCAAGCCTATCCGTATTCGGATCCGCATGTGTTGGAGACCTATTCTGTGGTCAGATCAAAGTTAGCACCATCTATATCATCAGTCAGAGGGTGTTGTCAAGGACTGACGTCAATCTTGTATAGAAAATACACATGCACAGCTTCAAGAGCCATAAGAGTAACGTATATAAAGACCATCCGATCAGCTGCAGCTTAGATCCTCCAACTCGGAGAGCATATTCTTTCGAGCCTGGCGAGAGACTCTTTCTTTCCTCATCCGTCATGCTATTGTTTGCTAGACCGTGATATCTAGCTCCTACAGAATACGCAGCTGCCGTCTCGAGTGCGTAGACAACCTGGAGTCAGATTAGAATGTCGAACAGCGACTGCCATGACAAGGGCACAAGAGTCCTCACCACGGCCAGGACCATCAAGTAGTCATCCAGCATAAATTGCCGGATCCCCACCAAGGTCCACCTTGTGTAGGTCCGCAACGTCACAACCATAATGCCCACGCCAAGCAGGCTGAAAGCCTCTTTAGTGAAGGCGTCCGCCATCAACCAGTTGTTGAGAGAAGACGCAGTTCGGGATGTAGTTGGATGGAATACTCGGTATGAAGCCCAGGACGGCCCTTGAACACCGGACCAGCGCAAGGAGGCTTGCAGGCGTAGAGATGCTCTTGTCGTGGCCGCTGGTCACAGGAGAAGGACGAGGAGGAGAAGAAAGCGCTGATGGACAACGCAAGAGCGAACTGACGACGCTGCCACTGTTCGTGGACGTTTTCCCCAGGAGGATGAAAGCTCTGCAAGAGTTGGGACTTGCGGCAAATCAGTCTGGCTGGCTGGCTAGAGCAGGGTACTTGACCGCTGCAAACAGACGGGCCGTTTCCGTACGGGCTGGCTTTGGAGTTGGACGGGAAGGCAACCAAAGGGTTTGCGAGGCACAGAGGCAAGGCAGTGTGGGTGTGGGGACGAGCAAGAATGAATGGCCATGGTTAGATATTCTAGAGCGCACCGTCTCCCTCCGGACGTACATATTCCGGAACCTTCTGAATAATGCAAGACCTTCCACTTTAGCCCGCATCATGTACCTTAGTCGAATGAATCCAGTACTAGGTATTCCGTATTTGTTCCCTGTGGGTTAATCAGGGCCCAGGGGCACCATCAAGTATTCTATCATGGTCCATGGATATACATAATACAATAGCACAATAGCCAGAGTCGTAGCGCACAGGTAGCGCCATCCGCACCGACGGGCATTCGCTAGGCTGCTGGAGGGGTCGGGCATGGTGCGGTGCAGATACATGGATGAGGCGGCACCGGTCCCTCGGCTATTGACTTTTCAGTGGGTCAATATGCTCTAGTTGCGGTCCTCAAGTACCTTACCTAGGTAGATGATCACGATGACGAATGATAGATTACATAGTACCTTACATAATAGCGGGGTCTTGGTGGGGTCGAGGACAGGGAAGATTGGCACGACCGGGGTACAGAACATCCTGTATTCCGTACTGTACATACTGCTAGTACTCCGTAGAAGAGAAAGATAACCACAACACCATTGTGCCAGCGCTGTTAGGAATCGACCCTAATATAATTAAAAATAATTAAAATCACCCAACGACTCTAGTGGCCTTACATCGACTACCGTAGCCTACAGTACCGTAAGTACAGAGTTAGTAGAGGGCTAGAGGCTCTCCTCTATCTGATACATCCTGTACAGTCCGGCCTTGTTGGAGGTGCTTGTGCCCCATGCCAGTCCGGATTCTTTTCCTTTCCTTTGCCGTCGACTGCTGCACCAATGCAATGCAGTCGCGTACAAGGCACAAGACGCATCACAGCAGACGAACGACATGACATGCAGAAAGGTACGGAGTGAAGGTGCCTTGGCCTTGGCGCCTTGGACATCTGTTTCACCAATGACCAAGGTACGGAGGTACCTACTTTACTTTAAATGAAATCCTGCCGTCCCCCGCACGCATACAGCACCACACAGTACTACAGAAGATTAAACTATGCCGTAGAATCAAACTGTCGGCGGAATGTTCCTAAGCTAAGGTAGGTACGGTAAGGTCGGTAAGGTAGGTAGGTACCTTAGGTTTCACTCACTCACTCCCGTTACTTTAATCGGCACACCCCCTGAGCTCACACTCAACTCTGCATTGCTCCGGACTTGCAGACCCGACCCCTTTCTGACAATTGATGCACGGACGGCACATGGTCCATGGAGGTCTGGCTCCTGCAGTGCCTTGATCAGTTCCGATACTTATGCTTGTAACCGATGTTACGATAGATGCGCGTATGCAGTTGCAGCTTGAACACACCATTCTCGTATTCTACTACCCGATTGCGGGCTAAAGGAAAGGTACGGAAACTCTTTTCTTGTAATATGTAATAGTCGTCGGCTAAAGGAAGATGCACCAATCATGGCTCGAAAGAGACCCCTTGTCGGCTTGTCGGCTTGTCGGGTCGGCTTGTTGTGGCAGCGTTCGATGTTCTTCTCGTATCCTTATCCTTCCACATGGCAATCCCCATCTCACGCTGCGGCTATTTCTGCGAGAAGCGAGAAGCGAGGTTCGAGTACAGTATCTTACCTTGATAGGAGGCGGTCTTCAGTTTCCACCAAACGGTTCCCAGTAAATGAGCTGACGCCGCACACTCCACTTCTAGCCGCCGTCTACTGTAATCGTCGCTCTCGACGGCAGCTTCAACCATTGCCATCGTCTTGGAGAAAAGTGGCGGCGATGGAAGATGCCGATATTGTCATAATTGGGGCAGGTAGGTCCTTCAAAGCTCTCCAAGCAGCATCCAACCAGTGGTAATGAATGATACGAACTTGATGAATTGTGACAGGTTGGCATGGCTTGGCCATGGCGAAGACGTACCTCCACGTCAATTCCTCCGCGAAGATGATTGTTCTCGAATCTGCGGCGTCGGTCGGAGGTGTTTGGTGCAAAGAGCGGCTATACCCCGGTCTGAAGTCTAATAACCTTGTTGGATCCTATGAATTCAGTGATTTCCCCATGGACGAGAAGATATTTGATGTCAAGCTTGGCGAGCACATTCCTGGACCCACCTTACATTACTATCTTTGTAGATTCGCAGAGCAATTCGATATCTACAAGCGCATACGATTCAATTGCAGAGTTAATACTGTGGAGCGGAAAGAGACAGGCGGATGGGTTATAAGGTCATCATTGAATGGACAAGCCAATGACCCGGGTGAGAGAGATAGTACCCCGATCTCGACCCAGAAGCTTGTCATTTGCACCGGACTGACTTCAGAGCCGTTCATCCCGTTGTTTGTCGGCAGCGAATCGTTCAACTCACCCATATTCCATGCTAAATATCTCTTCGACCATGCACCAGTAATCACAAAGACTGCCACTAATGTTGTTATCCTTGGCGGCTCCAAATCAGCATATGATGCCGCTTACGCTCATGCAGCTGCTGGAGTCACGGTGGATTGGGTAATCAGAGAGTCTGGTCATGGGCCAGCCTGGATGTCTCCGGCTCTTGTAACACCTCTCAAGAAACGACTGGAGGGGTTGGTGGGCGTCCGATTCTTGACATGGTTCAGTCCATGTATCTGGGGCGACGAAGACGGTTTTGGCGGCGTGAGAGGATTCTTGCACAATACTAGAATTGGAAGACGCATCGTAGAAGCGTTCTGGAGTATCTTAGCAAACGACGTTATAACGCTGACCGGCTACGACAAACATGCAGAAACCAAAAAGTTGAAGCCCTGGACGCCCGCCTTCTGGGTCGGAAGCTCGCTCAGTATCGTCAATTACCCCACCGACTTCTTCGAGCTCGTTCGTAACGGCACCATCAAGGTTCACGTAACTGACATTAAGCGCCTCTCACCCGAAACCGTGCACCTAACAAACGGCAAGACCCTCCACGCCGACGCACTCATCTGTTCCACCGGCTGGAAGCACCGACCTTCGATCAAATTCATCCCCGAAGGCCTCGACAAGCAGCTCGGCCTCCCATACCGCTCTGCTGCCACCGACAACCCTCTAGCCGAAAAAGCCGACAACGAGATTCTTCAGCGCTTCCCCAAACTCGCTGCCCAACCCGTCATCAACAAACACTACAAAGCGCTCGACGGCGAAGGATCTCCCGAGTCTCTTGACCACTCGTTCCAGCTATATCGCTTCATGGTCCCGCCGGCATTCATCAACGACCGGTCGATCGCCTTCACCGGCATGATGCTCAGCGTCCACACCGCCATCGCTGTGCAAGCACAAGCGCTCTGGGTAACGGCATACTTGTCGGGCCAACTCCCTCGCACGGAGACACCATCTGAAAAGGGGCCAGCCACCTTCGACGAGGACAAGGTTCGCTGGGTGACCATCTTGCACAACCGGTTCGGGAAGTGGAGGTATCCCGGTGGGTTTGGCAAGCGGTTTCCGGACATTGTCTTTGACGGCGTGCCGTACATTGACATGCTGTTACGCGATATGGGACTCAATCCCAGAAGAAAGAGTAGTCGGTGGAGCGAGCTTTTCCATCCTTACGGGCCACAGGATTACGTCGGCTTGGTCGATGAGTGGAAGGCGATGGTAAGTTTGCCCGCAAAAAGGGACACCGTTTGCTGTGAATCAGGCTAACGGATGGAGATTGAAACATGAGGCGGCTGCGGTGTGATGGTCGGGCATGTTGCAATCGAAAGCCAATCCCTTGAGTGGATCTCGCTAGCAACTCTAGTCTTTTCGGCGTGGTGCATTGCGGCCTTGACAATGGCCCTCCTCTTGTGTGACCGAACCATGTGGGCACCACATGGCATAAGAGCTCTCCATAGCAAACTCCGTAGCAACGCTACACATGATATACCATGTAAATAATCAAAATCAAAATCAAAACACCAAAAATCCATCTTCCAAAAAACATACTGAATAACAAAGCATATTTGTTCGATATCCGACACGCGCTTTAGTATCCATACAAAAGAACAACCCAAAACTAATTTCCTTCACATCAAAACCACCGCAAACTCTTTCCAGCAATCAAACGAACCCACATAGAAACAAACGACCTAACGCCTCCCTCTCCCCACTTCCCCCCCCCACCCCACTTCCCACCTCCTTCCGCATCCCTCCCTCCCTCGCCTCCCCCTTCAACCTATCCTTGTATGCGAAACCTGTGCCGTTTTCTAGGATTTGCCGAGAGCCCCACCAAATTTCAGTGGCGAATCTGCAAAATAAGAACCAGAGTTGTGAAATCAACCCCCCCCCAGTGCTTCATATGTAGGTAGCATATTCAGTGCTTCATATGTGGTCTGTTAAATGCTTCATATGTAGTACCTTATATGTGACCGATTCAGTAAGTCGCCTAAGAGGCACTGTATAAGGTAGACTATATATGAAGCACTGTATAAGGTAGGTCACATATGGGGCACTGGGATAGGCCATATATGGGGCACTGCATATATCACATGTGCGGAGCATTGAATAGACTACATATGAAGCACTGCATACATTACGTATGAAGCACTGGGGGGGGGGGAGTGGGGTCGATTTTACAACTCTGGTTCTTATTTTGCACTTTTTGAAAGATTCGCCACTAATTTTTGGTGCGGCTTTCGGCAAATCCTGGAAATGAATACTGGTTTCGCATACAACTTGAATATACTACATATGAAGCACTGGGGGGGCAGTGGGGTCGATTTTACAACTCTGGTTCTTATTTTGCAGATTCGCCACTAATTTTGATGGGGCTCTCGGCAAATCCTAAAAAACGACACAGGTTTCGCATGCAATGATAAAACATCCTTTTGAGAATGAACAGCGGAATGGGCACGTTGTCGAAAGAATGGTTCTGGACCAACCAAACCCGCCAAGGATCCCTCCCGGCTGTGCCTCTCCGTTGCTTGACGTGCAGACAGTGGCTTATTTTCCCTGCATGCCGAGATCCAGAAAGGGCAAACATACCTTAAAGACTACATCGCGGGAGGTCCGCCCCACGCATGTTTGCTGTTCTATTTCTAGAGCCCAGTATCTTTCTCGCCTTTTGGGGACATACTATCAACATCGTGACGTCGTCCTAAACCGTGCAAACAAAGCCAAGGAAGACGATGGCCGGTCTCTCTCGGTTTCTACACTTGTCACGCCCATCCTTTTAGGTGCGATGCAGGCTCGCTAACCCGGAATACCATAGTTCTGCAGAGAGTAACTCACTGGCCCGTCCTCGATCTGCAACCACCGTGTCAAGCTCTTATCATGCTCGCTTGATGGCCAGTGCTGCTGGTTGTCAAGCCATAGTCAGTGTAGAGAGAAGACGGACAAGCCTGAAGCTTGTCCTCGGTGGTCACGGAGCAGAATTTCCCGTTGCGACGGAAGGGAGGTTTGCGAATCAGCACTGGGATGAGGAATTGTTGGTGCTCTCACAGGTGTGACTGGGCAGTTTCTGTCACTGTTGAAGCAATAGGAGCTGTAATAGGAGCAATAGTAGGAGCAGGAGGAGTAGTCGTCCAATTAGGAACATAGTACGGAATAGTTGCAGCGCCATTACACTGCCCGCTAGCCTAGTTGGGACTAGCGCCAAGTGCGGCACACAACGCAGATAGCCTTCTGTTGCACCTTTAGACAATTATCAGATCTACACTTCATCAAGTAGGTAGCCTCTGTACCTCCCGCATATTTTTGCTAATCATTCTTTAGGGTAACAACTTACAGCGGCTGTCGAATCAGGTCTGCAAGTTTGGTCTGCAGCCAACCTCGTTGGCTGGGTAGGCCCCTCGATTCATACTATGTACCGTATGAATTGTGCATGAGGTAGCACGTGCAGGTCATGCCTCCTGCTTGCATGTATATGCGATGTAACGTCCGACCACATTGGTATTATTGCGTATCACTCTCTCAAGTCCAAGGTACATAGACGGGAAATAAATTAATTTCCCGTTGCCTCGATTGCCTACAAGGGGCGTAGTCGTTCATAGAACTTGGAAGGGGGGTCATGATTTTCTCAATTGGTTTTGGCAGTCGTCACAAAGAGGTATCGATCGACAGCAGAAGCATGCCTTGAACTTACAAGCTACGGCGCATAAGCGGAGATGGAGTAGATTGGCTCGAAAAGGAGGCCGACGGGAACTTGATGATGATGATCGGCAGCGGGTCGGGATGGAGTCATCCGCAACTAAGGCAAGGTGGCACGGGTGGTTGCAAACTCGCCACTCTACTCCGTACATATGTACAAGTATCTACTCTAAACGGGCGTGGCGGCGGCGCAAGCGGACAGCTACCAGATTCAGGTAGTCAAACCATCTAAGGTACTCGAGTGGATGAGGGCTTACAGTTAGTGAGGGGTTGGAAAAGCTGAGCCAGGGCCGGAAGTTTTTCTTCTTTTCTTTTCCGGCCCCAGACTTGTTGCATATGCGAAACATATGCTCAAAAACATTTCAACCCCGGATCAACATTTTGAATTTGTCTAACTATTCTACAGGTCCTTCCTGCAGCGGGCTGGACATTGCATTAGCAAAAAGCCTCTTAACAAGGATTATTTGTATGAGGGCGTAAGCCAGCTATACGTGAACAAGCCCGGCAACGCTTAAGCAATGTCCAGCCCGCTGCAGGAAGGACCTGTACAGTTACAGCATACGAGATGCATGTGCAAAGCATGGACCGTCCTACTTTGCCGCAATGCGTTCAGAGCGACGTGTGACGGCAGCGACGACTGTGAAGTGCGTTAGCAGTGCATATGCTATGCTTATCTTTGCCCTTGGCATCTGTTCTTGAGATGCTTGCTTGAGGGAGGGTTTAAGAAAGATTTCAGCAAAGCATACGCGATGCATATGTAGTCGATGCTGCGCATAGCTGATGCTGGGTTGGAAACGCTGAGCCAGGGTCGGAAGAATTCTTGGAATTATTCCAGCCCGATGCGAAGCATATTCTAGAATATTCTAGCCAACCCTACGAACTGCAACCCGAGTATTCCGTAGATGACAACTGACAAACAATCAACTACCTTATGATAGACTAAAACTGTACCGCTACTAGTACAGCACCATACCGTGTACTTTTACTCAGTAGGTGCACACCACGAACTGAATATCCTCGCTATCGAGTCGGCAAAGATGTTAAGTGGGGTAGCATCCTTCGGGAAATAGTAATCATGGACATTGTTATTGCATGCTGCTAGAACGCACACAGCCGAATCAGATTAGTCTCGCTCTTGATTTCCAATCGCATGCGCAACCTCCACACGATTGCCGACACTACCGATCCGATGACGCCGAAGCTTCAAGAGCAACTTACGACGTTGAGTGAGGAAAAGTCCACTGTTTCAGGGCCTGGACAACGTTTTCAACATTATCGGGTAAATGCACCGCTCTCCGGGCTGAACTATTGTCACACTCAACATGGGTAGCCTCTCCATCAACGGCGATGCTGGACTCAGCAGACGTTTGATCACCGCAGTAGTTGACCAGAGTGCGGAAGAGGAGCCTGAGGCAACATGGATTGTAGCCCCGGGTAAGAATGGATATCAACACATCACCTATAGACAGTTTGCGAACGCCATCAACAGTACGGCATGGTGGCTGGAGCAACAGTTGGGAAAGGGTGACACGACTGAGCCTCTGGCCTTTTTCGGAACAGGTGGTGGCGACATTTGCTATCCAATTGTGTTGATGGGAGCCGTCAAGGCAGGCTACTATGTCAGCTTCGTGCTGCGTGGAACTCCTTTTCGAGAATTCTAATATGTTCTCCAGACACTTTTCAATTCTCCCCGTAACAGTATTGATGCCCATATCAATCTTTTTAAGTTGCAAAATTGCAATACTATAGTTCTTCCTGAGCCTCATCCTCCTTACATTGCTCCATTACTGAAATCGCATCCGATGCGAGTCCTTCAACTTCCAGACCTTGAAGATCTCTTGAACGATAAGACAGCACCTTATCCATACAACAAAAGCTTTGAAGAAGCGTACAATGATCCGTTGGTATCGCTACACACCTCCGGTTCCACAGGTAGAGGCTGAACCATCTGAATGTGTCTGTGGAAAAATCAACTGAGATCTTCAAGGTTTACCGAAGCCAAGAAAGTACATTATGGCATCTGCTACTCACATCGCCAACAACTATCACAGATCTTCTCCTGTTAAGGGTGTTCAAACGGTCGTGGGTCTTTATCGCAACGATTTTCTCTTGAGCGATGTACCGTTTTTCCATGTAAGTTTTCCTTCGCTGTTAACTACCGCGTTTCTTCAACTGTCTATGCTCGTCAGATAACTAAAGTTGCTCGGTCGTTGAAATCCACGCCAGAAAGAAGTCGAGCCACTCAAAATTCCAATCCTTCCTGATTGGGACTCGCAATACTCATCGACCTGACTTTCACTCAATTTGTCAAGTGGTTACAAAGTTGAACTGACTGGATTCGAACAGGCCGCAGCGATAGTTGTCAACGTGGTCAGCGTTATATTTGCCCGGCAAAAGGTTGCTCTGGCACCCCCTGGACCTCCTTTAAGTGCGGAGGCTGCTATTGCACTGATCAAGTCGACCGCGGTTACAGCCGCTCTTCTTGCGCCATCCACGCTGGATGAGATTGGTAAAAATCCGGATCTGCTGGATTGTTTGAGTGGCGTAAACCATGTAATAGCTGGTGGTGGCGCCATTTCCACAACCTCGGGCGACGCCCTCGCTACCAAGACAAGGTTATTGAACATCTTGGGTACTACGGAAATCAGTGCACTAACACAACTTGAAATTGCGCCAGAAGATTGGGCCTATATCCGACCAAGCCCTCTTGCTGGAGCGGAGTTTCGACACCATACAGGCGACGATTACGAACTGTTCATAGTTCGAGACAAGAAGCTGGAGGGATGCCAGCCAACTTTCGATGTCTTTCCTGAATTGGACGAGTATTCGACTCACGACTTGTTTCGTCAACACCCTACCAAATCTGATCATTGGTTATACGCGGGAAGGTTAGACGATGTGATTGTGTTTCTCAACGGAGAAAAGACAAACCCTACTACCACGGAATCTTTGGTTCAGAGCCGTTCCGACGTCCGTTCCGCCCTGGTAGCAGGTCAGGGCCGCTTCGAAGCGGTGCTCTTGATAGAACCGCTGAATTCCTCGAATTTGACGGCGAGAGAAAGGGCAGATTTTATAGAAAAGCTATGGCCAGCCATACAAGAAGCTAACCGTCAAAGTCCGGCTCACGCAAGAATTTCCAAGTCTCACATCCTGTTTACAAGCCCGGAGAAGCCAATGTCTCGAGCGGGCAAAGGTACTGTGCAACGCAAGTTTACTCTAGAAAGCTACTCCAAAGAGCTGGATGCTCTTTATGCCGATGCCGATTCGATGAGTGATCTTGAAGTCCCCATGAAAATCGATGCCAAGGATCTAGAGGGTTCTATTTTGCAAGTGCTGAGAATGACAACTAGCATCCCTGATTTGACCGCCGAAAACGACTTCTTCTCTAGGGGAATGGACTCCCTGCAAGTCATAAAAACCGCTCGTTCTTTGAAGGCAGGTCTAGAGGAGGCTGGAGTAAAGGCAAAGGGTTTCGCGCCAAGCACCATATATACCAATCCAACCGTCAAGAACTTGGCAGCTGCAGTCAGGTCCTATACAGAGCAAGCCATAGAGGATAAGGGATCTTTGGACAAGATTCGAGTGGAAAAGATGAAGACAATGCTCGAAAAGTACGCGGCCAGATTACCGGACCCAGCCTCGCATCAGACCAATGGCATGAGTCGCAACGATGGTAGCCAGAGCGTAGTACTCACAGGTTCAACTGGAGCACTCGGATCTTATCTACTCGAAGCTTTGGTGAACTGTAAGTCGGTCGCCAAAATTTACTGCCTCAATCGCTCAGCCGTATCGGAGAAGAGGCAGGCAAAGGTGAACGCCTCGCGAGGATTGGCTACGGAGTGGGACAGTCAACGAGTAAAATTCTTGACAAGCGATTACTCTGAGGTGGACCTCGGCCTAGGGAAGGAAATATACTCAGAGATCACTGCGAATGCAAATATCGTTATTCACAACGCTTGGCAAGTTGACTTCAATCTCTCGCTTGATTCTTATGAGCACATCCATGTTCAGGGAGTTCTCAACCTAATCGAAATGTCCTCAAAGTCAGCTCACCAGGCTAAGATCTTCTTTCTCTCGAGCATCGCCTCAGTAATGAATTGGTCAGCCAATCACAGTGGAACTATTCCGGAGAAAATTCTCTCAGACTATACAGTTCCTCATCCTTTGGGTTATGCTGAATCTAAACATGTTTCGGAAAGACTCATTAACCTCGCTAGAGAGAAGTCGCAAGTACTAGCGTCTATCTGCCGAATCGGTCAAATTGCCGGTCCGATACAGCGTCCCAAAGGGATGTGGAATAAGCAAGAGTGGTTACCCAGTCTTCTCTTGAGCTCGAAACACTTGGGCATGATCCCGGAATCTTTAGGGGGCTTGCAGAAGATTGATTGGATCCCTATCGACGTCGTCGCTACTATTCTGATGGAGCTAGCTCTTGGCCAGAATCCCGGTCGGGAGGTCTATCATGCCATCAACCCCAAAACCACAGCATGGGAGGCTCTACTGCCCTGTATTCAGGCAGAGCTCGGCACTGATATAAAGGGTGTACCATTGGCAACGTGGGTCAAGGCTTTGAGGGGTAGCTCGAACTCGTCAACAACGCAAGAAGAACTTGCAGCGAACCCCGCCGTGAAGCTGGTAGAATTCTATGAGGGTCTACTTAGTGCCGAGATTCAAGCACCACAATTTGAGACAGTGGAAACGAAGAAGGCGAGCACCACGCTTAGAGACCTGGGTCCTGTGAAAGAAGAATGGATGGTTAGATGGATTAGACAATGGACAGAAAACTAAGAAGCGGAACACGGGTGGGTGTGATTGTAGCAAAGCACGAGGATTCAACGATTATATGATGATGAATGAACTTAAACTACCTTCGTTGGTTCGTGACGCTTGCATAGATGATCATATTTGAGAGTACATCCAGGAGCTGCTGTGATCTGAAGGAGGGTGTGAACCCATGCGTCCCTGTCGTGCAAAGTTTCTAACCGAATATAGGAACGCGCCTTCGCGTCAAACGCGCTAAAAAGAATCGCGTTCCCAGCCTCGGGCTTCTGTTTTCCTTTAAAACCCCAATTTAACCTCTAGTCAACAACTCTACTACTACTCACACTATATTGCTCGTGATACCAGACTTTGATATGATGCTTAGCGCAACGCGTCCCACTCTGAAACTTACGAGCATGTTTGTCAACATCTTTCGATCTGACCAAGAATGTGCACGCCGCGAATCACATATAAAGAGATAGGTTTATGCTGCACGATTGCTCCAGCTTGAGGCTAAAGTACAATCGCTATTACAGCTAATAATGTTGATAAGCAGTGCCAGACCTGGTGGTAGGGTTTCAGTCGCACTGTTCTTATTGTTACAACTCGAAACCGTGCCTGAATCTCTACGTCTATGTTTGAGTACATTTGAATCCTGTAAACACTTGCACTGGCAGTGGGGTGGTCGACGGTTTTGTGGTACACCAAAGCTGTCCCCTGTGCCCTGTCTTCTTCGCTCCAATTCTAGAAAAATTCTCTATTTCTCTTCAATAGTCTCACGCGTCCTCCGCAGCCAATTGTATTACGCCAAGCAAAGTACTTTCCCCTTTTCGGGCACATATTTCCAACTCCCCATGTCGGAGGTCTTCCCTGTATTCGCGTTCCTTAGCTCAGTAGGTTTGTTTAGTTCTCTATTTTTACTGCGCACATTACCCTCGCTGCTTCCATGATCTGGGGGATCCATTGAAGTCCCTCCAGTTCGTTGACCACTATCTTCGTTGAGCACGTTTCGTTTGAATGACCACGAATGCTTCAAGCTCTTCCACATCGAGTATGGACAGCAAGGAGTCATCGAGCAAGCGTACGCTCTCGTTGCCCCACAGCCCTTACTCTTCGCTCGAAGGCCATCTATATAATGCCCACGTCCCCCCAAGATCAAATCCTCACCTTATTGTCTAGAGACGATTCATGTATAATAGCCATATCGAAACATACACTCATTTTACCACTGATCTCACCGCCATTCTTCTACTTGTCCATCTACCCAAGTAATCCTGACACCCAACATCTTTACTCTAAACATATCTTCCACCTACCTACCTCTCCACACCATCACAATGGCCAAATCTACCTCCAACTCCCAAAGATCCCGCACCCTCAAATCCCTCCCCAGACCCTCGGCCGCAGAACCCACGCAACACGCCCAGAAACTCATCCGCGGCACCAAACACCACTGCGGTGGCGAAAACGCCGGCCGAAAGGGAAAATGCCATCTCAATGGCGGGGGCATCTGTACCCGCCACCAGGCCATTTGCCTCGTGTGCAAAAGGGTGTACATGGCGCACCGGCAGTGTTTTTGTGCGAGGGCGGCGGCTGAGATGACGAGAAGGCCGGTTCTGGGAGAGGCGAGTGGGAATGGGAAGGTGAAGCGGAAGCGGAAGGCGTCGAGAGACCTGGATGCTGAGGGTGCTGAATCGAGGAATTGAGAGTGGGGGTAGGACTGGGGGCATCCGGATCCGGCAGGCTCTGCCATCTCGACGCTTCGCTTTGTTGTCAATCACCCCTTAAGGAGCCCTCCGCCTTCGATCTATTCTTCATCTTCGACACACGGTCCTGTCATGACCCATCTCCTGCATCCAAAACCGACCGGTTTTGTCACCTCGTCGCCTTCCTCCTTCGACAACGGGTACTGTCACGACCTGTCTCAAGCAACCGGAACCGGCCGGCTCCGCCAACTCGCCATCTTTTTATCTCGAGTTCGACTTTCATCACCTCATTCGTCCGTCGACCCCTTTTTCAAAGTTGTCGTCTGGCTCCGCTTGTAGAGGCTCCCGTCACAACTGTTCTCGGGCATCCGGAACCGGCCGGCTCTGCCTCCTATCAAGAACTTCAAGATCAGCCTGACTTAGATCGACACTCTTCGCTTCGCTCATGATCTCGGTCGTAACCCATTCGACATCGAGGCAATCCGAGATTCCACCGGCCGTTTCTATGAGTTTGAGTATTGCTCCTTCCGCTAAAAGTATTCTTCTATCCGGAAGACCAAGCGAGCGTTACAAATTGAGGTGTAACGTCAAAGCTGTCGGCAAAGATCCTGACGAGGTTTCGAGGTTGAGGATGTCCTTGCTGTATAACGCCAACACGTTCTTCGACTTCACGGCTCGAGTATTTCTCCTCGAACCTCCATTTCAGAACCTGGACATATTCATACCGCGCCCGTTCTTTGAAAGGACATCCTGCCTACAATCCCTCACAACCATCACAGTCCCTTGAAACCCAAACCCACCGTCTTGACGACCAGGTGACCTCCTTACACCCTAGCGCTCTTCCGCCTCCTCAATATCTCAGCCGGGCAGAGGCGTCTCTCGTCGCAACACCGTTCACAAAAACCACCCACCACCAAAGAAACGACGACTACAAAATCCCACGGGTTTCTAACCACAACATCGGCACTTCGCTCATTTACCTCCCGAAACCTCGTCCTTCGATCACCGCAATATCAAAATCCGGACAGCCTGACACCAACCCCCGTCCCTCAACCTCCTTCACCGATACGTAACTCCACCACGCCAAGGTGTTTGACTAAATACTCACGATCACGAAAACCACGATCACTACGGAACGAAACCACCAGCCTTAGCCAGCTTCAGAACTCACCATCCACACTTATCAAAGAAGTGGACCCCACGACGACACGAACATCAGCGCGTTACGAGCAAGGGTCTGGGATGGCTCTTTCTATATACCCCTTATAAGCGTTCTTTGCATACTGTAGCCCTAGCATTGCATAGCACTAGCAACCAGCATTGTCGTCACCAAAGCAATGAATCAGTTGTGTTACCAACTATGCTATCTATGCTACACTACTGCTTTCCCAGCAACGCCAAGGTGAACTACATATGTAGCCATGCTACATATCCCCAAGACCTCTGTGTGCGAAAATCCAGAGGGGGGGGACAAGGAAAGAAAGAGGAATGGGTAAAGGCAACTAACTCACTACACCTTGTCAACAACCTAACAAAAACTGCTTCCAGCCACCGAGCTCCATAAACCCCCCCTTCCCCCATTTCTTTTTCTTTTTTTCTTTTTTTCTTTCTTTCTTTCACTATGTTGGAACCCCTTATTTCCACAGCCCCGTTCCTTATTACTATACGCTTAACTCCCCACCCACCTCCCAGGACGATCTTTGTAATATCATCTCCCCTTCTTCCCTTGCTCAAGTTCTCGGTTTTCATTTTCCTGGGGTTCTCGTACTACGTTCGTCGTGAATGGATGCTGATCGGTGGGGTTGCTGGTCGGTGAAGACGGGGCGCGGGATGAGATTAGAGGGGGGGTGTGTTTGGAGCAGCTGAGGAGAGAGGGAGGGGATGGTGAGGTTGTGGTGGGGAGTGGAGGGGTTGGGAAGAATGGGGTCGGGAATGGGGGGGAGGGTTGGAGGGATGGAAGGGGGGTTAAGGGTGGGGGGGTTGGGAGTCAGCGCACGGAGATGTTATGTTATGATGGTTGTAGGGTAGACGGAAGTAATTGGGGCGCGAGATTCCCGGTTGCTTCACTAGGATACGTCGTTCCTATGGAACGTGAGACAGTAATGCTTTAAATGCTGACTTGGAAACTTCCGCCTTCGGTAGGTTTCCTTTTCTTGTCGAGAGAAAACGAGGGATTTGGTTGCGTTTTTGTGTGTTTTGGTAGGTTACGTTTGATGGTTGGAGGGGGATGTGATGAGTTGTGAGGTGGGGATGGCGGGGTTGCTGGGGTTTGATGTTGGAAATAGGGTGAAAGATAATCATTTGAGCCCCATTTGTCAGACTGATTGAACTGTATCACACATCTTTGTCGATATCGGCGTACGGATAAAAGCAAGGACTTGGGAGCTTTCCATTAAATCATCGTTGCAATTCAAAGGCTTGAAGACCTCCCAGGCATGGTACGTCATCGAATAACGTGCGTTCATTATACGATCAACTGCTTGTTTGCAACGTTTCGCCATTCGTCCATACGTCTTAACCGGGTAGCAACTGCGAGGCGGGAGATTGACGAAGATATTCGTCCGAACACTCCGTGCATACAACCAAGACGCAGGAATCGGGATGAATCTGTCCGGTCTTGCGGTAGCCGCTGGGCGGACCAACAGGGCGCAAGCATTGAAATTGAAGTCGTCGATGTCCGCCGTTGGAGTCCAATACGGGAGGCGGGATCAGGTGGTGGGATCGTAGCAGTCCTCTCTACCGGATAAGTCAACGAAGGCAACCTTGAATTGTAAGCACGGACAACCACCAACAGCTATGCTCCAGCGCTCACATCTTGATTGGCCTTTATAGTATCAGCATCTTCCGAGGTAAGGTCAGTTGTCCAAAAGTTCACGCCGAATCGCTTGGAGCTCGATGTATAGATGTCGCCGCCATGAACAATGCTCTGCAATTGTTGGTAGATGGCATCGGTCTGGTCAGTGTTCGATCCGTCCTTTGGATATATGGCATACGTGTTCGTAACGGTCGCTTGAATCGCGGGCGAGGACGACATGAGCGTAACGGTGATATATATGTTGGCATCTGAGCTGCAAATCAAGCATGTATATGTGTATAGAATATGTAGAACACTATGTAAAGCAGACGAGAACTCTTGACATTCAGCCCTATAGGGCGAAATCCAACAGCACTTTGGATTTGAAATGGGTTCAATGGGTAGCACAGGAGTATTCCCAGAGCTCTGCAGAACTAAATAGTCGTGGGGGGCTGACTAATTCGGCCCCCACCCAGAAGGAACAAGCGACCTCAATCCACAGCTCCCATAATGATATAAATAGAGCCCCAGCGTCCGTCTGAATAGCGGAAGAAAAAAAAGGAAACAACAACGAAAGCTAGAGTCGACGGCTAGGATGCAAGGCTAAAGGCCTAATCCTCCTCCAATAACATATCTTCCAAGCTCCCTCGCAGGATCGCCTGTTCCTCTACCAGAAGGTTACTGCTAGCCCGGAGCTGGTCGTATATGGGTTGTAGGACTGGATTAGTCCTTAGTAAAGGCCTCAGTTGCGTAAGAGTTTGGGTCGTGGCTGTCCTGTACGCCTCCGCATGAACTAGGAAGTCTTTTAATAGTTCTAAATGCTTCAAAGTCTCATCTCCTTCGGACTCGTTAGGGACCAAATACAGGTTATGGTCCGTGGCCGGCGGAAGGACGACCCTACGCTTCTTCCGAAGTGGGTCCGATTCTGACTCATTCTTTACTGTAGCTTGCGAGTCTTCCCCCTCATCGTTCAACGTCCTCTTAACTCCTTTTCCCCTTTTAGGTACTGGAAGTTTGATAGGCGTGAAAAAATCACTGAGCTTCTCTATGCCTGCAATCTTCCAATAGATTCCGTGCCAATACTCAGTGATCATGAAGAATTCGTTCGAGCTTTCTAACGTCCCAAAATCGTCTCCTGTTTAGATATCGGATAGATGTCTGGATAAAGTTTTCGTAACTGGCTTTCCGTTCTTCTATAGCACGAATACCGGGAAGGAGGCTCCCATGTAAGGTTTCGACTGTAATGGTAACACATAGTCGTGACAACCGAACCTTGTATATGATTTTGTGTTGAAAACCTGCATTGCGTACTCCAAGTTTTCGTTGTTCGAGATCGGCTCGATCGCAGCTGAAATCTGTCTGGATCGATGGTTTGATCGTTCTCGAATGAGATATGAAGTGGCAAGAGCAATTTGTTGAACCTTACTTACACTGGAGCAATGATTCGTTCGACCAGAAGATGTCTCAAATACTCACGAGTACGTATGAGGTATGACTAAGTGACAAATCAGAATGCTGTTCGAAAGTGTGACCAAATTGATGCGGCTTCCGAAACTTTTAAGGCTGTGTCAAACGCTTCGGGAATATTAGAGTGATCTTATAGATCCTTGTCTCAACCTGAGCGAAGCAGCGGCATAGTATCAATAAGAACTTTATGGGGTTTAAAAGAATCCTTGAGCCCTTTGACTCGCTCTTTGATTTTCTTCTTGAAGTGAAATCCTTAGCTTTACTCTTGACCTTGGATTTTGCTTCCAATTCCTTCAATTTCTTATCTTTAATTGTCAGCATCTTCTCTTTACTGTCTTGAATGCTCTGAAAAACATATTTCGAGTCGCAAATCCTCTCTCCACAAATTCTGACGTAATCTTCCGTGACTATCTAGAAGGGCCTTCAATAAACGGAGTGATATTATGAATTGTTTCTGCCTGATGTTAAGTCAGTCATGCATTTCTGACGCAATTAATGTACTTCTGATTATTAGTATGCGAGAAGACGACGAGATAAGATAGACAGCTGCAGAATAATTGATTCTTATATCTCTCAAGACTCTTGAATTTCTTCATGATCATTGCTGCTGACTGTTTTAGTACGATCATGAGTCTGAAATCTAGCGAGAAGACATTACCCCAACCTTTTGAAGTCATGAAATACCGGAGTCATAGGCTCATAGTCGGGTTTATTCATGGTTTTCTCCTTGGATGAAGGCAAGTTTGTACGAACATGAGTCTGCATTGTGATGAGCAATGGTTCAAAAGGTAAGGACATGAGGCTTAACATACCGGGAGTAACAGGACGGCTGGATTCCTGGGTGGATTTGTCTTCAGGCTGGGACACGATTAACACCCTTCCCTAGATACTTTCAGGGTTTTACTTCTCTCCCATTTTTGCCAGACTATTGACTAGAAGGAAGCGGAATTAATATCCTTTTCTCTAGTTCCTTCATTTCCTTATTTCTCTCCCAAAAGAGGATCTTTCGCCACAGCTTCTTGGTTGAATATGGTCGTGCTCTTGATCCAGCACGTATAGTCGAGCTTTCACCTCTCGACATCGACATCTGCATTGTCGGCACCGTTGGAAGGAAATATGTGAATAATAATCCACGACCTCTGCCAATTACGGTCCTAAAGGTTACGATCGACAACTCGTTCCTGTTACTTAGCCATAAAAGCTTGTTTCTCAGGGAATCATGTGTCTGCAGACGCAATTAGAGGCGCCAGATGCTTGAATTGAGTTGAAACAAGGGCCGTTAATCAACACGTAGACGGGAAATTATGAAAGGAATTTTGATCGACTTTTCATCATTTCCCTTCAAGATGGTCCACAAGAAAATCAACAATGAGCACACAAAGGATGCGAAACTCCTGCCGTGAATATGCTCAAACCTTTTGAATTCAATGATCGTAACTTATTCTAAATCACTTATCACCCTATAGCTGAAAGACGTGGTAGAAGGAGAAATTGCGGGATAGCAGTAAGGAAAGTGCCGGATTTTCTTTTTTTTTCTTGTTCGTTTTAGCTTTGCTGATCTCCTCAAAAATCCATCTTTTAGATCTCTGTTCCATCGTCTTCTAAGGCAGAATACAAAGTTCAGCTATTGACACGATCTGACCCTAGTTTCCAGAGCAGCACACCGAGTCCCGAGAGTGACTTTGGCTGAGGAAACATTGGAGAAACCGTTTTGGTGCCATGCGGGCCTATTCCCTGAGCATGAAAAACATCGTAGAATTCTAGTCGAGCGTTGCGCACAATGAAACTCTCTGTACCAAGTTTTTCGGTTCTGGTGATCGAATATGATTCCGTGTCAACAGACAAATCTGCCTGTATGCCTAGAATAACCGTCTAGTAAGCCGTTTCATATCGTAAATCCATACTCAGGTGGCATACATGTAGCGTTTCCAAATGTCGGACAAATTGTATGACTATCATTTTTGGATTTAAAACGTGTGATTTGCATGCATATTTACTGAGAAAAAGTTCATCTATCTCAAACTAAGACGCTGTTGATAAAGCAACATTTATTTCTCGTTCGTTGAATGCGTAAATTAGCTCTATCTTTTGATCGCGTTTCTCTTGTTTGAAAATAATGTTTGTCTTAATCGATAAAGCTTTGCATGTTAGCCGTTTTGTCAGTACAATCGAGTTGTTTTGATCAATTCTTCTGACTCTTGACAGAGCTTGGAGTTCAGGTACAGTTCTCAACGGCGCATTTTGTCGACTCAAATTTACTGTGATGTTCGCGGCAGTGCTTGAAGAACTCGGTCTTGGTAGCGCTCTTCAGATAGTTTGATTCCATCAAAACTAAACGTGTCGTTTTATGACAGTTTCGATCTACTTCGAGAGTCTTCAATCAAGACGTTTAATGAGTTCGAACAAATCAGCTTATCTTTCAAGCCAACCATATGATGATGCCAGACGTATAGGAAAATAGTGGCATTGACCATGGGCGTAAATAATGCGGCGAACGCTGTCAACAGGCCGATAGTTTCAACGAGTAGCAGTAACAATGATGGTCTTCTCGATTGAGGAGTCTTCATCGCTTCTCACCCCTTCCTAGTCTCTCATCATTTGGTGCTTGTCTGCAGACTCAGCTCGCTCGTTGGAAGTGAAAATCTTTAAAGAAACGTTAATAGTATTAGTCCTACGCTTCTTCATTCATTTTTGTTTGTGTGCCTCCGCTACTTTGCTTGACTCTGGTACTTCTCATTGGCGCCACTCTCAGTTCCTTCCATTTGTACTTCAATAGGGAAGTAAATCAACATTCTCCCCCGTTCTTAAGCGGGGATAAGGTAAATGCTGCGTTCGATTATTATGCTGAGAAAGAGGTTTGTAATAAGATGAGAAATGAGATTTAAATGTAACAAGGATGTTATTTAAAGAACGCAGCGTAATCTATTGAAGAAGTGAGTTGATATTGTTGGGTGCATAGCAGAACTCACTTTGCAGACGGGGTCTTTCAGCTAGGGAACAATACTCCCGTGAACAGGGGCAGACATAGAAGCCTGTGTGCTTGGGTATCTTGTGCACAAGCATCTTCGGCCAAGCATATCGCTGATTCTCGGCATTATAGCTCACCGCTTAGGCTGCTCTGCGCTTCACCGTCAGTCCCAGTCATTAGCGACAGCCAGTATTTTCTGGCATCCCGACCACGACCCTAGGAGAGCGCGCAGGCCAGCGACCAAGTGGGTTATGTGAGCGGGAACAAAAGCCTCTCATGGTCTCATAATCGCCATATCTTTCAGTCGTCGCAGAACCGCCGGGTCCGAACTTAGCTTTCGAAAGTTGCCCTATCCTATACTCGACGACCGGTAGTTGACGTTTTGGGCGATCGAAACATCATGGCGTTATGAAAATCTAGACCTGTCAGGATTGGAGAAGGGCGTATAGTGCCCCCATCTCAGCAGGGCGAAAGGGCGAAAGGGCGAAAAATTTGTTCACGGGTAGATCTTACTTGAACAGTTGCTGACAGCAGAATATAGTCCATGGCTCACAAGATAATCATCTTCTTCAGATATTATGGTTGACTTCGTATCAAACTTCGTGAAAGTTACATGCCTTCGCGCCTAGCAAGAATAGCGCTGAAGAAGGCACGGAGGTTGTGGCGGGCGAAGTAGCGTTGGAAATATACTCCATATACGTACGATCTGTGTGGGCGTGATATATATTCGTTGGTGGAAGATTTTAATTTGTGGTGTTGCTGATGTCATATTGAAGAGGGAAAGATGAGATTATAGGGACTTGATGGGTAATCGTGAGTCAAGGCATCGTGGTAAAAAGATTTATAGCAAGATTCATGTACTTCAGAAGCAGAAGTGGCAACCATTGTCCGGAAGCCCTGTTTCTTCGAATGTTCATTGCAGCGTTAGTGAGACGAATGACGTATGCGAACGTAGTTGATGGATAATTTGCGGCGATGTTTGAACCAGGGTTAGGGACCCTCGTTGCAATCTTCGAATGTGTTTTAGTTTGTTCATTCAAAGAAAGGGACTCAGTTCGACGGCCACGAAAAGCAAAGAGGCGGTGGAGTTGAAGCATGACATATCCGACTCCGCACTGCACTGAAACATCATTGAAAGTTATATGACCAGAAGTAAGTCGATTTGGCAGACACGCGAGATTAGTGCGCAAATTATGATCTGAATCGACATCGTGGTTGCATTATCATGAATTTTCTTGTTCTTGCGCTGTTGCTCGATCTCATCTCTTATATTTTTCTTCATTGCTGCTCTGTTGATCTCAGTTGCTTCTATTCAAACATTTGATAGTTTAAACTTTTGAAGTCGTTTAAACATTGCTACATGATCAACGTTCTGACGTTTATAGAGTTCTTTGATCTCATTGATTCAATTCTCACTGCGATTTCTACTTGCAATAGACTTAGGATTTACAAACAGAGTGAACATTATCTGTTAGAGTTAACATTCTTCTCTTGATTATGCATTTGAACCCCTGACTTTTGCGTCGCCTTTTCCATGTGTACATCTATTTTTTTTCCTTTAAAGTTATTGAAGAGCTTCCATAGGCTTTCCATAGGTCCGGGCCCATCTTTGTGAAACCGCCATGCATAGAAAAGAAGGCATCAAGACGTATTTCCCAGGAGCGGAGTAAACGTCTCAAAGTTTTAGCTTCGAAGTAGGTGAACGGTATAGAGGTCAGTGAAAACACAACGACGGTCCTCGTATGGTCTCAAGATCTTAGGTTGTAGTTTGGTGAGCACTACTTGCACTTCAATCTTATGAAGGCGTTCAGTGATCTCGACGAAAGTCCTCACTCTCCATCTGTGTAAGTTGTACTAGGAGATAGAGGCCGCGAACAAATTGATCTTTTTATTCAAACCGAAGCGATCGTCAAGATCGTGACAAGGAAGGTGATATACGTTATTGTAATAATCTTTCTCAGATTTCTGATTGCATCGTTCATCGTGATATCCGTTTGGACAACATTTGTTGAGATACTTCAGATAAACCTATTTTTTCAACCTCGACAAAGATCGAGACATTTGCTGCTGACTGAGCTGAGAGGCTGCCGTCACTTCAAAATGTCTTTGATGGCCTTTTCACTTCAATAGATTGTGAAGTCGATATTTATCGAGTCGGAATCGATAAGATCTGTACAGTCGGGCTTGATAGAACTAAGGTTGGTGAGACTAAAATCGACGGAGCCGAACTTGATAATGTCATCCCTGTTGATTTGAATGTCAAGGCGTAGAGGATGCAGTTGTTGCTCCACGTATCCCCCAAATTGAAGGAGCATCTGGCCCTGAGCCGGGTCGGGAGGAGGACCGCGAGGAGCGGTCATCATCCTCTCAACCTCAGGCTCAGGACCAGATGTCACCCCGGGCTCAGGAGGGCTTGGGCTGGTCCGAGGAAGCATGGAGCTGGTGGAACTTGACACGGATTCCGCGGGCGCTCTAAGCATCGATTAACCGCGACATTTCAAAGTCATTGAAAATTATACTTACAAATCTGGTGCTTCATACGCACAGTTACCTCCGGATACGGCACACAGAGCACACTTCCTTGATTCCTTCCCCGCAGGGAACTTGATCTTAATACACTCTACGTCCCTTCCACGGCACTTCTTACATCTATTTCCCGGCAAAACGGGAACACCCTTGTGATAGATGTTCAGCGCGGTCTTATGATGCTGCACAGCAGGTGATAGATTCTCCATATATGGAGGTAACAAAGCGGGTCTTTGATCCGGTGGATCGCGAGAGACGCGAGGACGAGCGACGGGCGGAGCGGGCAGGCCAGAGAGATGAAATCGAGATTAATGAAGATGGGCTTGGTGAAGCTAGTGAAGTGCATGGGCATTCGCGCGGCCCTTGCGCAATATCTTTAAACAAGCGTTCAGCTCATGCTTGCAGTCTGTGATGAGAAGAGTGGTGCGTGGCCCCAGGGAGAAGTCCCATTTCTTTGGGTAGCCAATTTCAAACGCACTCTGGTACATTTCTAGATGTATAGCGGCAGAGTTCTTAGATAGCTTAATCCGTTCAGTATCTTCGTATAGGCTTTATGATTCATGTCATCGTATTTGAGCCGACGCTGTACATAATTACCAGGACCAATGAGCGAAATTTTCGGATCGTTAAAGCTCTTGACCAAGGCGCTTCGCTCGGCATTGGATAGAACAGAATGTAGGACGGCGGTCTGGACGTTAAGAAAGCTGCAGACAACCCTTAGAAATATGCCATAATCGGCGTGTCTTCTATGATGAGCGTTCTGTGGATATGTATATTGAGGGAAAAGAGCTGTGTGGCCAGATCTGCTTTATATAGTCTGTAACAGCGAATACAGCGCTTACAGCCCGCTACAAGGATTAAAGCAGCAGCAAGCAAAGTTGCATATGATCAGGACGTGTGTGGACTAATGGAAAGCTGTGATTCTGAGCGCGTACGAATTTGACTGGGGAGACCTTCTGATGACAGCGTACGTCGCAAGACCGATTCGAAACCTTACATGTCGAAAGCGACATAAGCCCCTATAGCCTTAGTAACTAGACATTTTCTAGGGTTACTACCCAGCCATCATAGCCAGTTCCGCAAGGAAACAAGCAAAGGTCGGCTCAGATTTGTAATAGGATCCACCTGCGTCTCTGGTGTAAGTGGAATTTTCGACGTCAGTATCTTTCGCCTTATCGTTCGACTGAATCGGGATCTCATATTAATATGAGAATGACATATGATATCAATTTGCTTATCGAATTGTATTAAAGAAAAGACTTGTGTACTCTTTCTCATTTATAGTCATTTGTTACTGAATGACTGATGCAATTTTGCAAGAAATGACGTCGTAGTTGATGTGTGATGTTATTTTTATATGCGTCGCATCTGCTTCAAATCTTGCTTGACAAAGTAAAATTAACGCTTGCTTCAAGATTGTGACATCATTCAGATTCATATCAGTATAAATTTTGTCAGAATCCAAATCTAGCATCAGTTGAATGTTGAGTTTCTCTTGATCATAACATGTACCCGCTGGTACGGCGGACCCGAAGCATTGTCGTTGTAAAGGATGTGAGAGACTCTCAGTGAGGAACGAAGGATTTCTCTAGGTAATGAGCGCCAGTAGAGTTCAAAGGTGTTCGATACTTTGGTGGGTGAAGACATCAGCAATAGCTGTGTTGAAAGTATGTTATATCTCTCATTGTACCTCTGCAAATATTGTGGCAGGTTATGCGATGGTTAAGGTAAAGGTACTGAACTTGAGATCCACTGGAATTTCATAAAATTTGTAGACTAGTATCTTTCGCAGTCTTCATTGAATGAAGTTATTAGATCCTTCATAGGTCCTTATTCCCCCATCGTCTTCACAAAGTCTATATATGATAGCTTCAGCGAGAAAAAGGTAATTTACCCGTGCCCCTGTGCAGTGTTATGTAGTTGATAGAATACCAGAAGAGGCGGGTCTCGTACTCAATCCTCGGCCTGGGCCATGTGAACGTATCTTTGAAATTAATAGCTTTAAGCAGAGACGGCTTTGGAACGTCCCAAGATAGTTTTCAATGGCTTGTCTTCCCTGCATACCGAAGTCAGTCTCGAGGACTAATTCCGCAAGTAGTTAAGAGCTACTTGCCTTTGCTGGAGTGGCCTCTGCAAAATGCGGTCCAATTCGGCTTGGTATGAGTATATAAGCATGCTATGATAACGGTGACCAGCAAAGACAACCTAAGCGATGTTACCAGTTGTATTCGGTACAGAGTTCGTCGTGAGCTCAATTGGAAGCCGCATCGGCGTGGATAGTTGAAGGGAACGAGCAACCCTTAAATTACCAAATATTTATTTTAGATTGAGTCAGTATAAGCGACATGTATAAGGGTAGAAGATTGCCATAGGCCTAAACGGCTTGAGAGAATGGTGAAAGACGTTGGAAGGAGACACAGATTGACGAAAGAGATGGACAGCTTTTTTAAACAGCGCTTGCTCGAGCTCACAATTTCACAGGCCATTCATTGGCGAGCATGGTGTGAATTACTTGCCCAAGAGATAAAATAATGTGCCAGTAGAACAATTGTATGTAATTATGCTGTACAGGGATCGTGTAAAGCAAATAGAGAGCGTCCCATGGCATATCCGAATCAGCGACAACAAATCCAGCTATGAGCTGCGGTCAAGGTACTGTTTGATTCCGAAAGCCGCTATGGTAGTTAGCATAGCCCCTCGTGCGTCTCAGCATGGGTTGCATCACTTACTCAGTAAAACCAAAGCATACCTTATTAGCCCACCCGTCTTACTCTCAGCCCCGAGGGTCAAGATGTAAGTAACAAGACTAAAGTTTACCTTGCCCTCCCGGTCAAAGTTTGGTTTCTGCAGAGTCATTTTGCGGAACTTCTCGACCTTGCCTTTGAATGGCGGATACCTAACATTCAACAGACCTTCCATCCACCCAGGCGTAGTGGTGACACTCCGACGGTGAGTGAAGCAATCGAAGCTCGATTTACCGCGGTAAGCACCTTGGCCAGAGTCACCCACACCGCCGAAAGCGAGGGTGGGGATTGAGCCATGGTAGAAACCATCGTTAACGGATGCACCACCAGAGCGAATCTCCCTTAAAGCACGATCTGTCTCTTTCTTTGTGCCGAAAGGGTACAAGCCAAGTGGGGTGCTGTGGACCTCGTTAGCGATCTTGATGGCCTCGTCGAGGTTGTTGACAGGTAAGATGGGCATCAATGGTCCGAAACTCTCGTCAATGAGCAAGCTGTCAGATGGACTATCGACTTGGATCACCGTGGGTGCAATATATCTTTCACTTTCGTCCATTTCTCCGCCAATTAAAATCCTTCCCTTGGTCTCGTCGACCATCTTCTTCAATCTTGTCCATTGCCTGCCACTGACGATACGGCCAAAATCTTCAGAGCTCTTCACACCATTGGGAAAGAACTCTTTCAATGCGCTCTTTAACTCTTCAATGAAACCCGGTAATACTTCTCTGTCAACCATGGTATAATTTTGGCTTATGCACACTTGTCCGGCATTCACTGTCTTCGCCCACAACAACCTCCTCGCCGCCAACCTCACGTCAGCATTTTTGGTCACAATAGCAGGATTGCGGCCTCCTAGTTCCAATGTCACTGGTGTTAGAGTCTCCGCAGCTTTCTTAGCAATGATCGTGCCTACGGCGGCATTGCCAGTGTAAAAGATCTTATCCCATTTCTGCTCCAATAGTTTTGTGGTTTCAGGTATTCCGCCTTGAACGACAGAGTAACAGGTAGGATCCAAAGAGGTCTCTATGATGTGTTGAACGATAGCTGCAACGTTCGGAGCGACCTCGCTAGGCTTGACAACTGCAGTATTACCCGCCGCAATGGCGCCAATCAATGGACCGATTGTGAGCTGAACTGGAAAGTTGTAGGTACTAGAACAATGTAAGCACTATTCCTACCATGCAGGGCTATGGAACGAGCTTGACAAACCCAATGATAAGCACACATCCCAGTGGGTCCTTCCTGATTTTAGGGCGCAGGAGCTTGTTTGCCAGCGGCATATCGGCAGCACTCTCATCCTTTGCCCATTTGGCAAGATGGTCACAGCAGAAAATTGTGTCATTAGCACACCAGTCTACTTCTGTAACGACAGACTCGAATATTCCTTTCCCCAAGTCCCTTTTACACGCCTCAAGAATAGCGGGTTCATTATCCCTCAGCCTGATAGAAGGAAGACGCGATTAGCTTGGAAAGGTTGTCGATGAGAATTTATATACTCACCCCCAATACAGCTTCCGTAGCTGCACAAGTCTGAAATTGATATCCTTGGTCTTCTGCGAGTGGAAGGTTGCGCGGACTTTGTCGACGGTGCTTGGTATAGACTCAACCGAGGCATACTTGAACTCTGGGATTGTAGAACTCATGATATAAGGAATTGAGATATTCTATATCAATGGTTTATAGAAGGAGATTGCCTCCTGGTTTTGCGCTTCGTTTTTGAGCGTGCGTAGACGATTGAAGAAGAGGACAGGCACTTCACTGAGTGTATGAACTCAACGAGTATTGCCTCGGTACAAAACGTTAACTTCCTAGGCACGCTACTAGTAGGTTCCTCCGAGTTCTTATCGATAGGTAAATTAGCGTGTGCAGAAAGCTATCTAATTCTTGGCATCGCAATTGTCGCGCCCCTCATCAAATTTACACTCAAGTTCAGACATCGTGAGTACCTTTAACCTATTTTCCACCTATTTTCCATATATTTTCGTGTTACCTTCCTTCAATAGAATAGGTAAGAATGAAGCTATTCAACTCTTTCGATCACTAATCTTTCACGCAGCTATGACTGATCAACTTGCCTCGACGCTTCGCTCAAAGATACTTCGCCTTCTGTTATTACACTGACGATCTGACGTCATCGCTGAAGAAGTTCATTGTCATTTTACCACTGTTTATAGATTTCAGAAGAATCTCTTCATGTACGACTCTTCGTTCAGATCTCAATTTCGATTCAAAGACGCTTCTTGAAAGATCTTTTCAATCACTGAAGACTCTCTAATTACATATCTGAAGCAACAGTCATGAGCTATGCAGAAAGAGATAATGTGATTTCTATGAGAGAAGTTGTCACGATCCTAGCCTTCGCCTATTCTTCAACTAGCCTTCGCCTGGTTTCATTCTAATCGGGCCTAGCACAGAGCTGAGAAACACACATATAAGAATCGAGTTCTTTTCTGTAGATACTTTTCTTTCTTAGCATTT
>JAABUT010000500.1_pt1 | contig 61399 bp, 58 predicted proteins | sample 5559281 | NCBI WGS metagenome assembly JAABUT01 (sample SAMN10711880, study PRJNA513359) | rock metagenome | isolation source: Antarctica rocks | place: Antarctica: Victoria Land, Ricker Hills nord | collected 2016-01-04 | reverse complement strand
TGTGCCATGTGTCCACCGGCGGCGGCGTCGAGGTGATCCGGTGGGCGAAGTCGCGCGGCATCGCGGTGAGCGCCGAGGTCACGCCGCACCACCTGTTGCTGACCTGCGACCTGCTGAGCACCTACGATCCCGCGTTCAAGGTCAATCCGCCGCTGCGACCGGCCGAGGACGTCGAGGCGCTGCGCGCCGGGCTGGCCGACGGCACGATCGATGCCGTGGCCACCGACCACGCGCCGCACGCCGCGCACGACAAGGACCATGCGTTCGGTGACGCCGCGTTCGGGATGCTCGGGTTGCAGACTGCGCTCGGCGTCGTGGCATTGACGATGGTCGAGACCGGGCTGCTGGACTGGGCCGGTGTCGCCGATCGCATGTCGGTGCGGCCCGCGGTGATCGGCCGGGTCGTCGGGCACGGTGGCGCGCTCGCCGCGGGCGCGCCGGCCAACCTCACGCTGATCGACCCGACCGCGTCATGGACGGTCGACCCGGCGAAGCTGGCCTCCCGCTCGCGCAACACTCCGTTCGGCGGCCGGACACTGCCGGTGTCCGTCGTCGCCACCCTGCTGCGCGGCCGGTTCACGGTGCGCGACGGCATTCGAGCAGAAACGGTCCCCGCATGAGCACTGCGATCCTCGTACTAGAGGACGGCCGGACCTTCACCGGCGAGTCCTACGGGGCGGTCGGTGAGACGTTCGGCGAGGCCGTTTTCAACACGGGCATGACCGGCTATCAGGAGACGCTGACCGACCCGTCCTATCACCGGCAGGTCGTGGTGCAGACCGCTCCGCACATCGGCAACACCGGAGTGAACGACGAGGATGCGGAATCGCGCCGCATCTGGGTGGCCGGATACGTCGTGCGCGACCCCGCTCGACGAGCGTCCAACTGGCGTTCGCAGCGATCGCTCGACGATGAGCTGTCGGCGCAGGGGATCGTCGGGATCAGCGGCGTCGATACCCGTGCGCTGACCCGGCACCTGCGTGAGCGCGGCGCGATGCGCTGCGGCGTGACCAGCTCCGCGGTCTCTGCAGGGTCCCGTGACGAGTTGCTCGCCAAGGTGCTCGCGTCACCACCGATGTCCGGGTCGGATCTTTCGGCAGAGGTGAGCACCGCGCAGGCGTACCGCGTGGATGCGCTCGGCGAGCACCGGTTCACCGTCGCTGCGCTCGACTACGGCATCAAGACGATGACACCGCACCGGATGGCCGAGCGGGGCATCACCTCGCACGTGCTGCCTTCGACGGTGAGCGCCGATGACGTGGTGGCGACCGGCGCGGACGCGGTGTTCCTGGCGAACGGCCCGGGCGATCCGGCCACCGCCGACGCCGCCGTGGAGACGGTGCGTGAGCTGTTGCGCCGCGAGGTGCCGGTGTTCGGAATCTGCTTCGGCAACCAGGTGCTGGGCCGGGCGTTCGGTTTCGGCACGTACAAGCTGGGCTACGGGCACCGGGGCATCAACCAGCCGGTCCAGGACCGGCGCACCGGCAAGGTCGAGATCACCGCGCACAATCATGGCTTTGCGGTGGACGCACCGCTGGAGCACCCGAGCGCGACGGAGTTTGGCGAGGTGGAGGTCAGCCACGTCTGCCTGAACGACAACGTCGTCGAGGGGCTGCGTGCTCGCGATGCGCGGGCATTCAGCGTGCAGTACCACCCGGAAGCCGCGGCCGGCCCACACGATGCCGCGTACCTGTTCGACCGGTTCGTCGAGCTCCTGGAGGGCTCGAAGTAATGCCCAAACGCACTGACATCAACCACATCCTGGTCATCGGCTCGGGACCGATCGTCATCGGCCAGGCGTGCGAGTTCGACTACTCCGGCACCCAGGCGTGTCGCGTGCTGCGTGCGGAGGGTTTCCGCGTCAGCCTCGTCAACTCGAATCCGGCGACAATCATGACCGACCCGGAGTTCGCCGATGCCACCTACATCGAGCCGTTGACACCGGACTTCGTGCAGCAGGTCATCGCCAAAGAGCGCCCGGACGCGCTGCTGGCCACGCTGGGCGGGCAGACGGCGCTGAACCTCGCCGTCGCGCTGCACGAGACCGGGGTGCTCGACACGTACGGGGTCGAGCTGATCGGCGCCGACATCGAGGCGATCCAGCGTGGCGAAGATCGTCAACGGTTCAAGGAGATCGTGCGCAGCGTCGGCGGACAGACCCCGTCGTCGCTGGTGTGCAAGGCCCTCGACGAGGCGGTCGCGTTCGCCGAGACCGTCGGCAATCGGGTCGTCATCCGGCCGTCCTTCACGATGGGCGGGCTCGGCTCCGGTCTCGCGAACGACGCCGAAGAGGTGCGGACCATGGTCGCCCGCGGGCTGGCGGCGAGCCCGGTGCACGAGGTGCTCGTCGAGCAGTCGGTGCTGGGCTGGAAGGAGTTCGAGCTCGAGTTGATGCGCGACAGGCAAGACAACGTCGTGGTCGTCTGCTCGATCGAGAACCTCGACCCGATGGGCGTGCACACCGGCGACTCGATCACCGTTGCGCCGGCCATGACGCTGACCGACCGGGAGTACCAGCACATGCGCGACCTCGGCATCGCGGTGCTGCGCGAGGTCGGCGTCGACACCGGCGGCTGCAACATCCAGTTCGCGATCAACCCGGTCACCGGCGACATGATCGTCATCGAGATGAACCCACGCGTGTCGCGCAGCTCGGCGCTGGCCTCGAAGGCGACCGGCTTCCCGATCGCGAAGATCGCCGCGAAGCTCGCCGTCGGCTACACCCTCGACGAGATCCCCAACGACATCACCCGCAAGACGCCCGCTGCCTTCGAGCCGACGCTGGACTACGTCGTGGTCAAGGTGCCGCGCTTCGCGTTCGAGAAGTTCCCGGGCGCCGACCCGGTGCTGACCACGCACATGAAGAGCGTGGGTGAGGCGATGTCCATCGGCCGCAACTTCACCGAGGCGCTCGGCAAGGCGTTGCGCTCGATGGAGACGAAACAGGCCGGGTTCTGGACGACGCACGCCGCGGAACTCGCGCCGGAAGAACTGCTCGCCCGGGCAGCGATCCCGACGGACGGGCGGATCTATGACGTCGAGCGCGCGCTGCGTGCCGGAGCTACCGCCGAGCAGGTGCACGAGGCGACCGGCATCGACGCGTGGTTCATCGACCAGATCGCGCTGATCGTCGAGATCGGCGGCGAGCTGCACGCCGCCCCCACGCTGAGCGAGGGGCTGCTGCGCAAGGCGAAACGGCATGGCATCTCCGATCGGCAGATCGCCGCACTGCGTCCTGAGCTGGCGGGCGAGGACGGCGTCCGCTCGCTGCGCCACCGCATCGGCATCCGGCCGGTGTTCAAGACCGTCGACACCTGCGCCGCCGAGTTCGCGGCCACTACGCCGTATCACTACTCGTCCTACGACGAGGAGACCGAGGTCGCGGCGCAGACCGAGCGGGAGAAGGTGATCATCCTCGGCAGCGGGCCGAACCGCATCGGGCAGGGTATCGAGTTCGACTACTCGTGCGTGCACGCGGTGATGGCGTTACGCGCCGCGGGTTACGAAGCCGTCATGATCAACTGCAACCCGGAGACCGTGTCCACCGACTACGACACCGCCGACCGGTTGTACTTCGAGCCGCTGACGTTCGAGGACGTCCTCGAGGTCGTGCATGCCGAGCAGCAGTCCGGCACGCTTGCCGGCGTCATCTGCACGCTCGGCGGCCAGACCCCGCTCGGCCTCGCGCAGCGGCTCAAGGACGCCGGCGTGCCGCTGCTGGGCACCGCGCCCGAGGCGATCGATCTCGCCGAGCACCGCGGCGCGTTCGGTCGGGTGCTCGCCGAAGCGGGACTGCCTGCGCCGAAGCACGGCACGGCGACCTCGTTCGCGCAGGCGAAATCCGTGGCCGACTCGATCGGCTACCCGGTGCTGGTGCGCCCGTCCTACGTCCTCGGCGGACGGGGCATGGAGATCGTCTACGACGAGCAGCACCTGCTCGACTACATCAACCGGGCCACCGAGATCACCGCCGATCACCCGGTGCTGGTGGATCGCTTCCTCGACGACGCGATCGAGATCGACGTCGACGCGCTGTACGACGGCCAGGAGCTCTACCTCGGCGGCGTCATGGAGCACATCGAGGAGGCGGGCATCCACTCCGGCGACTCGGCCTGCGCCTTGCCGCCGATCACCCTCGGCACCGGTGACATCGACAACGTCCGCAGCTCGACGCTGGCCATCGCGCAGGGGGTGGGAGTTCGCGGGTTGCTCAACGTCCAGTACGCCCTCGTCGGGGACGTGCTCTACGTACTGGAGGCGAACCCGCGGGCCAGCCGCACCGTCCCGTTCGTGTCGAAGGCGACGAGCGTGCCGCTGGCCAAGGCGGCCGCGCTCGTCGCGGTGGGCTGGTCGATCGAACGGTTGCGTGCCGAGGGCGTGCTGCCGGTGCGCGGTGACGGCGGAAACCTGCCCGACGACGCGCCGATCGCGGTGAAGGAGGCGGTGCTGCCGTTTGCGCGCTTCCGCACGTCCGGCGGTGACCAGGTCGACTCGATCCTCGGGCCGGAGATGAAATCGACGGGCGAGGTGATGGGCTTCGACAAGACCTTCGGCAGCGCGTTCGCCAAGTCGCAGGCCGGCGCGTACGGACCGTTGCCGATCAAAGGGACCGTGTTCGTCAGCATCGCCAACCGCGACAAGCGCGCAGCGATCTTCCCCGTCAAGCGGCTGCACGACCTCGGTTTCCGGATTCTGGCCACAGCAGGGACCGCGCAGGTGCTGCGCCGCAACGGCGTCGACGCCGAGGTGGTCGGCAAGTTCAGCGACGGCCCAGGCAACGTCGTGGAGAAGATCCTCGCCGGCGAGGTCGACCTGGTGCTCAACACGCCGTGGGGTTCGGGCGGCCCGCGGCTGGACGGTTACGAGATCCGGACCGCGGCGGTGACTGCGGCGATCCCGTGCCTGACGACGGTGCAGGCGGCGGCTGCCGCGGTGCAGGGGATCGAAGAGCTGGCCCGCGGCGAGATCGGCGTGCGCTCCCTGCAGGATCTGCATGCCTCCCTCGCCTCGTGGCGTCGCGGGGAGCCGGCGTGAGCGACGCTTGTGCAGCGATCCGGGAACACCGTTCGCGCGGCAGCGCGCATGTGGCCGACGCCGGGTCCGAGCCTGCGAGTGGCCCGAAGGAGGACACATGAGCCCGGTGCAGGAGACAGGCGAGATCTACTCGGTGCAGAAGGCGGGGGACTACTTCCAGTTCACCGTCGTCGCGCCGGGGGTGGCTGCCGGTTTCCAGCCGGGACATTTCGTGGCAGTAGCGGTCGGCGGCGAGAACACCGCGATGGGCCTCCGCCGGGCGTTCGCGCTGTGCGGCGCCACTCCGTCGGGCGCGTACGCGGGCACGGTCCAGTTCGTCGTTGCCGAGCACGGCCCGGGAACCCGCTGGTTGGTGCAGCGCACAGCGGGCCAGACGCTGGATCTCGTCGGTCCGCTCGGCAACCCGTTCCCGATCCCGTCCGGCCCGTCGCCTGCCGTGCTGGTCGGCGGTGGCTACGGAAGCGCGCCGCTGATCCCGCTCGCACAGGCGCTGCTCGACAACGGCTCGCCGATCGAGTTCGTCCTCGGCGCGTCCACCGCGAGACGGCTCTACGGCGAGATGACCGCGAAGCGCATGATCGGCCGGGTCACGATCGCCACCGATGACGGATCGGCGGGCGAGAAGGGCCTGGTCACCGACGTGCTGCCGGCGGCCATCGAGCGCGTCAACGCCGAGATCGTCTACGCCTGCGGGCCGATGCCGATGCTGCAGGCCGTGGGCAGTGTCGCGCAGCAGCGAGCCATCCGCGCCCAGGTCGCGGTCGAGGAATCCATGGCCTGCGGCATAGGGGTCTGCATGACCTGCGTGCTGCCGGTCCGCGGTGCCGACGGCAAGTCGCGCTTCGTCCGCTCGTGCGTCGAGGGGCCCGTGTTCGACGCGATCAACGTCCGCTGGAACGACGTCGGGCACCTGCCACCCGATCTCGTCGGCGCAGACGCCATGAGGGGGTCTTGATCATGGCGGACATGACCTCGCGGCTGGGTACGTGCGTGCTGCCCAACCCGGTGCTAACCGCGTCGGGATGCGCGGCGGCAGGCCGCGAGTTGCACCAGTTCTTCGACGTCGCGCAGCTCGGCGCCGTCGTCACGAAGACGATCATGCCGGCGCCGCGGTCCGGGCGTCCGACGCCGCGGATGGCCGAGACGCCGAGCGGCATGCTCAACTCCATCGGCCTGCAGGGCCCGGGCATCGAGGCGTTCATCGAGCACGATCTCGCGTGGCTGGCCGAGCACGGGGCGCGCACGATCGTCTCGATCGCCGGCGGCCACACCGACGACTTCGCGGCCCTGGCTCGCAAGCTCTACGGCCACCCCGCGGTGTCCGCGCTCGAGGTCAACATCTCGTGTCCGAATGTCGAGTCGCGCGGGCAGGTCTTCGCCTGCGACGCGATCGCCTCGGCCCGGGTGATCGGTTCCGTCCGCCGGGCCGCCGATCCGGCCCAGCCGGTCTTCGCCAAGCTCTCGCCGGACGTCACCGACATCGCGCAGATCGCGCGGGCCTGCGCCGACGCCGGCGCCGACGGGTTCTCGCTGATCAACACGCTGCTGGGCATGGTGATCGACACCGACACGCTCGCGCCGGCCCTCGGTGGCATCACGGGTGGACTGTCCGGGCCGGCGATCCGCCCGGTCGCCGTGCGTTGCGTGTGGCAGGTACACCGCTCGGTGCCACACCTGCCGATCATCGGTATGGGCGGTATCCGAACCGGGCTGGACGCGCTGCAGTTCGTGCTCGCCGGTGCGTCGGCGGTGTCGGTCGGGACGGCGGTGTTCGGTGATGCGTGCGCGCCGGTCCGGGTGCTGGCCGAGCTCGACGCGGCGCTGGACGAGCGTGGATTCGCCTCCCTCGCCGACGCCGTCGGGTTCGCGCACCTCGATCGCCACGCCCGGGCCGGGCGGCTCACCCCGGCCGCCGCCGAGGCCGCTGCGTCATGACCTCGCCCGTCGATCACCTTTTCCTCGCTGAGCGTCGCTGGGACGGCTCGCCGGCGACGCTGGGACAGGAAAACGTGATCGACGCGCGCGGCCGGCCATGACCTTCGGCGCTCGGCTGAGCGCCGCGCTCGACGCGCGCGGCTCTCTGTGCGTGGGCATCGACCCGCATACTGCCCTGCTCGACGCCTGGGGACTGCCGCACTGCGCCGACGGCTTGGCCCGCTTCGCTGACACCTGCGTGCGCGCGTTCGCCGACGTCGCCGCCGTCGTCAAGCCGCAGTCGGCGTTCTTCGAGATGCACGGCGCGGCGGGCATCACGGTGCTCGAACGTGTGCTCGCCGACTGCCGCGCCGCCGGGTCGCTGGTCGTGCTGGACGTCAAGCGGGGCGATATCGGCTCGACGATGGCGGCCTACGCGCAGGCCTACCTGTATCCGTCGTCGCCGCTGGCCGCGGATGCGATCACCGTCAATCCGTTCCTCGGCGTGGGATCGCTCGAGCCGGTGTTCGAGCAGGTCAGCGCACAGGGCGCCGGGGCGTTCGTGCTCGCGGCGACGTCCAACCCGCAGGGCCCGCAGATCCAGCATGCGCTGACCGCCGCCGGGGTGAGCGTCGCGCAGACGATCGTGGACGAGTTGGCTGCGCGCAACGCCGGCGCCGAACCCCTGGGCTCGTTGGGCGTCGTGGCCGGCGCGACGATCGAGCCCGGCGTCACCGACTTCGGCGCGCTCAACGGCCCGATCCTCGTGCCGGGGGTCGGCGCCCAGGGCGGCACGGCAGGTGACGTGCGCCGGGTCTTCGGCGACGCGCTGCGCGCGGTGATGCCGAGCGTGTCGCGTGCGGTGCTGCGGCACGGTCCGGACGCCACCGCCCTGCGCGACGCGGTGCTGCGCCTCGCCGACGACTTCGCCTTCCTGCGCGGCTGACCCGCCTGTCGTCAGTTCGGTGCGGCGCGCTTCTTGACACATGCCTATATAGGAATATGATTGCGACATGGCACGAGCGGCAACCACCACCGACGCGTTCAACGCGGTGGCCGAGCCCCGGCGGCGACAGATCCTGGACGTCCTCGCCGCCGGGGAGCGGGCGGTGAACGACCTGGTGGCGCTGCTCGGCCTGCCGCAGCCGCTGGTGTCCAAGCACCTGCGGGTGTTGCGCGAAGTGGGGTTGGTCGAGGTTCGAGATGTCGGTCGGCAACGCCTATACCGGCTGGATGCCCATGCGCTCAAACCGATCCACGACTGGGTCAAGAACTACGAGCGGATGTGGTCGGAGCGCTTCGAGCAGCTCGATGTCCTGTTGACAGAACTCACAGAATCGGAGCAGGGAAATGGCAGCACAGACGGCTAGCGGGAAATCCGCGGCGACGACCAGCGGCACTGCAGTGGTCACCGTCCAGGGTGACACCGAAATCCTGATCACCCGCGAGTTCACGGCGGCCAAGGAGCTGGTGTGGCGGGCATGGACCGAACCGGAGCTGATCAAGCGCTGGTGGGCGGGCAGCGCGGCGAGGTCACGAGCGTCGAGGTCGATCTTCGCGTCGGCGGCACGTGGCGGTACGTGATGACGGCGAACGGCGGGTTCGAGGTCGGCTTCCACGGCGAGTACCGCGAGATCGTGCCGAACGAGCGGATCGTCTCGACCGAGACGTTCGAGGGCATGCCCGACGCTTACTCGGTGAACACGCTGACGCTCACCGAGCACGACGGGCGCACGACGCTCACGGTGCTCGTCGAGCACACCGAGCGGGCGCACCGTGACGCGCACGTCGAGTCCGGCATGGAGGGTGGCCTGCAGGAGGGCATGGACCTGCTCGAGCAGCTGGCTGTGTCACTCGCCTGAGCGACGGCGCCGATCGGGCCGCCGGGGACGATCCCCGGCGGCCGTGGCGTTACCAGCGACTGCACGATCTGCGGCCCGCGACGATGATGCGACGATGGAACAATTCCTGGACGTCGGCGGTCCGGACGACCTCCGCCTGTGCTACGAGGTGTTCGGCGAGACCGCAGACCCGACGGTCGTGCTCGTCATGGGCCTGAACCTGGACATGCTTTGGTGGCGCGACGACTTCTGCGCCGAGTTGGTGCGCCGTGGCATGCGCGTTGTGCGCTTCGACAACCGCGACGTCGGCCGCTCGACGCGTCTCGACGGGCCCGACCCGAGCGCGCTGCGGTTGCTCACCCGCACACCGCGCGTCACGTACACGCTCGAGGACATGGCCGACGACACCGCTGCGCTCATCACGCATGTCGCGCCGTACGGCGCGCACCTCGTCGGGGTCTCGCTCGGCGCGATGATCGCCCAGGCGACGGCGGTGCGGCATCAGCACCTCGTCCACTCGCTCACGTCTGTCATGGGTCGCCCGGGCGACGGGCGCACCGGCAAGGTGGCCAAGCGGATGATGACGCAGTGGTTCCGGCCCGCCCCGGCCGATCAGGTCGAGGGCATGGTCCGGACGTTCCACCGCATCGGCTCCCGCGGGCGCACCGACGCAGATGACCAGGACGTGCGGGAAATCATGCCGCGCTCGGCGATTCGCGGTGACGACAGCGGCGGCGGGCGCCAACTCGCAGCGATCCTGCGCGAGACCGACCGCACGCCCGGCCTGCGCCAGTTCGGCCGCCCGGCACTGGTCATCCACGGCGATCGGGACCGGGTGATCCTGCCCTCCGGCGGCCGGGCGACTGCCCAGGCCCTGCCGGACGCCGAACTGCTGGTCCTGCCCGGCATGGGTCACGACCTCGCCCGCCGGCTGTGGCCGGCGGTGCTCGACGGCATTGAGCGCACCGTCGCGCGAGGGGAAGCGGCTCGACTCACGAATACCTGACAGATTGCTTCGTGCCGTACGGGCGTCTACCGAGAAGTAGGTAAGGTGCAACCGGGCTGTGGCCCACCCGCACGACACCAATTTTCCTCGTTCCCCACAGGGAAGGCTCCTCAGTGACATCCACGCTCGCGCTCGATGCAGTTGCCAAAGCCGCACACGACATCCTGGACAAGGGCTACGCCGTCGTGAAGCTCGCCGACGTCGACACCGCCAACCTGCACCACGCCATCGACACGGCCGTGCGCTTCTTCCAGCGTCCGCTCGAGGACAAGCAGGCGCACGGCAGCACCGACCACAACTACGGCTACCGGCCGTTCGGCATCGAGTACTCCAAGAGCCCGGACCGCCCGGACATGAACGAATGCTTCACCGTGTGGTCGAGCCGCCTGGACCTCATCCCGAACGCTCAGGACATCCCCGAGCTGACCGACTCGTTCCTGGGCTGGCGCGATTCGCTCGCCCCGCTGGTGGAGGCGGTCCTCGACGAGGTGGCCAAGAACTTCGGCACCGAGGGTGCACCGGCGTTCGAGAAGGCGTCCTACCTGCAGATCAACTATTGCCTGCCGGCGCCGGCCGAGCGCGACCTGCTGCAGGACAAGCACGAGGACGGCCACATGGTCACCGTCCTGCACGCCACCGCGCCGGGCTTGGAGATCTACGTCAACGACGAGGCCACGCCGATGCTGCCCGACACGGATGAGGTCGTGATCATGCCCGGCTCGGTGCTCACCGCGCTGTCCGGAGGCAAGATCGAGCCGCTGTACCACCAGGTGCGCAACCACGGGCTCGACAACCGTCAGTCGCTCATGTACTTCGTCAACCCGGAGATCGACGAGCCGTTGTTCGGCTGGATCGAGGCTGGCGACGGCGAGCGTGCCGACATCCGGGAACACGTGCAGAACGCCCCGTCGATGTTCGGCCTGCCGCCGGTGGAAGCTCTCTAGCGCTCGCTGACGCACCGCCTAGTCTGGCCGGCATGAGCGACGCTTGCGGAGCGAATCGGGGATTTCGCACGCGCGTTAGCGTGTATGCGGTCGACGACGGGCCCGAGCTTGCGAGCGGCCCCGAGGGGACCGGATGAGCGACGCTTGCGGAGCGAATCAGGGATACCGCACGCGCGTGAGCGTGTATGCGGTCGACGACGGGCCCGAGCTTGCGAGCGGCCCCGAGGGGACCGGATGAGCGAGCAGCCGGACGTCATCGTCGTAGGAGCCGGACTTTCCGGACTCGTCGCCACCTACGAGCTGACACAGGCCGGCCGGCACGTCCTCGTCCTCGACCAGGAGAACCGCGCCAACCTCGGCGGCCAGGCATTCTGGTCGCTCGGCGGCTTGTTCATGGTCGACACCCCCGAGCAGCGGCGGATGGGCATCAAGGACTCCTACGAGCTCGCCCTGCACGACTGGCTGGGCACCGCCGCGTTCGACCGCGACCGCGAGGACGTCTGGCCGCGGCAGTGGGCGAAGGCATACGTGCGCTGGGCTGCCACCGACAAACGGCGGTACCTGCACGATCTCGGGCTGCGCATCACGCCGGTCGTCGGGTGGGCCGAGCGCGGGGACGGCCGGGCCGCCGGGCACGGCAACTCGGTGCCGCGCTTCCACCTCACGTGGGGGACCGGGCCGGAGGTCGTGCGGGTGTTTGCCGAGCCCGTGCTGGCAGCCGAGCAGCGGGGGCTGGTGACGTTCCGGTTCCGCCACCAGGTCGACGACCTGATCGTCGAGGACGGCGTCACGGCCGGGGTTCGGGGCACGGTCCTCGAGCACAGCGACGCCGAGCGGGGCTTCGCGTCGTCACGTGTCGGCGTCGAGGAGTTCGAGCTGCGCGCGAAGGCCGTGGTGGTCACCTCCGGCGGCATCGGCGGCAATCACGAACTCGTTCGTAAGAACTGGCCTGCCGACCGGCTCGGCCCCGCGCCCGAGTCGATGATCACCGGCGTGCCCGCGCACGTCGACGGCCGGATGCTCGAGATCACCGAGGGCGCCGGTGGCAACATCGTCAACCGCGATCGCATGTGGCACTACGTCGAGGGCATCAACAACTGGGACCCGATCTGGCCCGATCACGCGATCCGCATCATTCCAGGGCCGTCGTCGATGTGGTTCGACGCGACCGGGCGGCGGCTGCCGGCGCCGTGCTTCCCCGGCTTCGACACGCTGCGCACGCTGCGCGAGATCCTCACCTCCGGTTACGACTACTCGTGGTTCGTGCTGAACCAGACGATCATCGAGAAGGAGTTCGCGTTGTCGGGCTCGGAGCAGAACCCGGACATCACCGGCAAGGATCTGAAGCTGACGCTCAAGAGCCGCGCGGCGAAGGGGGCGCCCGGCCCGATCGAGGCGTTCAAGGAACACGGCGTCGACTTCGTGGTGCGCGACAACCTGCGAGATCTAGTCGACGGCATGAACGCTCTCGGCCGCGGAGCGACGCTGGAGTTCGAGGACATCGAACGGGAGATCCTCGCCCGCGACAGCCAGGTGGGGAACAAGTTCTCCAAGGACCTGCAGCTGATGGCGATCGCCAACGCGCGCCGGTACCGCGGTGATCGGCTCACCCGGGCCGTCAAGCCGCACCGGTTGCTCGACCCCGACCACGGCCCGCTGATCGCGGTGCGGCTGAACATCCTGACCCGCAAGACCCTGGGCGGGCTGGAGACCAACCTCGACTCGCAGGTGATGCGCCCGGACGGCTCGGCGTTCCCCGGGCTGTACGCGGCGGGCGAGGTCGCCGGCTTCGGCGGCGGCGGGGTGCACGGATACAACGCGCTGGAGGGGACGTTCCTCGGCGGCTGCATCTTCTCCGGTCGTGCCGCCGGCCGCGCCCTCGCCCGCTCGCTGCCCTGACCCACGTTCCCCGCCCAGGGGTTGCTAGGGGGAGGTGAGGGCGGCCAGTTCGGCGACGTCGGCCGGTGAGGGCTGCCACGACCCGGCCTCGGCGTTGCGGATCACCTGCTCGCGTGATGTCGCGCCGGCGATGACGCTGGCCACCGCCGGCTGACCCGCCAGCCCGCCTATCGCGACGTCCAGCACCTCGACTCCGCGCGCCGTCGCGAACGACTGCAACGCCTCGATCACGTCGAACGCCCGGTCGGTCAACGCCGACTCACGACCCCACGCCTGGATCCGGCTGCCCTCGGGGGCAGGCTCGCCGCGGCGATACTTGCCGGTCAGCAGCCCGCTGGCCAGCGGGAAGAACGGCAGCAGCCCGATGCCGTAGTGCTCCAGCGCCGGCACGAGGTCGGCCTCGACGCCGCGCTCGAGCCAGCTGTACTGGTTCTGCGCGCTGACGAAGCGCTCGAGGTGGCGCGTGCGCGACGTCCACTCCGCCTCGGCCACCCGCCACCCGCTGAAGTTGGACGAGCCGAGGTAACGCACCTTGCCCTCGTGCACGAGATCGTCCAGGGCCGCCAGCGTCTCCTCGATCGGTGTCGCCTCGTCCGGACGGTGCAGCTGGTACAGATCGATCCAGTCGGTGCGCAGGTTGCGCAGGGACGACTCGACGGCACGCCGGATGTAGCGACGCGAGCCGCGTGCGCCCCAGTCCGTGCCGTTGTCGCCGCCGCCGCGTTTGCGCACATCGCTGCCGAACTTGGTGGCGAGCACGACGTCGTCGCGCCGGCCCTGCAGCAGCTCGCCGAGCCGCGCCTCGGATGCGCCGTAGGAGTCTGAGGTGTCGAACAGCGTGATGCCCTCGTCCAGAGCAGCGTGGACGACCTCGCGACTGCCGTCCATGTCGAGCTTCATGCCGAGGTTGTTCGTGCCCAGGCCCACGACGGAGACGACGAGCCCGGAGTTGCCGAGACGACGAAAGTCCATGACAAGACACTAGAGACCTCGCCATCGACCACGTCGCGTTGACCGGTAGTTTCGCCGCATGCCCGCCCGCCTGACCGTGCTGTCCGGGCCGTCGGGCGTCGGCAAGGGATCCGTCGTGCAGGTGCTACGCCGACTCGTCCCACATGTCTGGATATCGGTGTCGTGCACGACGCGCCGGCCACGGCCGGGGGAACGCGACGGAATCGAGTACCGCTTCGTGGACCGCGCCCAGTTCGACGAGATGGTCGCCGAGGACGCGCTGCTCGAACACGCCGCGTTCGCCGGGAACTGTTACGGGACGCCGCGTTCGCCGGTGCTCAAGCACCTGGCCGCGGGCACGCCGACGCTGTTGGAGATCGAGCTGGAGGGGGCACGGCAGGTCCGCCGGTCGATGCGCGAGGCCCACTTCGTGTTCCTCGCGCCACCGTCGGTCGACGAGCTGGTGCATCGGCTGTCCGGGCGCGGCACCGAATCAGCCGGCGATGTCGCGGCACGTCTGGCTCGCGCGCAGGTCGAGATGGCGGCGGCCAGCGAGTTCGATGACGTCGTGGTGAACGAGAACGTCGAGCAGGCGGCCCGCGACGTCGCGGCACTCGTCGCCGAGAACGACTGAGCGCTACAGGGCCCGGAGGATGTCCTCGACCCGCTCCTTGGCGTCGCCGAAGAGCATCTGGCTGTTGTCCCGGAAGAACAGCGGGTTCTGCACGCCGGCGTACCCCGCGGCCATCGAGCGCTTGAACACGACCACGTTGTGCGCCTTCCACACCTGCAGGACTGGCATTCCGGCGATCGGGCTACTCGGATCCTCCGCCGCTGCCGGGTTGACGGTGTCGTTCGCACCGATGACCAGCACGACCGACGTGTCGTCGAAGTCATCGTTGATCTCGTCCATCTCCAGGACGATGTCGTAGGGCACCTTCGCCTCGGCGAGCAGGACGTTCATGTGCCCGGGCAGCCGACCGGCCACCGGATGGATGCCGAAGCGCACATCGACCCCGCGCTCGCGCAGCTTGCGGGTGAGGTCGGCGACCGGATACTGCGCCTGCGCCACGGCCATGCCGTAACCCGGGGTGATGATCACCGACGAGGCGTCGCGCAGCAGCTCGGCGGTGTCCTCGGCGTTGATCTCGCGGTGCTCGCCGTAGTCGGTGTCGTCATCGGACTTCGCCTCGATGCCGAAGCCGCCGGCGATCACCGAGACGAACGAGCGGTTCATCGCCTGGCACATGATGTAGGACAGGTACGCACCGGACGAGCCGACCAGCGCGCCGGTGACGATCAGCAGGTTGTTGTCCAGCAGGAAGCCCGACGCCGCTGCCGCCCAGCCCGAGTAGCTGTTGAGCATCGACACGACTACTGGCATGTCCCCGCCGCCGATGGACGCGACGAGGTGCCAGCCGAGCGCCAGCGCGACCGCGGTCACCGCGATCAGCAGGCCGAGCGCGGGGTGGAGCACGAACGCGAGGGTCAGCGCGGCGAAGGCGACGAGCGCGCCGAGGTTGAGCAGGTTCTTGCCGGGCAGCATCAGCGGGCTGGACTTGATCCGCGCCGACAGCTTCAGGAACGCGACGATGGAGCCGGTGAAGGTCACCGCGCCGATGAACACACCGATGAACACCTCGGCGTGGTGAATGCGCAGCAGATCGCTCGCGACCTCGTGCTGGCGCCCGCCCTTGGCCTCGACGGCGTAGTAGCCGTCCCACCCCACCAGGACGGCGGCAAGACCGACGAAGCTGTGCAGCAGGGCGATCAGCTCGGGCATGCCGGTCATCTCGACGACGCGGGCACGCCACAGGCCGATCGCCGCGCCGATCAGCACGGCGATGACCAGCAGCACGATCGCGATCGCCTCGACGTTGCGGGTGGCGAGGCCGATGGTCGCGGCAAGCGCGATGCCCATGCCCCCGATGCCGAAGACGATGCCCTGCTTTGACGTTTCATGCTTCGACAGCCCGGCGAGGCTCAGGATGAACAGCAGGGCCGCGACGATGTAGGCGGCCTTCGCGATGGTCTCGGCGGTCATCGGATCCTCGTCATCGGCCTCATCGACGCGCGTCCCGACCGCTCGCTGCGCTCGGGCCGGTCCACACGTCGATCTGCTCCTGCGTCGCAGGCTGTGCTGCTCGGTTCTTCGCGCAACCGCTCATCACGGCTCATCACTTGCTGAACATCCCTAGCATGCGACGGGTCACGGCGAAGCCGCCGAAGATGTTGATGCTGGCGAGCAGGACCGCCACGAACGACACGGCCCGGATCACCGTCTCGTCCTGCCCGATCTGCAACAACGCGCCGACGACGATGATCCCGGAGATCGCGTTGGTGATCGACATCAGCGGGGTGTGCAGCGCGTGGTGCACCTTGCCGATGACGTAGTACCCGATGACGATGGCCAGCACGAACACGGTGAAGTTGGTGATCAGTTGTTCGGGCGCGAAGGCGGTGAGCAGGAACAGCAGCGCCACCCCGACGCCGACGATCGTGTACTTGCGCGAGGTCGTAAGGGGCTGCTTCTCCTCCTTGACGGGCTTCGGGCCGCCGGCCGCCGGCGCAGGCGCCGGGGCGGCCGAGACCTCCACCGGGGGAGGAGGCCACGTCTTCTCACCGTTGCGTACGACGGTCATCGAGCGTTGCACGATGTCGTCGAAGTCGAGGACGAGCTGCCCGTCCTTCTCCGGCGTCATCAGCTTCATCAGGTTGACGAGGTTGGTGCTGTACAGCTGCGATGCCGTCGCGGGCAACCGGCCCGCGAGGTCGGTGTAGCCGATGATCGTCACGCCGTTGTCGGTGACGATCGCCTTGCCCGGCTGTGATCCGGCGACGTTCCCCCCCTGCGCGGCGGCCATGTCGACGACGACGCTGCCCGCCTTCATGCTGGCGACATCCTCGGCGGTGAGCAGTTTCGGCGCAGGCTTACCCGGGATCAAGGCCGTCGTGATGATGATGTCAACGTCCGCGGCCTGCTCGGCATAGATCTCGGCGGCACGGCGGTTGTAGTCCTCCGACGTCGCCTTCGCGTAGCCGTCGGTGCTGGCCTCCTGCTCGACCTCGACGGCGAGGAACTCGCCGCCCAGCGATTTCACCTGCTCGGCCACCTCGGGACGCGGGTCGGTGGCCCGCACGATCGCGCCCAGGCTGCTCGCCGCGCCGATCGCAGCCAACCCGGCGACGCCCGCGCCGGCGACGAGAACCTTGGCGGGGGGCACCTTGCCTGCGGCGGTCACCTGGCCGGTGAAGAACCGTCCGAACACGTGCGCGGCCTCGATCACCGCGCGGTAGCCGGCGATGTTGGCCATCGAGCTGAGCACGTCCAGCGACTGCGCGCGCGAGATGCGCGGCACGGCGTCCATGGCCAGCGCGGTGATCGGGCGCGCGGCGAGCTCTTCGACCAGTTCCGGGTTCAGCGCCGGGCTGAGCAGGCTGACCAGCGTGGTCCCGTCACCGAACCTGCCGATCTCCTCGCTCGAGGGTGCGTTCACCTTCAGGACGATGTCGGCGTGCCAGAGCTGCTCTCCGGAGCCGATCGTCGCGCCGGCGTCGGTGTAGGCCTCGTCGGTGAAGCTCGACGCAGCGCCGGCCCCGGACTCGATGAGCACGTCGTAGCCGAGCGTGCGCAGCTGGTCGACGGTCTTCGGGGTGGCCGCGACGCGGGTTTCGCCGTCCTTGGACTCGCGGGGTACTGCGATGCGCACAGCTGGCTCCATTCACGACGCCCGGCAGGCGGGCAGGAACATGCCGACGGCGCGGGCCAGCAGGCCACGCGTCCGCAAATCTGTTCGGGGCAATCTAGCCAACCCGCTCGCCGAACGGCGCATCGGTGTGTGCGCCGTCATGCCTTAGCGGGTGTCCGGCGGTTGCGCGAGCCGCTGTGCGGCGCCGCGCAGCAGATCCGCAAGGGCAGTCGCCGGCACGGCCGCGGCGGCGTGCTCGAGCTCGCCGGCAGGCGCGATCGTGGCCAGGTGCTCGATCGCGGTCTCGCGAGTGGAGCTGGCGTAACCGGTCGTGAGTTGCGGGTTCGACGCGGCCACGTCGTCGAGTGCGGCGCGCAGCTGCGCGTCGTCGCCGGTACGGACGGCAGGCGTGCCGGCCAGCTCTTCGAGGCGGAGCAGCCGGGCGAAGACTGCCGGATTGCTGATCTTGACGCGCTGTCCGCTGGCGAGCTGGCTGAGCATCGGGGCGCTCAACCCGATGACCGCGGCCAGGCGCGACTGTGGGATCCGGTAGGCATTGAGCACGCGCGCAAACCGGTCAGCGAGCGGCTCGCCGTACAGCGCAGCCTGTTGCGCGATCACGTCGGCGCTGATCACGCCGCCTCCTTTTCTACCGATTCGCCGGGTCCCCTTGCGCGTCTCATTCGCATATGCAAACATTGCAAAAGGTCATTTGCACTTGCGAACACTAGTCGGAGGTCAGCGCGATGTCAGCACTCATCCGAAGAATGCTTCCGGTGATCGCGGTGTCAGGGCTCGCGGCGTTCTTCGTTCCCGCCGGAGCACACGCCGCGCCCGCACAGAGCACGCCGGTCATGGTGGTCCTGGACGCGTCGGGGTCGATGACGGCCTCGGACGCGCCCGGCCCCCGGATCACGGCAGCCAAGCACGCGGTGACCGGACTGGTGGGCTCGCTGCCCTCGGACGCGCAGGTCGGGCTGGAGGTGTACGGAACCTCCACCGGCTCGTCCAGTGCGGAGAAGACGGCGGGCTGCCAGGACATCAAGGTGGTGGTGCCGGTCGGTCCGATCGACAAGTCTGCGTTCGGGGCACAGGTCGCCGGCATCCGCGCGTCCGGCTACACGCCGATCGGGGAATCGTTGCGCAAGGCCGCTGCGGCGCTGCCGAAGGAGGGTCCGCGCTCGATCGTCCTGGTCTCCGACGGGGAAGACACCTGCGCGCCGCCGCAGCCGTGCGCAGTCGCGAAGGAACTCAAGAAGCAGGGTGTTGATCTCATCGTGCACACGGTGGGCTTCAAGGTCAACGCGGCGGCGCGGGCGCAGCTGACCTGCATCGCCGACGTCACCGGCGGTACATATGTCGATGCCCCCGACGGCCCCAGCCTGGGTCGACAGCTGCAGACGCGCGTCGAGCGGGCGCTGCAGCCGTACGCGGCAGTGGGGACGCCGATCACGGGCACACCGGACGCCGCCGGCGCGCCCGAGATCAAGCCTGGGCAGTACCTCGACACTTATGACACCGGAGGTCAGGGTCTTGGCGGCGCCGGCACCACGAAGTACTACTCAGCGACGCTGAGCGCGGGCACCACGCCCTACATCTCGGCCACCGTCGTGCCGTCCGCCACCGAAGTCGAGAGCCAGACCACCCTCGGCGCCACCATCACCCTCACCGGCGCCGGCGGAGACGACACGACGGGATGCAATCTCGACGCGCGGGCCTACGATTTCGCCTACCGCGGTGAGGTCAAGGCGTCCACCGCGGTACTGAGCCCGGGGGAGGTCGGTGGCACCGACTGGCCGGCGGAATGCCCGACCAACGGCACCTTCGCGGTCAAGATCGTCCGGACCGGCAACTCCTACTCCAGCCAACCGCTGAAGATGGAGATCGCGCTGCGGATCGAACCACGGGCCGACGACTCGGGCCTGCCCGCGGCAGGCTCGGCGCAGCCGAACATCCACGCCCACGCCGGGGCCTCGGCGGCCGATATCGCAGCAGGCAGCAGCTTCAACGACGCGCCGGTGATCTCGCCCGGCGACTATCGCGACACCGTCGTCTCCGGTGAGACCCGGTATTACAAGGTTCACCTGCAGTGGGGCCAGCGGCTGGCCTACGTCATCAAGCCGGCTCAGCTACCCGGACAGGGCATCGGCGGCGGCGTGCTCGGCATGACTCGAGCAGTCAGCCCGCTCCGGGCCGACCTCGACCAGGCAACGAGCGCGAAATACTCCAACTCCTTCATCGGCGGCTCCTCCGACACCACCATGGACGGATCGACGACCGTTCCGGTGCGCTACACCAACCGGACGTCCACCGACGACGACGTGCGGAAGTACGCCGTCGACGGTGACTACTACCTGATCTTCTCGACCGGCTTTCCGACGTCGGTCCGATGCTGACCATTCCGTACACAATGTCCGTGAGCGTGGTCGGCACGCCCGAGAAGGGGCCGGTCTACCAGCGGGACGCCTCGTCTGGCCCGTCGTCCCCATCGGAGAGCGCGCACCGCTCGGCGGCGTCGTCGTCACCGGCGTCGTCACCGGCCGCCGCCTCGGACAGCGGCAACGACGGGGGGGTCAGTGCACCGGTTGTGATCGGCGGGACGGCAGCGGGCGTGCTCGCCTGCGCCGGTGCCGCCACGGTGTTCCTACGGCGGCGACCGCGCCCGGACGGCGGCCATACCCAAACCGCGCCGATGGACGTCTGGCCGATCGACGGAGGAGGTCCCCGATGAGCCGGAAATGCATTCTCGCCGCCCTTGGACACGCCGTCCCGGTTCTTGCTGCAGCCGGGATCGCCGCGTTCATAGTCCCGGCGACAGCACGCGCCTCCGCCCCCGGTAGCCCACAGAGCACGCCCGTGATGGTCGTCTTGGACGCGTCGGGGTCGATGACGACCTCGGACGCGCCGGGTCCACGAATCACCGCCGCCAAGCAGGCGGTCACGGGGCTTGTTGGTTCGCTGCCCTCCGATGCGCAGGTCGGCCTAGAGGTCTACGGCACGTCGACCGGCTCGTCGAACGTGGAGAAGGCGGCCGGTTGCAAGGACATCAAGGTGCTGGTCCCGGTGGGACCGGTCGACACCTCGTCCTTCGACGCCAAGGTCGCCGGCATAAGGGCGTCGGGCTACACGCCCATCGGCGAGTCACTGCTCAAGGCGGCGGCGAACCTGCCCAAGGAGGGACCGCGCTCGATCGTGCTGGTCTCCGACGGTGAGGACACCTGCGCGCCGCCGCAGCCGTGCGCGGTGGCGAAGCAGTTGAAGAAGGCCGGGGTCGATCTCGTCGTGCACACCGTCGGGTTCAAGGTCAACGCTGCAGCACGGGCGCAGCTGGTCTGCATCGCCGACGTCACGGGCGGTACGTACGTGGACGCCCCCGATGGGCCCAGCCTCGGCCGCCAACTACGGGTCCGCGTAAATCGCGCGCTGCAGCCGTACTCGGCCCGCGGGACGCCGATCGAGGGAACATCGAGCGCTGCCGGCGCGCCCGAATTGAAGCCCGGCCAGTATGTCGACAGTTACGACCGCGGAAGCAGCAGCCTCATCGACGACAGCAACGGCACGGCGAAGTACTACTCCGCCGCCCTGCGCAAGGGCGAGACGCCCTACCTCTCCGCCACCGCCGTTCCGACCGGCGATCGCGGCGCCGGGCTGGACGATCTGGGTGTCGAGGCCACGATGACCGACCTGCATCAGACTCCAGGGTGTCGTTTCGTCGAGCAGGGCTCCGATCTGGGTCCGGGCCGCACGGTCAGCGCGCCCACCGCAGTGCTGAGTCCCGGCGAGGTCGGCGGGGCGGGCTGGCCGACCGGCTGCCCAACCGACGGGGCCTCTTCGATCAAGATCGTCAGGACTGGCAACGCGGACCGGACCCAGCCGGTAAGGATGGAGATCGCGCTGCGGATGGAGCCGCACGCCGATGACGCCGGCCTACCTCCGGCGGCCGCGGCGCAGCCCAACGTCCGTACCGGCGCCAGCGCCTCGTCGCAGGACGCCGCGGCGGGCAGCAGCTACAACGACGCTCCGCTGATCACGCCCGGCTCCTACCGCGACAGCGTCGTCTCCGGCGAGACGCGCTACTACAAGGTGCATGTGCCGTGGGGTCAACGGCTGGCATACGAACTCACCCCGGCCCGCCTGCCAGGGCGAGCCGTCGGCGACGGCGTCGTCGGGTCGACGCGCATTGCCAACCCCTTGCGAGCCGGGCTCAAAGCGGCCGATGGCGGATCGGACCTCGACACGGACATCGGTTCGACCGGCGGCCCGCTGTACGGATCGAGCGCCGTCCCGGTGCGTTACACGAACCGGCGCGCTGGCGACGACGAGGTCAAGAAGTACGCCGTCGACGGCGACTACTTTGTCGTCTTCTCGACCGGCTTCCCCAGATCAGGTCCGATGCTGACCATTCCGTACACCGTCACCGTCAGCGTGGTCGGGACACCCGAGCGCGGCCCGACCTACGAGCCTCTCGCCTCGTCCGACCCGTCGGCGAGCGGGAAACACGCGGCCGCACCGTCATTACCGGCGTCGTCCCCGGTCGCCGGCTCGAACAACAACAACAACGACGGTGGGGTCAGCGCGCCGGTCGTCGTCGGCGGAACGGCCGCGGGCGTGCTCGCCTGCGCCGGTGCCGTCACCGCGCTAACCCTGCGCCGCCGCCGGCTCTCTGGCAGCCACACTCAGACCCCGCCCGGCAACGATCCCTGGAGCTGATCGCATGCACCGGAAGGCAACTCTTGCGCTCGTGTCCCTTCTCGGCGGTCTCGTCACGGCCTGCAGTTCGACGGTCGCGGGCTCGCCGCAGTCACCGTCCTGCGCCCATGGCACGGACGCCGCAGCTGTGGCGCCGACCACCCATTGCTACGCCCGTGCGGTCGGGCGCGGCGATGCCGACACCGCCTGTTCCGTGCTCACGGCCAAGGCGCAACGGGCTGTGGCCTCGAGCGCACTGAAGGCAGGCACCGTGCGGTGCGCCGACGCGATGCACCAGGCCTACGCGCAGCTCAAACGGCGAGGAGCTACAACGCTTCAAGAAGATCGACTCGTACGTGACCATCAGTCACGTGTCGCTGCACGGGTCGGAGGCCAGCGCGACCATCGATGCACGCTATGGCAGTCGTTCCGCTCAGGAGAGCGTCACGCTCGTCGCGCAGGGCGGTTCATGGAGGCTGGACGACGACTTCGGTACGTCGCACTGACCGCCTACCTGGCCCGGCGCTTCCTGGCGATGCGGCGGTCACGACTGCACATCGCCACGACTCGAGCCAGGCGCTAGGCCCTCTCCCAGACGTAGGTTCCGTCGCTGCGGCGCCTGCATACGGCGGTTCCGCCGTTCGATGTCTTGGCCTGATTGCCCTCGACCAAAAAGGTGCACTTGTCGCCGATCTCTACCGTCTGGTTTACGACGCCGCCCGACTGCGTACCGCCCGCGTTCGAGGAAGGCTGGCCGACGGAGGGCTGTGTGTGCGTGCTGGTGGGCGGTCTGGTCGGTGACCCCGACCCGCCTCCGCCGGAGGTGAGCGTGAGCGCGACCGGAACCCCGACCGCGGTCAGCGCTGCGGCACCGATCACTGCCGTCACCAGCCCACTCGGACGCCGCCGCAAGCGTTTCGGCCGGGCCGGCCCGACCAGCGTTGGTGCGGGTGCGGGTGCGGCAGCGACGAGCGGCTGGGTGCGCGATGACTCGGCCTCGGCGAGAGCGTTCGGAGACAGCGGCGGCAACTGGTGCAGCACCTCGATGGGATCCCCGTCGCGGGTGAGCGGAAGCGGATCGACCGGCACCGGGCGCAGCAGATCAAGAGCTGCGCGCGCCGACGCCGGACGCAAGGTCACGTCCACGGCGGTGAGTGCGGCGACCGCGCCGCGAAGCGGGCCCGCTCGCAACGCCGACAGCTCGACTGGGTCGCCGACCTCGGTGGGCTCGATACCGGCCGCCAGCGCACTCGCCACCCGTCCCGCAGCGTAGAGATCGTGCCGTGGATCCGGCGCGACCCCGCCACGCATGAGCTCCGGCGGCAGGTAGCCAGGCGTGCCGACGACCGTCCCGACCTGGGTGAGATGGGCGTCGCCGGCGCCCATGGCCAGCCCGAAGTCACCAAGACGCACTAGCACCGGCCCGCTTCCGGTCGCGTCGAGCAAGAGGTTCGCCGGCTTGACGTCACGATGCACCATCCCGGCGGCGTGGACGTGCTCGAGCGCCAGCAGCAGCTGACCCAGGATCATCGCGATGGTGCCTTCTGCGAGGGGACCGTAGTCACTGATCAGCGTGCTGAGCGAGCCGCCGTCAACGAGATCGCTGGCGATAACGACGTGCGCGTCCTCCGCCGCCCACGAGTACGGCGTCAGCACGTTCGGGTGCGCTAGGCGCACCGACTGCTCGCGCACGAAGCGCAGCAGGTCACCGGCATCACGCCGCCGCAGGACCTTCGCCGCGCAGAACTGCTGCGTCTTGCGGTCGTAGGCGCGCCACACCACCCCTGACCCGCCGCGCGCGATTGGATCGCAGAGCGCGAACCGCCCGGCGACGACATCGGTCATCTCGCCATTATCGGGCAACGCGCACGGTTGGCGGGTAGCGCGGTGGGCGTCGGGCAGCCCGGAACTTGGTAACGTGGTGACGAGGGACGTGCTCCAATGCGTGATTTGCGCGCCGCCAGCCGTCCAGGGGCACGCTTTCCCGCGATAGCGCCGAAGACAACCGACAGAGAGCCGTGACGTGTCCGAACCCGTGACCATTGCCGAAGGCATCACCAACCCGCCCATCGACGAGCTGCTCGAGCGCGCCCAGTCCAAGTACGCGCTGGTGATCATCGCAGCCAAGCGGGCACGTCAGATCAACGCGTACTACAGCCAGCTCGGCGAGGGCCTGCTGGAATACGTGGGCCCGCTCGTGGAGACCGCGCCGCAGGAGAAGCCGCTGTCCATCGCGATGCGCGAGATCAACAGCGACCTCATCGAGTTCAAGCCCTCCGAGACGCCGACCGAAGCGCCCGCCGCGTCCTGACGTCCGCGACTCCCGCTCAACCCGGCGAGGGCTGGCTCAACTGAGGCTGGTAGCCCTTGGCAGCAACCGTCATCGCACTCGGAGCTGGAACGCGACGACAACAGTGAGGCGCGGAGAGGCGGGTCAGTGAGCCGAGTCGTATTGGGCGTTGCCGGCGGCATCGCTGCCTACAAGGCGGCTGACCTGTTGCGCAAGCTGGTTGAGGCCGGGCATGACGTCACGGTCGTACCGACGGCCTCGGCTTTACAGTTCGTCGGGGCTGCGACCTGGTCTGCACTGTCGCATCATCCGGTCGCCGCGGACGTGTGGACGGACGCGGCCGATGTGCCGCACGTCCGGCTCGGGCGCGAGGCAGATCTCGTCGTCGTCGCGCCGGCGACCGCGGACCTGCTTGCCCGCGCCGCGCACGGGATCGCCGACGACCTGCTCACCAACACGCTGCTCACCGCCCGGTGCCCGGTGCTGTTCGTACCGGCGATGCACACCGAGATGTGGGAGCACCCGGCCACCGCCGACAACGTCGCCACGCTGCGCCGCCGCGGCGCCATCGTGCTCGAACCGGGCACCGGCCGCCTCACGGGCACCGACACCGGCAAAGGTCGGCTACCCGAGGCCGCCGAGATCGCGCAGCACGCCGCGCTGCTGCTGGCTCGACCCCGCGCCCTCCCGTTCGACCTCGCCGGCCGGCACGTGGTGCTCAGCGCGGGGGGCACCCGTGAACCGCTCGACCCCGTCCGGTTCCTGGGCAACGCATCCTCGGGCAAGCAGGGCTATGCCATCGCTGCGGTCGCAGCGGCACGGGGTGCGCGCGTCACCCTCGTTTCGGCGAATGTCGAGCTTCCCGACCCGTCCGGCGCCGAGGTCGTGCGCGTCGGCAGCACCCTCGAGCTGCGCGACGCCGTGCACAAGGCGGCTCCACATGCCGACGTCGTGATTATGGCCGCTGCGGTTGCGGATTTCCGGCCCGCCTCGACCGTCCAGCACAAGATCAAGAAATCGGACGAGCAGCCGGAGCCCATCACGCTGGCCGAGAACCCGGACGTGCTCGCCGAACTCGTCGCCGACCGCCGGCCCGGATGCGTCCTCGTCGGATTCGCCGCCGAGACCGGTGACGACGGCGCGAGCGTGCTCGAGCATGGCCGCGCGAAGCTCGCGCGCAAGGGCTGCGACCTGCTCGTTGTCAACGCGGTAGGCCCCGGACGCGCCTTCGGCCAGGCCGACAACGCGGGCGTGATCCTGGGTGCCGACGGCAGCGAGACCGTAGTCGAGTTCGGGCCGAAGGCGGTGCTTGCCGCCGCGGTGTGCGACGCGGTGGCCGGCCAGTTGGGCTGAGATGCCGCAGCCGCAGATAGACTTCTCGCCAAGCCTGTCAGCCACTGATCCTTGGAGTTGTCTGTGTCTCGTCGCCTCTTCACGTCCGAGTCCGTCACAGAAGGGCACCCGGACAAGATCGCCGACCAGATCAGCGACTCGATCCTCGACGCCCTGCTCGCCGAGGACCCGGAAAGCCGCGTCGCCGTCGAGACCTTGATCATGACCGGCCAGGTGCACGTCGCCGGCGAGGTCACCACGTCGGCATGGGCCGACATCCCCAAGCTGGTCCGCGACCGGATCATCGAGATCGGCTACGACTCCTCCCGCAAGGGCTTCGACGGCGAATCGTGCGGGGTGAGCATCTCGATCGGCAGCCAGTCCGCCGACATCGCGCAGGGAGTCGACACCGCCTACGAGGCCCGCGTCGAGGGCAGCGAAGACGCGATCGCAGCCCAGGGCGCCGGCGACCAGGGCCTGATGTTCGGCTACGCCAGCGACGAGACCCCCGAGCTCATGCCGTTGCCGATCTGGCTGGCACACCGCCTCGCCGAGAAGCTCACCGAGGTGCGCAAGGACGGCACGGTGCCCTACCTGCGCCCGGACGGCAAGACCCAGGTCACCATCGAGTACGTCGACGGGGTGGCCACCCGTCTGGACACCGTCGTGGTCTCCAGCCAGCACGCCGACGACATCGACCTCGACACGCTGCTCAAGCCCGACATCGAAGAGCACGTCGTGCGCCCGGTGCTGGCCACCCTCGGCATCGACACCGAGAACTACCGGCTGCTGGTCAACCCGACGGGCCGCTTCGTCATCGGCGGCCCCATGGGCGACGCCGGCCTGACCGGTCGCAAGATCATCGTCGACACGTACGGCGGCATGGCCCGCCACGGTGGCGGAGCGTTCTCCGGCAAGGATCCCTCGAAGGTCGACCGCTCGGCTGCCTACGCCCTGCGCTGGGTCGCCAAGAACGTCGTCGCCGCGAAGCTCGCTGCGCGCTGCGAGGTGCAGGTGGCGTACGCGATCGGCAAGGCAGAGCCGGTGGGGCTGTTCGTGGAGACGTTCGGCACCGAGACCGTCGACGTCGAGAAGATCACCGACGCGATCACGCAGGTGTTCGACCTGCGCCCGGCGGCGATCATCCGCGACCTCGACCTCAAGCGCCCCATCTACGTGCAGACCGCCGCGTACGGCCACTTCGGCCGCGAGCTGGCGGACTTCACCTGGGAGCGCACCGACCGCGCCGACGAGTTGGCGAAACTGGCCAGCCAGTAGCGGATCTCGATGCGCTGGACGCGCCATCACGCGCCCACAGCATCAAGATCGCCGGATTTACCGAACGGTCGGCTGCTGCTGATAGGCATGCGAGGTGACTGCGCGCCGGGCTGCACCCAAGGCGGGACGGCAACCGGCCGACCTCGATCCGGTGGCGCGGTTGATGGTCGACGTGCCGCTGCCGCACCTCGACCGGCCCTTCGACTACCTCGTCCCGATCACCTTGGCCGACGAGGTACAGGCGGGCTCGCGCGTACGCGTCCGGTTCTCCGGGCGCCTCGTCGACGCCTACGTGCTGGAGCGGCACGCGGTCACCGACCACGCCGGCACGCTGGCCTACCTCGAGCGCTGCGTCGGCGCGCAGCCCGTGTTGACCGCCGAGACGTCCGCGTTGTTCCGCGCCGTCGCCGACCGGTGGGCCGGCAACTTCGTCGATGTCGTCCGGCTAGGCGTCCCGGGCCGCCACGCCGCCGCCGAATCCTCGCCACGCCCCACGGTCCCTGGCGACCTCCCAGAACGAGGTGACGACGGTTTCGCGCGCTACCGCGCCGGTTCGTCGTTCCTTGCCGCAGCAGCGGACGGGCGCGCGGCGCGGGCCGTCTGGTCGGCGCTGCCGGGCGAGGACTGGCCGGCCCGGCTGGCTGGCGCTGTCCGTGCGGTACACGACGCCGGCCGCGGCGCGATCGTCGTCGTGCCGGATGCGCGCGATTTGGTGCGGCTCGACCTCGCCATGAGGGTGAGCCTGGGGACGGGTCGGCATGTCGCGCTGTCGGCCGATCTCGGGCCGGCCGAGCGGTATCGTCGCTGGCTCGCGGTCCGGCGCGGAGAGATCCGGGTGGCGATCGGTACCCGCGCAGCGGCCTATGCGCCGGTCGACGACCTGGGTCTCGTCGCGATCTGGGACGACGGCGACGACCTGCACGCTGAACCCCGCGCGCCGTACCCCCACACCCGCGACGTGCTCGTCCTGCGCTCGGCACAGACCGGCGCCGCGCTGCTGATCGCCGCGCACGCCCGCACCGCCGAGGCGCAGCAGCTCGTCGAGTCCGGCTGGGCGCACGAGATCATTGCCGAGCGCAGCGTGCTGCGCGCCGTCGCGCCGCAGGTGCGCGCGGTGGGTGACGACGTCGAGGTTGCCCGCGACCCGGCCGCGGCAGCCGCGCGGCTACCGAGCCTTGCCTGGCGCACGACCCGTGACGCGCTCGCAGCCGGGCATCCGGTGCTCGTGCAGGTCCCGCGTGCCGGCTACGTCCCGTCGCTGGCCTGCGCGCGGGACCGCACCCCCGCGCGCTGCCCGGTGTGCGCGGGGCCGCTGGCGGCGCCGTCGGAGCAGGCGGTGTCCGCCTGCCGCTGGTGCGGGCGGCCGGCCGGGGACTGGAACTGCCCGACGTGCGGTGGGCACAAGCTGCGGGCGACGGTGATCGGCTCGACACGCACCGCTGAGGAGCTCGGCCGCGCCTTCCCCGGAATCCCGGTGCGGACGTCGGGGGGCGAGCGGGTGCTGGCCGATGTGCCGCCCGAGCCCGCTGTCGTCGTCGCCACGCCCGGCGCCGAACCGGTGTGTCCCGGCGGGTACGGTGCGGCGCTGCTGCTCGACGGCTGGGCGCTGCTGTCGCGTCCTGACCTGCGGGCCGCAGAGGAAACCGTGCGTCGCTGGGCCAACGCCGCAGCACTGGTGCGACCCGGGGGACACGTGATCGTCGGCGCCGACGCGGGCATCCCGGCCGTCCAGGCGCTGGTGCGCTGGGACCCCGCTGGTTTCGCCGCCCGCGAACTCGCCGAACGTGCCGAACTGGGCTTTCCGCCCGCCGCACGCATGGCCGCGCTCACCGGCGCGCCGGACGCAGTCGCCGAACTGCTGGCCGGGGCACCGCTGCCGCACTCGGCTCAGGTGGTCGGCCCGGTGCCGATCGACCGGGACAGCGAACGGATGCTGGTGCGGGTGCCCCGCACCGAGGGCGCCGAGCTTGCGCGGGCGCTGCGCACCGGCGCGGCGGGGCGCTCGGCACGCCGCTCCGCCCTGCCGGTCAAGATCCAGCTCGATCCCGCTGAGCTGATCTGACGCCGGCGTCGAGGTGAACCGTCAGATCAGCGTTGGCGAGGGCAGCTACGAACCGTTCAGCTATCTCGATCGGGCGGACAGCGTCTTGTCGTAGCGGGACTGCTCGCCCGACACCGCGGGCACGGCAAGCGCCTCGCCCTCGCGCGCGCTCGCCTGGCCTATCGACTCGTGGTGGGCGTCCTCGTGTACGAATCGTTCGCCACGCATCATCGAGACGCCGGCGGCGATGAGCAGCATGACTATCGAGGCGCCGAACGCGATCAGCAGGCCGTGCATGAACGGCTCGGAGATCAGCTGCGGGAAGAACGTCCGGCCGTAGATCCGGCTCGTGTCCGCGCCCGGCCCTGGGTTCGGTACGAGTTGCTTGACCGGATTGTCGCCCAGAAACGCCGCGAACAGTGTGCCGACGGGCGAGACGTGCGACGCGGCATCGGCGGCGGCCGGTGTCACCCCGGCGCCGCTCAGCCCTACGGACAGCGCGTGCGGCAGCCGGCTGGACAGCCCGACCGCCATCAGCGTGAAGAAGCCGCCGAGCGAGAGCACCATGCCGGCGTTCATTCCCGTCGCGCGAATACCCGAGGCAGCCCCGCGCTGCGAACCGGGCACTGCGTTCATGATCGCGGCCGAGTTCGGTGCGGCCATGAGTCCCATGCCGATCCCGTTGAGGGCCAGCAGCCCAGCGAACAGGACGTAGTTGAAGTCTGCCGGCAGCAAGATCATGCCTACGAACGTCGCCGCGGTGAGCAGCAGGCCGCCGGTGGCGAACGCACGAGCGCCGAAGCGATCCGACAGCGCGCCCGATGCCGGCCCGGCGACGAGGAATCCGAGCGTGAGCGGCAGCATGTAGATGCCGGCCCATAGCGGCGTGTCCTGGTAGGCGTAACCGTGCAAGGGCAGCCAGATGCCCTGCAGCCAGATGATCAGCATGAATTGCAGCCCGCCGCGCGACATCGAGGCGAGCAGGTTGACCGCCTGGCCCGCGGCGAACGCCCGTACCTTGAACAGCTGCATGTTGATCATCGGTTCGACGACGCGGTTCTCGATGAACACGAATCCGATCAGCAACGCGATGCCGGCGCCCAGCCCGGTGAGGACGGCCGGCGACGTCCAGCCCATCGAGTGGTCGCCATAGGGCTGCAGCCCGTACGTCAATGCGACCAGGACGGCGATCAGTCCGATGCCGAAGGTGAGGTTCCCCCACCAGTCAATGACGATCTTTCGAGTCGAGTCGCGAGGCTGGTCGTGCAGCGTGCGGTAACCGATCCAGGTGCCCCAGATCCCCACCGGCACACTGATCCAGAACACCGCGCGCCAGTGCCACTCAGCCAGGACCCCACCGATGATCAGCCCGAGAAACGAGCCTGCTAAACCGGCCACCTGATTCACCCCGAGCGCGAACCCGCGCCGATCCGGGGGGAACGCGTCGGTGATGATCGCCGTCGAGTTCGCCGTCAGCATGGCGCCGCCCACGCCTTGGACGACGCGCAGAAGGATGATCTCGAGCGCGCCTGCGCTGCCGCTGTTGGGCACCAGCGCACAGCCGATCGACGCGATCGTGAACACCAAGAAGCCGAGGTTGAACAGCTTCGCCCGCCCGTACTGATCGCCGAGGCGACCGAACGTCACCACCAGTACCGCGGTGACGAGCAGGAAACCCATCAGCATCCAGAGCAGGTAGGAGATGTTCTCCGGCGCCAGGGGATCGAGGCCGAGACCGTTGAAGATCGCCGGCAGCGAGATGAGCAGGATCGACGAGTTCAGGGTGGCGGCGAGGATGCCGACCGTCGTCACGGACAGGGCGACGCGCCGGGCGTGGGCTTCCGACTGGTGCACGGATGGTCCTTTCGTTCGTTAGCCATCCTAACTATCAGGCGAGGGCTGTGTGCAAGCGGGGAAAGTTAGACTCGCCACTGCGTCGAGGAAGGGCCGAGAGGACGGGACATCGTGACGATCCAGCCGATCCGGCTGTTCGGTGACCCGGTGCTGCGCACGCCGGCGGAGCAGGTCGTCGACTTCGACAAGGAACTGCGCACCCTGGTCGCTGACCTCGCGCAGACCATGCTGGATGCCCCGGGGCAGGGGCTCGCCGCGCCGCAGATAGGCGTCGGACTGCGGGTGTTCACCTTCCACGTGCACGAGTCGATGTCCGGTCATCTGGTCAACCCCGTCCTGCACTTCCCGGACGACGAGGACCAGGACGGGCCCGAGGGTTGCCTGTCCATCCCGGGGATGACCTTCGAGTGCCGTCGCAAGGCCAACGTCGTCGCGCACGGCCAGAACATGTACGGCGATCCGATCACCGTCGAGGGCACGGCGATGCTCGCCCGCTGCGTGCAGCACGAGACCGACCACCTCGACGGCGTGCTGTTCGTCGACCGCCTCGACACCGACACCCGCAAGGTGGCGATGAAGGCGATCCGCGAGGCCAGCTGGGCCGGTCTCGCGAACCCGACGATCAAGCTGTCCCCCCACCCGTGAGGCTCGCCTTCGCCGGCACACCCGCGGCGGCGGTGCCCACGCTGCGTGCGCTGCTGGACGCGCCGCGTCACGAGGTCGTCGCCGTCGTGACCCGCCCGCCGTCGCGATCCGGGCGCGGCCGGCGGGTCACGCCCTCGCCGGTGGGCGAGGTCGCGGCCGAGGCCGGCATCGCGGTGCTCACCCCGCACCGTCCGTCCGAGCCGGAGTTCCTCGCCGAATTGAGGCGGCTGCGCGTCGAGTGCTGCCCCGTCGTAGCCTACGGCGCGCTGCTGCGCCCCGACGCCCTGGCCGTCGCGCCGCGCGGGTGGGTGAACCTGCACTTCTCGCTGCTGCCGGCCTGGCGTGGCGCGGCGCCGGTCCAGCACGCGCTGCTGCACGGTGACGAGATCACCGGTGCGACGACCTTCCGCATCGAGGAGGGACTGGACACCGGCCCGGTCTACGGCCTGGTCACCGAGGCGGTACGCCCGGACGACACCGCAGGGGACCTGCTCGAGCGCCTCTCGGTCAGCGGCGCCGGGCTGATGATCGCAACCCTGGACGGCATCGCCGACGGCACCCTCGTCGCCCGCCCACAGCCTGCGAACGGGGTGTCGATCGCGCCCAAGCTCACCGTCGACGACGCGCGGGTCGACTGGAGCGCGCCTGCTCGGCACGTCGAGCGGGCGGCGCGCGCCTGCACCCCCGCACCGGGGGCGTGGACCACCTTCCGTGGAGAGCGCCTGAAGCTCGGCCCGATGCGACCGCGCGCAGGCAACGAGCTCGAACCAGGTCGCGTGCACGTCGCCAAGTCGGGCGTGACGGTCGGCACGGCCACCACGGTGGTCGAGCTCGGCACCGTCCAGGCACCGGGCAAGCGTCCGATGGCCGCCGCCGACTGGGCCCGCGGTGCCCGCGTCGAGGCGGGGGAGAGCGTTGGCTGAGCGCGGCCGTGCTGCCGCGCGCCCGGCTCCGGTCGATCCCGCGCGGATCGTCGCCTTCGAGCTGCTGCGGGCGGTCGCCGAGCAGGACGCGTACGCCAACCTCGTCCTGCCCCGGTTGATCAAGGCGCGCGGGCTGGCCGGGCGGGACGCCGCGCTGGCCACCGAGCTTGGGTACGGCACGCTGCGGGCGCTGGGCACGCTCGACGAGATTGTCGGGCGGTGCGTCGACCGCGCGCTGGCCGGCGTCGAGCCCGGCGTCCTCGATCTCCTGCGCCTCGGGGCCTACCAGGCGCTGCGTACCCGAGTGCCCCCGCACGCGGCGGTGGCGACCACGGTCGATCTCGCCCGCGCCGTCGGCCACGGTCGTGCCGGCGGGTTCGTCAACGCCGTGCTGCGCCGGGTGGCCGCCCGCGACTGGGACGCATGGGTGGCGCACCTGACGGTCGACGGCTCCCCGCAGCGGACGCTCGCGGTGCGAACTGCGCACCCGGAGTGGATCGTGGACGCGTTCGTGCAGGCGCTGGGCGGTGACGTGACCGAGGCCGGGCGCGCCCTCGAGGCCGACGAAGCCCGCCCCCGTACCCATTTGGTCGCGTGGCCGGGGCGGATCTCGCGTGCGGGCCTCGACGGCGAGCCCGGGCCGTACTCGCCGTACGCCGTGCGCATGTTCGGCGGCGACCCCGCCGACATCGCGGCGATCCGCGCGCGGCGGGCCGGGGTGCAGGACGAGGGCAGCCAGCTGTGCGCGCTCGCCCTCGCGAACGTGCCGCTCGAGGGTCGCGACGGGCGGTGGCTCGATCTGTGTGCCGGGCCCGGCGGCAAGGCGGCCCTGCTCGCCGCGCTCGCCGCCGAGCGGGGTGCGACGCTGCACGCGAACGAGCGGCGCGAGCATCGTGCCGAGCTGGTCCGGCAGTCCACCGCGGCGTGGTCGGTCAACGTGCGCGTCGGCGACGCCCGGGACCTCGAGCCGATCGACGGCGGCTACGACCGGGTGCTGGTCGATGCCCCGTGCACCGGACTGGGCGCGCTACGCCGCCGTCCGGAGGCACGATGGCGGCGGCGCCCCGACGATGTCGTCGAACTCGTGGCGTTGCAGCGCGAGCTGCTGGCGACCGCGCTGCGCCTCGTTCGGCCCGGGGGCCTCGTCGCATACGTGACGTGCTCACCGCACCCCGCCGAGACGACGCAGGTCATCGCCGGCTACGACCTCGTCGACGCGCGTCCGGGGTTTCCGGGCGTCGAGCTGCTCGGCGACGGGCCCACGGTGCAGCTGTGGCCGCACCGGCACGGCACCGACGCCATGTTCTGCGCCCTGGTCCGCGCCTGATCGGTGCCGGTGCCGGTGCGCAATAGACTCGCGGACGTGTCCACTCCCGGCGGGCCGGAGCCGATGATCGCGCCGAGCATGCTCGCGGCCGATTTCGCGCGTCTGGGTGCAGAGGCGGACGCGGTGGGCAACGCCGACTGGCTGCACCTGGACATGATGGACGGTCACTTCGTCCCGAACCTCACCATGGGGCTGCCCGTCGTCGAGAGCCTGCACCGGTGGAGCGATCTGCCGCTCGACTGCCACCTGATGATCGAGGACCCGGACCGGTGGGCACCCAAGTACGCCGAGGTCGGTGCCGCGAACGTTACCTTCCACGCGGAGGCCGCCAAGGACGCGGTGCAGACCGCCCGGGCCGTCCGTGCCGCCGGCTCGCTCGCCGGCCTGGCGGTCGATCGAGACACCCCGCTCGAGCCGTATCTGGAGGTGTTGCGCGAGTTCGACACCCTCCTGGTGATGACGATCAAGGCTGGCTTCGGCGGGCAGAGCTTCATCCCCGAACTGCTGGACAAGGTCCGGCTGGCCCGTCGCCAGGTCGCGTCCGGGCACCTGACGCTGTTCATCGAGGTCGACGGCGGCATCTCGGCCGACACGATCGAGGCCGCCGCCGAGGCGGGGGCCGACGTCTTCGTGGCCGGCACCGCCGTCTTCGGCGCCGACGACCCGGGAAAGGCCGTCGAGGCGTTACGCAGGCAGGCACGCGCCGCGATGAACGTCTGATGCCGCTGCGCGAACACGAGCAGGCGGCCATGCACCGCGCGCTGGCGCTGGCCGAGACGGTGCGCGGGCGCACCAGCCCGAATCCGGCGGTCGGCGCGGTGATCCTGGATGTCACCGGTCACCTCGCCGGAGAGGGCGTCACGGCACCGGCCGGCGGCCCGCACGCGGAGATCGTCGCGCTGGGGGAGGCCGGCGCGGACGCCGCGGGCGGTACCGCCATCGTCACGCTCGAGCCCTGCGCCCACACCGGACGCACCCCGCCGTGCACAGACGCGCTGCTCGCGGCCGGCATAGCCAAGGTGATCTACGCGGTCGAGGACCCCAATCCCGAAGCGGCCGGCGGCGCGCAGCTGTTGCGCGACGCGGGAGTGCATGTGGTCGCCGGCGCCGACGAGCACGCGGCGGCCAGTGGCGCGCTGCGCCCGTGGCTGCACGCGATGCGCACCGGCCGGCCGTTCGTCACTTGGAAGTTCGCGGCCACCCTCGACGGGCGGGTCGCCGCGGCCGATCTGACCTCGCGCTGGATCTCCTCGGCGGCCTCGCGCGCCGACGTGCACATCATCCGATCCGGCGTCGACGCGATCCTCGTCGGCAGCGGCACTGTGCTCGCCGACGATCCGCACCTCACCGTGCGGGAGGGCGACGAACTCGCGAAGCGGCAACCGCTGCGGGTGGTGCTCGACCGTCGTCACCGGGTGCATGACGCCCAGGTGCTCGACGCCGCGGCGCAGACGCTCGTGCTGGACACCGCAGCCCCCCGCTTCGCGCTCAAGGCCCTCTTCGACAAGGGCGTGCGGCACGTGCTGCTCGAAGGCGGCCCTACCCTGGCAGGAGCCTTCGTGGAGGCGCGCTGCGTGGACGAGGTCGTGGCGTACCTTGCGCCGCGCCTGCTCGGTGCCGGGCCGGCGGCACTGGGTGAGGCAGGCATCGGAACACTCGCCGACGCGGCGACGTTGGACGTCGAGTCGGTGACGCGCGTCGGCGACGACATCAAGATCGTCGCGCGCCCGCATTGGGCGGACGAGGCGACGGAGGAGTAGCAGTGTTCACCGGGATCATCGAGGAGATCGGCGAGGTCGTCCGCATCGAGCGGCGCGGCGACTCGGCCGTGCTGTCGATCGCTGCCGCCCGCATCGCCGACGACCTCGTGCGGGGCGCGTCCATCGCGGTGAACGGCGTCTGCCTCACGGTCGTCGGCTGGGCCGCAGGCACCGTCACAGCCGTCGACTTCGACGTCATGGGTGAGACGCTGCAGCGATCGGTGATCGGCACCCTCGCCGTCGGCGACCGGGTGAATCTCGAACGTGCGGTACGCGCCGACGCGCGGCTCGACGGGCACGTCGTCCAGGGCCATGTCGACGGGACGGGGGTGGTGATCTCGCGCACGCCCGGCACCGAATGGGAGGCCGTGCGTTTCGGGCTGCCGCTCGAGCTGGCCCGCTTCGTCGCCGAGAAGGGCTCGATCGCGGTCGACGGCGTATCGCTCACCGTCTCCGCCGTCGGTCCGGACTGGTTCGACGTGGGATTGATCCCAGAGACGTTGCGCGCCACGACGCTCGGCGGCAAGGTCGCCGGTGACCCGGTGAATGTGGAGGTGGACGTGCTCGCCAAGTACGTGGCGCGTCTGCTTGCGATGAGCGCAGCGAGTGGCCCCGAGGAGCAACGATGAGCGCTCGCGCGAAGAGTCGGGAGACATTGCCCGCGACGAAGGAGCGGGATCGCTGCGACGACGGACCCGAGCCTGCGAGTGGCTCCGAGGAGCAACGATGAGCGCGCTGCGTCTCGATTCGATCGAGCGGGCCATCGCCGAGATCAAGTCCGGCAACGCTGTCGTGGTCATCGATGACGAGGATCGTGAGAACGAGGGCGACCTGATCTTCGCCGCCGAACTCGCAACCCCCGAGCTCGTCGCCTTCACCGTGCGCTACACGTCGGGCTACATCTGTGTCCCAGTGACCGAGCAGGACGCCGACCGCCTCGACCTGCCACCGATGTTCCACACCAACCAGGACCGCCGGGGGACTGCCTACACCGTCACCGTGGACGCCCGCGAGGGCGTCTCGACCGGCATCTCGGCCAGCGATCGCGCACACACGATCCAACTGCTGGCCGATCCGTCGTCGACGGCCGCCGATTTCTCGCGCCCCGGCCACGTGGTCCCGCTGCGCGCGAAAGACGGCGGCGTGCTGCGCCGCCCCGGCCACACCGAGGCCGCCGTGGATCTCGCGGTGCTGGCCGGCCTGCACCCGGCAGGGGTGCTGTGCGAGGTCGTCAGCGAGAAGGACCCCGCCGGAATGGCGCGCGGCGAGGAGCTGCGGATCTTCGCCGACGAGCACGACCTCGCTCTGATCTCCATCGCCGACCTGATCGCCTACCGACGCCGATTCGAGAAGCTCGTCGAGCGCGTCGCGTCGGCCCGGGTTCCGCTGCGCTACGGCGAGTACACGGCGGTGGGCTATTCCTCGAGCTACGACCAGCGCGAGCACGTCGCCTTCGTATTCGGTGACATCGGCGACGGCGAGGACGTGCTCGTGCGCGTGCACTCGGAATGCCTGACCGGTGACGTGTTCGGCTCGCTGCGCTGCGACTGCGGCCCGCAGCTGGATGCCGCGCTCGCCGCGATCGCCCGCGAGGGACGCGGCGTCGTGCTCTACGTCCGCGGTCACGAGGGCCGCGGCATCGGCCTGCTGCACAAGCTGCAGGCCTACCAGCTGCAGGACTCCGGATCGGACACGCTCGACGCCAATCTCGAGCTCGGGCTGCCGGCCGACGCGCGCGACTACGGCACTGGCGCGCAGATCCTCGTCGACCTCGGCATCCATTCCATGCGGCTGCTGTCCAACAATCCGGCCAAGCGAGCGGGGCTCGAGGGCTACGGATTGCGGGTCACCGGGCGCGAGCCGCTGCCGGTGCACGCCAACCCGGAGAACGTCCGCTACCTCGAGACCAAGCGCGACCGGATGGGTCACGACCCGGATTTCATCCTGCCCGAGGACGGCAACGAGTGAGCGGTGCCGGCGCCCCGGCGCTACGCGTCGACGGCCAAGGGATAAGCGTCGTGGTCATCGCGAGCCAGTGGCACCAGACCGTGATGGACGGCCTGCTCGACGGTGCGCGGCGTGCGCTGCGGGAGGCGGGGGTACGCGACATCACGGAGCTGCGCGTGCCCGGCGTCTTCGAGCTGCCGGTGGCCGCGGCACGGGTCGCCAGCGGGCAGGTCGACGCCGTGGTCGCGTTGGGCGTGGTGATCCGCGGTGGCACTCCGCACTTCGACTACGTGTGCGACGCCGCCACCTCAGGGCTCACGATGATCGCGCAGCGCACCGGCGTGCCGATCGGCTTCGGCGTGCTCACCTGTGACGACGAGCAACAGGCCCTCGACCGCGCAGGTTTGCCGGGCTCGGTCGAGGACAAGGGCCACGAGGCGGCGACTGCCGCCGTCGCGACCGCCGTGACGCTCGCCGGCTACCCGATGCGCCGCTGAGCGCCCGCAGGAGACCGCGGTCACGGTGTCTCTGCGCTCACGCCGCGTCGCAGCGCGTACTCGCACGCTGCCCGCTAAGGTCGGCGACGAGGCTGGCCACGAGCCGGCGTGCTTGCCTGCAGTTGTACCGAGAGATGAGGACACATGGGCGGATACCAGACCGTCGTCGTCGGCACCGACGGCTCGGAGACCTCGTTCCGCGCCGTCGAGCGGGCGGCCGAGCTGGCGCGCGACGCCGGCGCCGCCCTCGTCATTGCGTGTGCCTACTTCCCCGAGAAGCCGGATCCGGCGGCCCAGGATGTGCTCAAGGACGAGGCGTTCCAGGTCGTGGGGTCGGCACCTGCCGAGGAGTCGCTGCGTTCGGCGAGGGACCGGGCCACCGCCGCGGGCGCCACGAAGATCGACACGTTGGCCGTCGAGGGCAAGCCCGGTGACACCCTGAAGAAGGTCGTCGCCGACTCACGCGCCGACCTGCTCGTGGTCGGCAACCGCGGCCTGAACACGTTGGCCGGGCGGATCATCGGTTCGGTGCCGCTGGACGTCGTGCGCCACACCCCGATCGACGTGCTGGTCGTCCACACCACCTGAGTGCCGATGGCCGACGACACATCCGAAGGCAGCGAGCATATCGACCTGACCGACCTCGTCGGCAAGGTCGAGCAGCACCTGCTCGCCGGCGAGCGCAAGTACACCCGCCTCGAGGTCGCCGAGGCGTCCGGGCTGGCACCGGAAGAGATGCGCGGCCTCTGGCGGGCACTGGGCTTCGCCACCGTCAGCGACGAGGACAAGGTGTTCACCGACGCCGACGTCACCGCTGTGCGCAACGTCGCCCGCCTCGCGTCCGTTGCCGAGATCGACGACGACGTGATGCGCTCGATGACCCGCATCATCGGCCAGACCTTCTCCCGGCTCGCCTCGTGGCAGGGCCAGCTGGTTGTTGAGATCATCACCAAGTCGCCGGAACTGCTCGCCGACGACGGCGAGCGCGTGTTGGATCTGGTCGACCACATGACGCCCGTGGTAGCCGAGCTGCACAACTACGTGTGGCGCCGGCAGATGGCCGCGTACTTCGCCCGCGTCGCAACCAACAGCGCGGTGCGTCCAGGTACCGAGAGGTCGATGGCGGTCGGGTTCGCGGACATGGCCGGGTTCACCACGCTCACCCGCGAGTCCTCGGAATCCGACCTGCGGGCGGTGCTCGGCGCGTTCGAGACCGTCACCGGCGAGGTCATCTCTTCGAACCGGGGGCAGATCGTCAAGACGATCGGCGACGAGGTGCTGTTCGTCGCCGACGACCCGCGCGACGCCGCAGAGATCGCCCTCAGTCTCGTCGAAGCGGCGCAGGACGACGACGCCCTCCCGCAGCTGCGCGCGGGTGTGGCGTTCGGCCCGGTGGTCAGCAGGTTGGGCGACGTGTTCGGTCAGACGGTCAACATCGCAAGCCGCTTGACGTCCGCGGCGCGTACCGGATCGGTGCTCGTCGACGAGGGATTGTCCGAGGGTGTGCAGGGCGATGAGCGCCTCGCATTGCGCCCCCTGCGGCCGATGTCGGTGCGCGGGTACCACTATCTGCGCTCGTGGCGATTGCGCCGTGCAGAACCCTGAACCGGCCGCCGGTAGGCTCTGCTGACGAGATGAAGACCTTCGATCAGCTGTTCACCGAGCTCACCGACCGGCAGCGGGAGCGCCCCGCGGGGTCGGGCACCGTCGGCGCACTAGACGCCGGCATCCACGAACAGGGCAAGAAGGTCGTCGAGGAAGCCGCTGAGGTGTGGATGGCGGTCGAGCACGAGTCCGTCGACCGCGCGGCGCAGGAGATCAGTCAGCTGCTCTATCGCATTCAGGTGATCATGTTGGGCAAGGGCATCGGACTCGACGACGTCTACCGACATCTGTAGCCGATCGCGTCCCGACATCTCCCCACAGACAGGTAGTCATGCTGCGCATCGCCGTTCCGAACAAGGGTTCGCTCGCCGAGCCCGCCAGCCAGATGCTCGTCGAAGCGGGGTACCGCCAGCGCCATGACCCACGTGAGCTGGTGCTGCTCGACGCCGACAACGACACCGAGTTCTTCTTCCTCCGTCCGCGCGACATCGCGATCTACGTGGGATCCGGTCAGCTCGACGTCGGCATCACCGGCGAGGACCTGCTGCTCGACTCCGGCGCCAACGCCGAATCGATCATGCCGCTGGGCTTTGCCGGCTCGACGTTCCGCTTCGCGGCGATGCCGGGCACCGCAGCGTCGGTGGCCGATCTCGCCGGCCGGCGGATCGCGACGGCATATCCGGGGGTAGTCCGCTCCTATCTCGCCGCGCAGGGCCTCGAGGCCGAGGTCGTCAGCCTCGACGGCGCGGTCGAGACATCCGTGCGCCTCGGCGTCGCCGATGCGATCGCCGACGTCGTCTCGACGGGCACCACGCTGCGCAATGCGGGGCTGGAGATCTTCGGCGACCCGCTGTTGACGAGCCAGGCGGTGTTGATCCAGCGAGCAGGTGCGCAGCTGCCGCAGCGAGTCGAACAACTCCAGCGGCGCCTGCAGGGCGTGATCATCGCCAGGCAGTACGTGCTGATGGACTACGACATCGCCGACGAGCTCGTCGACAAGGCCGTCGCGATCACGCCGGGCATCGAGTCGCCCACCGTGTCTCCGCTGCACGAACGCGGCTGGTCGGCGGTGCGCTCGATGGTCGAGCGCCGCGACACGAACGCGATCATGGACGAGCTCTGGGAACTCGGCGCGCGCGGCATCCTGGTCACCGACATCTCGGCGTGCCGGCTGTGAGCGGTCCAGCCGCGCAGCAGGTGAACGCGAAGCCGCAGCGGACTGCGCTGATCGCGAACCTCAGCGCGGCGCTCGTACTCGTCGTGTTCGTCGTGGTCGCGCTGCTCATGCGCACCGACAACGCCGGCGCCACGTTCGGCCGCACTGATCAGGTCTTCACGGTGGTGGTGGGCCTGCTCGTCGCGGGTGGGCTGCGCCTGCCTGCCCGGCCACGGATGCGCGCAGACGCCGAGGCCGTCCACCTACGCGGTTACCTGGGAGACTGGCGCACGATCGGCTGGGACGCGGTTGTGGCGGTCGAATTCCCGAGCGGCGCCCGCTTCGCCCGCCTGGTACTGCCCGCCGACGAGATCCTCGCCATCTACGCGGTGCAGCGGATGGATCGCGACTACGCGGTGGGCAAGATGCGGGTGCTGCGCGAGCTGTTCGCGGTGACCCACCCTGTCGCCGGGTAGCCACGCAGCTCGACAAGTGGTTGTCAGTGCACCTAGCCGGTGGCAAGGTCGGCAGGAGAGCGAGTTCGACCGTCGAGAGGAGCCGATATGTCCAGGCAGGATCCGGTTGCCGAGCAGGGCAGGCCAGCGTCAGAACCCAATCCCGGTTGGGGTGCGGGGATAGCCGACCCGGGACCGCTCGGGCTCGCGGGTTTTGCGGCCACGACGTTCTTTCTGTCCGCGGTCAACGCGGATCTGCTGCCCAAGACCGTGGAAGCCGGGGTATTGGGGCTGGCGATCTTCTACGGCGGCCTCGCGCAGCTGCTCGCGGGCATGTGGGAGTTCGTCAAGGGCAACACGTTCGGCGCGCTCGCATTCGCGTCGTTCGGCGCGTTCTGGCTCTCGTTCTGGTGGCTGGTGACCAGAGGTGTCCCGGCCATGGTCACGGCCAAGGCGTCGCCCGACGACATCAACCATGCCGTGGGCACCTTCCTGCTCATTTGGACGATCTTCACGTTCTACATGCTGATCGCGTCGCTGCGGACGTCGGCCGCGGTGGCCGCGGTTTTCCTCTTCCTGGCCTTCACCTTCCTGTTCCTGAGCATCGGGGCGTACGGCGCGTCGACCGGCATGACCAAGACCGGTGGCTACCTGGGTCTCGTCACCGCGGCGCTTGCCTGGTACGCGTCGTTCGCGGGGGTCACCAATTCCACGTTCCGCAAGACGGTCCTGCCGGTGGTGCCGCTCGCCGCTGCCCTTCCGGTCGGTCGCAAGCACAACTAGGTTCGAATCATGAGCGAAACACTCTCCAACCTGTCCCACGAAGACCGAAGCTTCGCGCCGTCGAAGGAGTTCGCCGACGCCGCGAACGTCAAGGCCGATGCCTACGACGAGGCCGACTCCGATCAGCTCGCCTTCTGGGCGAAGCAGGCCGAACGGCTGACCTGGACGCGCAAGTGGGACGAGGTGCTCGACTGGTCCGAACGACCGTTCGCGAAATGGTTCGTCGGCGGCAAACTGAACGTCGCGTACAACTGCGTCGACCGGCACGTCGACGACGGGCACGGCGATCAGGTTGCGTACTACTGGGAGGGCGAGCCGGAGGACGACACGCGCTCGCTCACCTACGCCGAGCTCAAGGACGAGGTCTGCAAGGCGGCGAACGCCCTGGTCGAGCTCGGCGTGCAGACCGGCGACCGCGTGGCGATCTACCTGCCGATGATTCCGGAGACCGTGATCGCCATGTTGGCCTGTGCGCGGTTGGGCGCGCCGCACACCGTGGTCTTCGGCGGCTTCTCCTCCACGGCGCTGTCCGACCGGATCGTCGACTGCGACGCTCGCGTCGTCATCACCTCCGACGGCGGCTACCGGCGCGGGGCGGCGTCTGCACTGAAGCCTGCTGTGGACGAAGCGCTGGAGAAGTGCCCGGACGTCCGGTCGGTTCTCGTCGTGCGGCGCACCGGGCAGGACGTCGAGTGGACCGAGGGTCGCGACGTCTGGTGGCATGAGCTCGTCGACAAGCAGTCGAGCGAGCACGAATACGAGGCCTTCGACGCCGAGCACCCGCTCTACGTCATGTACACCTCGGGCACGACAGGCAAGCCGAAGGGCGTCCTGCACACCAGTGGCGGCTACCTGACACAGGTTGCGTACACGCACTGGGCGGTGTTCGATCTCAAACCCGACGAAGACCTGTACTGGTGCGGTGCGGACATCGGCTGGGTCACCGGCCACTCCTACATCGTGTACGGGCCACTCGCGAACCGCGCCACCTCGTTCATGTACGAGGGCACACCGAACACGCCGGACGAACACCGCTGGTTCAAGATGATCGAGAAGCGCAAGATCACGATCCTGTACACCGCGCCGACGACGATCCGCACGTTCATGAAGTGGGGCGACGACATCCCGTCGGCGCACGACCTGTCGTCGCTGCGCCTGCTCGGCAGCGTCGGTGAGCCGATCAACCCCGAGGCATGGATGTGGTACCGCAAGAACTTGGGCGGCGACCGGACCCCGGTCGTCGACACCTGGTGGCAGACCGAGACCGGCGCGATCATGATCAGTCCGCTGCCCGGCGTCACCGAGACGAAGCCCGGTTCGGCGACCCGTCCGCTACCCGGCATCGCGGCGGAGGTCGTTGACAACGAGGGCAACGCCGTGCCCAACGGCGGCGGCGGTTTCCTCGTGCTCACCGAACCGTGGCCGGCGATCATGCGGGGGATCTGGGGTGACCCGGAACGCTTCAAGGAGACGTATTGGGAGCGCTTCGAGAAGCAGGGTTACTACTTCGCCGGCGACGGTGCGAAGAAGGACGACGACGGTGACCTGTGGCTGCTGGGGCGTGTCGACGACGTCATGAACATCTCCGGGCACCGCATCTCCACCACCGAGGTGGAATCGGCGCTCGTGTCGCACTCGTCGGTGGCCGAGGCGGCAGTGGTCGGCGCCACCGACCCGACCACCGGGCAGGGCATCGTCGCGTTCGTCATCCTGCGCGGTGGAGGCCCCACGGAGGAATCCGAAGGCGAGGAGCTGGTCAAGACTCTGCGCAACCACGTGGCCACCCAGATCGGTGCGATCGCCAAGCCCCGGCAGATCATGATCGTCGCCGAGCTGCCGAAGACACGCTCGGGCAAGATCATGCGACGGTTGCTGCGCGACGTCGCCGACCACCGCGAGCTCGGTGACGTCACCACGCTGACCGACTCGTCGGTGATGGAGCTGATCAGCGACCGGATTCCGAACGCCCCGTCGGAGGACTGAACCTTTCCGCCGGGGCGTCCGCGCTGGCAGCGCCCCCTCGCTTCGCTCGGGGTGCGTGCCTCGCGCCGCCCCTCGCTTCGCTCGGGCCGCATGGCGGCCTGCGGGCTCTTCGCCGAGCGCTCATCGCAACCGCGGTCAGTTGGTGTGCAATCGGGCGGCCAAGCTCATCGCGTCGAACGGGGCGCGCACCTTTACGTCGTTGTCGAAGTGCACCTGTACGTCGAGGCCGTCGGCCAGCCAGATGCGGATCGCCGCGGCCCACGCATCGAGCGCTACGTCGGTGTAGCCGCTGGTGTACAGCTCGACGTCGCCGTGCAGGCGCAGGTAGACGAGCTCGGAGGTGACTTCGCGGATCATCGGCCAGCGCCCTGCAGTGTCGGCGATGACCATCGCGACCGCATGCTCGCGCAGCAGCTCGGTGAACGCGGGCGTGACGAACGTCTTGTGCCGCACCTCGAGCGCGTGGCGCAGCGGCCGGTCGGCGTCGGTGCGGGTCAGCGCGCGGTCGGTCATCCGGTCGTCGTGGCGGCGCGCGAGCCACGCGGCCTCACCGGTGGAGCGCGGAAGTTGTGCGAAGAACGTCGCGAGCCGGGCGGCGTCGAAACCGAGTGTCGGGGGCAGCTGCCAGAGAAAGGGGCCCTGCTTGGCGCCGAGCGCGAGCACGCCCGAGGCGTAGAAGTTGGCCAGCGGAGTCGCCACGTCGTTGAGCTTTTTCATGTGCGTGACGAAGCGAGGTCCCTTGACGGCGAAGGTGAAGTCTTCGGGGGTCTGGTCGTGCCATCGCCCGAACGATGCGGGCCGCTGCAGCGAGTAGAACGTCCCGTTGATCTCCACGCTGTTGAGTTGGGACGAGAGGTACTCCAGTTCATGTCGGTGCGCGAGCTTCGGCGGATAGAACTCGCCGCGCCACGGCGGGTACAGCCAACCCGAAGTGCCTATGCGCACGGAGCCGGTCACGGCGCCGAGGCGTCCGTCATCCGGACTCGGCGATGCGCCTGATTGCCGCGAGCGTCGTCGGGATACCCGCACGCGCTTGCTCGACACGCTTGTCTATGCGGGCCTGCGCCTCAGACCCGTACTTCTCATTGAACATCGCGATGCCCTCGGGGCGGAACTCCCACGACTCGGTGAGCGACGTTCCCCCCTCGACCGGTGCGAACGTGTAAGACCACCGCGCGAAGGCGCCGCCGACCAGCCAGGCGAACTGCTTCCCGCGTTGTGCGATCTCGACCTGCGACGACGTCTCCCACACGCGACCATCCGCCTCGTTGCGGCCGGTGAACCACGCGCCCGCACGCGGACCACCGTCGCCGTCCCACCAACATGCCGTGCAGATCGGGCTCCACTCGCCCGTGCGGGCGATGTCGGTGACCAGGTCGTACAGGTTCTCCGGCGAGTCGGCGACGACGACGGACTCCGAGTAGTCGAAATGATCCATCACGTCAGTGTTGCAGGCCGGCTCGGGCAAGGCGATCGGTGAGACGGGCCCGCGTCGCAGGCCAGTCGTCGTCGGTCATCGAGTACTGGACCGTGGTGCGCCACGAGCCGTCGCGACGGAGGCGGTGCTTACGCAACTCGGCCTCGCGGGTGGCCCCGAGACGCGCGATCGCGGCCTGCGAGCGCTCGTTGTAGATGTCGGTGTGCCAGACGACGCGCGCCGCGCCGAGCGTGTCGAAGGCATGGGTGAGCATCAACAGCTTGGACTCGGTGTTGTGTCCCGTGCGCCACCAGCGCATGCCCAGCCAGGTGTGGCCGATGGCGATCGTGCGCACGGCGGGGTCGATGTCGTAGTACGACGAGCTGCCCGCGAACTCGCCGCTCGCGACGTCGATCTGCGCGTAGGCGCAGCGTGTGCCGCCGGCGCGAGCCTCGAGAGCGGAGGAGATGTCGATGCGCGCGTCCTCGAGCGTGCGCGGTGCGCCGCTCGTCGACCCCGCGGTGGTGACCCACCGGAACACGTCCTCGGCCTCGGCGCTGACGCCCACGGCGGCGAGATATCCGGCTGCGTGCCTCAGGTCCAACGGTTCGAGGCGGATGAGCCGGCCTTCGAGGACAGGCAAGGCGTACCAGTGGTGCGCTGACGTCACACCCGGATCGTAGGCTGGGGCCCAAAGGGGGTTGGGCGTGCGACTTACCGAGTTCTGGCGGCGGATGCAGGAGCGGTTCGGCGCGTCCTACGCGGCCAGCGTCGCGGTCGACTACCGCCTGCCCACGCTCGGTTCGACGATCGAGGAAGCACTCGCGGCCGGGGTGGAGACCAAGGACGTGTGGCGCGCGGTCTGCACCGAGTTCGAGATGCCGGCGTCGCTGCGCTGAATCCGGCCCGCAGAGTGCGGCGTGTCGTCCTCCGGTGTCGAACAGGTGTTCGGCTACGCTCGAGCCTGCGGTCATCCACAAGGGCAAGGTGAAACTGCTCGGTCGTCCACAGCCGAGCGAGTCGACCCGGTTCTGTCAGTGCCCGCACCTAACGTCGCTGACAACATCAACGAGCACACGAGAGAGGGGGCCTTTCATGGCCACCAGCTTCGACCGGGACAAGGCCCTCGATGTCGCCATGGCGCAGATCGACAAGCAGCACGGCAAGGGCGCGGTCATGCGGCTGGGCGATCGTGTCGCCGCGCCGATCGAGGTCATCCCGACCGGTTCCATCGCCCTCGACGTCGCGCTCGGCATCGGTGGCTTGCCGCGCGGGCGGGTGGTCGAGATCTACGGTCCGGAAAGCTCCGGTAAGACCACGGTCGCCCTGCACGCGGTGGCCAGCGCGCAGGCCCAGGGCGGGGTAGCGGCGTTCATCGATGCCGAGCACGCCCTCGACCCCGACTACGCGCGTGCCCTGGGTGTGGACACCGACGCGCTGCTCGTCAGCCAACCCGACAACGGTGAGCAGGCGCTCGAGATTGCCGACATGCTGATCCGTTCGGGCGCCCTCGACGTCATCGTCATCGACTCGGTGGCTGCGCTGGTGCCTCGCGCCGAGATCGAGGGCGAGATGGGTGACAGCCACGTCGGCCTGCAGGCCCGGCTGATGAGCCAGGCGCTGCGCAAGATCACCGGTGCGCTCAGTAACTCCGGCACGACCGCCATCTTCATCAACCAGCTCCGCGAGAAGATCGGTGTGATGTTCGGGTCGCCGGAGACGACCACCGGCGGCAAGGCGCTGAAGTTCTACTCCTCGGTGCGTCTGGATGTGCGACGCATCGAAACGCTCAAGGACGGCGCCGATGCAGTCGGCAACCGCACCCGGGTGAAGGTGGTGAAGAACAAGATGGCGCCGCCGTTCAAGCAGGCCGAGTTCGACATCGTCTACGGCGAGGGCATCAGCCGCGAGGGCTCGCTGATCGACGTCGGGGTCGAGCAGGGGTTCGTCCGTAAGTCCGGTGCCTGGTACACCTACGAGTCCGACCAGCTCGGCCAGGGCAAGGAGAACGTGCGCAGCTTCCTGCGTGACAATCCCGACCTCGCCGACGAGATCGAGAAGCGGATCAAGGAGAAGCTGGGAATCGGAGCGCGAGTCGACGAGACGGGTGCACCGATCGTGCCGCTGCCCGCACCCGTCGACTTCTGAGCGTGTCGTCTGCACGTCGCGCGCCGGGCACGCCGGGCGACCCAGGCGACCCGGAACAGCATCCCGGTGATCCCGAGGCGGTCGCCCGGGCCATCTGCCTGCGCCTGTTGACGCAGCGCGCACGCAGCCGTTCGGAGCTCGCCGCGGCGCTCGTACGGCGCGGCGTACCCGCGCAGGCCGCGGCAACGGTGCTCGACCGTTTCACCGAGGTCGGGCTGATCGACGATGCGGCGCTGGCTCAGTCACTCGCCGGAGCGCAGCACCGCGAACGCGGCCTGGCACGCCGCGCGGTCGCCATGAAGCTGCGCCAGCGTGGCCTCGACGACGACACCGTGGGCGACGCACTGCGCGGCATCGACGCCGACAGCGAGCGCACCCGTGCCCGGCAGCTCGCCGAGCGCAGGCAGCGCTCCCTGGCCGCCCTGCCCGTCGAGGTCCAGCAACGGCGCCTGGTCGGCCTGCTCGCCCGCTTGGGCTACCCGCCGGGCATGGCCTTCGAGACCGTGCGCGCGGTGCTATGCGCGACCACGGCGGCCGAGGCAGTCGAGTGCTTTCCTGACACCGAATGAGTTGCCGCGGTCGCGCCTCACTTGATTTGTCCGCCCGGCGTTCCTAACCTCGACGTCACCAGGAATATCGCTCGACTACCGCGCCGACAGCACGTCGGCGGCGCTTGATAGCAGGTTCTGGCACGCGAGAGAGGAGCGCAGGCACCCGACCCGGCGTCGCTGCCGGTGTCCAGACTGATCGCACGTGACCGGTCGATCCGCCGGCGCAACGCCGGATGTCCGTTTTCGGCGCGTTCCGCATCGATGCTCCTGGTCGAGCGACGTCCCCATCGAGGGACCGACGGCAGGGAGGCGCAGATGACCACGGTCTGGTATGCGGGAATCGGCGCGATCTTCCTGCTCGGTCTGCTGTTCCTGTGGGTGTACGCAAGGCGCAATTCCACCTCGTCCGCACCCCACCACGGCGACGCCGTCACCGAAGCCGCCGCGCTGCGTCAGGCTGCCCAGAGCGAGGCCGAGGGGCTGCGCCGAGCCGCAGAAGCCGAGGCCGAGGCCACCCGCCGGGCAGCCCGCACCGATTCGGAGGCCGTCCGCAGCCAGGCCGAAGCCGCCCTGTCCGGGGCCCGTGCACAGGCCGACGACCTGCTTGGCGATGCGCGACGGGCCGGCGAGACCGACGCCGCCAAGCTCACCGGCGAACTGCAGCGCCAGCGCGACGCACACGCCGAACGGGTTGCTCGCCTCGACGAGATCGAATCGCGCCTCGACACCCGGCGCAACCGGCTCGACGAGCGCGTCGAAGAGCTGCGCCTGCAGGCCGCGAACCTGTCGAACACGAAGGACGAGTTGCATCAGCTCGCCGCCGAACTCGATGCCGCGCGCGACACGCTGGTCACCGCGCAGGCGCAGCAGCAGCGCGAGCTCGAACGCGTCGCGGGCCTGCGCGCCGAGGAGGCGAAGGCCGAGCTGCTGCGCGGCGTCGAGTCCGGTGCACGCCGGGAGGCTGCGCTGCTGGTCCGCACGATTGAGAACGAGGCGCGCTCGGAAGGCACCGAACGCGCCCGCTCGATCGTCACCGAGGCCGTCCAGCGGGTTGCGAGCTCGCAGACCACCCAGGCCGTTGTCAGCGTGCTGCACCTGCCCGCCGAGGAGATGAAAGGCCGCATCATCGGCCGCGAGGGCCGCAACATCCGCTCCTTCGAGGCCGTCACCGGCGTCAACGTGCTCATCGACGACACCCCCGAAGCCGTCCTGCTGTCCTGCTTCGACCCGGTGCGCCGGGAGGTGGGCCGCTTGACGCTGGAGAAGCTGATCCTCGACGGCAGGATCCACCCGCACCGCATCGAGGAGGCCTACGAGCAGAGCACCGTCGAGGTCGACGAACTGTGCCTGCGGGCCGCGCGCGACGCAGTGGCGGATGTCGGCGTCGGCCCGATCGACGAGCGGCTGATGCCGACCCTAGGACGGTTGAAGTACCGCACGAGCTACGGACAGAACGTCCTCGACCACCTCACCGAAACCGCGCACATCGCCGGTGTGATGGCCGCCGAACTCGGCATCGAACCGACTCTCGTCAAGCGGTGCGCCTTCCTGCACGACATCGGCAAGGCGCTCACCCACGAGGTCGAGGGCAGCCACGCGATCGTCGGCGCCGAACTGCTGCGCAAGTACGGCGAGGACGAAGCTGTGGCTCATGCCGTCGAGGCGCACCACAACGAGGTCCAGCCACGCACCATCGAGGCGGTCCTCACCCAGGCCTCGGACACCTGCTCCGCCGCGCGGCCGGGTGCACGACGCGAATCGCTGGAGTCCTACGTCAAGCGGCTCGCACGCATCGAGGCGATCGCCAGCACCCGGCCGGGCGTGGAGAAGGTGTTTGCGATGCAGTCCGGCCGCGAGGTCCGGGTGATGGTGCAACCCACCGAGGTCGACGACCTCGCCTCGGCGGTGCTGGCTCGCGAGATCGCTAAGCAGATCGAGGACGAGCTCACCTATCCCGGGCAGATCCGCGTCACGGTGGTGCGCGAGTCGCGTACCACCGAGATCGCTCACTGAGCGCGGGGGGACATGAGGCGCAGCTACGACATCCGCACCTACGGGTGCCAGATGAACGTGCACGACTCCGAACGCCTCGCGGGCCTGCTCGAAGAGGCCGGGTACATACGCGCGAGCGGCGACACGCCCGCCGATCTCGTCGTGTTCAACACCTGCGCCGTGCGCGAGAACGCCGACAACCGTCTGTACGGCAATCTCGGCCGCCTCTATCCGGCCAAGGCCGCCAACCCCGACATGCAGATCGCAGTCGGCGGGTGCCTGGCGCAGAAGGATCGCGGCCGCATCGTCGAGCAGGCACCGTGGGTCGACGTCGTGTTCGGCACGCACAACCTCGCCGCACTGCCCGTCCTTCTCGAACGCGCCCGGCACAACCGCGAGGCACAGGTCGAGATCGCAGAAGCTCTGCAGCACTTCCCGTCCGACCTGCCCACGCGCCGCGAATCCGAGCACAGCGCCTGGGTGTCGATCTCGGTCGGGTGTGACAACACCTGTACGTTCTGCATCGTCCCGTCGCTGCGCGGTGCCGAGACCGACCGCCGGCCGGGCGACGTGCTCGCCGAGATTCACGCGCTGGTCGAGGCCGGTGTCGTCGAGGTGACGCTGCTGGGGCAGAACGTGAACTCCTACGGCCGCTCGTTCGGAGATCGGCAGGCCTTCGGCAAGTTGCTGCGCGCGTGTGGTGGGATCGACGGTCTGGATCGCGTGCGCTTCACCAGCCCACACCCGCGCGACTTCACCGACGACGTCATCGACGCGATGAGCCAGACGTCGAACGTGATGCCGCAGCTGCACATGCCGCTGCAGTCAGGCTCGGACGCCGTACTGAAGTCGATGCGCCGTTCCTATCGCCGCGCGCGGTACCTCTCGATCATCGACGCCGTGCGCACTGCGATGCCGGACGCGGCGATCACCACCGACATCATCGTCGGCTTCCCCGGCGAGACGGAGGACGACTTCGCGCAGACGCTGGACGTCGTGCGCGCGGCCCGCTTCGCCAGTGCGTACACCTTCCAGTACTCGAAGCGACCGGGTACGCCCGCAGCCGAGATGACCGGGCAGGTGCCGAAAGCCGTCGTGCAGGAACGTTATGAGCGGTTGATCGGATTGCAGGACGAGATGTCCTGGGAAGGCGCGAAAGCGCTCGTCGGGCGCGAGGTCGAGGTGCTCGTGGGATCCGTCGACGGGCGCAAGGACGGCGCGACGGGGCGGGTGACCGGGCGCGCCCGCGACGGTCGGCTCGTGCACGTGGCTGGTGTCGCGGGCCCCGGCGATCTCGTCACCGCCGAAGTCACCAATGCCGCGCCGCACCACCTCGTGGCCGACAGCGGCATCCGCACCCACGCACGATGGCGCGGCGGAATCCGGTCCGCCGGATCGCATCAGCACGGGCCCCGGCAGCTGCTCACGATCGGGCCAAGCCCGCAGCGATGATCAGTGGCGTCCGGGCGCGACATCCCCGGACGCTGGCGCCGCCGGGCGTAGCACCGGCACCACCGCGCCGGCGAGGCCACGCACGAGCGAGCGTGCGACGTCCAGGTAGTCGAACGAGTCGCGCCACAGCGTGATCCGACCATCGCGCACGTCGAAACGCCCGGTGACCCAGAACTGCAGGCGCACCGGCCCGAACACCAGCACGTCGGTGCGTTCGGTCAGCACGGTCCCTGCGTCGGCGGCGATCGCGTGCAGGTAGACCTCGAACGAGGCCTTGCCCTCGAGCAGGCCGAGCACCCTCGTGGTCGCGCGACGCCCGCGGATCGGCGGTAGTCCGACGTTGACGTAACGCACATGATCGTCGAGCAGCGCCGCGGCCGCAGCAATATCGGGCTCGGCGAGGGCGCTGAGAAAGGCCTCCACCACGGCCTGCGGCTCGCTCGAGGCGGAGATGTCGGGGGCGGTGGGCACAGGACGCAGACGCGGCGGCATGCGTCGACCCTACGACGAGCGTTGCCCAGGATCACGTCGAGTGCGAAGCGAACTAGTCCGGGATCAGCGCGCGGCGCGCGGCCACCTCGTCCTCGGCCTTCTCGACGCGCGCGGGATCGCCGGCCTTGCGTGCCCGTTCCAGCTTTGCCTCGGCCTCGGTCAGCCGCTCGCGCATCGCGGTCAGGAACGGGTTGGATTCGGTACTGCCCTGCCGCCACTGCGCGTCGACCGCGTCGCGCACCCGCTGCTCGGCCGCGCGCATCCGGTCATCGAGCTGGCGCATCGAGTCGCGCGGGACGTGGCCCACAGCGTCGAATTGTGACTGCAGATCACGTAACGCCGCCTGCGCCGCCTTCGGGTCGCGGATCTCCAGCGCCTCGGCGCGGGCGATGATCTCTTCCTTCGTGCGCCGGTTGCCGACCTGCTCGGCGTCCCGCTCGGCGAAGGTCTCCGAACGGCGGGCGAAGAACGCGTCCTGCGCGGCGCGAAAGCGCGTCCACAGCGCATCCTCCTCGCCGCGAGCGGCCCGGCCACTCGCCTTCCACTCGGTCATGAGGTCGCGCATGGCGGTGGCAGTGTCTTTCCAATCCGAGGACGTCGACAGCTCCTCGGCCTGCTTGATCAATCGCTCCTTCGCCTGCTTCGCCGTGCCGCGCTCGGCGTCCAGCTGGGAGAAGTGCTGGCCGCGGCGGCGGCCGAAGGCGTCCCGGGCGGCGGCGAACCGCTTCCACAGCGCGTCGTCGGTCTTGCGGTCGATCCCCTTGATCTGGCGCCATTCCTCGACGATCGCGCGCAACCGCTCGCCGGACGCCTTCCAGGACGTGGCGGTCTCGGCGATCTTTTCCGCCTCGGCGGCGAGCGCCTCCTTGGCGGCGATCGCGTCGGCGCGAGCCTTGCCTCGCTCGGCTGCGGCCTCGCCGGCCTTGGCGAGCAGCGCGTCGAGGCGTTCGTCCAGAGCAGCGAGATTGCCGATGACCGCGGCGCTGGCCAACCGCTCCTTCACGGCGTGGGCGTTCTTGCGGGTACTCGCCGGGTCACCGACCCCGGATTCCAGGCGCTTCTCCAGCAGCCGCACCTCGGCGGCCAGGTCGTCGAAGCGCAGCCGGTAGAACGCGATACCGGCATCGACGTCGCCGGCCTGCCACGAACCGATCGCCCGCTCGCCGTCGGCGGTGCGGACGTAGACGGTGCCGTCCGCGTCGATCCGGCCCCACTCCGAGCTCATGACAGTGCATTAGACACGATCACCTATAGGCGGCGCAGAACCGTCTAACCTCGCGGGGTGATCTCGGCGGTGGCGTTCGTGCCCCAGACGCCGCTGCTGGTGCCGCAGGTGACCGGCGGAAGTACCCCGGAACTCGACGAACTGCGCGCCGCTTGCCGGGCTGCGATCATCCAGGTCGCCGGTGCGGGCAGGCAACTTGTGGTGATCGGCAGCGGGCCGGACGACCGACGCTACGAAGGCACGGCACGGGGAAGTCTCGCTGGTTACGGCGTCGCGCTGGAGGTACCGCTGGGCCGCGACGGACCCGGCCGGGTCGAACTTCCGGCCTCGCTTACCGTCGGCGCCTGGCTGGTGCGTGCAGCGCTCGGCCCGGACACCGGCGCGGTCGGGTACTCGGTCGCCGACGGCCTCCCGGACCTGTGGGACGACGTGGATCGGGCGCTGGTCGTGGTCGGCGACGGCAGCGCGCGCCGAACCGAGAAGGCGCCTGGCTATCTCGACGAGCGGGCGGCGGAATTCGACGCGCAGATCGCCGACGCCCTGCGCCGCGGTCAGGGCAACATGCTGCACCCCCCGGGTTACCCGCAGGAGGGTCTGCACGCGGCGCTGCTCGTTGCCGGCGCGCCGGTGTGGGACGCCGTCGCCTGGTTGATCGAATCCGCGACGTGGGATGCCGAGTTGCTCTACGACGCGGCACCGTTCGGCGTCGGGTACTTCGTCGCGGTGTGGACGGCCCGTGACTGACCAGCTCGGGAAGGCGGGGCGGGTCATCGCGGTCGTGGGGCCGACCGCGACCGGCAAGTCGGACCTCGCAGTCGCCCTCGCCCAGCGGCTCGATGCCGAGGTCGTCAACGCCGACTCGATGCAGCTCTACGCCGGCATGGACATCGGCACCGCCAAGCTGCCTTCGGCGCAGCGAGGTGGCGTCGAGCACCACCTGCTCGACATCTGGCCGATCGGCAAGTCCGCGGCCGTCGCCGAGTATCAAGCCATCGCGCGGCTGGCGATCGCCGCAATACACGAGCGTGGCCGCGTTCCGATCCTGGTCGGCGGCTCCGGGCTGTACCTGCGCGGCGCGCTGGACAAGCTCGAGTTCCCGGGTGAATCGCCGCAGATCCGCGACCGGCTGTACGCCGAACTCGACGCGCACGGCTCGCAGCCGCTGTACGACCGGCTGGCGCAGCTCGACCCGGCCGCCGCCACTGCGATCCTGCCCACGAACGGTAGGCGCATCGCGCGTGCGCTCGAGGTCATCGAGCTGACCGGTGCCCCGTTCACAGCGCGCATGCCCGGCTTCGAGTCGATCTACGACCTGGTGCAGATCGGCCTCGACTTCGACGACACCGATCACCTGAACGAACGCCTAGGGCAGCGGGTCGACCGGATGATGACGAAGGGCCTCCTGGGCGAAGTGCGCGCACTGCTGCCTGCCGGCTTGCGCGCCAGCCCCACCGCGGGCAAGGCGCTGGGCTATGCGCAACTGCTCGGCTGCCTCGACGACGCAGGCAACATCACCGGCGACCTCGACGACGCGGTGACGCAGACGGTCCGCGCCACGAGGCGATTCGCACGCCGGCAGCGCTCGTGGTTTCGCCGTGACCCGCGCGTGCAATGGCTCGAGGCCACGCAACCCGATCTCGTGCAGCGCGCGCTCAGTACCCTGGGGGCGTGAAGTTCGTCAAAGGGCACGGGACGGAGAACGACTTCCTCCTGCTGCCCGACCTGGAAGGCGCGGTCGAGCTGACCCCGAAGGCGGTTCGCGCGCTGTGCGACCGGCACGCGGGCATCGGCGCCGACGGCATCCTGCGCATCGTCCGCTCCGAGAACGACCCGGAGTCCAAGGAGATGGCCGCCGAAGCCCCGTTCTTCATGGATTATCGCAACGCCGACGGCAGCGTCGCCGAGATGTGCGGCAACGGCGTTCGGGTATTTCACCGATATCTTTTGTCCGCCGACCTCGTTGAGCATGATGCGGCGGTGGCGACTCGCGGCGGGATCCGACGTGTGCGGGCCTGCGGAGACGGAGACGTCACTGTAGCTATGGGCCAGCCCCGGTTCCTTGCCGACCGGCCGGTCGCCACCGCCGCGCCTCTTGCCCCCCTCGCGGGCATTGCGCTGGAGATCCCCAATCCGCACGTCGTCGTGCTGGTGCACACCGCCGACGAGCTCACCGGACTGGATCTGCGTCACCCACCGCACGTCGAGCCGCCGCTCCCGCACGGACAGAACGTCGAGTTCGTGCTGCACCGCGGCCCGCGGCACCTGCAAATGCGGGTGCACGAGCGCGGCGTGGGGGAGACCCGCTCCTGCGGCACCGGTATCTGCGCAGCCGTGGCCGCCGTGGCACGCTCGGACGCGGCCGAAGCCGACGGCATGCCCTGGCGGGTAGACGTTCCCGGCGGCACCTGCGAGGTCGTCTGGCTGCCGGACGGCCAGCTCGAGATGACCGGCCCCGCGGTGCTGCTCGCAGAGATCGACGTCGACGACCGGTGGCTGCAATCGCAGTAAGTAGTGGTGATGGCATGTCACGATGGACGGTGACATGAGCGAACCAGCAGATCAGCATGAACTCACCGACCGGCAGGCGCTGCGCCGCGTGGCCGGCCTGTCGACCGAACTTCAGGACGTCACCGAGGTCGAGTACCGGCAACTGCGCCTGGAACGGGTCGTGCTCGTCGGCGTCTGGACCTCCGGCACGCTGGTCGAGGCGGAGAACTCGCTCGTCGAGCTCGCCCGGCTGGCGCAGACCGCGGGCTCGCAGGTGCTCGACGGGCTCATGCAGCGCCGCGACAGGCCCGACCCGGCGACCTACATCGGCTCGGGGAAGGCCAAGGAACTGCGCGACGTGGTGCTGGCGCACGGCGCCGACACGGTGATCTGCGACGGCGAGCTGACGCCCGGCCAGCTGCGCCAGCTCGAGAACGTCACCAAGGTCAAGGTCGTCGACCGCACCGCGCTGATCCTCGACATCTTCGCCCAGCACGCGCGCTCGAGAGAGGGCAAGGCGCAGGTCGAGCTCGCACAGATGCAGTACCTGCTGCCGAGGCTGCGCGGCTGGGGCGAGTCGCTGTCCCGACAGGTCGGCGGCCGGGCAGCAGGCGGGCTCGGCATCGGCGGCCGCGGACCCGGCGAGACCAAGATCGAGATCGATCGCCGGCGGATCAACTCGCGGATGGCGAAGCTGCGCCGCGAGCTCGCCGGGATGAAGACCGCCCGGGACGTCAAGCGCTCCCGGCGCAACGTCCGCGAGATTCCCGCCGTCGCCCTCGCCGGTTACACCAACGCCGGCAAGTCGTCGCTGCTGAACCGGCTCACCGACGCCGGTGTCCTCGTCGAGAATGCGCTGTTCGCCACCCTCGACCCGACGGTGCGCCGTGCCGAGACCGCCGACGGACGCACCTACACGCTTGCCGACACGGTCGGCTTCGTGCGGCACCTGCCCACCCAGCTGATCGAGGCCTTCCGCTCGACGCTGGAGGAGGTGGCCGAGGCCGACCTGATCCTGCACGTGGTGGATGCCTCCGACGCCGACCCGGAGGCGCAGATCCGCGCGGTGCACGAGGTGTTCGCCGAGATAGATGCACTTGGCGTAGCTGAGCAGCTGGTGTTCAACAAGGTCGACGCCGCAGATCCCGAGACCCTCATCCGGCTGCGTGCGTTGGCACCCGACGCGGTCTTCGTCTCGGCGCGCACCGGCCGTGGCCTGAACCACCTGCGTGCCGTCATCGATCGCAGGCTGCCGCGCCCGGACATCGAGGTCACGGCACTCGTCCCCTACACCCGCGGCGAGCTCGTGGCCCAGGTGCACGAGCGCGGCGAGGTGCTGCGCACCGAGCACACGGCCGCGGGCACGCTCGTGCATGCCCGCGTCGATGCCGTGCTCGCGGAGCTGCTAAGACCATTTGCCAGCGCGGCGATGCCGTAGAGCCCCAGCCGCATCCGACGTAGCTCAGGGCAAGCAACGTTGGCTGTATCGGCGGCGTAGTCTGGGGCTCAGTCAGTGATCGCCAACCAGGAGGCCGTCCGATGGAACTGTTCACCCCATGGCACCTGTTCATCATCGCTGTCGTTGCGCTGGTGCTGTTCTTCGGCTGGAAACAGCTCCCGGACATGGCGCGCTCGCTCGGCCGCTCGCTGCGTGTGTTCAAGACCGAGATCAAGGGCATGAGCGAGGACGACAAGGCTCGCGACAGCTCCCGCGAGACGAAGTCCGAGCCGGCCGCCATCGAGCCGCCGCAGGTACAAGCGCGTCCCCGGCCGGCACCGAGCCCGAACGGCCAGCGCGCCGCGTCCGACGCCGACCGCCCGGCCGGCGGCGCTCGCTGAGGCTTCCCGTCCCGCCGACGACTCGCACCCGCCGATCGTGAGAGCCCGCTTCGCCGCCTGCGCTGCCGCCGCTGCGGGGTTGGTCGCCGCGAGCATCCTCGGCACCGGCGCCGCGCCAGTGAGCGCGGCACCGGTCCAGCCGCTCACCGCACGCGACTGCAAGGTCAAGCAGGGGCAACCGCTCGGCGACCTGTGGGCGCAGCGACGCCTTGCCATCGGCCCGTTCGGCCGCTCGAGCTCGATCACCAGTGGCCTCGACGTGGACACCGGCCGGCCGGTGCGGGTCGCGGTGCTGGACAGCGGGCTGTTTCGGGGACACCCGCAGATGCGCGGGATCGACGGGCCGCCACGCCCGCAGGACGCGATCAACAAAGATCCCGGCCCCGGGCAGTACGACTGCGTCGGGCACGGCACCCAGGTCACCGCCATCATCGCCGCACAGCCGCAGGCCGGCGTCGCGTTCGCCGGCGTCGCCCCGCGGGCCCGGATCTTGCCGATCAAGCTGACGAACAGCCAAGATGTGCAGGCCCTCGACATAGCGCGGGCGATCGACATCGCGATCGCGGACAAGGCGCAGATCGCCAACATGTCGCTCGGCATCCCGGTCGATGTTCCGGCCCTGCGCGACGCAGTCGGTCGTGCCGCGCAGCACCACCTGCTCATCGTCGCGGCCGCCGGCAATGACGGCCAGAACAGCAACCTGCCCCAGTACCCCGCGGCCTACTCGACGACGTTCTCGAACGTCATCGCCGTGTCCAGTACCGATAACAAGGACCAGCCCGCCAAGACCTCGGAGAGCGGCAACTTCGTCAACATCGCGGCTCCCGGCGACGGCGTCCAGACAATCGGCGTACGGGGTGGCTACCTGCCGGTCACCGGAACCAGCTTCGCCACGCCATTCGTCACGGGCACCGCGGCCCTGGTTCTGGCGGCCAACCCTGGATTGACCCCGGCGCAGATCCGCGCCCGCATCCAGGCGACGGCGGATCCGCCGCCGGCCACCGTGCCGAGTCCGCAGTACGGCCGCGGCATCGTCAACCCGTACCTCGCGATCACGTCGGTGCGCGACGACGCCCACACAGCGACCAGGTCGAGTGCCCCGGCTCCGCTGGGCCTCGGCCAGGCGCCCCCGGCGCCGGATCGACACCTGCGCAACGTCGCTCTCGGAGCGGGTCTCGGGCTGCTCGGGCTTGCGGCACTGGCCATCACCGGGGCGGCGGTGTTGCGCGGCAACCGCACCCGCACCGGCCGCGCGGCTGCTCGTTGATAGCGGTGACCCTCGGCGGCGGCGGGCGGCTCGTCGAGCCCCGCCGGCCCGGCGCGTACGGGCCGCTCGCGCCCGATCCGTACCGGCAGCGCTAGCGAACCCGAGCAAAACGCCGATCACCGGCGCGGCGGTGTTGCGCGTAACCGCGGTCGCCGTAATTGGCCCCCGCTGATCGGTGCGAGCGTGCGCGATACATCGATCACGTGGCGTCGCCGTGAGCGGCACAGGAATCGAGCGGCGGGTGGCATGCCAGGTGGTGCAGGCGCCGCGAGAGCGGGCGAGCATGCAGCCGAGGGCGTCATCGCGAAAGCCGCCAAGGACTTCCTGCGCGACGCGAGCGGCCCGGCAGGCCGCGACGGGATAGCGGCGGCGGGCCGGCAGGCGATCCCTGCCGGTGCGGGCGACGCCGTCCGCACCGTGGCCGCGATGCAATGAACGCCTCGCGGCACTTCGAGAACCAAACAGCGCAAGACTTTGCCCGTGAGTTCCCGCAGCCAAACCACGGCGTCAATCCCGGCTTTAGAACCGGCCGATCGCCGTGCCGAAGGACGGCGCAGAGGCGCGTTACCTGTCCAGCCAGCCACTGCCGCTCGCTCTCTATTTCGCCGGCCTGGGTCCGGAGCCACCGAAACGCGAACGGCGTTGGTGATCGAGGTCGTCCCGCCCGTGGTCGTGCCTGGGTCGGGTTGATCAGATTACTCTCGTGACGTGATTCTGATTTCTTGTCGGTCGCTGCGGTGGGCGAGCGCGTTGCTCTGCGCAGTGGCGCTGCTTGTGTCCTCGGTGTTCGTTGCGGCTCCGGCCAACGCGTTCCCGTCTAACGCGTGGTGGTACGGCGAGCTGAGCGTCGCGAAGGCGCAGCAGGTCAGCAAGGGTGCTGGCGTGACGGTGGCGGTCATCGACACGGGCGTGAGCGCCAGTCTGCCCGACCTGAGCGGTCAGGTGCTGCCAGGCACGACGTTCGTCGGAGGCGGCGACCCGCGGACCGACCCGCCCGACCTGAAGGCCCCCTACTTCGGACACGGGACTGCGGTCGCTGGCTACATCGCAGGTACCGGCCGAGGCGCCGGCATGGTCGGCATCGCACCGCAGGCACGAATTCTGCCCATTCGAGCAGCCAGCGCGAGCGAACTAGTCGACGACACAGCCGAAGAACGCGGCATCCGATGGGCCGCGGATCACGGTGCAAAGGTCATGAATATCTCCTTGGCCGGTCAGGGAACGTGCCCCGCAGACATGCAGTCCGCGGTGGACTACGCGGTTCGGCACGACGTCATTGTCGTGGCCGGAACCGGCAACTCCGCCGGTGCGCAGATTGGTTACCCGGCGAATTGCGTTGGCGCGATGGCAGTCGGCGGGCTCGCCTACTCCGCGGCATTCAAGGCATGGAAGGACTCGACGAGCGGACCGCAACTCGACTTCGTCGCGCCCGCTGAGCACATGCGCGACCTGCTGCTGACCAACCAGCTATCGGATCCCGTCGCCTACGGCACAAGTATCGCCACCGCCCTCGTCTCGGGCACGTTCGCGCTGCTTCGCTCGAAGTTCCCGAAGGAGTCTGCGCGGCAGATCGTGACGCGGGCGTTGTGGAATGTGCACAACGGACTGGCTGGCGACGTCTTCGCCAAGCGTATCGACGACCGGCTCGGCTACGGTGAGATCCTGCCGAACTTCGCGTTGACCGTGACGCCGCCGGCGAACGCCGTCAATCCGATCTACGACGCCATCGACAAGCACCTGAACGCCTCGGCGTCGAAATCCCCTTCGGCGAGTACCGCGCCGTCGGCGGGCGGCTCGTCGAGCGGCACCTCTTCCGGGCAGAGCAGCGGGGGGGCGGACGGACTTTCGCCGATCGTGGTGGTGCTCCTGGCCGTCGCGGCCCTGGCCTTGGTCATCGGCATCGTCGTGGCCGTGAGCCGCGGCCGCAGGGCGCGCCGGGTCGGCCCGCCCGGCCCGTTCGGCCCGTTCGGTCCACCATCACCGCCTGGCCCGTACCGGCAGTACTAGCGCACCGAGAAACGCCCGAGGCCACCGACGGTCGTCGGTGGCCTCGGGTGATCGCTGGATCAGGTGATGACGGTCGGCACGTCTTCCTCGGCGCCCCACACGTCGTCGTCCTCGGACAGCCAGGTCGAGCGCTCGCGCTCGTCCTCGTCGCCCTGACCGGAACCGTGCATCGGCATCATCATGCCGCGCCCGCCCGCACCCACGCCGGCCGTACCGGTGCCAGCTCCCGCGCCGAGACCGCCACCGGTACCTGCGCCGCCGGCGCCCGCGCCGAGACCGCCACCGGCGCCCGCGCCGAGACCGCCACCGGCGCCCGCGCCGAGACCGCCACCGGCGCCCGCGCCGAGACCGCCACCGGTGACGCCGGAGCCGTCTCCCGCGCCGCCGAGCCCGGCACCCGCGCCGCCCGAGGGGTCGAGGCCGGCCAGCGAACCACCGGTGTCCAGGCCCGGGCCGCTGCCGCCGCCGGGCAACCCGATCCCGCTGCCGCCGCCGGGCAACCCGATCCCGCTGCCGCCGCCGTTATAGGGCGAGACACCGCCCGGGCCGTTCGGGTACGGCGGATTGTTCAAGTTCGGGTCGTTCAAGTTCGGGTCGTGCATGTTGGGGTTATTCATGTTGGGGTTATTCATGTTGGGGTTGTGCATGTTCGGGTCGTGCATGTTCGGGTCGTGCATGT